>OEPS010000909.1_pt1 | contig 9955 bp, 7 predicted proteins | sample 1539411 | NCBI WGS metagenome assembly OEPS01 (sample SAMN02671747, study PRJEB22543) | soil metagenome | biome: bacteria | place: China:Hunan Province, Lengshuijiang City | collected 2012-10-15 | depth 0.08m m | reverse complement strand
GAACGTCTGGCCCGCGCCGACGAAGCGCTGGCCATGGTCGCTCTGGAGGGCTATGGACAGCGCAAGCCGGTGCAGCTTTCAGGCGGTCAGCGCCAGCGCGTGGCCCTTGCCCGCGCGCTGGTCAACCGCCCACGCGTATTGCTGCTCGATGAGCCCCTCGGGGCACTGGATCTGAAGCTGCGCGAACAGATGCAGAGCGAGCTCAAAAAGCTGCAGCGCCAACTGGGCATCACCTTCATTTTCGTCACCCATGACCAGACCGAGGCCCTGTCGATGTCCGACCGGGTGGCGGTGTTCAACCGCGGCCGTATCGAGCAGGTCGATACCCCGCGCAACCTGTACATGAAACCGGCAACCACCTTTGTCGCCGAATTCGTCGGCACCTCCAATGTGCTGCGTGGTGAACTGGCGGCGCAGTTGAATGGCAGCCAGTTGCCCTTCTCGATTCGCCCGGAACACATACGCCTGGGCGAGCAACCCGCCGCCAGCCATGAGATCCAGATCAGCGGCCTGCTGCACGACATCCAGTACCAGGGCAGCGCCACCCGTTACGAGCTGAAGCTGGACAACGGTCAACTGCTCTGTGTCAGCCAGGCCAACAACCAATGGCAGGAACAGGCCACGCCCTGGCAGACCGGCCAGCGTGTGCAGGCGCGCTGGGCGCGGGAAGCGATGACCTCGTTGCAGGAAACCGTATTGAGCGAGGGCCAGTAAGATGAGCCTCGCCCTGCGAAGCTTCTCCAACCTGCTCTACCGGCGCCCCAACCTGTACCTGGCGCTGTTGCTGGTGCCGCCGCTGATCTGGTTCGGGGCCATTTACCTCGGTTCGTTGCTGAGCCTGCTCTGGCAGGGTTTCTATACGTTCGACGACTTCACCATGGCGGTCACCCCGACGCTGACCCTGGCCAACTTCGCGGCACTGTTCCACCCTTCGAACTTCGACATCATCCTGCGCACCCTGGGCATGGCCATTGCCGTGTCCATCGCCAGCGCCACCCTGGCCTTTCCGATCGCCTACTACATGGCCCGCTACACCACTGGCAAAACCAAGGCGTTCTTCTACATCGCGGTGATGATGCCGATGTGGGCCAGCTACATCGTCAAAGCCTATGCCTGGACCTTGCTGCTGGCCAAAGGCGGCGTAGCGCAGTGGTTCGTCCAGCAGCTCAATCTGGAACCCTTGCTGCAGTTCATCCTGGGCATTCCCGGCGTCGGCGGCAGTACCCTGTCGACCTCGCACCTGGGGCGCTTTCTGGTGTTCGTCTACATCTGGCTGCCATTCATGATCCTGCCCATCCAGGCCTCATTGGAGCGCCTGCCGCCCTCGCTGCTGCAAGCCTCGGCAGACCTCGGTGCCAAACCTCGGCAAACCTTCATGCAAGTCATCCTGCCGTTATCGGTGCCGGGCATCGCCGCTGGCTCTATCTTTACCTTCTCGCTGACTCTGGGCGACTTCATCGTGCCGCAACTGGTCGGGCCACCCGGCTACTTCATCGGCAGCATGGTCTACGCCCAGCAAGGCGCCATTGGCAACATGCCCATGGCGGCCGCGTTCACCCTGGTGCCGATCGTGTTGATCGCCATCTACCTGTCCATTGTCAAACGCCTGGGGGCTTTCGATGCACTCTGAACAAGCATCATGGGCCCTGCGCCTGGCCGCCTGGGGCGGGTTGGTGTTCCTGCACTTCCCGATCCTGATCATCTTTCTGTATGCCTTCAACACCCAGGATGCGGCGTTCAGTTTCCCGCCTCAGGGCTTTACCCTGAAGTGGTTCAGCGTGGCCTTTTCCCGGCCCGACGTGCTGGAGTCGATCAAGCTGTCACTGCAGGTTGCCTGCCTGGCCACGCTGATCGCCCTGGTGCTGGGGACCCTGGCGTCCGCAGCGCTGTACCGGCGTAGCTTCTTTGGCAAAGAAAGCATCTCGCTGATGCTGATCCTGCCGATTGCGTTGCCCGGGATCATTACCGGCATCGCCCTGCTGTCGGCGTTCAAGACCCTGGGTATCGAGCCGGGAATCTTCACCATCGTCGTCGGCCACGCGACGTTCTGTGTGGTGATCGTCTACAACAACGTCATCGCCCGCCTGCGCCGTACGTCCCACAGCTTGATCGAAGCCTCAATGGACCTCGGCGCCGATGGCTGGCAAACCTTTCGCTACATCATCCTGCCCAACCTGGGCTCGGCCTTGCTGGCGGGCGGCATGCTGGCCTTTGCCCTGTCGTTCGATGAAATCATCGTTACGACGTTTACGGCCGGTCACGAACGCACCTTGCCGATCTGGCTGCTCAACCAGCTCAGCCGACCTCGGGACGTCCCTGTGACCAATGTGGTTGCCATGCTGGTGATGCTGGTGACCATGCTGCCGATCCTGGGCGCCTATTACCTTACCCGCGGCGGCGAAAGCGTTGCCGGCAGCGGAAAATAACCTTGGGAGGACTTAAATCATGCAAACCCGACTGCTGATCAATGGCCAACTGGTTGCTGGCGAAGGTGAGCCTCTGGCGGTACTCAACCCGGCCTTGGGCAGCGTGCTGGTAGAGGTCAATGAGGCGAGCGAGGCGCAGGTCGATGCCGCCGTACGTGCCGCCGACCAGGCTTTCGAAAGCTGGTCGCAGACCACGCCCAAGGAGCGCGCGTTGCTGTTGCTGAAACTGGCAGACACCCTGGAAGCGCATGGCGAAGAACTGGCCCGGCTGGAATCGGACAACTGCGGCAAACCCTATGCCGCGGCCCTCAACGACGAGATCCCGGCGATTGCCGATGTGTTCCGCTTCTTCGCTGGCGCCAGCCGTTGCCTGAGTGGCTCGGCTGCAGGCGAATACTTGCCAGGGCATACCTCGATGATCCGCCGTGACCCGCTCGGCGTGGTCGCCTCCATCGCGCCGTGGAACTACCCGCTGATGATGGTCGCCTGGAAAATCGCCCCGGCCCTGGCCGCCGGCAATACCGTGGTGCTCAAGCCTTCGGAGCAGACCCCGCTCACGGCGCTGCGCCTGGCGCAGCTGGCCGCCGACATCTTTCCCGCTGGCGTGCTCAATATCCTCTTCGGCCGTGGCCCCAGTGTCGGTACGCCGCTGGTCACTCACCCGAAAGTGCGCATGGTGTCGCTGACCGGCTCGATTGCCACGGGCGCCAACATCATTGGCAGCACTGCGCAAAGCGTAAAGCGCATGCACATGGAGCTGGGCGGCAAGGCCCCGGTGATCATCTTCGACGACGCCGACATCGACGCCGCCGTCGAAGGCATACGCACCTTTGGTTTCTACAATGCCGGCCAGGACTGCACCGCCGCGTGCCGTATCTATGCCCAGAGCGGTATTTACGAGCAGTTTGTGGAAAAACTCGGCAAGGCCGTGGCCAGCATCAAACACGGGCTGCAAAACGACCCGCAAACCGAACTCGGGCCGCTGATCACCGCCCAGCACCGTGACCGCGTCGCGGCGCTGGTCGAACGCGCCATTGCCCAGCCACACATCCGTCTGGTCACCGGCGGCAAGGCCGTGCCTGGCGACGGCTTCTTTTTTGAGCCCACGGTACTCGCGGATGCCCAGCAAGATGACGAAATCGTCCGCCGCGAAGTATTCGGCCCGGTGGTTTCAGTCACCCGCTTCGACGACGAAGCTCAAGCCCTGACCTGGGCAAATGATTCGGACTACGGCCTGGCCTCTTCGCTTTGGACCAGCGATGTCGGGCGTGCCCACCGCGTCTCGGCCCGCCTGCAATACGGTTGTACCTGGATCAACACGCACTTTATGCTGGTCAGCGAAATGCCCCACGGCGGTCAGAAACTGTCTGGGTATGGCAAGGATATGTCCATGTACGGACTGGAGGACTACACCTGCATCCGGCATGTGATGTTCAAACACTAAGGTAAGGAAACCCATGGAAATTACCCGACGCGACTTCATCAACGGCGTCGCTATTGGCATTGCCGCAGGCCTGACGCCGCTGCAGTTGTTGCAGGCTGCCGAAAACGCACGCTATTACCCGCCGGCATTGACCGGATTGCGTGGCAGCCACGTCGGTGCTTTCGAAGTCGCCCACCAGATGGGCTGGGAGAAGAAAAGCTTCGCCACCGATACCCTGCCGGTCAGCGAGGAGTACGACCTAGTGGTGGTCGGCGGGGGTATCAGCGGACTCTCGGCAGCATTTTTCTACCGAGAGAAGCACCCTGCAGCGAAAATCCTCATCCTCGAAAACCACGACGATTTCGGCGGCCACGCCAAGCGCAACGAGTTCAGTGCCGGTGGGCGGATGATTATCGGCTACGGCGGCAGCGAAGCCTTCCAGTCCCCCAACCACCTGTACAGCGCCGAGGTCAACGGACTGCTGAAAAAGCTCGGGGTAGACATCAAGCGTTTCGAAACCGCCTTTGACCGCAGCTTCTATCCGGAGCTGGGGCTGTCACGCGGGGTGTTTTTCGACAAGGAAAATTTCGGCGAAGACAAACTGGTCACTGGCGACCCAACCCCGATGGTCGCCGACGATATCGCCCCCGAGCAGCTCAACGCCCGCTCGGTACGCGACTTCATCAATGACTTCCCGCTGTCGCAAAGCGACCGCAAGGCCTTGATCGACCTGCACGAAGCGCCCAAAGATTACCTTGCCGGCAAGTCACAGGAAGACAAGACCGCCTACCTGGAACGCACCAGCTACCAGGATTTCCTGCTCAAGGATGTCGGCCTTTCTGCGACGGCGGTGAAGTACTTTCAGGGCCGCACCAACGACTTCATGGCCCTGAGCATCGATACCGTGGCCGCTGCTGACGCTTACTACGTCGGTTTCCCCGGTTTTGCCGCGATGAACCTGGAGCCGATCAGCGAGGAAGCCCAGGCAGAGATGGAAGAGCCCTACATCTACCATTTCCCCGACGGCAATGCGTCGCTGGCGCGCTTGCTGGTACGCAGCCTGATTCCGACCGTCGCGCCAGGCAAGGACATGGAAGACATCGTCCTGGCCAACTTCGACTACAGCCAGCTCGACCGTGCCGGGCAACCGCTACGCTTGCGCCTGAACAGTACGGCGGTCAGCGTACGTAATCTCGATGGTGCGGTGAATGTCGGCTACAGCCGCGGCGGTCAACTGGCCCAGGTACGCGGCAAGCACTGCGTCCTGGCCTGCTACAACATGATGATCCCGTACCTGCTGCGCGACCTTTCGGCCGAACAGGCTCATGCCCTGAGCCAGAACGTGAAGTTTCCGCTGGTCTACACCAAAGTCATCGTGCGCAACTGGCAGGCATTCCAGAAGCTTGGTGTGCATGAAATCTACGCTGCCACACAACCCTATAGCCGGATCAAACTGGACTACCCGGTGAGCATGGGTGGCTACGAACACCCACGCGACCCGGCGCAGCCCATTGGCCTGCACATGGTCTACGTACCGACCAGCCCTGACAGCGGCATGAACAGCCGCGACCAGGCGCGCGCCGGACGTGGGCGGTTATACGGCACACCGTTTGAAGCCCTGGAAAGCCAGTTGCGCGAGCAATTGCAGCGCATGCTCGGCCCGGGGGGCTTCGACCATAATCAGGACATCCTGGCGATCACCGTCAATCGCTGGCCACACGGCTATGCCTGCTTTACCAATACCCTTTACGACGATCCTGAACAGACCGAACAGTGGATGGAACTGGCACGCAAGCCTGTGGGCAAGGTCAGTATTGCCAACTCGGATGCGGCCTGGAGTGCGTATGCCCATGCGGCGATTGATGAGGCATGGCGGGCTGTTGGCGAATTGGCCTGATTCGGTTGTAGGAGCGGATTTACCGGGGCGCCGGACCGCCGCGATGGACTGCGCAACAGTCCCATTTTTGGGGCCGCGTTGCGACCCATCGCGGATGAATCCGCTCCTACAGAGCAAGCGTATCAATCACGCAGATCCGATTCATGAATCGGCTGTTCACGGCTGGTCGCGCGCTGGTACTGGGCCGGCCAGGTCGCTTTGTTGCCACCCAGGTCATCATCGGCATGCAACGGCCAGTACGGATCGCGCAGCAGTTCGCGCGCGAGGAAGATGATATCGGCCTGCGCCGTGCGCAAGATGGTTTCCGCCTGCATCGGGTCGGTGATCATGCCGACAGTCCCCGTGGCAATCCCCGATTCCTCGCGCACTTTGGCCGCAAACTGCGTCTGATACCCAGGGCCAGTGGGAATCTCGGCGTTCACCGATGTGCCACCAGACGACACATCGATCAGGTCCACACCCAGTTTGCGTAAACGCTTGGCCAACTCCACGGTTTCATCCGGGTTCCAGCCATCTTCGACCCAATCGGTGGCCGACAACCGCACGAACACCGGCAGTTCCTCAGGCCACACCTCCCGCACTGCCTCAGTTACCTGCAAGGTCAGGCGAATGCGGTTGTCGAAATTGCTGCCGTATTCATCACGCCGCTGGTTGCTCAACGGCGACAGAAACTGATGCAGCAGATAGCCATGCGCCGCATGCACTTCGACCACCTTGAAGCCTGCCGTCAATGCACGCTGCGCGGCGTCGACGAAGGCCTGTATCACTTCATCGATCTGCGCTTTGCTCATCTCGACAGGCGCAGTGTGCTGCGGGTCGAAGGCAATTTTTGATGGACCGATCGGTACCCAGCCGCCGTCTGCCGGTTTGACGCTACCCTGCTTGCCCAGCCAGGGCCGATAGGTACTGGCCTTGCGTCCGGCATGCGCCAGTTGAATGCCAGGCACGGCGCCCTGGGCCGTAATAAAGCGGGTAATACGTTGCAACGGCGGGATCTGCGCGTCGTCCCACAAGCCCAGATCCTGGGCGGTGATCCGACCGTCGGCAGTGACCGCCGTCGCCTCGGTGAAAATCAGCCCGGCGCCGCCCACCGCGCGGCTGCCCAGGTGAACCAGGTGCCAGTCATTGGCCAGGCCGTCGACACTGGAATACTGGCACATTGGTGAAACCGCAATTCGATTGGGCAGAGTCAAGTGGCGCAGGGTGTAGGGTTCAAGCAGCAGGCTCATGGGGCACCTCTCAAATCAAGTGGTAAGGCTCCAGATGGTTGACCGGCCGACCACAGAATCTTCCCCGCAGGTTCATCGACCAATCATTCTGAGCCTAGACCACTTTGACTCCAGGGTTCAGCGCGGCTCCATATGCGCGATCATCAACTGCACGCTTTCCTGGCCGCGGAACTCGTTGACGTCGAGCTTGTAGGCCAGCTCGACCCAGCGCACCGTCGGGTTGGGCCAGACTTCACGATCGACGCTGAACGCGATGCCATCAAGCTTGACCGCGCCACACTCGCTCTTGAGCACGACTTTCAGATGGCGCTCGCCCACCACCCGTTGTTCGACCAACTGGAACACACCGTGAAACAACGGCTCGGGGAAATGCTGCCCCCAAGGGCCGGCATGGCGCAGGGCACGCGCCAGCTCCAGGTGAAACTCTTCAACGGCCAAGGTGCCATCAGAGAGCAGACGCCCGGTCAGATCCTCTTCGCGCAATTGCCGGCGCACTTCCTGGTCGAAAGCCTGGGCAAAGGCCGGGAAGTTGTCGGCAGGCAACGACAGCCCGGCAGCCATGGCATGGCCGCCGAATTTGCTGATCAGTTGCGGATTGCCTGCCGCCACGGCGTCCAGCGCATCACGGATATGAAAGCCTGGCACCGAACGGGCCGAGCCCTTGAGCATGCCTTCCCCGGCATCGGCAAAGGCGATGGTAGGCCGGTGGTAGCGCTCCTTCAGGCGCGAGGCCAGAATTCCAATCACACCCTGGTGCCAGTCCGGCTCGAACAGGCAAAGACCGAACGGCATCGATTCCACGGGCAGGTCCTTGAGCTGCGCCAGCGCTTCACGCTGCATGCCCTGCTCGATGGACTTGCGATCCTGGTTCAGTTCATCCAGTTGTCCGGCCATTTCCCGCGCCAGGTTGGGGTCGTCGCTGAGCAGGCATTCGATACCCAGGCTCATATCGTCGAGGCGACCGGCAGCGTTCAGGCGTGGGCCGAGAATGAAACCCAGGTCGGTAGAGGTGATCCGCGTATGATCACGCCGGGCCACTTCAAGGATGGCCTTGAGCCCGGGCCGTGCCCGCCCTGCCCTGATCCGCTCAAGCCCCTGATGAACCAGAATGCGGTTGTTGGCGTCCAGAGGCACGACGTCAGCAACGCTGCCCAAGGCGACCAGATCGAGCAGCTCACCGATATTCGGTTGTGGCGCATTGTCGTAGTGCCCGAGGCTGCGCAAGCGTGCGCGCAAGGCCATCAGCACGTAGAAAATCACCCCGACCCCGGCCAGCGCCTTGCTCGGGAATTCGCAGCCCGGTTGGTTCGGGTTGACGATGGCATCGGCCACCGGCAACTCATGGCCTGGCAAGTGGTGATCGGTCACCAGCACCTTGAGCCCGGCAGCCTTGGCTGCGGCCACACCCTCGACGCTGGAAATACCGTTATCCACGGTGATCAACAACTGAGGCTGACGCTCCAGGGCAACCTGGACGATCTCCGGCGTCAGGCCATAACCGTATTCGAAGCGATTGGGCACCAGATAATCGACATGCGCCGCCCCCAACAGACGCAAGCCCAGCACGCCCACGGTGCTGGCCGTCGCGCCATCGGCATCGAAATCGCCAACGATCAGGATGCGCTGACGCTGGGCCAGCGCTTCGACCAACAGGTCCACCGCCGCATCGATGCCCTTGAGCTGCTGATAGGGCAGCAGGCGTGCCAGGCTCTTGTCCAGTTCCGTCGCACTTTGTACGCCACGGGCGGCGTACAGACGGGTCAGCAGCGGTGGCAGATCACCCAGGAAGGGCAAGGTTGCGGGCAGGGAACGCGGTTCGATACGCATGAGGCGGTCAGGGCTTCTCTAGGGGGGAGTGGAGAACAGCGAATCGCGGGACAAGCCCGCTCCCACAGGGGTATGCACGGTGGGAGCGGGCTTGCCCCGCGAAATGCAGATCAGATGTCAGACGCGCTCGCCGAGCAGCCACTGCAACTGGACTTCATGCTGACCGCGGTCGTCGGTGACGAAGATCGTCCCCTCGCTGATCATGACGTCCCACTTGATCGCCCGTGGCATGTCCTGGGCCAAGGTTTCCAGCACTTCTTGTGGCACGGCAGCAATGTTCACGTTCTTCAGGTTCTTGACCGCCGGGACGACCTTGGTCTCCCATACGCGCAGGCTGCCATAGGCCAGCAGGCTGGTACGCTCGGTACGGCGCGAGCACCAGGTCAGGCGGTCGGCATCCGGCTGGCCGACTTCGATCCAGTGCAGCACACGGTCGTCCAGGCTTTTTTCCCACAAAGCCGGCTCATCGACATCCGACAGGCCACGACCAAAAGCCAACTGCTCGTTATAGAACAGCGCATACGCCAGCAGGCGTACCGCCATGCGCTCCTCGGTCTCCGAGGGATGCCGGGCGATGGTCTGCTTGACGCTTTCGTACACACCACGATCGAGGTCGGTGAGGTTCAATTCAAACTTATAGGTCGTGGAGGGCTGGGCCATGGCGGGTTTCTTGCGCAGAGAAAAAGTCGCCCAGTCTAACCGATCCGTGGATTCCTTGCCCCGCGACAGTATCTGAGCGCGCTCGCGTGTGATAAAAACGGGGGCTCTGACCCGCCGCCACGGACGCCACATGCCTACGCCCAGCAAACCGCTCGCCGGACTGAAAGTCATCGAACTCGGCACCCTGATCGCCGGCCCTTTTGCTTCGCGTATCTGCGCCGAATTCGGTGCTCAGGTCATCAAGGTCGAATCGCCCGATGGCGGCGATCCCCTGCGTAAGTGGCGCAAGCTGTATGAGGGCACTTCGCTGTGGTGGTTCGTCCAGGCCCGCAACAAGCAGTCGCTGACGCTCAACCTCAAGCATGCCGAAGGGGTCGAGATTCTCAAAAAGCTGCTCGCCGATGCCGACATCCTGATCGAGAACTTTCGCCCCGGCGTACTGGAAAAGCTCGGCCTGGGCTGGGACACCCTCCACGCCCTGAACCCGAAACTG
>OEPS010000908.1_pt1 | contig 9958 bp, 6 predicted proteins | sample 1539411 | NCBI WGS metagenome assembly OEPS01 (sample SAMN02671747, study PRJEB22543) | soil metagenome | biome: bacteria | place: China:Hunan Province, Lengshuijiang City | collected 2012-10-15 | depth 0.08m m | reverse complement strand
CGACACCACCGGATGCCGGGTCACCGTCCGCGCGTGGGTGGTTATGGGTGGAACCGAGTCCGGCGGGAGTCCACACGCCGGTGTCGGTGCGCAGCATGGCGCCCCCGCAGACGGTGCACACGGCACGCAGACCACGGCCGGTGTCCTCGGGCTGTTCGAACTCCTGGGACCCACAGTAACTGCACGTATGCGGGGTGTCTGAGACATCCGCGACCGGTTCGTCGGTGACCTGGTCCGGTTCCGGTTCCTGTGTGGCCAAGTGCCAGAGGCTGAATGCGGGGTCCTGCGTGCCGGTGTGCTGCACGGGCTCGTCGTAGGTGTGGTGCACCCACCCCTCCTCGTCTGCGTCCGGGTGCGCTGCGTCAGGGCGCCAAGAGATCCCGGTGACAGCCACCCTGCGTCCTTTCCGGAGGGGAACTTCGTTCTCCTGGGAATGCGGGTCACCATAGGGGAACACGCCACCCCGGTAGAGGTGGTCCCGTCGTGTCTCCAGGTCTTTCTGGGCTGGAGTGCGCGCGTGCAGGACCACGGGGATGTCGGTGCGGTAGTCCGAGACGGCGTTGTGCGCAAAGCGCTGAGCGGCGCGCTCGTTCTCGGTCCAGTGCATGCCTAGGGAGTTGCCTGGGGGCAACGCGGCGTGCAGGTGCGCGAGGTGTTCTTCCTTGCTGGCGTCGGCCGAGTTCACCACGCGTGCCGCGTGTGAGGACAGACGCAGGGTGATGCCCCGGTGCACGGTGTCGGCCAGGTGGGGATGCAGAGAGCCCCAATCGGATGGCTGGCCTGCGTTCGGGTGTGAGTTCCCGTTGTTCTGATTGCGCTTGATCTCGTACAAGAACTTCGTCGGAGAACCGGGGTGTCGCGCCTCGATCTCGTTGAGCAGCGCCGAGGCCGCACCCGGCACATGACCTTGCACTTCCTCGATGTGCAGCGGGGCGTTGCGACGCTTCGGCGGGAAGTATTTCGCCCGACCCCGCTCTTCACCGGTCTCGGGATCGTGCGCGCTCAGTTCGGCCCGGGTGGGGAACTTGGTGCCACCAGTGTCGTGCTCTTCATGGCGGAAGTCGAAGGTACCCTCGGCTGCGGTACGCTGCACGCTCCCGTTCCGGGTCAGAGCGCAATCGTCACCCATAGTCCTCGCGCCCGAAACGGGAGCTTTCGCGAAGAATCGGTCAGCAGGGTGCCACATCGGCGATCTCAGTTCTCGCGGGCCGGGTCCGGCCGATCGGTCAAGATGGTGCCCAGCTCGGGGTAATCCTGGGTCGCCACGTGCTTCTCCGCCATGGTCTCGCCCGCAGCGGTGAGCTGGCTGCTGGTGTAGGTGCCCACGCCGAGACCATGGTCGAGAGCGACCTCGTAATCCTCGTTGCCCTCGACCGGACCGTCGTTGACGGCCGTGACCGTCCCGAGCAGACCGTCGAGGGTTCGGACCCGATCCTGGACGGCGTGGTCGTGGTAGTCCTCGGCGATGACACCCTCGTGACGGCTGGCCACGGTGTCGTGCCGGGCAGTGCGTTGTCCTAGGGACATGATTGGCCTCCTCGCCTATTACTGGGGCCTGACCAGGAGGCCGCCAGCTACGCGCTCTCCTCGCGCCCTTCGTGCCACTTCAGTTTTTCCGGAACACGCACGTGAGTACGCATGCCCACGTGTTTCGGCGTCGAGAAACGACCGGTCGGCTGCCAATGCTCCGGCTTGTCCGGATCTTCCTCGGAGTTGTCCGGCGCGACGTAATGGGCAGCCGTCACATCCCGGATCTGCCCACGAACGCGACGGTCGTATTCCACCTGGGACGTTTTGGAGATGTGCTGGGAGAGGTACTTGCGTGCTGGCTTCGGCATGTTGGCCCTCTGCTCGTCGCTCTCTGGTGGCCGCTGATCACCCGGCTGGGGTACGGCGTCCATCGGCATCAACATCATCGGGCTCGGGCCGTCCTGCTCCTGGGGGCCCGGGTCGTCCTGGGTGTCCGCCATGGCCTCGTCATCCATCGTGGGCGCCAGCGCGGGCAGCTGCTGGGGTGTTCCGCCCAGGAGCGGCAGCGGGGCGTCCTGGGCGGGATTGAGGGGCGTTCCGGGTGCCTTGGCGACGGGTTGGAAGTCCATCTGTAGATCTTCTGGGATCGGCAGGCGTTGATCGCGGAGTGCCCTGAACGTCTCGCGCCGGGTCTGCTGTTCGGCGACGGCAAGACGCACCTGCTCGTCCTGTTTTTCCTCCAGCAGCTGATCGAAGTCGATCCCCATGCCGACGATGCGCGACTTCATCGTCAGGGGGACTCCGGCCTGCACCAGCTCTTCGCGAAAGGCACGTTCGGTCTGCTTGTCGGAGAGGGTCATTGTGGCGAATTCCAAGTCGGGAATCAGCAATTTTGGCTGCTCCACAATAGTTTCTTCGCCAGTTTCCTCATCGATTTTGAGAACTTCCTCCATCTTCACGTACCGGATGCCACCGCGTACTTCAAAGTCGTAGTGTTCCTGTGCCTCGGCGACGATCCGGGCTCGGTCGGTGAAGAAGTCCTTGAGCTGCAACTGGTGATCGGTGAGCAGGGTGGCCAGCATGTCCCGATTGAGGGCGTCTGCGGCGTATGTCTCTCCTTGCTCGGCCCCGTTCAGCATGGACTGCGAGATACCGAACACCTGCAGGATCCGGTCGGTGAGCCGGTCGAAGTCACCAGAGAGGTCGGGCATGTTCTCGCGACCGAAGACGCTGGTGATGTCGGTGGCGAAGTGGTTGACCAGCACCCGGAAGTCGCCTGCCAGGGCGGCGTCCATGGCCTCCTCGAAGGTTTCCAGGTCGTCCTGGGTGGGGATCCAGGGGACCTCGGTGCCGAGGTCGGAAGCGGACGCGCCGAGACGCACGAGGATCAGTGGGGTGTAGAGGCGGTCGGCGATGGCGTCGAGGGCGGCATTGAGCATCTCCTCCTGCACCACGGACCGGAAGGCCCGCATCAGGATCGGAATGCCGCGCTTGTGGAACGTGTCGGCCTTGAACCGGATCTGCTTGAGCAGCATGTTGGACACCGGCATCAAGGAATCTTCGGCCGCGTAGGACTGCAGCTCCGGATAGTTCTTGATCAGGGCGTTGTATTCCCAGCGCGGCGAGCGCTCCTGCAGGACCTTGCGCAGGGTCTCGGGCAGCCGGATCAGGAATCGCGGGTCCTTGACCAGAGCGGACCGTTCCACCTCGACGTCGTCGGGGTTGAGCAGTTCGTCGTCCTCCCAGACGCCCAGTGTCTCGTTAAACGATCCCAGCGGCCACGCTTCGCCCAGTAGCCACCGCTGATGGCTGATGTCGACGAGATAGTTCTTGTAGTCCAGCTCATCGAAGAACAGGTTGTTGTAGAACTCCTCAATCTGCTCATCCTTCGAGCATCGGATCTCCATACCCTGCAGGGGGAATTTGGTGAAGATGTCGATGCAGGAGGCGATGATCGGGTGGGTCAGGTACAGCAACGAACAAAAAGCGCGAATTTTTTTAAGCTCTGAGTCCTTGGTGATGTCGTACGGGAGGTTGTTTTCGCGCCAATAGAACAGCGGGTCGCGGGGACGGCCGGTCGCGAAAGACACATTGGACCCAGCGCCGAAACCACCGTTGATGCCACCGTAACCGCCGCCACCGGGACCGGTCGCACGCTTCTGCATCGTGGCTATACGTCGATTGAGGCGCATCTCCTGGATGACCTCGTCACCGCTTTGGTTTCGCGAGAAGGCCTGTGTGTACGGGTTGGTGTCGCTGAAGCGGCGCATGTCCGTACCCCGGGAGACTGCGGTCGTCCCGGAGGTCAGCAGCTTACCCCGGCTGTCGACGATCTTGAATGGCTCCGTCACCCGATCACCGCGTCCCGTTTATCGCGCGGAGGCGCGCGAGGGTGACATCTCGGTCTGGTGAGCATGCGAGCGCGAGGTGCCGGAGGTAGGCATCGCGACTGAGCACAGCACCGGTAGTGGTCACGAACGATTTCTTGGCGAACGGGTTTCCGCCACCACCCTCGTCGCCGGATTCGTCATCATCCTCTTCGGGCGGCTCGGTCTCATCGGCGTTGGCGCCCATCGGGTCGCCCCCGTTCGGATCCTCTTCGTCGCCGTCCATCGGCATGGGCGCTTCCTCACCGGGTGGCGTGCCGCCGTAGGGCGTGAAGTCAGGGCCCATGTCGGGCACGTTGACGGGCTGGCCATCGATAGTCTGCGGGAAGGCCGGGTATTGCGGTTGAATTTGTACGGAAAATGAGGCCTTGCAAAATTCGCAACTAACACCGCCGTCGGAGGTGGCAATCACCTGACCCGAGCCACAGAACGGGCATTGCCCCGTGTGAATGTTGTCCTCAAGAGTGAAAGTATCCGTCCCATGTGCACGTACGCAATAGACGGTTTCTACCTTCCCGGTTGGACGGACCGACTCGACCGTCCAACCGATTCTTGCGGGTTTACCATCAACTTTCACGCGATTCCGGTGATCGTCGCGAAGGAAGAATTCCGACGGAAGATCTTCTGCCATGAAGTTGACTGTATGTAGGGCTGTCGGCGTCACACCATATCCTGGGCGCATCCTCATTACCGGCTCGTAGGTACCAATACCAAGAGTCGTGCAGATGTCTCGTACACGTTCCAGCGCTTCGAGAGAAGCCGACGATAGGGCAACCTGTCCAATGGCGGAAACTGCTCCATCAGCGGCAAAGTACCCCATCAACCAACCGAGAAGGAACTCCGGAGTTTCGTGCACACCAGGAAGATTCTTGGTATACCCCTTCATTCCCGAGGTGTAGCGCAGACCCCTAACTCCGTTAGGGGTGACAGTCTCGTGGGACTGGACGGCGATCTCATCAAAGTACTTCCCCAGCTGCCGCTTCTCACCCCATAGGGTGACACATCCGTAGGTGGTGGCATCGCGATACTGGATGCTGCCGTCACCGTAGACGAGACCCATTCGGATGCCGTCGTTGCTCGGGACTAGATCAAATTGTCGAGCACGCAGATGCGCCAACCGGTGATCCGGCTTGAGGTTCTCTGTGGTCACGACGCGATCCGGCTGACGCACCAGCCAGCGATGTCCGGCCGTTGCGCGAATAACCTTCTTCCGACGATTGCGCTTGAGGATGACCTCCCACAACTCCTGTTCGCCGAGCTCGACCACCGGCGCCTGAAGCCAGAACCCACCATGGGGATCATCCACCGTTCCAGTCAGCACCCACTGAGTGGTGCCGACGGTTTCGGCGAGAGTCTTCACCCCATCACGAGTGATGTAGCGAGTTTCTCCTCCGAAACAGTGGAATATAGTTTGCCCATCTCCGGAGTCGTGCGCCAACTTCTTGATGACTACCACGTCCGGCATGTCGGCGCTGATCTGATGGGCGATGCGCTGAAGACCGATCTCGCCCGGAGCAAGCGGAGTCTGTCCACGACGGACGGCGACCCGAGAGGACATGGACTGGGGGAGAGGCATGAAGGGCTCCGTCCGGCGTGGCCTATTCGGCCATGAGCGCGCATAGGGCATCCGGTCACTCTGGATGGACGACCGGGAGCCACCACCCTGCGGGGCTTCCCAGGGATGCCCCCCGTTGGCCTGCTGAGCGCGCTCACAGGCCACACAGCGTCCCGGGTAGGTCGGACCCTCCTGGAACTCGTGGGGCACGTCCTCGTCCGTCAGGCCCGTCTGCCGGGCGATCTGGTCGGAGAGACCCATCAGCTCCTTGGCGCGCTCGGTGTGCCAGTCGCAGAGCGGCTTGCCCTTGAAGTCGCGGACCTTTTGTCGACCGGTCTCATGACCGACGACCTCTTCCGGAGTGGACAGTGGATTGCCTGACGCCACGTGGAGATCCATGGCGTTGCGCAAGATGTTCGCCGCATCTTCCCGATCTTGAGAAGGAGGTTCGGACATCACGTTCCCGAGCCACTCCTGAAGGTCAGCCTTCGTCGGAACTCTGGTCGTCATGGGCACCTCCTGTCATGTGTTGATACGCAACGTGGGACGCCTGTGTGGGGTACTTCCCATGATGTTGGGCGTACAACTCGGCAGCAGCTTCGTAGTGATTGAGACCAGCATAGGCGCTGACGTGCTTGGTCAGTGTGGACTTGTTACTGGCGGCAAAGCGAGGAGAAACGGGTTGTGAACTTCCCGGATTTGCCTTCTTGAATTCTGGCAGATCTCCGATCGCATTCCACATATTGTCGCGCTTCTCGTTGTTCATCTGCTCGTACAGATGATGTCCAACTTCGTGATGCAATGCGACTTCAGCTCCAGGAAGACCACTCTTCCGGAGAATTCCCTTCTCCTCCAGGAGCTTCGTTTCCTTGTTGTACTCAGGCGTGTTCATCACCTGTGGTGTCACGGTGATATGAGCGGGAGTCCACTTCTTCGTTCGAGCAACGTACTTGCGACGATGGTATTCACCTCGTACACCCTCGTCCTTGTCCGGCCGAACCGAGATGCTGCCAAGAAGTGCTGCGTGTTCATCGGGTACATGGCTCATGACACGAGAGACGGTGTCACGCATCTCGTTGTGGTACTGCAAGTTGGTGCCCTGAAGAACCCGGTCGGCATGATCGACGGGTTGACGAGTACGAGCGGCCAACGAAGCAGTCATTGATCGTTGACCTCTCCGTAGGTGTCGCGCAGCGTGGTGCATGCCGCCATGTGGATGATCTCTTCCTGCTCGTCCGGTTCGAGCCCGGCGATGGCCGACATGAATGTCGACTCAGTGCGGATCTTCGCACATGCCCAGTCCAGGGCGCCCTGCGCGATCCGGACGAGTCCACCGAGCTGCCCCTGGGACGCCATGTGCACCAGCGTCCCTTCCGGACCGGAGATGTCATAGACCGACCGGGCCCCCACCATCTGGATCGGACCGACATCCAGCGAGTCGGCCAGATCGTCGTGATGCGCCATGGCGTACTTCTGTGAAGCGTTGTCGATGTCCTCGACGTCGGCGAGGGTGACTTGGCCAGTGCGCAACCCGGTCAGCCATTGGATATGAGCCGAGCTGTCACTGGCGAAGGCCAATAGACGACCCCTGTCGCCCAAAGTCACGCCATCGTCATCGGCCGAACCGATGTAGGTGACGGTAAATCCCTCGCGCAGGAATGCCATGGTCTCAATACCTCTGCACCGTTTGCCGAGCCAGAGTGACCGCGTCCTTGATGCTCAATCCGGGATTGGTCCGATGAACGCTGGCGATGATGGACAACAGACGCCCCGTCTTACGAGCGGCCGACTTCCCGGTTGGCTTGGGCTTGAAGTTGTTCTTCGGGAACGTGGTGTCCCACGTGAACTTGTAGGGGTCGTACTCGGGATGCCGATCGATGTTCACCAGCGGGCCGCAGTTCGGGCAAGAGGCCCACGCGTCGTCATTCTGGTCTCGCCTGAGTCCCAGCGGATCATGACCGCAGTTCGGGCAGTGGGTGCCGGGCATCTCGAATGGCTTGGCCGTCGCCTGGTCATAGTCGTGCGGCTTGCGGTGGTTGATGGCCCGGGAGCGCTCCTGCGCCTTGGGGTAGAACGTCTCGCTGCGATTGGGGTTGAAGGGGCGTTGCTTGTTCTCGGGTCCCTTCGGACCCTGTGGGTCGTACTGCGGGTCGGTGTGCCGCAGCTGATATTCGACCTGCATCGGGTCGCTGAACCCCTTGGCGTTGGCCGTGGTGCCGGGACTGCCCATGAACGGCACCTTGGTCTGGGTGCTCGGATACGGGTGCCGGGCGACCATCGGGGGCGTGGCCGAGGTCATCGGGGTGTAGAAACCGGTGCCATGGCAGGTGCGGCACTTCCCGCCGAAACCGCCACCCTCACTGTCCTGCGGATCGAAACCAGAGCCGTGACAGACCGGGCAGGTGATCGGGGTGGGGATGCCATTGCTCTCGGTGTTCTTGCCCGGCATCGGCCCCTCGTATTCGTTCCACCCCTCGATCGTGGGCGGAGCCGAGTGGGTCGGGACCGATGCGGAGGAGTACTCCTTCGGTCCGGCAGCGGTACGAGGCTCGAACACGTCGAGGTCGCTGGATCCGCAAGAGCAGCGCAGCGACGCCGTGATGGCGCTGAGCGGCGCCTCCTCGACGTGCTTGCAGCTCAGGCAGATCACCGGCACGGGACGGTCAGTCTTCATCGTCGTCCTCGTCTTCCTGCGCGGACCGCTCGTTCTGCCCCGGGTTGTCCGAACTGCTGATCTGGGGAATCGGTGCTCCCGGCGTCTGAGGAGTGTTGATGCCGCGCTGTTCGGGCGACTGACGTGGGTGGGTATTGAGTGGCCCCTCCCAGGTGTTCGCGACGAATTCGTCCGGCACACCGGTGGGGTTCTGGTTGGTCGGCCGCCCGCGCACCATGTCCTCAGCAACGTGGAACAGGGCGGCCACGGAAGGGTCCAGCGACGCCGTGACGGGGTTGGCGCCATTGACGGGGGGTTTCATCGACGGCATCGCCTCGGCTCCAGCGGCCCCGGGTGTCATCGACGGGGGTACCGGGGGTGCCGGGGTCTGCATCGGGGTGGTGCCGGTCTGCGGCATGCCGGTTCCAGCTGCGGCGGTGGGATCAGTGCCGTCGGCGGTGAAAACGAGACGCGAGCCGGAATGCTTGCTCCACTCCATGGCCCGGAAGGCAGCCTGCGCCTTCTCCTCGGTGTCGTGATGGGACAGCACCTTTCCGGTGCCCTTCTGGGTGATGACCCAGTCTCCGTCACCTTCTTGGTGGATGTACTGGTTGGCCTGCTTGGCTTTCAACGCGGCCGAGTAGGTCATCGCGTTGCTGCGACGCTTCCCGTTGCCGTCGAAGAGTGCGTAGCCACCGTGCACCTTCCGGATGCGCAACGCGGTGCGCCTGGCCGACGAGTGCGCCATTTGCTGCACCCACGGATGGTCGGCGTCGAGCATCACCTGATGATCACCCCTGAGATGAGCATCCAGGTGGTGCCATTTGCTGCCCTGCCGGTAGGCCGGTCGTCCACAAGAGGCACATGCCGCGACATTGCTGCGAGCACTGGTGACGTATTGCGGCGGGATGGTGAAGTTCACCGCCGGACCCGAGAAGGCACCGGGGGCCGGAGCACCCCCTCCGCCACCACCGGCCGGAGTGCCGTGCTGGTACATGTCCACACGCTCATCCGGCTCCGGAAGCGCCTCGTCGACCGGGAATCCCGCCTCCTGATCGGACTCCAGGCCGACGGAGCCCTGATCGAAGTAGAACGGGTTGGACTGTTCCGGCTGGAAGCCATCGCGTGGGTCCTGGGGGGTGCCAGCGGAGTGCAGCGTGGCCGTGACACCCAACGGCACCGAAATGCCCACCGTGGGCTGACCGAAGCCGGGGTGGGTGCGAAGGGTCGCCGTGGTGGCGTGTGCGCTGGGGCCGGTGGGGAACGTCATCGGATGATCAACCCATCCCTTGTCCGGTGGCACCGTCCAGGGCTGGGGTTCGGCCGGGAACCGGTTGGCCGGAGGGATGACGTTGGTGGGCGGCAACGGCAGTTTCCCGTTGATCGGATTCCACGGATCCGGGCCGTTGACCTCGACCGGGTAGGTGCCGGTCTGCGCGGTGTCCGGGCCCTCCTCGGGACCGCCGGAGAAGAATGCCGGGTTCTGCGGGGTGGGGTCAGCTGCTGCGGTCACCCACCGGCGCTGGGCGGCATGCCAGAACTGATGCCGGGACGCGGTGATGTCCGGGGTGCCGTCCTGGTCCTGAAGGGACGACCCGTCGGCGGCGAACCCCGAGCTGGAGGTCTGCGAGGCATCACCGCCGCCGGAGTCGTCGTTCAGGTCGGTCGCATAGCCCTGGATGTGCCGGTTGGCGGTAAGGCCATCGATCAGGGCGGCGTGCAGGCTGATGTCGGGTACGCGCTCGGTGAGGGTGTCCTGGATCAGCGCCAGTCGGTGGGTCAATTCCTCATCGGACTGGGCCAGGGCAACGAAGGGCCAGATGTCGGCCGTGCGCTGTTGGGCCTCGAACAGCCGCAGCTGGGCGTGCTCGGCCTCCAGGTCCCGGCTCGCTT
>OEPS010000906.1_pt1 | contig 9966 bp, 7 predicted proteins | sample 1539411 | NCBI WGS metagenome assembly OEPS01 (sample SAMN02671747, study PRJEB22543) | soil metagenome | biome: bacteria | place: China:Hunan Province, Lengshuijiang City | collected 2012-10-15 | depth 0.08m m | reverse complement strand
GGGAGGGCGCCGTCTGCGGCGGCGACGTCGGGCGCGCCTAACGGCGCGGCGAAGCCGGCGACCGCCGCATCCCAGACCTCGATGGGGACGGCGACCACCGGCCGGCCGAAGACCCCGGCCACGCCAACCGAAAGGATCTCCGTGGACACCAGCCCCCGCCCCGGCAACCAGCCCCCGGCCGGAGCGACCACGCCGGCGCTGGTCATCTTCCGGGATTCGGTGGGGAAAGCCGACCTCGACTGGCTGCGCGGCCAGGGGCTCGCCATCGTGAACGTCAACGAAGCCGCGCATGCGGTCAGCGTCGCCGTCCCGGAGGGCTATCACGGCAACCCGAAAGCGAACCCGCGGGTCTTGCGCTTCACCATCGCGATGCGTTGATCAGAGCATGGCACAGACCAGCAGCTTCGACGTCACCACCGGGGTCGACCTCCAGGAAGTCGACAACGCGGTCAACCAGGCGCAGAAGGAGATCGCCCAGCGGTACGACTTCAAGGGATCGAAGGCGGCGATCGAGTTCAAGCGCGCCGAGAACCTCCTCGAGCTCGTCGCCGACGACGACTTCCGGATGCGCGCGCTGTTCGACGTCGTCCAGACGAAGCTGATCAAGCGCAACGTCCCCGTGAAGAACCTCGATGTCGGCGACGTGAAGCAGGCCGGCGGTGACACCGTCCGCCGCGAGATCAAGCTGAAAACGGCGCTCGACGGCGACACGGCGAAGAAGGTCGCGGCCGCGATCAAGGACGCGAAGCTCAGGAAGGTGCAGGCGGCGATCCAGGGCGACCAGGTCCGGGTCAGCTCACCATCGCGCGACGACCTGCAGGAGGCGATCGCCCTCCTGCGCGGCAAGGATTTCGGAGTCGAGCTCAAGTTCGGCAACTACCGCTGAGCAGCCGGCGGGACCCACACCTTCACGATGGAGACGACATGCAGCGACGCGTGACTCTGGCTGGCCGGTCCCTCGGCGCGATGGCCGCGATCGTCGCCATCGCCGCGACCGCCGCCTGCGGGAGCGACAAGCCGGCCGGGCCGGACAACACCCCGGCGACGGTGACGGCGAACGGCACCTTCCCGACGAGCGCGGTGATCGCCAGCCCGATCAATCCGCCGCCGTCCGTGATCGTCAGGAACTCGAGCGGAGCCCCCCTGCCTAACGTGCGGGTGACCTTCACCGTCACCGCCGGCAGCGGCGCCGTGCTCGGCGCCTCGCAGCTCACGGACGCGAGCGGGATCGCGACCGTCGACAGCTGGACGCTCGGCGACACCCCGGGCGCGCAGGCGCTGACGGCGACCGCGGGAGGGAGGACCGCAGTCTTCTCGGTGACCGCGACCAACGAGTGCACCATCTCCGGCACGATCACGGCCGGTGCTACCGTCAGCGGCAACCTGTCGACGAGCCCGTGCGCGATGGGCGACGGCACCGCCGCGCAGAGCTGGACGTTCCAGCAGGCGACCGGGCAGAGCACGGTCTCGTTCGCGATGCACCCGACGGGCGCCCCGACCTTCGACACCGTACTCCTCCTCCATCGCAACACCTTCACCCGCTTTGACGACTACATCGCGTTCAACGATGACGACCAGGCGGGAACGTCGACCGACTCGCGCCTGAACGCCATCCTCGGCCCCGGGACGTACGTGTTGAGCGGGTTGAACTTCGACGCCGGAGTGACGGGACCGTTCACGATCAGCGCCGAGAGCTGGACCGGGGAGTTCGCCAACTGCGCGGACGTCTTCGTCACCCCGGGGATCACGACCAATCAGACGCTGACGAGCGAGTGCAAGTACACCGCGACCCTGCAGTACGTGGACCCGGTCGGGATCTACCTCGCGCAGGGTGAGAGGGTCCAGTTCGACATGACGTCGACCGCGTTCGACCCGCAGCTCGACCTCTATCTCTCGGGGAGCAGTCCCGTCGCCCAGGACGACAACGGGGGCGGCGGGACGAGCGCGCGGATCACCTACACCGCGCCGTCGAGCGGGATCTACGTCCTCGTGGCGTTCTCCCACGTCGCCGGGCAGGGCGGTGCCTACACGCTGACCACCACGCTCCTCGCCCCGGCCGCGGCGGGGCCGTCCGCATCGGCGCCGCTCGCGTCCCCAGCGCCCGCGTCCGCGGCCCGGGCGCAGCTACGCGCGTCGAAGGAGACGCGCGGCGCCCTCGGCACGGGGGCGAGCCCGTGGCGGCGCACGCGCTGAGCTGACGCCGCCCGCGACAACGGGGAGGCAGCCGAAGCCCCCGCCGGATCCTTCCGGCGGGGGCTTCGTCGCGTACCGCCTGACGTCGAGCGGAATCCCGCGCTCCAGCGTTAGGCGCCGTGGCGCACAGCGGGCCGGTGCCACCCCTCCCATCGCGCGGGGCTTGACGAAATCACCCTGTCAACCTGACAGCGGCAGCGGTGGTGGTCGTCACGACAATTCGTCCGGCGGCCGTCTAGCTTCGTTACACGCGCCGGACCCGTCCGGTGCGTTGGCGCGCACCCGGTGCCGCCAACTCAACCAGCCGGATCAACCCCCAAGGCCGGCGCCGCTGCCGCTGTGGAGAGTCGACCGATGCAAAACGTCCGTCAGGTGATGCGCGCCCTCGCCGCGCTCCCGTTCATCCTTGCCGCCGGCTGCTTCCCGGAGGGCGCCACCGACCCGCTGTCCGAAGCGGGGACGATGGTCGCCAGGGCGATCCCGCCGGCGGCGAGCCTCGTGGGCTCGCCGGCCGCGCCCGCGCCGTCGGTGTTCGTGAGCACGAACGGCGGGAAGGCCGTCGCCGGGGCTCCGGTGACCTTCACGGTCACCGCCGGCAACGGGACGATCTCCGCCTCCCTGGTGAAAACCGACAAGCAGGGGATCGCGTCGGTCGCGTGGACCTACGGCAGCGTGCCCGGTGCGAACGTCCTCACCGCGACGCTCGGCTCACTCCCGCCGGTGACCTTCACGGTCACGACGACCGGCGGCGGCCCGGCGGAGATGACGAAGGTGAACGACGGGCAGTCCGCGCCGGTCGGCGAGGCGCTGCCACAGCCGGTCTCGGTGATCGTCCGCAACGCGAGCGGCCAGCCGGTCGCCGGTGCGATCGTCGTCTTCACGGCGAAGAGCGGCTCCACGCTGAGCGCGCCGGGCGAGACGGGGAGCGTGGTGTCGACCGACGCCGAGGGGCGTGCCCAAACCGTGTGGACGATGGCGACGGTCCCCGGACAGGATACTCTGACCGCGGCTGTCGATGGGCTGCCGACGTCGGTCTTCGTCGCGACGGCGGTGGTCGGCGCCCCGGCCGAGATCCTCACCACCGGCGGCGACCAGACGGGCACCGTCGACCTCACGCTCGCGACACCGCTCGGGATCACGGTGCGCGACAGGTACCACAACGCGATTCCCGGCCTTGCCGTGACGTGGGCGCCGCAGGCCGGCGGCGCGGCGACGCCGGCCACCGACATGACGGACGCGTCGGGGCATTCGAGCACCCAGTGGAGGCTGCCGGTCACCGCCGGCGACGCGACGCTCAACGCGAGCGCGGGCTCGCTCGTGGCCGTGTTCCACGCGACGGCGGTCGCCGGCGCGCCGACCCAGCTCATCAAGATGGCGAGCAGCGACGGGCAGGCCGGTGACCCGGGGCAGCCGCTGGCGCAGCCGATCGCCGTCACGGTCCGCGATGCGCACGACAATCCAGTGCCTAACGTCTCGGTCAGCTTCAGCACCGCGAGCGGGTCGGCAAACCCGGCCACGGCGACGACGACGAGCACCGGCCAGGCGAACACCACCTGGACGCTGGGCACGACGGCGGGTTCGGTGACGATGGACGTCTCGGCGGCGGGGGTCGCCAACCCGGTGACCTTCACGGCGACCGTCAACGCACCCGACCCGTGCAGCTCGCACGGCGTCCTCGTGATCGGCACGGCGGTCACGGGCAACCTCGCCAACAGCCAGTGCGCGTCGCCGCTGACGCGGACATTCGCCGACATCTGGACGCTCAACCTGAACGGGTCGACGCCGCTCGAGATCATCCAGACGAGCGACGTCCCCAATGAGGACATGTTCCTCACGCTGTTCCGCGGGCAGTTCGCCAGCTCCCAGCTCGTCGGGGCGAACGACGACATGGACCCGAACAACGGCAACTACAACTCGGACATCCGCTTCCTCGGCGGTGCCGGGCAGTTCCTCGTCGGCGCGTCGTTCGTGACCTCGTACATCGGGGACCGTGGCGGCGCATACCACCTCACGGCGAAGAGCTGGACCGGGGCGGTGACGGCGTGCCAGGACGTATACGCGGTCAACGGCACGAGCACCAGCCAGCAGCTCGACAACGACGACTGTCCCGCGTCGGGAGCGCGCAATCACTCCGACCGCGTCTTCGTCATGCTGAAGCCGGGCGAGACGGTCACGGTGTCGATGAGCTCGAGCGTCTTCGACGCGAAGCTCGAGATGGAAGACGGCTACGGCGCGATCGTGGCGAGCGACGACAACGGCGGCGGTGGCACGAACGCGCGCCTCACGTACACCGCGCCGGCGACGGGTTCATCGGTCGACACGTACTCGGTCTACGCGACGAGCGTCCTCGCGGCCGGGGGCGGCAGCTATTCCTTCGCGGTCAGCGTCACTCCGCCTGCGGCCCCGGCGCCGGCGATGAGCACCACGTCGGCGGCGACCAGCTCGCCGGTCGGGCCGGGGGTGCAGAAGCTCTTCGGCGCGCGGAAGGTGAACATGACGTTGCGCTAGGCACGCGTTGACCACGCGAGGAGAAGCCGCCGGGCATCCAGCCCGGCGGCTTCTTCGTGCCGCACTCGGTTGAGCCGCGGGTGCGCCGGGGCTAGCTTTCAAGGATGCATTCTCCCCGGGAAGAGCGATCGTGAAAGTCGGCGTCATCACGCTCGGCTGCGACAAGAACACCGTCGACAGCGAGCGGTACGCGGCCGCGCTGGTCGCCCGCGGCGCGGAGATGACCACCGACCTCGGCGAGGCCGGGATCATCGTCATCAACACCTGCGGCTTCATCGACGCGGCGAAGAAGGAATCGATCGACGCGATCGTCGAAGCGGGCCGGTACAAGGACGAGGGCAGCTGCCGCGCGGTCGTCGCGGTCGGCTGCATGGTGCAGCGCCACAAGTCCGAGCTGGAGGAAGCGCTTCCCGAGGTCGACCTCTTTCTCGGCTCGTCGGAGGTCGATCGCCTGCTGCCGGAGCTCGAGGAGCGCGGGCTCCTCGACGAGCCGGTCGAGATCCACCCGGGTGAGCGCATCTTCACGGGCGAGCTGTCGCACGTGCGCTACCTGAAGGTGAGCGAGGGCTGTGACCATGGGTGCGCGTTCTGCGCGATCCCGCTGATGCGCGGCAAGCACCGCTCGTTCGCCCTCGACGAGGTCGTACGCGAGGCACAGCTGCTCGAGATGCAGGGGGCGCGCGAGCTGAACCTCGTCGCGCAGGACCTCGCGCACTACGGGCGCGACCTCCGCGATGGCCGGGGGCTGGCCGCGCTCCTCCGCGCGCTCCTCACCGGGACGACGGTGCCGTGGATCCGGATGCTCTACCTCTACTCGACGGGGATCACCGCCGAGCTGCTCGAGACCGTGGCCCGCGAGCCGAGGATCGTCCCCTACCTCGACATGCCAATGCAGCACGCCTCGGACGAGGTGCTGAAGCGGATGCGCCGCCCCGAGCGCCGCACCGTGATCCGCGACCGCGTCGCGCTGCTGCGCAGCGCGATTCCCGACGTCGCGCTGCGGACGACGTGCATCGTCGGGTTCCCCGGGGAGACCGAGCGGGACTTCGAGTCGCTGCTCGAGTTCCTCGAGGAGGTGCAGTTCGACCGCGTCGGCGCCTTCACCTACTCGCCGCAGGAGGGGACGCGCGCCTTCGACCTCGCCGACGACGTCCCCGACGAGGTCAAGCGCGAGCGGCTCGACCGGCTCACCGAGCTGCAGCTCGCGATCACCGCCGAGCGTCATGACCGGCGGATCGGCCGGGTGGTGCAGGCGATCGTCGACCGCCCCGCCGACGACAGCGGTTTCGCCGAGGCGCGCACCGTGTGGCAGGCCGACGACGTCGATGGGATCACCCGGGTGCGCACGGGTGCGGCGGCGGGGACGATCCTCGAGGTGCGAATCGAGGGTGTCGAGAACGACTACGACTTCGAGGCGACCGCGCTGCGCGTCGTCTCGGCGCCGGCGACGACGGAGCGCCGCGCCGGCCGTGCGCTGCCGATGCTGGCGACGACGATCGGGAGCTTCGGCCGTTGACGACGGGACGGCGCTCGGCGGAGATCATGCGCCGGGCTCGAACGCTCTTTCCCGGCGGGGTGAGCTCCCCGGTGCGCGCCTTCCGCGGGGTCGACGGCGAGCCGTTCGTCGTGGCGCGGGGAGCGGGAGCGCGGATCTGGGACGTGGACGGGAACGAGTACATCGACTACGTGCTGTCGTGGGGCCCGCTCGTGCTCGGCCACGCGCCGCCGGTCGTTCTCGAGGCGTTAGGCAGGGCGATGCGCGACGGGACGAGCTTCGGGATCCCGACCGAGCTCGAAGTGCTGCTCGGCGAGGCGGTGCGCGACCGGATGCCGCACGTCGAGATGATGCGCTTCGTGTCGAGCGGAACCGAGGCGACGATGAGCGCGGTGCGCCTGGCGCGGGCGGCGACGCGGCGCGACGCGATCCTCAAGTTCGACGGCTGCTATCATGGCCACGCCGACTCCTTCCTCGTCCGGGCGGGATCGGGGGTGGCGACGCTCGGGCTGCCCAACTCGCCGGGGGTTCCGGATGCGCTGGCGGCGCTGACGCTGACCGTCGGCTTCAACGACCTCGACGCGGTGCGCGAGCTGTTCGCCGCGCGCGGCGAGGAGATCGCGGCGGTGATCGTCGAACCGGTGGTCGGGAACGCGGGGTTGATCCTCCCCGACGCCGGCTTTCTCCGCGGGCTCCGCGAGGTCACCGCCGCGCACGGCGCGCTGCTGGTCTTCGACGAGGTGATGACCGGGTTCCGGGTCGCCGCCGGCGGCGCGTCGGCGCGGTACGACGTCGTCCCCGACCTCACGACGTTAGGCAAGGTGATCGGGGGCGGGCTGCCGGTGGCCGCGTACGGGGGACGCCGCGACCTGATGGAGGCGGTCGCGCCGGCCGGTCCCGTCTACCAGGCGGGGACGCTCTCGGGGAACCCGCTGGCGATGGCCGGCGGGCTGGCGACGCTGGCCGCGCTCACCCCCGCGGTACAGGCGTCGATGGAGGAGCGGACCGCGCGCCTGACGCGCGGCCTCGCCGAAGCGGCGATGCGCCACAACGTGCCGATGACGGTCGCCCACGCCGGAACGATGTGGGGGTTCTTCTTCCGCGCCGAACCGGTCCGGTCGTTCGCCGACGCGAAGGCGGCGGACATCGCGCGCTTCAGGCGATTCTTCCACGCCGCGCTGGATCGCGGGGTGTACCTCGCGCCGTCGGCGTTCGAGGCGGCGTTCATGTCCGCCGCGCACGGCGACGCGGAGATCGACCTTACCATCGAACGGCTCGATGCCGCGCTCGCCGCTTCGGCCTAGCGCCGCGATCGCGCTCGCCGTGCTCGCCGCGAGCGCGGCGACGGCGGTCGCCTGCCGGGGGACGCTGAGCCGCGCCCCGGAGCCGGTCATTCACGTCGAGCGGCTGCCGGTGGACACGATCCGCCACGACACCGTGGCGGGGGACACGGCATTCCCGATGATGCCGGCCCCCGCCCCCGCGCGCACGGTGTCGAGCGCACCGATCCGCGTGCTCGTCGCCGGCGCGGCGTCGTCGGCCGAGATCGTGGCGACGGGGCGGTGGACCGCCATCGGCCGCGACGGGAGCTCGCTCGCCGCGGGGGCCGACGACGCGCACTGGGTGGTCTCGATGCGCGGGGGACGGGTCCGGCTCGCGAACATCGACGATGGGCGCGCCTCATCGCTGGAGAGCCCGCTGACGATCCGCGCGCTCGATGCTCGATCGCGGGTGATCGCGAATGGCAAGGCATATCGCGGCGAGCTCCTCGTGGTGGCGAGCGGCGACGAGCTGGTCGTCGTCAACCGGCTGCCGATCGAGGAATACCTCCGCGGGGTGGTCCCGCTGGAGATCGGCGAGCGTCAGGCGGGCGAGCGGGCGGCGGTCGAGGCGCAGGCGATCGCGGCGCGGAGCTACGCGTACACGCATCTCGCGCCCTCGCGGCGCTTCGACGTGCGGGCGACCGTGGACGACCAGGTGTACGGGGGGGCGGGCGCCGAGCGTCCCGTGTCCGATGCGGCCGTCGCGGCGACGGCGGGCCAGGTATTGCGCTATGCTGGCCGGATCGCCGACACCCCGTATCATTCGACGTGCGGGGGGATGACCGCGGAGCCGGGGGAGGTCTGGACCGGGGAAGCTGGTGCACCGTACCTGCGGCGGGTGGACGACCACATTCCCGGATCGCGCCGCGCGTACTGCGACATCTCGCCGCGCTACGACTGGGTGCGGGAGATGAGCGGTGACGCGATCGGCGCCGCGGTGACGCGCTACCTGAAGTCGCGCGGCGCCACGCGGGCCATCGGGACGGCGCGCGCGCTCCGGATCGAGTCGCGGACCCCGTCGGGGCGGGTCGGGTCGCTGGCGATCGAGGGAAGCGAGGGGGAGACGACGCTGCGCGGCAACGCGATCCGCTACGCGCTGCGCGCGGCGGGTGGCGAGCTTCTCAACAGCACGTATTTTTCCATCGAGTCCTCAGGCTCGAGCGTGGGAGCTGGAGGTGGAGGGGAACGGGGAGGGAGACGCCGGTTCACGCTGCGCGGACACGGATACGGGCACGGCATCGGCATGTGCCAGTGGGGCGCGATCGGACGGGCACGCGCGGGGCAGGACGCGGTGACGATCCTGCAGACCTACTACCCAGGAACCAGTGTCGGCATCGTCCAGTAGGATGTTCCGCATCGTGATGGCGGCGGCGGTGGCGTCAGGCATGCTCGCCCTTCCGGCGGGGGCGCAGGACCGCCCGGGGCTGTTCGAGCGGCTCAACCTCGACAAGCTGAAGCTGACCGCGTTCGGGACGTCGATGGGGCCGGTGGCGCCGACGAGCATCGTCCCGACGGTCGCGGTCTCGCTGCACGCGGACTATGGCGAGATCGCGCCGAAGTGGCGCGTCGTCTTCAGCGCGACCTACTGGGGCTCGCGCTACCGCGACGAGGTCGTCGACCGGCTGGAGAGCAGGCTGCGCGAGCGGATCGTGGACACGACGCAGACGGCGCGCTTCGCGTTAGGCGGGATCTCGGTTTCGGACATCGCCGTCGGCGGCGACCTGCGGTGGAGCCCGCGGACGAGCGGCCTGCGGCCGTACATCGGGGGGGGCGCGCTCGCCCACGTGGTGAACGCGGAAGGGAAGGCGATTCAGGGGACGCTGATCGAGAACGCGCTCGACAACATCGCGCTGGGATTCGGCGCAGTAACCGGAGTGGACGTGACCTTCGCTCGTCATCTGGGAATCGGCTTGCAGGGACGCTTCGACCTGACCAGCGGCGTCCGCTACGGCTCGCTGCGCGCGGTCGGTACCTACTACTTCGACACCGCACCGGGGCACACGGCGGGGGGAGGCACGCAGTGAGCGAGATCCGCCTGGCCGTCGTCGGCGCCGGAGCGATCGCGCAGCTCGCGCACCTTCCCGCGATCTCGCGGGCGAAGGGGGTGCAGCTCGTCGCGCTCTGCGACAACGATCGCGCCAAGGCGCGGTCGCTCGCCGACCGGTTCGACATCCCCGACGTCTTCACCGACATCGAGGAGCTGCTCGAGACCGACGAGCTGGACGCGGTGGTGGTCGCGACGCCGAACCACCTGCACGAGCCGCACGTGCTCGCCGCGCTGGCGGCGAAGCTGCACGTCCTCTGCGAGCGGCCGCTGGCGTTGACCGCGCGCGGAGTCGAGCGGATCCTCGCCGCCGCGCAGCGCGCCGACCGGAAGGTGGTGGTCGCCAACAACCATCGGTTCCGCACCGACGTCCAGGCGCTCGACCGCTTCCTGCGCGGCGGGGA
>OEPS010000903.1_pt1 | contig 9975 bp, 8 predicted proteins | sample 1539411 | NCBI WGS metagenome assembly OEPS01 (sample SAMN02671747, study PRJEB22543) | soil metagenome | biome: bacteria | place: China:Hunan Province, Lengshuijiang City | collected 2012-10-15 | depth 0.08m m | reverse complement strand
GAGGTGGGCAATCTCAGCCATGACCGGTCCCTCCCCCGCCCCCGGCGCGTCTGCTTCCGGGTGTCCCGGCTACGAGCAGCCGCTCGTCGTACCGCAGGAGCCGCAGACGAAGCACGATCCGGCCGGCTGCATGGCGATCCCGCACGTATAGCAGAGCGGCGCGTCGACTCCGATCGGCCTGGCGATCAGGCGCTTCTCGTCGACGTTCGGGCGAGACTCGCCGTAGCCGGGGTCCTCCTCTTCCTTCTTCTTGCCGTGGCCGTTGCTGGTGATCGCGACGCCGCCGTCCAGGTCCCGCTTGCGCTCGGTGGTGGTCAGCACGTTGAGCGCCTGCCGGTCCTCCGGGGCAAGGTAGTCGGCCGCGAGCCGCCGGAAGATGTAGTCGACCACCGAGGTGGCGAACCGGAAATCCGGGTCGTCGGTGATGCCGGATGGCTCGAAGCGCATGTTGATGAACTTTTCGACGTAGGCCTTCAGCGGCACTCCGTACTGGAGCCCGATCGATATGGCGATCGCGAAGGCGTCCATGACCCCGGCCAGCGTGCTGCCCTGCTTGGCGACCTTCAGGAAGATCTCGCCCAGTTCCCCGGTGTCCGGGTACTCGCCGGCGTTGACGTAGCCGTCGCAGTCGGCGATGCGGAACGAGGTCGTCTTGGACGGTCGCTTCCGTGGCAACCGGCGCCTGGTCGGGGCCGCCCGATCCGGTTTGGCCGCCTCGGTGGGTGCCTTCTTCTTGTCGGCCGACAGTGGCTGGCCGACCTTGCAGTTGTCCCGGTAGATCGCCAGGTTCTTCAGCCCGAGCCGCCAGCCCTCGATGTACAGGGCCTCGATCTCGTCGACGGTCGCCTCCTCCGGCATGTTGACCGTCTTCGACGACGACCCGGACAGGAACGGCTGCACCGCCGCCAGCATCTTCACGTGGCCCATGTAGTGGATCGGGCTGTCTCCCATGGCGCAGTCGAAGATCGGGTAGTGCTCCTCGTGGATGTGCGGGCCGCCCTTCACCGAGTTGTTCTCGGTGACGTACTCGACGATGTCGGCGATGTGGCGGGGCGGGTACCCCAGCTTCTTCAGTGCCTTCGGCACGCCCTGGTTGACGATCTTCATCGTGCCGCCACCGACCAGCTTCTTGGTCTTGACCAGGGCGAGGTCGGGCTCGATGCCTGTGGTGTCGGCGTCGAGCAGGAAGCTGATCGTGCCGGTCGGGGCGATCAGGCTGACCTGGGCGTTGCGGAAGCCGTAGCGCTGGCCGAACTCCACGGCGTCGTCCCAGGCGAGCTTGGCGGCGTCGACGATCCGTTGCGGGGCCAGCGAGGTGTCGATGCTGTCGACCGCGTCCCGGTGCCGGCGGATCACCGCAAGGTGGGCGTCAGCGTTGCCGGGCTTCTCCCACCCTGAGTAGGGCCCCAGAGCGGCAGCCAATTCGGCGGATCGCCGGTAGGCGACCCCGCTCATGAGCGCGGTGATCGCTGCGGCCCAGGCCCGCCCGGCGTCAGAGTCGTAGGGCGCTCCCTGCTGCATCAGCAGAGCGCCCAGATCGGTGAACCCGATGCCGAGCTCACGGTACTGGTTGACCATCGAGCGGATCTTCTCGGTTGGGTACTCAGCGTTGTGTACCGAGACGTCCATCGCCGTTATGGTCGTTTCCACCGCTGCGGTGAACGCCGCGACGTCGAAGGCGCCCTCTTCGTCTACGAATTTGGTCAGCCGGATCGAGGCCAAATTGCATGACGTGTTCGGTGGGCGCAGGAACTCTCCGCACGGGTTCGTTGCCCGGATCGGACCTTCCGCCGGGGAGGTGTGCCACGAGTTCATCGTGTCCAGGTAGAACACCCCGGGGTCGGCGCACTCCCAGGCCGCCTCGGCGATCTTCCGCATCAACGCCCGGGCCTTGACCTTTTCGAGCACCCGGCCGTCCTTGACCGCCTTCAGCTCCCAGTCCTTGTCATCGACGTAGGCTTGCAGGAAGGCGTCGGAGAGGCCCACGGAGTTGTTGGCGTTCTGGTACTGCAGCGAGTGCGAGTCGGCCCCGTCCAGGTCCATGTCGAACCCGGCCTCCCGCAGCGCCCGGGCCTTGCGCTCCTCCCGCACCTTGCAGGTGATGAACTCCTCGATGTCGGGGTGGTCAACGTCGAGCACGACCATCTTGGCCGCCCGCCGGGTCGAGCCCCCGGACTTGATCGTCCCTGCCGATGCGTCGGCGCCGCGCATGAACGACACCGGCCCCGAGGCGGTCCCCCCTGAGGTCAGCAACTCCTTCGACGACCGCAGCCGCGACAGGTTGATGCCCGCCCCCGAGCCGGCCTTGAAGATCAGCCCCTCCTCGACGTACCAGTTGAGGATCGCCTGCATGTCGTCCTCGACGTCGAGGATGAAGCAGGCCGAGACCCGGGGTGGGTTGACCAGGCCGACGTTGAACCAAACCGGCGAGTTGAACGCCATCTTCTGCATCAGCAGGAGATGGGTGAGCTCGGCCCGGAACGCCTCCTCGGCTGGGTCATCCCCGAGGTAGCCGTCCTCGGCGCCCTTCCCGCTGTACCAGCCGACCACCCGGTTGATCATGTCCTTGACCGAGCGCTCCCGGCGGGGCGAGCCCAGCGGCCCACGGAAGTACTTCTGGGCGACGATGTTCGTGGCGTTCTGCGACCAGGCCTTGGGGAACTCGACGTTGCGCTGCTCGAAGGCGATCTTGTCGCCCGAGCCAATCCGGGCGTCCCGCTGCTCCCACTCGATCTCGGCAAAGGGGTCCACCCCCGGGCGCGTGAACGACCGCTCCACTCTCAGTCCCGAACCTCGGGGTGCCTGCACGCCCTCGCCTGTCCTCATGACTCACTCCCTTTCCGCCTTCGGGTGGTCTCCCGCCGGGGAGGGGAAGGTCACTGCGACACCAAGATCTAGTGTGAAACGGCGGGAGAACACTAAATATTGTACCTGAAGCCCGAACGTCGGCTATGTAATTACAGCCAACGAACTCCTGTCAAGACCCTGCCGCTGATTCGGGCAGAGTGAGCTTCTCCCCCGGGAAGATCTGGCCGTCGCCGAGATTGTTGATCCGGTCAAGGTTGTAGATGTACTCACGGGGATCCTCACGCGGGGCGTACCGCTCCGCCAGTCCCCAAAGGGTCTCGCCGGGCGCCACGATGTGGACCACTTGAGCAGCCGGATGGGTGGCCGCCGCCCACAGGGGCAGCCGCGCCATGCCCACCAGGAGCCCGGCCGCTACCGCCACCACCGCCAGCCGCCGTCGGGAACGCTTGTTCGTCCTCATGGGGGAACTGTAGTTCGGTATGGGGCCGAGAGTCAAGCCGGATCGGAACAAATGTTTGCTCAGGTCGCGAAAAGGTTCTAGACTCTGGTCCCGACCCGGGGTCACCTGGGGCCGCGGTCCCTCCCGGGACCCCACGGCGGGCACCAGAGAGAGGGGCTCGGATGGATACGACGATGGACGGCAGTGACCTCAGCAAGCGGCAGCGGGCGATCCTGGACTACATCGTGTCGTCGGTGAATGACCGCGGCTTCCCGCCATCGGTGCGGGAAATCGGCGAAGCGGTGGGCCTCGCCTCCCCGAGCACGGTACACGCCCACCTGCACACCCTCGAAGAGAAGGGCTACCTCCGCCGCGATCCCACCAAACCGCGGGCCATCGATGTTCGCTGGGAGCGGGAGACCCGCCGGGTGGCGGCGCAGACGCTGCCAATCTACGGATCGATCGCCGCCGGGCCGACCTCCCTCGCCGAGCAAGAGCATGAGGGCGACCTGGCGGTGCCGGAGGAGTTCATCGACGACACCCCGCACTTCGTCCTCCGGGTCAAGGGCGACTCGATGATCGAGGCCGGCATCCACGACGGCGATTACGTGGTCGTCCGCACCGCGGCCAACCCCTCCAACGGCGACGTCGTAGCGGCCCAGATGGAAGGCCCTACCGGGGAGCCGGAGGTCACGGTCAAGCGGTTCCGCCGGGAGGGGGCCAAAGTGGTCCTGGTGCCGGCGAACCCGACCATGGTGCCGTTCGAAGCCCCGGTCGACGTGCGGGTGCTGGGCCGGGTGGTCGGCCTGCTCCGCCGGCTCTAGATCGACTGGTCGGCCCGATGATCCGCCTCCGCCGGGCCTATGACGACCCTGAGCCGGAGGATGGCCGCCGGGTCTTCGTCGACCGGCTGTGGCCGCGGGGGCTGGTCAAGGACAAGGCCCATTTCGACGAGTGGTGCAAGGAGGTCGCCCCCTCGAACGAGCTCCGGAAATGGTACGGCCACGACCCGGCTCGCTACAACGAGTTCCGCCGCCGCTACCTGGCAGAACTCGAGAGCCCCGAGCCGGCCGAGGCGCTGGCCCGCCTCCGCGGCGAGGCCAGACGCGGAACCCTCACCCTGCTGACCGCCTCCAAAGCCATCGACATCAGCCAGGCGGCGGTCCTGGCGGAGCTGCTGCGCGACTAGAGCGTAGACGCTGTTCTTTGTAACGTAACGGGTCATATAGACCCTTTTTGTTACAAAGAATGCGGAGACCAGTGCGGGGCCAAGGGCCTAGGCCAAGGGCCTAGGCCTCAGCGGTCCCAGCGGCCCCTGCCCTCCCACCCGGGTCCGCGACGAACTCGGCAAACCGGGCCAGGACGGGCTGCGAGCTCTTCACCTGCAACCGGTAGCCGTCGTCGGTGAACGTCTCCTCCAGCACCTCGGCCTGTTCGTGGATCTGGCTGCGGAAGTCGCCGCGGTCGAAGGGCACCACAAGGCGCACAATTACGTCTACGACGGGCCCGGCCGGGTGGTAGCGACCGAGGTGGTGGGCGATCCGAACTGGAGCTGCACCAGCTACGACGGGCGGGGGCGCATCGCCTCGTCGTCGGACCCGTCGGGTCACCTCACCACCTACGACTACTCGAACCCGGCGGTGACGAAGATCACCTACACCGACGAGCTGGGCAACACCTCGACGGAGACCTACGACCAGGCCTCCCGGGTGACCGCGACGGCCCGGGGCGCCACGGCGCTGACCTCGATCAGCTACGACGCCGCCTCCCGGGGTGTCGACCACCGTCGACGAGGTGGGGGGAGGGAGCTTCTCCTTCGCCTACGACAAGGAACCTCATCCCAGGGTGTGGAGGATTTGGTACCTGCCAGGTGCACTATCCTCCACACCCCGCCAGGCGGAGGGTCGCGGCCCAGCAGTGGCTGTCCACGAGCTAACCCCTGGGGTGCGGCGGCCAACTCCTCCTACACCTACCCGCCCGCCAAGCGGATCGTCTCGCAGAGCTCCGAGGGCCAGACCAGCTCGTTCGGCTACGATCCGGCCGGCAGGCTGAGCGCTCAGGTGGTGAACGGGGTGACGAGCACGGGGGTCATCCCCCAAGGCCTTCGGCCGCTTCGAAGGGTTGGCCCCCAACGACTTGTGGATCGGCGACCCCCTGTTGGCCCACGCAGAAGGCTGACCGGGGACCATGTCTGAGATCCCGATCAAGGCACCCATCCTTCTCCTTGTAGGCGGGGTTCTCTTTGGATTTATTGGCCTCGTGTTCCGTCTGCCGTACGACATGGGTCGCTGGGTGGGGCCGAAGGGCAGGGAAACAGATAAGTCGGCATTTGCAGCTAGACTAACGCGTTTCCTATTTTGGCCGATAGGAGGTATCCTCGCTTGTATCGGTCTCGTCCTGCTAGTGGTGAGGCTATTTTGATAACCGCAGCCCTCGCAGCGATTATACCGCCCGCCTCGGGTGAATCACTTAAACACACCCGCTGACAAGGAGCGCCTGCCTGCCTAGCCTGGGTCTCCAGCGGCGGGCTAAGAGCAGTAGGACGGAGACCAGGATGATCAGCGCACCCCCAGCGACGCTCGCCCACAGCCACCGGTGTCCTGTTTTGCGGGAACCCGGTGAAGTTGGCCCTGCAACAACGTAGGTTCCCAGCTGACCTACGCTTGTCGAGGCTGTCCTGTCGGAAGCCACGATCTCGGTTGGAAGCGCTCGCCACGACGAACCGTCCCAGAAGAGGATTCGGTCGGCCGAGCCAACAAACCTCAGGGCCACGGAGGCCGAGGCTAATGCTGCAGCCCGGGATCCCGAAGGTAGGAAGGTGGCACTGATTGCATATGCGTTGGAGCGGTAAGCGAGCCCGGCGGGAGGCCCAGCTAGGGTCCTGGGATCCAGAGGTGTCACGGTCACGGTGACGGACGTCGCACTGGGCGGGGGCGCGAACGATCCGGGTGCAAGCGCAACGAGTGCCTGCCCATCGAGTGTGCCGACTGAGTTGGCGGTCGCGGACGGCGTTAGTGCCTCGTCTGCCCCACCGCTCAGCGCCGTGCCAAACCCCGGCTGACCTCGGGGGACAACCCAATTGTAAGGTGGGACTGGAGCCTGCTGAGCCGGTCGATCGAGAGTCCAGGCAGCGGTTGGCCACAAAGTGAGAACGAGGACTGCGGCGAGAACGCGCAACACACGAGCGCTCTAGGCCTCAACGGTCCCGGCGGCCCCTGCCGCCCTACCGCCCGGGTCCGCCACGAATTCGGCGAACCGGGCCAGGACCGGCTGCGAGCTCTTCACCTTCAACCGGTAGCCGTCGGCGGCGAACGTCTCCTCCAGCACCTCGGCCTGTTCGTGGATCTGGCTGCGGATGTCGCCGCGGTCGAAGGGCACCAGCAGACCGACAACCAGCCGGGTGGCGGCCACGTGCTCGGCCACCGCTTCCAGCAACTCAGGCAGCCCCTCCCCGGTCCGCGCAGAGATGAACATCGCCCCCGGGAAGCGCGCGCTCAGCGCCCCCGCCACGGAAGGCTCCGCCAGGTCGCGCTTGTTGAAGGCGAGAATCGCCGGCACCTCGCCGGCCCCGATCTCGGTCAGCACCCGCTGGACCGCCTCGATCTGGGCGACCGGGTCGGTCTGAGCGGCATCGACGACATGCAGCAGCAGGTCCGAGCCGGCCGTCTCCTCCAGCGTCGACCGGAACGCCTCCACCAGCATGTGGGGGAGCTTCTTGACGAAGCCGACCGTGTCGATCAGCACCACTGCCCGGCCGTCGGGGAGCTCCAGCCGCCGGGCGGTCGGGTCCACCGTGGAGAACAGCCGGTCCTCGACCAGTGCCCCGGCCCCGGTCAGGGCGTTCAGCAGGGTCGACTTGCCCGAGTTCGTGTAGCCGACCAGCGACACCTGCGGCACGCCGGTGCGCACCCGGCGGCTCCGCTTTATCTCCCGGGTCCGCTCGACGTCCTCCAGCTCGGTCTTCACCTTGGCCAGCCGCTTGCGGATCCTCCGGCGGTCGACCTCAAGCTTGGTCTCGCCGGGGCCTCTCGTCGGCCCCCGGGTGCCGATGCCGCCCCCGATCCGGCTCATGACGTCGCCCCAGCCGCGCAGCCGCGGGATCTGGTAGTTGAGCTGGGCCAGCTCGACCTGGAGCTTGCCCTCGGACGAGTGGGCGTGCTGCGAGAACACGTCGAGGATCAGCCCGGTGCGGTCGATGATCTTCAGCTGGAACGGGGCGAGTGGGTTGACCCCGGCGAGGTCCTCCAGGTTGCGCCCCTGCGCCGGCGCCAGCTCGTCGTCGAAGATCACCATCCCGGCGTCGAGGGTGTAGGCGAGGTCGATCACCTGCTTCGCCTTCCCCCGTCCCAGGTAGGTAGCCGGCTCGGGCGACTCGCGGACCTGAACCACCCGCTCGATGGTGTCGGCGCCTGCGGTGTCAGCCAGCAGCGCCAGCTCCTCCAGCGACGCCTCGGCCTCGGCGACCCCGCCCGCCGACCGGGCCAGGCCGACGATCACTGCCCGCTCCCGCTCTTCGGAACCGACGATCCGAGCCCGTGGTTGCCCACCGCCGGTCTGGCCGGGATTCCTCCCGTCCGGGCGGCCACCGTTGCCGACGCTCAGCTCTCCCGCTCCTTCAGCGCGCGGGCGATCCGCTCGGCCCCTTCCTCAAGCCGGGCGTCGTCGATGGTCAGCGAGAACCGGACGAAGCCCTCGCCGCCCTCGCCGTAGCCGATGCCGGGGGCGACGACGCAGCCCGCCTCCTCCAGCAGGAAGTCGGCGAATGAGGTCGACGACTCGCCGGCGGGGGTCGGCACCCACAGGTAGATCGCCCCCTTCGGCGGGACCAGCGTCCAGCCGGACGAGTTCAGCGCGTCGACCAGGATGTCCCGGCGCCGCTTGTACACCGCGCAGTTGGCGGCAACCGCCTCCTGCGGCCCCTCCAGCGCTTCGATCCCCGCCCGCTGGATGGCGTTGAAGATCCCCGAGTCGATGTTGGTCTTCACCCGGCCGAGCGCCTCCACCGCCACCGGCGACCCCACCGCCCAGCCGATTCGCCACCCGGTCATGTTGTAGGTCTTCGACAGGGAACCGAACTCCAGGGCGACCTCGGTCGCCCCCGGGGTCTCAAGAACGCTCGGGGCGACGTAGCCGTCGTAGGTCACGTCGACATAGGCGGCGTCGTGGGCGAGCAGCAGGTTGTTGGCCGTGCAGAACTCGACCGCGGCGGCGAAGGTGCCCTGCCCGGCGATCGCCGCCGTCGGGTTGTTGGGGTAGTTGAGCCACAGGATCTTCGCCGCCGCCGCGTCCCCGGGGCTCACCGACGACAGGTCCGGCTGGAAGCCGTTGGACTCCGGCATCCGGAGCGGCACCGGGCGGCCCCCGGCCAGGATCGCGCTGGTGGCGTAGACCGGGTAGCCGGGGTCAGGGACGAGGACGGTGTCGCCGGGATCGACGAAGGCTGTCGCCAGGTTGGCGATCCCCTCCTTGGACCCGATGAGCGGGAGCACCTGGGACTCCGGGTCGAGCTCCACGCCGAACCGCCGCCGGTAGTAGGAGGCGATCGCCCGGCGCAGATCGGCCAGGCCGTAGTAGGAGGGGTAGCGGTGGTTCGCCGGGTCCCTGACTGCCGCCACCCCCGCCGAGACGATGTTCGCCGGGGTAGGCCGGTCCGGGTCGCCGATGGCGAACGAGATCACGTCGATGCCCCGGTCCCGCGCCTCGGCGATCCGCCGGTCCAGCGAGGCGAACAGGTACGGCGGCAGGTTGCCGATCCGCTTCGCGGTTCTCACGGGAGCGCTCCGTCGTAGACGTGCACCGCCGGCCCGGTCTGGTAGATGTGGCCGTCCGGGCCGACCTCGACGACCAGGCTACCTCCGAGCGTCTTGACCGTCGCCTTCTCCAGTCCCGCCGCCACCACCGCCGCCGCAGACCCCGACCCGGACGCCAGCGTCGGACCGACGCCCCGCTCCCAGAACCGCACCGCGACGAGGTCCGGGCCTTCGATGGCCACGAACTCGACGTTGGTGCGCTGCGGGAAATGCTCGTGGGTCTCGACCCGGGGACCAAGCTCATTGACCGGAGCGGCCTCGATGTCCTCGACGATGGTCACCGCATGGGGGTTGCCCGTCGCCACCTTGTGCCAGCTACGATCGAACAGCTCGACGGTGCCCTGACGCTCCGCGGCGCCCATGTCGACTTTGACCTTGGCAACCCCGTCGGCCACCTCGAGCTCGGCGACCTTGGCCCGCCCGCCGGCCTCGAGCCGCACCGAGGGATGCGCCCACAGCCCGGCCTCGTGGAGGAACAGCGAGACGCAGCGCACCCCGTTGCCCGACACCTCGGCGCTGCCCCCGTCGGCGTTGAACAGCCGGAAGTGGAAGTCGTAGTCGGGGTTCGACGACGGCACCAGCCGGATCACGCCGTCGGCCCCGATGCCGAAGTGGCGGTCGCAGATGAACCGGGCGAGCTCGGGCGTGACCTCCTCGATGAAGATGATCACAAAGTCGTTGCCCAGGCCCTGGTACTTGGAGAACTCGATCGGTGGCCCCGGCGGGCGTGTCACCGGCTTCGGTGCGGCGGGCTCGCTCATGCTGCGGTCCCCTTCTGTTTTGCGGTCGGCGGGTACGAGGCGGGTTGGCCGGCGGCGATGGCGGCGGCGAGGTACGCGGCGGCCCCGGCGGGGTCGGACGGGAACCAGGCAACCCGGGGGTCGGCCCGGAACCACGACTCCTGGCGGCGGGCGGAGC
>OEPS010000901.1_pt1 | contig 9982 bp, 7 predicted proteins | sample 1539411 | NCBI WGS metagenome assembly OEPS01 (sample SAMN02671747, study PRJEB22543) | soil metagenome | biome: bacteria | place: China:Hunan Province, Lengshuijiang City | collected 2012-10-15 | depth 0.08m m | reverse complement strand
TCGAAACGGCTTGGGAATGGAAGTCTCGAAACGGCTTGGGAATGGAAGTCTCGAGACCGCCTGAGGGCAGAAAGACGGCGCCCCGCCACTGCGGAGATGCAGGGCGGGGCGGTTTCATGGTCAGGCTGTTTCGAGACTTCCATTCCCGCTGAAGTTTCGAGACTTCCATTCCCCCTGAAGTTTCGAGACTTCCATTCCCCCTGAAGTTTCGAGACTTCCACTCCCAGGCAGTTCGTTACTGGAGGTACAGATACAGCCCATAAAGCCCGACCGCCGCACCCCCGACCATGATGATCGTGCCTGCGTCGCCGCCGATGATTGCGCCGGCGAGGAAGGCGGCGCCGCCGACGATCATGAGGGTGGCCGACTGGTCGCCGCGGCGGGGTGCGGGGGTGGCGTTGGTCGGGGTGGTCGCGGCCTGGTCGGCGTGCCTGATGCCGACGGTGGCGCCGTCGAGGGTGGGGCCGGCGGCGGGGGCGTTCACGCTCGCGGTCACCACGGTCGCGGGTGAGGGCTGATCGGCCAGCAGCTCCTGGGCGCTCGAGAGGCTCGGGAGCGCGAGGAAGGCGAGGAAGGCGAGAGGGGCGAGACGGCGCATGTTGTGTCCTCCGGAGGGTGGTGCGCGTACGACGGGGATCTCGACGATCCGCCGCGGCGACAGGGCATCGATGCACTGGCCGCGGGCGACGTCATGCCGCTAAGATAGCGGGGCGAGCCCCGCGACGGGACTCGCAATTCATTTCGACGGGTCCGGACACACATGCGATCTTCCTCTGTCGTCGCTCGCCTCACCCTCGCGGCCGTCTCGGTTGGCGTCCTCGTGACTCCGCTCACAGTCAGCGCGCAGCGGGCGCACGCTGCGGCGCCGATCACCGCGGCGGAGGTGGACGCCCACCTGCGATTCCTCTCCTCGGACCTCCTCGAGGGGCGGGCACCGGCCACGCGCGGCGGGCAGCTCGCCGCCGAGTACATCGCCTCGGAGCTGCGTGAGGACGGGATCGCGCCCGGAGTGAACGGGTCGTACTTCCAGGAGGTCCCGATCGACATCGTCGGCGCGCGGCAGCAGACGATCCGCGTCTCCACCGGCGGCAAGGCGCCGGCGGCGCTGCGCTACCCGGACGACGTCGTGATGTGGGCGGGGTCGGCGACCGACTCGAGCGCGATGCGCGGTGAGGTTGTCTTCGTCGGCTATGGCATCAACGCGCCGGAAAACCGCTGGAACGACTTCAAGGGGATGGACCTGAAGGGAAAGATTCTCCTCATCCTCGTCAACGATCCTCCGGCGCCGGCGGGCGAGCCGGCGCTGTTCGGCGGGAAGGCGATGACCTGGTACGGCCGCTGGGTCTACAAGTTCGAGGAGGCGGAGCGGCAGGGCGCAGCCGGGGCGCTGATCATCCACACCACCGAGCGCGCCGGGTATCCGTGGCACACCGTGGTCGGCTCGTGGGCCAAGGAGCAGCGGATGCTCCCGCGCGACGCATCCCGGCCCGCGCCGTTAGGCATCCAGGGGTGGATCAGGGACACGGTCGCGGCGTCGCTCCTCTCGCGCGCCGGGCTCGACCTCGCCGCGCTGACGGCGCAGGCGGCGTCGCGCGACTTCAAGCCGGTGCCGACCGGGATCACGATCGACGCCAGCTTCCGGAACGACGTCGCGCACATGCAGTCGCAGAACGTCGTCGGCGTGCTGGCCGGCCGTGACGCGAAGCTGAAGAACGAGTACGTCGCCTTCTCGGCGCACTGGGACCACCTCGGCATCGGGCCGGCGGTGAACGGCGACTCGATCTACAACGGCGCCTCGGACAACGCGTCGGGGGTCGCCGACCTCCTCGCCGTCGCCCGCGCCGCGGCCGAGGGCCCGAGGGCGAAGCGGTCGATGCTCTTCGTCTTCGTGACCGCGGAGGAGAGCGGGCTGCTCGGGTCGGAGTGGTTCGGCCAGCACCCGACGGTGCCGAAGAGCCAGATCGTCGCCGCGCTCAACATGGACGGGGGCAACGTCCTCGGCCGCACGCGCGACCTGACCGTCCTCGGCGACACGAAGAGCTCACTCGGTCCGATGATCGCGGCGATGATCAGGCCGATGGGGATGCGCATCTCCCCCGACGACCATCCGGAGCGCGGGGCGTTCTACCGCTCGGACCACTTCTCGTTCGCGAAGGTCGGGATCCCGTCGGTGTCGATCGGCGCCGGGAACGACTTCGTCGGCCGGCCGAAGGAATGGGGCGCGCAGCAGGAGGAGGACTATGTCGCGCACCGCTATCACCAGCCGTCGGACCAGTACGACCCGAAGTTCGACCTGAGCGGGGCGACGCAGCTGTCGCAGATCGTGCTCCGCCTCGGGCTGAAGCTCGCCAACGACCCGTCGTGGCCGACGTGGGCGAAGGGCGCCGAGTTCAAGCGTTAGGCCTGACGATGAAACGGGCATGAGCCGCCCCGCCGAGCCCGACGCGGCGGGGGGCGGGGGGCCGTCGCTCGTCCGCGCCGTCGGGACGTGGGCGCTGGCGGCGAGCATCTTCAACGTCACCGTCGGCGGGGGGATCTTCGTCCTTCCGGCGCTGGCGTCGAAGCTGCTCGGCGCGGCGGCACCCCTCGCCTACGCCGTCTGCGGAGTGGCGATCGGGCTGATCGTGCTCTGCTTCGCCGAGGCCGGGAGCCGGATCTCGCGCACGGGCGGGCCGTACGCGTACGTCGAGGTGGTGTTCGGGCCCTACGCGGGCTTCCTCGCCGGCGTCCTCCTCTGGCTGATGGGGACGCTGGCGATGGCGGGCGTGACGACCATGTTCGCCGCCAACATCGGCGGCTTCATCCCCGCGTCGGGCAGCGGCGCCGGTCGCGCGCTGGTGATCATCGCCCTGCTCGGCGCGCTGGCCTGGATCAACGTGCTCGGCGTCAGCGAGGGGACGAAGCTGATCGCGGTCGCCAGCATCGCCAAGCTCCTCCCGCTGCTCGTGCTCATCGTCTTCGCCCTCCCGGCGGTGCAGACGGCCAACATCACGATCGCGGAGATGCCGGGCGCGTCGTCGCTGTCACGGGCGTCGATCGTCCTCATCTTCGCCTTCCTCGGGGTCGAGAGCGCGCTGGTGCCGAGCGGGGAGCTGAAGCAGCCGTCGCGCACGGTGCCGCGCGCGCTGGCGATCGCGATGACGGGCGTGGTCGTCCTCTACGTCGCGATCCAGCTGGTGGTCCAGGGGGTGCTCGGTCCCGCGTCAGGCGATCCGGCGGCGTCGGCGACCCCGCTGGCCGCGGCCGCCGCCGTCGCGTTAGGCGGGTGGGGGCGGGCCCTCCTCCTCGCCGGGGCGACGATCTCCATGTTCGGCTATGTCAGCGGGATGACGCTGGCGATCCCGCGCGCCCTCTTCGCCTTCGCCGAGGACCGCATCCTCCCGCGGGCGCTGGCGTCGGTGCACCCGCGGCTGCGCACGCCGTGGGTGGCGATCGTCGTCCAGTCGTCGATCGTCTGCGCGCTGGCGATCGCCAGCCGCTTCGAGCAGCTGGCGGTGATGGCCAACCTCGGGGCGCTCCTCCTCTACCTCGGCTGCATCGTTTCGGCGTGGGAGCTGCGCCGCCGCGGCGTGCGCGCCGACGACGGGAAGCCGCCGCTGACGCTGCCGTTCGGGCCGCTCGTCCACATCCTCGCCGCGGCGGTGATCCTCTTCATGCTGTCGAGCATCACGCGGATCGAGTGGGCGATGGTCGCGGCGGTGCTCGCGGTCGCGTCGGTGCTGTTCGCGCTATCGCGGATGCTCGGTGATCGCCGGCCCGGCGCGCTGCTCACCCGGGGCGGACAGGCCCGGTGACGGCACCCGACCCGCTCCTCGCCTGGCGCGCCGAGTTCCCGATCCTCGGGACGACGACGTACCTCGTCTCGAACTCCCTCGGCGCGATGCCGCGCGGCGTCCCCGCCCGCCTCGCCGAGTACGCGTCGCGCTGGGCGGAGGACGGGGTGCGGGCATGGGGGGGCGGCTGGTGGGAGATGCCCGTCGCGGTCGGCAACGAGATCGCCCCGCTGCTCGGTGCCGCCGACGGCGAGGTGGCGATGGTGCCTAACGTGACGGCGGCGCAGGCGCTGATCCTGTCGGCGATCGATTTTCGCGGGAAGCGCGACACGATCGTGATGACCGAGCTCGATTTTCCGTCGGTACGCTACGTGACCGGCGCGCTCGCGGCCAGGTTCGGGGCGCGCGTGGTGGTGGTGCCGAGCGAGGACGGGATGTCGGTCAGCGAGGACGCGGTGATCGCGGCGATCGACGAGCGGACCGCGCTGGTCGCGATCTCGCACGTCCTCTTCCGCTCGGCGTACGTGATGGAGGCGGCGGCGATCGTCCGCGCGGCGCACGAGCGGGGCGCGCTCGTCGCGCTCGACGCGTTCCACGCGGTCGGGGTGCTTCCGGTGGACGTGAAGGCGATCGGCGCCGATTTCCTCACCGGCGGCGTGCTGAAGTGGCTGTGCGGCGGGCCGGGCGGCTGCTTCGTCTACGTCGCGCCGCGGGTGCGCGATGACCTCGAGCCGGCGCTGGCCGGGTGGCAGGGGCATGCGCGGCCGTTCGCGTTCGAGCCGACGATGACGCCAGCGCCGGGAATCGCCCGCTGGCTGGGCGGGACGCCGGCGATCCCCGCGCTCTACGCGGCGACGGAGGGCCCGCGCATCCTCCGCCGGGCGGGGATCGACGCGATCCGCGCCAAGAGCATCCGCCAGACGTCGGCGCTGATCGCCCTCGCCGACGCGCGCGGCTACCCGGTTTCCGCGCCGCGCGCGAGCGGCCGGCGCGGCGGGACGGTAGCTTTCGACGTCCCGCACGCCTACGAGGTGTCGCGGTGTCTCCTCGATCGGGGGATAATCGTCGATTACCGACCCGGAGCGGGGATCCGCGTCGCCCCGCACTTCTACACGTCCGACGCCGAGCTGGAACAGGCCGTCGGTGCCATCGATGAGATCATAGAGCGCGGCGACTGGCAGCGGCACGCCGGCCGGACCGCGGTAGTCACCTGACCGTTTCACCGAGAGATCCAATGCCCGAGCCGAAGAAGCTTCGCAAGCAGTACGTGAACAACGACTACCCGCACGTGATGCTCCGTTTCGAGGACGGCCACGAGATCCAGATCCCGAAGGGCGTCGGCAAGGCCTTCGACGCCTGGCACGGCGAGGCGGTGAAGATCCTCGCTCTCTGGGACCCGACCTCGGCGGAGCGCGAGCTCGTCGAGTCGAGGAAGGGCGAGGACTTCGACGACGCGAAGTAGGGGCGAGAGAGGCGGCGGCTTTTCGCGACTGCGGGGGACTGCGGGACTGCGCCGCAGAGACGCAGGGACGCAGAGGTTTCGCAGAGGACAGCCCGAAGGGCTGAGCCGTTCGCACGAGGGCTGAACGACTTGGGGGCAAGCGGGGCGAGACCATCTCGCCCCGCTTGCCCCCAAGTCGTTCCGGCTCGTAACAGTGGGAACGACGATTTCGCGGATGACGCGGATTACGCGGATACTGCCTCGGGCAGCCACGCGGAGCGCCGCCGCCCCAGCAACGATCCGCGAAATCCGCGAAATCGTAGTTCCACCTGTTGGTGCTCGAAGGGCGCCGAGCACTCGATCCGCGCACGAGTCTTCCAGCACGACCCGATAACAGCTTGGGGCAAGCAGGCCAGATGATCTCGCCCCGCTTGCCCCCAATCAGTTCGGCCGTCGCGCGAACGGCATCAGCCCTTCGGGCTGTCCTCTGCGAAACCTCTGCGTCCCTGCGGCGCAGTCCCGCAGTTCACCCGCAGTCTCTCACCGCAGTTCCTCACCTCATGCCCGCGCCCTGTCGAGCACCCCCCGCACCGCCTCGAGCAGCGTCGCTGGCGTGAACGGCTTGTTCAGGAACGCCGTCTCCGGCGACAGCACGCCGCGCTGGCCTAGCGTGTCCTCGGTGTAGCCGGACATGTACAGGACGCGGAGAGTCGGGTCGATCGCCGTGAGGCGGCTCGCCAGCTCGACGCCGCTCATGCGCGGCATGACGACGTCGGTGAGGAGCATGTCGAGCTCCGTGACGTGCTTTTCGCAGAGCTCGAGCGCCTCGTGGCCGTTGGCGGCTTCGAGGATGCGGAAGCCGTGGGCCTCGAGGGCGCGGCGGGCGAGGCGCCTGACGGCGGGTTCGTCCTCGACGAGGAGGATCGTCTCGCTCGAGCGCGCGGGTACGGCCGGCGCCGGCTCCGATGGGGGCACGGGAACGGAGCCGGGGATAGCCGGGAGGTAGATCGCGAACGAGGTCCCGCGGTTGATCTCGCTGCGGACGCGGATCGATCCCTCCATCTGGTCGACGATCCCGTAGACCGTCGACAGCCCGAGCCCCGTCCCCTTGCCCGGTTCCTTGGTCGTGAAGAAGGGCTCGAAGATGTGCGCCAGGACGTCGTCGGACATCCCGGTGCCGGTGTCGGAGACGGTGAGCAGGGCGTAGTCGCCGGCGGCGACCGGCATCGGCCAGTCCGAGGCCTCGCTGCCCAACGTCACGTTCTCGGTGGTGATCGTGATCGCGCCGCCGTCGGCCATCGCGTCGCGGGCATTGACGACGAGGTTGAGGAGCACCTGCTCCATCTGCCCCTGGTCGCCGTGCACCGTGACCAGCTGCGGCGCGAGCATCGACGCGAGCACGACGTCCTCGCCGATCATGCGGCCGAGCATCTGCTCCATCCCGGCGACGACCTCGTTGAGGAGGAGCGCCTTCGGCTGGACGACGCCGCGCCGGCTGAAAACGAGGAGCTGCCGCGTCAGCCCGGCGGCGCGATCGGCCGCCTTGCGGATCTCCTCGACGTCGCGCCGCCGCTCGTCGCCGGGAGCGAGGGCGGCGTGGACGAAATCGGCGTTGGCACGGATGACGGTGAGCAGGTTGTTGAAGTCGTGCGCCACGCCGCCGGCGAGGCGTCCGACCGCCTCCATCTTCTGCGACTGGCGGAACTGCGTCTCGAGCAGGTGCTGGTGCGTGACGTCGGAGACGAGGGTGAGCACCGCCTCCGGGCGTCCCGCCGCGTCGCACAGCTTCGCGAGCCAGAGGCCGACGTGGATCGTGCTCCCGTCGGCACGGTGGCGACGCGTCGAGTAGGCGCTGATCGGCCGGTCGTTGGCGATCGCGTCGTGGAGCATCGCGGTCTCGGTCGCGTCGCCGCTCATCGACGCCGGCAGGGGCTTCCCGAGGAGGGCGTCGGCGCGCAGCCCGAACATCGCCTCCGCCGCCGGATTGACGAGGGTGACGATGTTGTCGATCGAGGTCACGATCACGCCGATCGGCGACGCGTCGATGAGGGTGCGCAGCGTCTCTCCCGACAGCCGCAGCTTCTCCTCGGCGCTGCGCCGCTCGATCGCCGCCGCGATCGTGTTCGCCATCGCCTGGAGGAAGTTGATGTCGTCGTCGTTGAAGCGCCGGGCATGGCGCGTGTACGCGCCGAGCACCCCCCAGGCGCGCCCGCTCGCGCCACCGATGACGACGCAGCAGGCGCTCTCGATCTCGTGCTGCTGCATCGGCGGCTGGACGCCGAAGCGCGTCTCGCTCGCGATGTGCTCGCTGGCGACCGGCGTCCCGGCGAGGATGGTGTAGCCGGCCATCGAGCCGGCGCCACCGGTCATCGTGAACCCGGGCACGATCCCCTCGTGCCAGCCGCGGCCGGCACGGAGCTGGAGCGTCCCGCCGGCGGTGCTCTGCTCGAGGACCGCGACGCACTCCGTGCCTAACGTTGCGGCGACGAGCGACGACGCCTCGTCGAAGATCTCCTGCAGCGACGAGGGGGTCAGCGCGCGCAGGCCGAGCGCGGCGACCGCCGCCTGCTGGCGCGCCCGCGCGTCGAGCTCGACCTCGGCTGCCCGGCGCGCGGTGACGTCGACCATCACCCCGCGCAGCGCGTCGATCTCGCCGGGGTCGCGCCCCATCACCGACGAGGCGTGGTCGCGCACCCAGACGATGCGGCCATCGGCGGCGAGGAGGCGATACTCGAGTGCACGGTGCCGGCCCCCCCGCGCGGCGGCGCGGCGGAAGTCGGCCACCGCCTCACGATCGTCGGGGTGGACGAGCGTGTTCCACAGCCCCGGCTCCTCGGTCCACCGCGAGGCAGGGATCCCGAGCAGCGCGGCGGCATGGCCGCTGACGTAGGTGTAGGCGAGGGACTCCGGATCCGCCTCCCACACCGTCGCGTCGAGCCCATCGACGAGCGCGTTGAGGCGATGCTGCTGCGACAGGACGCTGTCGCGATGCGCGCTCACCTCCTCCGCCTGCTCCGCCTCGCGCGAGAGCGACGAACGCAGCTCGATCTCGGAGACCGCGGACGCGGCGAGGGTCTCGAGGAGCTCGAGGTCGTCGGCCGTCCACTCGCGCGGCTTGCGGTCGAGGACGCAGAAGCTCCCGAGCACGTGACCGGTCGCGGTGCGGAGCGGGATGCCGGCGTATCCCGCGATCCCGAACGAGCGCACGACCAGGTCGTCGCGGAAGAGCGGATGCGCGGCGATGTCGGTGGCGATCAGCGGCTCACCGGTCGCGACGACGTGCTTGCAGATCGAGTAGGTGAGCGGGGCCTGGCGCCGCTCCGTCAGCGAGTCGGGGAGCCCGACGCAGCTCAGGAAGTACTGGCGGTCCTCGTCGATCAGCGTGACGAGGGAGATTGGAGCGTCGAGAAGCTTGCTCGCGAGCCGGGTCAGGCGGTCGAACGCGGGCTCGGGGGGGGCGTCGAGCAGGCGCGTGCGGCGGAGCAGGGAAAGCCGCTCCGGATCGCCGATCGCGGCCGTCGTTCTTGGGTCGTCAGTCACTCAGTGTTTCCTCTCCCGCATGGACGATCGAGAGCGCCCGGTGTGACCGGTTCTTTTCGGGCGGCATGGGGTATGCCCCTGGTACGACAGGACCTGATCAGGGGATGAGTGGAATGAGACTCCAGACTGCGGGATTGCTGCTTGCCCTCGTCGCCGCGCCGCTCGGCAGCGCGGGGGCGCAGTTCACGACGGTCGTGGCGCCGCCGCCGGCGCAGAAGCAGGCGATCGCGGTTGCCGAGGCCAGGGCGTCTGTACCGCGTGATACGGGTCACCGCGCGACGCTGCAGGCGATGTCGGCCTGGGTCGACTCGGTGGCCGGAACCCCCGCTCCCGCGGTCGTGGCGGACAGCGCGGCCGGCGACGTCGTGCTCCCGGGCGACAGCGCCGCAGTGCCGACTCCGCGGAACGAGGGCGAGGGGACGACGCGCTTCGCAGATGGCGCGCCGGCGCCGAACACCGCCTCCCCGCTTCCCCTGATCCTCGTCGCTGGCCTGGGTGCCCTGCTCGTCGGTGGGTGGCTCATCGTGACGGGACGCCAGCCGGCGACCGCACCGGTGGAGCCGCGCCGCCGTGCGCCGTAGGACAACAGCGGGTATCGCGCTCGTCGTCGCCGGCGGGGCGCTCGTCGCCTGGGCCGGCAGCGCGTATGCGCGCGGCTGGCTGGCGCAGGACTACGCGCGACGCGAGTGGGAGCAGCGGGTTGCGCGTGCGGAGGTCGAGCGTGGGCGCCGGCTCGCCGGCGGCTCGACGCCCGCCGAAACGGTCGAGGGTGCACCGGTTGCCCGTCTCGTGATCCCGAGGATCGCGCTCGACGACATCGTCCTCGAAGGCGTGACCCCGGCGGCGCTCAATGGCGGCCCCGGTCATCTCCCGGGATCCGCGCTCCCCGGCCACGAGGGCAATGCGGTCATCTCGGCGCATCGCGATCGGCACTTCAAGCGGCTTGGCGAGTTGGCAGTTGGCGACACCATCAGTACACAAACGCTCACTGACAGCGTCAGCTGGCGGGTTGTCTCGCGGCGTGTGGTCAGCCGTGAGTCGCCTGCCATCCGCAAGGAATCGGGGCAGGTCCTGACCCTCACCACCTGCTGGCCGATCGGCTACCTCGGTGGCGCTCCCGACCGGCTGATCCTCCGCGCGGTGCCGGTGGCGAGCCGGCTGGCGGCGGTCGCGGCGGCGAACGCGAAGCATGTCCCGACCGCCCCTGACGCGAGCGGGTCACCGCGGT
>OEPS010000899.1_pt1 | contig 9995 bp, 10 predicted proteins | sample 1539411 | NCBI WGS metagenome assembly OEPS01 (sample SAMN02671747, study PRJEB22543) | soil metagenome | biome: bacteria | place: China:Hunan Province, Lengshuijiang City | collected 2012-10-15 | depth 0.08m m | reverse complement strand
AATCGCGGCTTCCGCTGCGGCGTCGTAGTGCAGCAGCGGCAGCAGCGAGCGGGCGAGCGGCAGGGGATTCGTCAGCTGCGCAATGCCTTCGCCGCCGGTTGCAACGGTGGGCACCACCGGTGCGCCGAGCGCGGCGGACAGCGCCGCCGCGTCGACCGTCATCCCGCGCGCGCCGGCTTCGTCATGCATGTTGAGCGCCACCACGGCCGGCAGGCCGAGATCCGCCAGCAAGGCGGTGAGCGTCAGCGACCGGCGCAGGTTCTTGGCGTCGCCCACTTGGATCACGGCGCGCAGCGGTTCATGCAGGAGCGCGCGCATCGTGGCGCGCTCGTCGTCGCTGCGCGCGGGCAGCGTCAATACGCCGGGCGTATCGATGAGGTCGACCGTCGCATCGAAACGCGCCGCCGCGCGCGCGACCTCGACCGTGGTCCCGGGATAGTTGGAGACGTTGACGTACGCGCCGGTCAGCCGGTGAAACAACACGGATTTGCCGACGTTGGGGTTGCCGACGAGAGCGATGGCAGTAAGGGTCATGGGTCGCTCGAAGCTGAACGGCGGTTAACTCGCGGATGCGCCCGGAACGGTGACGAAGCCGAGCTTGCTGAGGCCAGCCTGTGCGGCATCGGCCATGATTTTCACGACGTTCTTGTAGGCGAGCTCGCCATCCGCCCGAATGTGCACTTCCGGCTGCGGGACCGTCCGCGCCGCTGCCTCCATGCGCAACTGCCAGGCCGCGGGATCGACCGGCTCGGCATTCCAGTACACCGAGCCATCGGCCTTGATCGAGAGGTTGATCGTTTCGGGCTTGACGTCATTCGGCTGGCTTGCGGCGACCGGCAGGTCGACTTTGACCGCGTGGGTCATCAGCGGCGCGGTGATGATGAAAATGACCAGCAGCACCAGCATCACGTCGATCAGCGGGATCATGTTGATCTCCGCGTTGTCGCTATCGCCGGTCTCGTTCGTGAGTCCGCCGAATGCCATTACGCGCTCCTGGCGACGGGCGCGGTGTAGACCTGCGCGGCGTCCTTCTCGATGCGGGTGTTGTTGCGCACCCCGGTCGACATGAAGGCGAACAGGTCATGTGCGAAGCCGTCGACCTCGGTCAGCACGGTGCGTTTGGCGCGGTTGAAGAAGTTGTACGCAAGCACTGCCGGGATCGCCACGGCGAGACCCAATGCCGTCATGATCAGCGCCTCCCCGACCGGCCCCGCGACCTGGTCGAGGCTGCCCGAACCGCTCATCCCGATGTTGACCAGGGCGTGGTAGATGCCCCAAACCGTGCCGAACAGGCCGACGAACGGGGCGCTCGACGCGATCGACGCGAGCATGGTGTGGCCGTATTCGAGCCGGGCCGTGTCCTGGGTAATCGCGCGGCGCAGCGCACGGGTGAGGAATTCGTCCTCCGACCCTGACTCGATCAGACGCTGCCCGGTCTTGTTGCGGTATTGCTCCGCCGCCTTGAGGCCGTGGTGGGTCAGATGCGAAAACGGATCGTTGACCCCCTGTTTTTGCAGATACTCGCCCACCGAGGCGAGCCCCGGCGCATTCCAAAAGCGTGCCAGAAATGCCCGCGAATTCTTCTTTATGCGCCAGTTCGTAATGCTTTTGCTGACGATGAGGTACCACGTGATAACCGACATTGCGACCAGCACGACGAGCAGAAAATGCGCGAGACCGTCGGCCTGCGCGATGAAGTGGGCAAAGCCCAGTTGGCTCTGAGTGACGGTGGGTTCCATGCGTGTTAACTCCTGAGGGTGAACTGAATCGGTACGACGACCCACGCGGCCACCGCCTCGCCGCCGCGGCGGGCGGGCTCGAATTTCCACTGCGACCGCACGGTTGCGATGGCCGAACGGTCGAGGCGCGGATGCCCGCTGCTTTCCAACAGTTCGAGCTGCGCCACGCTGCCGTCCGGATTGACCAGAATGTTGAGCCGCACGGTGCCTTCCTCGCCGAGGCGTTTTGACAGCGCCGGATACGGCGGTTTGGGATTGGCCAGGTAATCGGCCGGACGCGCCGGCGTAGCGGACTGCAAGGGCGACGGCGCGGGCTGGGCGGCCTCGATCGCCGGCGCAGGCGGTGATGGCTCTGCAACCGGCTCGGGCACGGAATCAGGCTGCGGCTCCGGCACTTCGACCACGGGCTGGGGAACGGGCATCGGCTTGGCGGCTAATACGGGCGCCGGCGGCTTGACCACCGGCTTCGCGACCGGTTTGATCACGGGCTTGGCGACCGGCTTGATCGCCGGCTTGGGCGGCCGGGGTTTGGGCTGGATTTTGGGTTGTGGCTCTTCGATCCGCGGCTGGACCAGGCTCACCATCAGGGGGCGCGGCAGGGTCAGCGGTTCCGCTGCCTTGGGCATCAATACCATCAGGCCAAGCAGACCGCCGTGAGCAAGCACCACCGCAATGAGCACAGTGGGCGAAATGCGCGTGTGCTGGAACGCCGCCAGTGCCGGACGCGCCCGCTCAACCCCGGGATCGGGTTGCACGGCGGGTGCGGGAGCAAGCAAAGCGTTCATGCCAGAGGTATCCAGTCCAAGTATCAAACAGTGCGGGCTGGGGACGCATCGGCGACCTTGGCTGGCAGAACGTTTCAGCTCTCCGGCGTGGCTCACGCGGATGGGCTAAAACAATGAGAATAGTAATGGTTCTTATTAACGGCGTCAAATGGGCTTGGGCGGTGGGTGATTCCAAATGCGGCAGACCGGCAAAAAAACGGCTGAACGCAGCGCCGGATTAGCGTCGCCGTTTCACGCGGTTTTTCCACATGACAAAGCCGGTGACCAGCAGCAGGGTCGGCGCAAGGCCGACGATCACCTGCAGGACACGTGTGGGCGTTCCCGCGATCGCGCCGATATGCAGCGGATAAAACGTGTTGAAGACGCGCGTACCGCGCGGCGCGGCCCGGGCGTGTTCGACTTGCAGCACGCGACCCGAGTACGGATCGAGATAAACGAAATTTCTTCCGTTCGGATGCAGCTCTTGTGAAAGTTTTTTGCGTACCACCAACGGCGCCGGGGGTGTTTGCGGGAGGCTGATCCAGGTGGTCGCGGCGGGCAGTACGCGGTCCGCCTGACCCAGCAGCGTATCGAGCGAACGCGCACTCGTATCCGGCTGGAGCGGTTCGACCTTCGGCGCCGCGGCACGCGCCGCGCTTGCCGTCACCGCATCGACGAGATCGATCGCGACTTCGTTGAATACGAATGCGGTGCCGGTCGACGCCGTCAGCAAAAGAAACAGCACCGCGTAGATGCCCGACGCGCGATGCAGATCGAAGTTGAGCCTTTTCCAGTGCCCAGACCATTGGACCTTGAACCCTTGCGAAATCTTTCCGTTTCGCGGCCACCAGATAACGAGTCCGGTCACGCACAGGCCGACCAGCAGCAACCCGCCGATACCGATCGCGGTTTCGCCCGCTTCGCCAGCGAGCAGTTCGGTGTGGAGCAGCGAAATCCATCCCATCACCGATTGATCCTGCCGGTGTGCGCCGAGGATGCTTCCGCTATAGGGGTCGACGTAGACGAAGCAGTCGTGCGCGTTGTTCAGCTTGATCAGATAGCTCTCTTGCGGCGTGCGCGGCATGCGAATGGCAAAAGGCCTGTCTCGCGGATAGGCGTGCCGCACGGTCTGCAGCACTGCGTCCAGCGCGACGCGTTCGCCTTGCCCCGCCGTGACGAGCAGTTCCGGATGCGCAAGCACTTCGAGCTCTTCCCGAAACACCAAGGCGCTACCGGTAAGACCGCTCACCACCAGCAGAAGCCCGACGAGCAGGCCGCTGTAGAGATGAAGCTTGAATGCCAACCGCCGTGCCGTCATTGCTGGCGCCGTCGCGCGGCGCGGCTGCGCGCCATCGCGATCGGCCCCGCTGCTACTGCGGCCGCATCGCCTAGCCGCGCGCCGTGCACTGTCGCGCTCAGAATTCGACCTTCGCCGTCAGCTTCAGCGTACGCGGCGTGCCGACGCCGAGCAGGCCGTTGCCGGCTGTGCTCCAGTAGTTTTCGTTCGTTACGTTGTCGACCACGGCCTGGAAAGTCGTACGTTTGCCGTTGACTTTCGTGGTGTGGCGGGCGCCGAGCGAAAGCGTGGTGTAGCCGTCGACGAAGGCCCGGTTTTCGTTGTCCACCGGGCGCTTGCCGACGTAGTACAGCCCGCCGCTCAGCGCGAGGCCCGGTACCTTCGGCAGCCGGTATTCGGCGAACAGGCTGGCCGTACGCTCCGGCGTATTGTCCGGCACCTTGCCGAAGGTCGCCGCATTGGCCGCATTCTGCTGCTCGGCGTCGAGAAAAAGCGCGGATGCGACAAGCGCCAGATTCCGCGTGACTTCGCCGCTGGCCGCGAGCTCGACGCCGCGGTACTGCGCGAGGCCGTTGAGGACGAAGCGATTGGAGGCGTCGACCGTTGTCGACTGTCGCTCGATGTCGAAATACGCCGCCTGCAGCAGGACGCCTCGTGCCACCTCTGCCTTGACGCCGATTTCCTTCTGCTTAGACAGCGCGGGCGGCAGCAACTCGCCGGCGTTGGCGCGGTTTGCCGGCGCCTGGCCGCTTTCCTCAAGGCCCTCCAGATAGCTGCCATAGATGGAAAGGTTCGCGATCGGTTTGTACATCGCCGCCACTGACGGATTGATGTCGTCCGCCTTGTAGTGGGCTTTGGTCGCTTCACTTTCGTAACGGCTGCCGCGCGCGCCGAGCATGAGCTGCCACTTTTCGCCGAAGGACATGCGGTCGAACACGTACCAGCCGCTGTCCTCAATGGTGGAGGGATTGTGGCTGGGGGCCAGGGGCGCGGCCTGCTCCGGCACGTCTGTCGGGTCATAGAGATTCTGCGCAAGGCTGACGCTTCCACCGGATCGCGAATTCTGGTCGCGCTGATTGGCGGTGTAGCCGAACGACAGATCGTGACTGATCCGCGCGCCCGGGATATGGCCGAAGATTTCCGTACGGTAATTGCTGTTCTCGTATTCCTGGTTGGGGCTGAAAAAGACTTTCAGCGTGCCGTCCCCGGTCGCGAGATCGTAGTTCTCGAACTGCGAGAAGTGGCGGTCGCGGTTGGTTTCCGCGTGGCCGGCTTCCAGCAGCAGCCCCCAGTTGTCGCTCAGCACGTAGTCGGTGCGGAACAGCACGTTGCTCGCGTCCGCGTCGTAGGTTTGCCACTCGCCGGCGAGATTGGTGCGGGCGTCCGGGATGGATGGCAGCGTGATCGTCCCGTCGGCGTTCGGGGCCAACACTTTGATCGCGGCCTGCTCGGAAACGTCCTTGCGATAGTGTTCGACGTCGAGCTTGAACGAAAGCGCATCGCTGGCCTGCCAGTCGAGCGCCACCGCGCCGAGGGCCCGCTCGCCGGAGTAGTTGTTGACGCCGATGTCTTCGCGCCCGGCCAACAAATTGACGCGGGCGCCGAATTGCCGGGCGTCGCCGAAGCGCCGTCCGACGTCGGCGTGCACGTTGGCGCCGCCGTAGTGGTTGGCCGCCACCGCCAGACTCGACACCGGGTCCTTGCCGGCGCGCTTGGTCACCAGGTTGACGATGCCGGACGGCGGCACGAAGCCGTAGTAGAGCGACGAGGCGCCCTTGAGCACTTCGACGCGCTCCTTGTTTTCGAGCGGGACATCGATGAGGTTGATGATTGGCAAGGAGCCGTTGAGCCGGTAGTTGCCGCGGTTCTCGACCAGGATGCCGCGGATTGCGATGTTGTCGTAGGTCGAGCCGTTCAGCTGCGATCTGGTGACGCCGGCGGTATTGCGCAGGGCGCCGAACAACGTCGAGGCGGCCTGTGCGTCCAGCACTTCGCGCGTGACGACGTTGCTGGTCTGCGGTACGTCGAGCGGCGAGGCTTCGCGGAACGTGCCGACCTGGACGGTATCCGACTTGAAGCTTCCCGAGTATTCCGATGCGACGGTCACGGTGTCGAGGTCGCCGGCCTGCTGGTTTTTTTGTGGCGTCTGGGCGCTGACCGGCGCAGCCGAAAATGCGAGCGAAAGTGCGCCTGCCAGCGCGGAGAGACGGAATGTCATGGATCTAGCCTTTTTGTCGTTGAAAGAATGGAAGTTGGGCGCGGGCCGCGGATCTGCGTGCTCACATGTCCATTTGCAGGGACACGAGGGCAGCCCGCCCGGGGGCCGGCATCCGGCCCTGGCTGAAGTCGACGCCGCGGAAGTAGTAGTCGCGGTCGAACAGGTTGTTGACCGCGAGGGCTGCCTTCATCCGGGCGCCGTTCCAGACGAAGTCATGGGTGACTTGCGCATTCCAGACCGAATAGGCCGGGATCTTGCCCGCCGAGCCGCTTGCGTTTTCGTCGACGGTGTTGGCGCCGTCGGAGAACGACGAACTCTGATGCAAGCCGGTGACGTTCCAGTTCCACGCGCCGGTGCGGTAATTGGTCTGCAGGTTGACCTGGTGTTGCGGCGCGAGCGGCAGCTCGTTGCCCTCGAACTGGCCGGAAAGCTGCTCGGTGTCGACATAGGTGTAGGCGGCCTTGAATTCGAGCCCGCGGACGCTCGCCGGCCGCCAGCCGAGCTCGGCTTCGATGCCCTGGTGGCGCGCTTCGCCGAGGTTGCGGAACGCGCCCTCTGCGCTCACGTATTCGAGCTTGTTGTCGAAGTCGAAGCGGAAGGCGGTGAGCGCGGTATCGACGTTCCGGGCCGGGCTCAGGCGTACGCCGGCTTCGTAGTTCTTGGCGCGCTCGGCAGCCAGGTTCTCGCCGCCGTAGGTGACTTGCGTGAACTGCACGGGACGCAGGGATTTGTGGAAATTAGCGAACACAAACAGCGCGTCGCTTGCCTGGTAGCCGATGTCCACCCCGGGCAGCCAGTCGCGGGTCGTGTTGGTTCCTTCCTGCCCATTCTTGTTGTCGCGACGGTGGGAGTCGATCTGCTCGTAGCGGACGCCCGGCGTGACCTTGAGCTTGTCGCCGAGCAGCGAAAAGGTGTCGCTGGCGTAGGCCGCGACGGCGTCGTTTTCGAAGCGCCAATCGCGCGCGACGGCGAAGGCGTCGGTCGCGACGTCGCGCCGATTGACCAGATAGTCGACTTCTTCGCGCATGTAGCGCGCGCCGACCGCGATCCTCTGCTTGATGCCGCTGTTGATGTCGAACGTGAAGCGCGGCTCAGTGCCGTAGACCGAGAACGCGCGCGGCGCGGACATTTCGAACGTTGACGGAACATCGGCGTTGGGCGAGTTGCCGAAGAAAAACTCGCGGTTGCTGCGGTGCCCGAAATTGGCCCAGCGCAACTCCGCGCCGTTGTCGAAATACTGGTTGTAGACGACATGCCCGCGCAGCGTGTCGCCGTCAAAGCGGTCGAGCGGACGGGTGGATTGGTCACGGTCCTGTTCGTAAGACGCCGGCGTGAGCGCGCCGGGCATGTCGTTTTCGGTTTTGTAGTACTGCACGCCGGCCTTGATGTTGGCGTTGTCGGTGACGAACCAGTCCGCATCGAGCGTCAGATTATTCACCGAGGTGCGCGAGTGGTCGCGCTCCGCATTGCCTTCGATGACATTGGCCTGCGCCTGCAGGCCGAGCCGCTCGTTTACCAAGCCGCCCGCGCGCAGATAGGTATCGCTCAGCACGTTACCGCTGCCCGCGATCGACAGCGTTTCCTTCGCGGTGAAGGAGGCCTTGCGCGGGATGCGTTTGCTGACGAAATTGATCACGCCGCCGACGTTATTCGGGCCGTAGTGAACGGCAACCCCGCCGCGCGCAATGTCGATCGCTTCGATTGAATTGATGGTCAATGGAAACAGCGACAGACCGGTCTGGCCGTAGGGCGCCAGCGAGATCGGCATGCCGTCGACCAGCACCAGCACCTGTTCGCTGCGCAGCGGATTGAGGCCACGTACGCTGATGTTCGGCAGGATGCCGGTGCCGCTTTCATCCAGCACCCGTACGCCGGGCACGTTGCGCAGCGCGTCCTCCACGGTGCGCGCCGCGGTTTCCGTCAACTCCTGGGAGGTGACCACGCTGCGGGCGCCGGGGTGCTGTTTCGCCGCTTCGGGCGTGGGCGCGCCGAGCCAGTCTGCAGTGACCTTCACCTCCTCAAGGGTGCTGGGCGATCCTGCCGGCGCGGACACGGCCTGGGCGTGTGCATGGGAGACCGAAAACGCGAACGAGACGGCACTCGCGAGCGCGGATAAATGGAACTGCATGGCTGACGTCTTTCAGGGGTTGGAAGAAATTGAATCGGGATGAGCGCCCCGCCGCGTGCTCGGCGAGGCGCGGCCTTGGCGCTGCCGCATCGATGACGCTCATGCAACGGACACGGTCTTGCCGTGCGGCCAGGGGTTGCCTGGCCGCTGGCCGAAGCCGAAGGCCGCCGCCCGCGGACGCATGGATTTGGGCTAGGGACACTCGCGGTCCAGCGTGTCGGCGAGTTCGCCGCAGGCTTCGCGCTCGGCAGGCGTCAGGGCGCTGTGTTCGGCGGCGCGTTCGAGCAGCAGTTGGGCGGTGGCCTGGTTACGCGCGCAGGGGCGGCGCAGCATCACCAGCGCGGCGACGAGGAGGGAGGCGGGGGGTGTGGTTTGCATTGTCCTTCCTTTCTCAGGCGGCAGCGGACGCGGTGCCGGGCTGCCACTGGCTTGCGGCGATTTCGCTGCTTTGCAGGGCGTGCAGCAGGCGCAGGGTTTCGCGTGCCGAGCGGCCGACGTTGAGGTCGTTCGCCGCCACGCTGGCGACGCGCCCCTCGGGATTGATGATGAAGGTGGCGCGCATGGCTGTGCCGGAGTCGGCGAGAACGCCGAAGTGCTGCGCCAGGGATCGCGACACATCGCCCAGCATGGGCAAATGGACGGCGCCGAGGCCGTACCGGACCCACGCACGGTGGGCGTGCACGGAGTCGACGCTGGCACCGAGGACGACTGCGCCCGAAATGTCGAAGTCGCGGCTGAGGTCCGAGTAGACGCGGATTTCGGTCGCGCAGGCGAAGGTGAAATCGAGCGGCCAGAAAAACAGCACGAGCCACTTGCCGCGGTAGTTCGCGAGCGAAACCGCTTCGATGCGGCCGTCAGGTTGATAGGCGTCACAGCGGACGTCGGCGGCGGTGGTTCCAATCGAGATCATGGCCGCTCCCTTAATGAACAGAGGTGGGGAGGGCGGCTTTGCCGGCGGGGGACGTCCGCGACAGCGTCGCAGTCCACTGCGCCGCCAGGCGCAGGCTCGCCTCGGCGAGCCGACGGTCGGACGCATGGCATTCGATCCAGCGCAGGTGCTGCTCGACCATCCGTGCGACTGTGCGGCAGGCGGTTTGCTGGTAGCGGTGCATCAGCCACTGGGCGGCGGCGATGACGATGTCCGGGGTGTCGTGGTAGTGCGGTGTAGCCATGCCAGTCTCCTTTGGGTTGGGAAGCTGGCTGGCGCGAGATGCGCGGGCGGGCGGTTGGGGAAGGTTTACTTTGTCAGTATCAGTTTGGCGTTCTTTGTGATGCGAAGGCGATACTGCTCGCCGTTGTGACTGATCAGGATTTCCTGACGTCCCCGGAACAGGGAATCTGTTGGGATGACGTCCGGCATCGGCACCGGCCGTCCCGACGCCGCCGAGTAGCCCGTGTCCGCAGTGCGCGTTTGCGTGGGCGTGCTGTTCATGTCTCGCTCGGGTAGATCGGGTTTCATCGCGTCACTTTGTTTTTAAAGTAGTACGAATAATAACGATTCTCATTTGAGAGTCAAGCGAAGACCATGGCTTTTTCCAAAAAGGATCAGAGATCGGCCGGTGGATAGGGGGCGCGAACCAGCGGTGACGCGGTCGGCACCTCGGGTTGCAGCGTGACGTGGCCTATGCCGTGCTGCGTTTCCATTAGCTGTTGCGCAGCAGCGAGGGTCGCAGGCCAGTCGGCCAGGTCGCGCAGTTCGAGGTGCGCCGACAGCGCCAGCGTGCCGGAGGAGAGCGTCCAGACATGCAGGTCGTGCACGCGCCGCACGCCGGGCAGGCGCGCGAGATCGCGGCCGACCACGGCAAGCTGGACATGCCGGGGCACGCCTTCCATCAACACGTGCAGCACC
>OEPS010000898.1_pt1 | contig 9996 bp, 7 predicted proteins | sample 1539411 | NCBI WGS metagenome assembly OEPS01 (sample SAMN02671747, study PRJEB22543) | soil metagenome | biome: bacteria | place: China:Hunan Province, Lengshuijiang City | collected 2012-10-15 | depth 0.08m m | reverse complement strand
CAGTCCCGCTACCAGCCGTTGCTGGAGGCGGTCCCGGTGCTGGGGCAGGTCGGCGTGCTGGCCTTGGGCGGGACGCTGGTGCTGCGCCACGAGATCTCGCTCGGCACCTTCCTCGCCTTCTCCACCTACATCGGCCAGCTGGTGTCGCCGGCCCGGCTGCTGGCCGGCATCCTGACGGTCGCCCAGCAGGCCAGGGCGGGGCTCAGCCGCATCTTCCAGTTGCTCGACATGCCCCCGGCGATCGCCGACCCGCCCCAGCCCGAGCCGCTCGGTGCGATCGGGGGGGCGATCGACTTCGACGGCGTCGAATTCGCCTACGGCGGCGGCACACCGGTCTTGCAGGGGTTCGATCTCCACATCGCCCCGGGCGAAACGGTGGCCCTCGTCGGTGCCAGCGGCAGCGGCAAGTCGACCGCCGCGATGCTGGTGCCCCGCTTCTACGATCCGAGCGCTGGGACGGTGCGGGTCGACGGCCACGACCTGCGGGCAGTCCGCCTGGCCGAACTGCGCCGGCAGATCGGCGTGGTGTTCGAGGAGAGCTTCCTGTTCTCGGACACGGTGTCGGCCAACATCGCCTATGGCCGGCCGGGGGCGACCGAAGCCGAGATCCGGGCGGCCGCCGCTGTGGCGCAGGCGGATGGCTTCATTGCCGCGATGCCCCGGGGCTACGACACCGTGATCGGCGAGCGCGGCCTGACCCTGTCCGGCGGCCAGCGGCAGCGGGTGGCACTGGCCCGGGCGATCCTCGCCGAGCCACGGATCCTGGTGCTCGACGACGCCACCAGCGCCGTCGACGCCCGCGTCGAGGAGGAGATTCACGCCGCCCTCACCCAGCGGCTCCGGGGCCAGACCGTGCTGCTGGTCGCCCACCGCCAGTCGACGCTGCGGCTGGCCGACCGGGTGGCGATCGTGGAGGGCGGCCGGGTCGTCGAGACCGGCACCCACGAAGCGCTGGCGGCGACCAGTTCCCGGTACGCAGAGCTGCTTTCCGGACTCGCCGGGCGCTCCGGGCTCCCCGGCCTCGCCGAGCGCCAGCCACAGACCGGAGCCAACGAGGCCCCGCCGCCCGGTGGGATCACGGAGTCGGCCTGGCTGCCGGCGGCCTCCGGCCAGCCGCCAGCGGCCGGCGCTCGCCAGATCGGCCCACCCAGCCTGGGCGCCGGGCTGATGGCCGGCGGCGGGCACTGGCGGATGAGCCTGGCGCCGACGCCGGAGCTGCTGGCCCGGGTGGCGGCGCTCAAGCCGGTCCGCGACGTCGCCGATCTCGACGTGGAAACGGAGAGCCAGCCCGACCCCCACTTCGGCCTGCACCGGCTGCTCGGCCGTTACCGCCGCCCGCTCGGCCTCGGGCTGTTCCTGGTCGTGCTGGACGCCTTGGCCGCGGTCGCCGGGCCGGTGCTGGTCAAGCAGGGCATCGACCGGGGGGTCAGCGCCGGCTCGCAGGCGGTGCTGTTCGCCGCCTCGGGGGCGTTCCTCGTTGTGACACTGGCCGATCTGCTGGTCGAGATCGGCGAGACCTTCATCACCGGCAAGGCCGCCCAGCAGATCATGCTCGCGCTCCGGGTGCGGATCTGGGGACAGCTCCAGCGGCTCTCGCTGGACTACTACGAGCGGGAAATGGCCGGCCGGATCATGACCCGCATGACCACCGACGTCGACCAGTTCGAATCGCTGATCGAGAACGGCCTTCTGTCGGCGCTGGTCGCCATCTGCACGTTCTTCGGCGTGGGGATCGCCCTCGTCGTCATCAACCCGGTGCTCGGAGCGCTGACGCTGACCGTCGTGGTGCCGCTCACCGTTGCCACCATTGCGTTCCGGCGCAAGGCGGCCCGGACCTACGACCTTGCCCGGGACCGGATCGCCATCGTCAACGCCGACTTCCAGGAGAGCCTGTCCGGGGTGCGGGAGGCGCAGGCCTTTGTCCACGAGGAGGCGACGATGCGCCGCTTCCACGCCCTCGGCCGCGACTACCTCGACGCCCGGGTGGCCGCCCAGAGGCTGGTCGCCCTCTACTTCCCGTTCGTGCAGTTGCTGGCAGCGGTTGCCGACGCCATCGTTCTCGGGGCCGGTGCGGTGCTGATCCGCCAGGGCGGGCTCTCGCCCGGCGCCCTGATTGCCTTCGTGCTCTACATCGACCTGTTCTTCTCGCCGATCCAGCAGCTTTCGCAAACCTTCGACGCCTGGCAGCAGACCCGGGTGTCGGTCGAGCGGATCGCCGAGCTGATGGCGCTGGAATCCCTTACACCGCAACGGGATCATGCCCTCGACCCCGGACCGCTCTCCGGCGCGGTGGTCCTTGACGACGTGCGGTTCTCCTACCCCGTCGCCCGGGCCGGTGCGCCCTCTGGGCAGCACGCACGCCGGGGCCCCGCCGACCTGATCCTGGCAGCTGGTCCCGGATCTGGCGAGCCTGCCCCGCCGCCGGAGGCCCTGAGGGGCATCGAATTGTCGATCCGGCCGGGTGAGACCCTGGCGCTGGTCGGTGAGACGGGAGCCGGCAAGTCGACGGTGATGAAGCTGATCGCCCGGTTCTACGACCCCGTCCAGGGCCGGGTCACCGCCGGCGGGATCGACCTGCGCGAGCTGGATCTCCCGGCCTACCGGCGCCGGCTCGGCTACGTGCCGCAGGAGCCGTTCCTGTTCACCGGCTCCATCCGGGACAACATCGCCTACGGCCGGCCCGGGGCCCCCGACGCCGAGGTCGAGCGGGCGGCCCGGGCGGTGGGCGCGCACGATTTCATCAGCCGGCTGGACGGCGGCTACACCCACTCGCTGGCCGAGCGAGTGCGGTCGCTGTCGGCCGGGGAGCGGCAGCTGGTAGCCCTCGCCCGAGCCGAATTAGTCGATCCGTCAATCCTGCTCCTCGACGAGGCGACCTCGAACCTCGACCTCGCCACCGAGGCTCGGGTCGCCCAGGCGATGCGGCAGGTGTCCTCGGGTCGGACAACCGTGCTGATCGCTCACCGCCTCCAGACGGCCAGAAGCGCCGACCGCATCGCAGTGCTCGAAAGCGGCCAAGTGGTGGAGGTTGGCAGCCACGAGCAGCTCCGGGCACTGGGGGGCCGGTATGCGGCGATGTGGGAGGCGTTCGAACCCGATATCGGCCAAAGGGCGCCAATAGGGCAGCAAACCGTCCGCCAAGCGACGGGGTGAGTCCCGCTCTTCGGCCGCGTAAACCAGCCCCAGCTTCCTGAACGCCCCGGCCCGCCTTTGCTGCTCACCCACATCACACACTTGAACTTACAGTCGGGGCATTTCGTCGGAGATATACCGCCTTAAACAGCGCTAGCCCGACAGATCGAACCGCAGTCTGGCCTCCACAGGCACCGCTATCCGCGGCGGAAAATGCCGGTGATTTGGGCCATTTTGGCATGCGCTATCCAGCAAAACCGGACCCAAGGGTGAACTGCGCAATCCTCCGGGCGACCTGTCGAATCGTTGTGATATCGGTTTATCGACATTCTGATAAATGGCTCCTGAATGCATCCCGAATTTGACACTTACTCACGGACTCCATATAAACTCCTGCTTTGTTCGCGACGCGGAGTCTTCCACCCCGAGGCAGCACGAAGGGAGGCCCCCAATCCGGGCGCAGCAGAACACGGATCGCCGCGGGTTTGAGCAACACGGTCAGGCGGGCCGAGCGCGATCGAAGGTGTGCTCGCTGTTCTGGCCGCGCCTTGAGAGCCCCAGGCAGCAGGTCCCAGATCAGCGCCCGGCCGCCCGGCCTGGTGCTCAGTTTGCGCAGCACTCCTCTTATTGCACGGCGACTAATTCGTCTGTCAATCCGCACAGTCGTGGGTTTCAGCCTGCGACTTCCGGGGGATTCTGGGGTGGCACTGGCAACCCTGCGCACTTCCCCAAGGATGGTTGGAGCTCCGCTATGTCGCAGTCCGCGCTACCCACGACGCGTGGGGGGCGGGGAATTGCAAGGTCGCGAAAAATTGGCGCGAATGCAAGCGCCCATGGGGAGCCGGTTGCGGACCGCCGGTCCCGGGCCCGCCAGCCCTGGCTGTGGAGCAGCGCACGGCCGGGATCCCGGTCGGTCCACTTGGCCCAGCAGATCGCCTGCCGCTCCGGGGCGCTGGTGATCCTTGTCGTCGGGACGGTGGGCGTGCTGCTGGGCAGCCACCACGGGGGCCGGCACGTGAGCCAGCCGGGCCGGCTCACCGCGCAGCGGCTGACCGCCCAGGTGGCCACCCACTCCTCGCCCGTCGACGCCCCTCCGCCAGTCACGACGACGGGGACGGCGGCCGAAGGCTCTGCACCGGGAGACGGAGCGGCGGCAGGCTCAGCCGGGGCGGTGGACACGTCGGCAGGCTCGGCCGGGGCCGTGGCCGCAGCCATCCCCGCCGCCCCGGCGCCTGCGGTGGCTGCCCCACCGAAAGGCGTGGCCAGGGAGACGATCGCCTCCTGGTACGGCGATCGGCCGGTCGAGTGCTGGGAGGGGGGCGAGCCGCGGGCATTTCCCGTGGGGCTGAAGATGTGGGCGGCGTCGAGGACGCTGCCGTGCGGCGCCACGATCGAGGTGATCGGTCCGGCCGGCACTGTGGTCCTACCCGTCGAGGACCGCGGGCCGTACCTGCACCCGGGGCGGGACCTTGACCTGTCCACCGTGGCGTTCCACCGGGTCGCTGGCCCATTGGCCAAGGGCCTGGTGCGGGTGCAGTACCGGCTGGACCCGGGGGAGGCGCTGAGCCAGTAAGCGTGCGTGGGCGGGTGCTGGCCCCGGCCGCAAGAACGAGGCAAGATCTTGAGCGTGCCCGCACGCCCGGAGACCTTTGTGGTTGCCCGCAATCCCCAGCAGGACAGCCACCTCCCGTACCTCGTGCGGCTGCCCCTCGACGGCGGTCTGGTGCTGAAGGTCCGCGATACCTGGCCCCGGGCGGCCCGGGTCTACTGCCACCCGTTCGAGGAGCCGTGGCCCGATGAGGCCGAGGTGGTCGACGAGGCGCCGGTGACCGTGTGCCGCCGGCGGGGTGCGGCGATCGACCTGGTGCTGGCCCGCCCCAGCCTGTCTCGGTCCCAGTTCGTCTTCACAGAGGTCAAGGGCCGGCCGGCGATCTTCTGGCAGACGCAGGTGGCAGCTCGGCAGGCCAACCCGGGTGCGCGGGTCCCGAAGGCCCGGTCGGTTGAGACCGTCGCCGTCCGCATCGATACGAGGGAGCGGTACCCGTACAAGTTCGCCGGGCTGCCGGCCGAGGTCGAGCGGCTGGCGCTGCCCGCCGGCGACTACGGGGCGGTCGTCGACGGCCAGCTGGTCGCCGCGGTCGAGCGCAAGGCGCTGGACAACTTCACGGCCAGCCTGGCCGACGGGACGCTGGCCTTCCAGGTGCAGAAGCTGTCCGAGGTGGCCTCGGGGGCGGTGGTGGTGGAGAGCAACTACGCCGACCTGTTCCGCTCCGAGCATGTGAGCGGCGCCTGGCTGGCCGACATGCTGGTCCGGCTGCAGCTGCGCTACCCGGAGGTGCCGATCGTCTTCGCCGGTTCGCGCCGGCTGGCCGAGGACTGGACGTTCCGCTTCCTACGGTCGGCGTCCGAGGATGTGTCCCGCTAGCTCCGCTAGCTAGGCCTGGTGGCACCCCTCGCTACGCTTTTGTGAGTAAACATCGCCATTTATGCGCGGTTTTTACTCAAAAAAAGATCTAGGAGGCGAAGTGCAGGCGGAGCCTGCACGCCATTCTGGCCAGTAAAAGGATCGCTCGCTAACGTGTTAGCGCCAGGGCTATCCGCGCCACTCCGGGAGCTGCTGGACCGACCATTCGTTGCCGTCGGGGTCCCGGAAGAACACGAATCTCCCCCAGGGGAAGTCCTGGATGTCGCTGACCTCGACGTTCCTGCCGGCAAGCTCGTTGTGGGCGGCTTCGATGTCGGCCACCGTCATCTGCATGCCCTTGACCGATCCGGGCGGGGCCTGCGTGATGCCCTTGCCGATCGCGATGGAACAGGCCGAACCGGGAGGCGTCAGCTGCACGAAACGGGTTGTCTCGCTCACGGTGTGATCGTGGTCGGCGTTGAAGCCGGCCTGGTCGACGTAGAACGACTTGGCCCGGTCGACGTCGGTCACCGGGATCGCGATCAACTCGATCTTCCAGTCCATGGTCTATCTCGATTCTCGTTGCGGTGCCTAGGTTCCCGCGGTTGGGTTGGCTGGTGCCCGGCTCGCCCGGAAGGCCGCCCGCGCCTTGGGGCCGCCGGGCGACGTGCCCTTCAGGATGGCGACGGCGACGAGCGCCATGCCCAGCGCGGAGGCGGCCCGGGCCTTGTGATTCTTGCGGAGCAGGACAGCCCCGGCAACGCCGAGGGCGGTCACCGCCCACCCTTCGGGCGACACCGGGCTGAGCCCCCAGCCGAACCGGCGCGGGCCGAACCAGGGCTTTTCCCCGACCAGCGGTGTGGTACGCATGCCGCCTATCATCGCACCAACGCCAATCGCGGAGGTCTCGATGGGGAACGGGGCCAGCCACCAGCCGGCGGTCCAGGCCCAGCTGTCGGTGCGCAACGGCCGGGCTGCCGTCGCCTTCTACCAGGCGGCCTTCGGCGCCACCGAGGTCTTCCGCTTCGGTGAGGAGGAGGTGGTGGCCCAGTTGGCCGTGGGCGACGCCATGTTCTGGGTCGAGGACGAGTCGCCCGCGCACGGCAACTTCAGCCCGGAGACGGTCGGTGGGGCGACGGCCCGGATGCTGTTGATCGTCGGCGATCCCACGGCGGTGGTCGCCCGGGCGGTCGCCCTCGGTGCCGCCGAGATCAGCCCGGTCGGCGAGGAGCATGGGTGGCTCCTCGGGCGCATCGACGACCCGTTCGGGCACCGGTGGGAGATTGCCAAGCCGCTGGTGGCATGGCCTCCAGCGTGACGAGCGGCGCTCAACGGCAGTTCGCGCTATATCGATTAACAGAAGTTACGTTACTTTTGTTGGCTCCCGGGCTGACCGGCGGGTCACCGCGACCCCGCCGAGCACGATGACCGCTCCAGCCACCACCCGCCAGGGCAACGACTCCCCGAGCACGGCGACACCCAGGATGACCGCGACGATCGGTATCAGGTAGGTGACCAGCGAGGTCGCCGCCGCACCGCTCTCGGCGACCAGGGTGTAGTTGAGCACGTAGGCCAGACCGGTCCCGATCGCCCCCAGGATCAGCGCCGCACCCACCGACTGGGCCGTGAGGTGGAGGGCGTGGCGGCCCATGAACGGCAGGGTGAGCGAGACGAGCACGGCCGAGGCGGCCAGCTGCCCGGCTGCGAGGGTAAGCGGCGGCAACCCGGAGGGCGCCACGAAGCGGGCCATGTAGACGAAGGCCACCGCGTAGCAGGCGGCAGCGAGCAGGCATTCGAGCCCCGACCGGCTCATGATCTGCGAGCTGTGCGTCCATGGGGCGAAGATCAGCAGCGCCCCGAGGAAGCCGATCGCGGTACCGGTCAGCCGCCAGGCGCCGAGCCGCCCTCCGTGGCGGACCGCAACGACCACGACCACGGTCCACAGCGGGGTCGTGGCGTTGACGATGCCGGCGATCGACGAGTCGACCCGCTGCTCGGCGAAGGCGAAGAGCAGGTAGGGGGCGACGTTGCCCAACACAGCCGCCACCGAGAGGTGCAACCACAAGGCAGGGGCGGTGGGGAAACGGTCCCCCCGCAGGACGACGACCAAGACGAGCACCAGGGCGCCGAGCGTCAGCCGGACGAACGCAACCTGATCCGGGGCCAGGCCGCGAAGGGCGAGCTTGATCCAGAAGAAGTTCGAACCCCACACCAGGGCGAGCAGCCCGAGGACGGGGATGCGGGGCGCACTCGTCTCCGTCCGGACCGGTTCCACGCCCACCCATTGTGCCGGAGCTGTTTCCCGCAGCTGACACGCCGCAAGATTGCGAACGGTTACGGCCTTCCGGCACGAGCCCAGTTTGGCTGGCAGCGGTGAGCCCCCCGCCACCACCCGGCCTTCCCTGCGACCGGCCGCCGGCGCCAAACGGAGCCGCCGGCTGCGCGCTGGTTAGCGGGCCCGACTGGTGTCAATATCAGTGCCAGCTCAGAACCGCAGTACCGCTCGCACGGTCGTCGAAAGCAGCTTCGCTGACCGGCTTACCTGAAGGGAGGTCCTCAGTGCCGGTGTCTGCTGAGGCAGTCGACGCGCTCCTCGCCTCCGCCCAACAGCTTGCCGGCGCGGCGGACGCCCTGGCCAGCGAGGAGGGCCAGCGGGTTGCCGCCCGGCTGCGCGACAGCGTCCTGCGGCCGCTTCGCCAACTCGGCTCCGACACGCCCGGCGAGCCCACTCCCGTCGGTCCGGCCCCCTCGGGGATCGAAGCACTCGACGAGGCCCTGTTCATGCTTGCCTGCACGGCGACCGGGCTTGCCGTCGAACCCGAAGCCGCGCCGCAGCTGGCCGAAGCTGCCGCCGCGTTGCAGCAGCTGAGCCTGGCCAACCCCGACGAGGGCGTGCGCGGAACTCGCCTGGAACAGCTGCAACGGCACACCGCTGGTATCGCCGAGCGGATCCTGGTATCAACTAACGGGCCCTACCTGGTAACCAACCCCACGCGGATGTGCGACTACCTGGGCCAGGAGCTGCCCGTGTGCCCCCTGCTTGCCCTCTGCCGGTGCGGCGAGTCGGCGATCAAGCCGCTCTGCGACGGGAGCCATGCCCGGGTCGGATTCACCGGTGACAAGGATCCCAAGCGCGTCCCGGACCGGCGCGACAGCTACGTCGGCCAGCAGGTGACCGTCCTGGACAACAGAGGCGTCTGCCAGCACGCCGGGTTCTGCAGCGACCGGCTGCCCGAAGCGTTCCGCGTGCACCAGGAGCCGTTTATCGCCCCGAGCGGCGGTCGCATGGACGAGATCATCCGTGCCGTGCGGGACTGCCCGTCCGGCGCGCTGAGCTTTGCCGTCGACGGCGAAGAGGCCCGCGACGCGGTCGACTACCACGGCACGCGCAGCCCCGGCATCGACGTATCCCGCGACGGCCCCTACCGCATCGTTGGCGGGATCCCTCTCGTCGACCACGACGGCGACGATGTCCCGCGCAACCAGGGCGCCTCCCGCGAGCACTATGCGCTGTGTCGCTGCGGGCACTCGCAGAACAAGCCGTTTTGTAGCGGCATGCACTGGTACGTCGAGTTCAAGGACCCCGTGCCAGCACCGAACCAGGTACCGACGATCTTCGAGTGGGCGGGCGGCCTCCCGGCGCTGACCCGAATGATGCGGCTGTTCTACGAAAAGCACGTGCCGTCCGACCCGTTGCTGGCGCCCCTCTTTGCCAACATGGCAGCCGACCACCCGCAACGGGTGGCCAAGTGGCTGGCCGAGGTGTTCTGCGGACCCAAGCGTTACAGCGCCGAGCACGGTGGCTACCCGCGCATGCTGGCCCAACACCTCGGCAGGTGCCTGACCGAGGAGCAGCGGTCACGCTGGGTTTCCCTGCTGCTGTGTTCGCTGAAGGAAGCCCAGCTGCCCAACGACGCCGAGTTCGCCTCCGCATTCGAGGCGTACATCGAGTGGGGATCCCGGCTGGCCGTCGAGAACTCTCAAAGCGGCGCCCGCCCGCCCGAACATATGCCCATGCCGCACTGGGACTGGCATACCTCGGCCGGGCCGCCCGGATCGCGCGTCTCCGCCCTGGCACCACCAGCAGTGGAGGAAGAGGCGATGCCTGACCTGCCCGCCGAGGGCGAACCCGTCGGCTTCGACGCGCTCATCAAACACCTGTTCCGCGAGCGTGATCGGCGGGCGATGAGCTTCGTCTTCGACCTGTGGTCCTACGACGACGTCAGCCAGCACGCCGACGGGATCCTGCAGCGTCTCCGGGCCGGCAACATGCCCTGTGACGGGGCCTGGCCACCCGAACGGATCGAGGTGTTCCAGCGCTGGATCGACGGCGGCAAGGCTCGCTGAGGATCGATGTTCGCCTGAAGGGAGGCCGTCTGGAGCCGCCCGTTGCTTCCGTGGCCGGCAAGGAGCTGGCACCCTGCGACGAGCACCCCGCCGGCAAGCAGGAGAAAGAGGAA
>OEPS010000896.1_pt1 | contig 10004 bp, 6 predicted proteins | sample 1539411 | NCBI WGS metagenome assembly OEPS01 (sample SAMN02671747, study PRJEB22543) | soil metagenome | biome: bacteria | place: China:Hunan Province, Lengshuijiang City | collected 2012-10-15 | depth 0.08m m | reverse complement strand
CGGCAGCTCCTTGGTGATCGGCTCGATGAAGCCACGCACGATCAGGCTCATGGCCTCGGCCTCGTCGATGCCCCGGCTGCGGAGGTAGAAGAGCTGCTCGTCACCGACCCGGGACACGGTGGCCTCGTGGCCGATCGACGCCGTCTCCTCTTCGATCTCGATGTACGGATAGGTGTCGGAGCGGGAGGCCTCGTCCAGGATCAGGGCGTCGCAGCGGACGTTGGACTTCGACTTGGTGGCGCCGTCCTCGACCCGCACCAGGCCCCGGTAGCCGGCCCGGCCGCCGTCCTTGGAGATCGACTTGGACACGATGGTCGACTGGGTGTGCGGGGCGCAGTGGACGACCTTGCCGCCGGCGTCCTGGTGCTGGCCGTTGCCGGCGTAGGCGACCGACAGGATCTCGCCCTTGGCCCCCTCGCCCATCAGCCAGACGGCCGGGTACTTCATCGTCACCTTGGAGCCGAGGTTGCCGTCGACCCACTCCATCGTGGCACCCTCGTAGGCCACCGCCCGCTTGGTCACCAGGTTGTAGACGTTGTTCGACCAGTTCTGGATCGTCGTGTAGCGGGCCCGGGCGTGCGGCTTGACAATGATCTCGACCACCGCCGAGTGCAGCGAGTCGCTGGAATAGATCGGGGCCGAGCAGCCCTCGACGTAGTGCACCCAGGCGCCCTCGTCGACGATGATCATGGTCCGCTCGAACTGGCCCATGTTCTCCTGGTTGATCCGGAAGTAGGCCTGCAGCGGGATCTCGACCGAGACGCCCTTGGGCACGTAGATGAACGACCCGCCCGACCACACTGCCGAGTTCAGCGCGGCGAACTTGTTGTCGTTCGCCGGGATGATCGTGCCGAAGTGCTCCTTGACCAGGTCCGGGTGCTCACGGAGTGCGGTGTCCATGTCGCAGAAGATGACGCCGAGGTCCTCCAACTCCTTCTTGGTGGAGTGGTAGACGACCTCGCTCTCGTACTGGGCGCTGACGCCGCCGAGGTGGCTCTTCTCCGCCTCCGGGATGCCGAGCTTGTCCCAGGTGTCGCGGATCTCGGGAGGCATGTCCTCCCACTTCTCCACCTTGTTCGTCGGCTTGATGTAGTAATAGATGTTGTCGAAGTCAATCGCCGAGAGGTCGGCGCCCCAGCTGGGCATGGGCCGGCGCAGGAAGTAGTCGAGGGCCTTGTGGCGCTGCGCCCGCATCCAGGCGGGTTCGTTCTTGCGATCCGAGATCATGTCGATGACCTCGTGGCTCAGGCCCCTCTTCGGCGCCTCGACGTAGTGGACCGCGTCGCTCCAGCCGTACTTGTAGCCGTCCTTGAGGCGGCGGACCTGCTCGTTCTCGATCAGGACCGGGTCTTGTGCCTGAGTAGCCATGAAGAACCCTCCTCGATACCACGACCCCCGAACATCAGGTTAGGTTAACCTAACCTCACGGCCAGCATATCAGGTGCTCCTACTTATGGGCGAGCCGGCGACGGGGCCATGGGCGAGCCGGCGACGGGCCGCCGGCGAGGCCGGCGACGGGGCCGGGCCGAGGTTTGAAGCCTGACCCACACTCTGCGTAGCTGTGACTTCAAACGTCGCGGGGGCTCCGGCGCAGCTAGGCGATGGAAGCGTGCGGGGTGGGCTTGACGAGGTGGGAGATGAAATGGCGCAGGTCCCGGCGGAGGCGTCGCAAGATACCCTTTTTGCCGGACACCGGGGCGTGATGGCTCCCCGCTGAGCGACCGTGCGGGGCGGGCGGAGGGACCGTGGCGCTGATCGGCACAACCGCTCCCGAAGCCGTTATGTTCGACACCGGTTCGATCATCACCCGGGCTGAGGCCGCCAGGTGCCTGGCGGACGGGGTCGGGCTGGGGCGGGGTGCCGCCGCCTGGGCTGCGGCTTTAGATGGGGCCTTGGGCGCGGCCTTGGGCGCGGCGGGCGTCGTGGACGTGGCCGGCGCTGCGGGGGGTGGGGCCGTGGTCGGTGCGGCCGGTGCGGCCGGGTCGGACCCGGCAGCGGGTACTCCCCCGCCCGGGCCGGCGAAGTCCTCGGCGACGTAGATCGTGCCGTCACCCGTGACGACCACACCCACGCCGATCACGGAGTAGTCCGGATCGAGGATGTTCGCCCGGTGCTCCGGGGAGCCAAAGAAGGCAGACGCGATCGACGAGCAGGACGCTCCCTGGCCCACGTTCTCGCCGTAGGTCCGCCACACCGGCGGCAGGTCGGCGCCGAGGTTGGGGTTGTGCTCGAAGATCCCTGTCTGTGCCATCGTCCCCGCCCAGCCCTCGGCGATCCCCACGAGCGTCGGGTCGGAGGCGAGCAGCGGGAGCCCTGAGGCAGCCCGCTCAGCGTTGACCGTTGCCTGGAAGCAGGATTCGGTGGCCGAGGCTGCCAGGGCGGCGGCCGGGCCGGAGACGACAAGGAACAGTGCGGCGGCGCCTGCCGCGGTCAACGCCGCAGCGGCCCGTGCGAGGGTCGCGATCGAATCCTCCTCCGGCTTCCCCGGCGACCTCCAACTGGCGTTGAAGGTCCAGAACTTTGCATCGCTGGGTTGCCCCAGGCTGCCTTTTTGAGAGCACCGAAGGGGGGTGGAAGCCCTCGTTTGCCGCACTAGCTACGCGATCAGGATCGTCATTCTAGCACCCTATCTAGAGGGACCATTTCGGGGATAGGTCGCCCCCATTCCGGGGGATGGAGTCCAGTTTGCCGGCGTCGTCTCATGCCGGTTCCGACCGTATCGAGAGCATCCTCTCGACTAGGTGCGCCTCACGGCGAGCCGGTGCTGACTAGTCATTTACCGCCTTTGACTAGAGCCGGAACCCGCCCTTTTAGCTACGAATCGCAGACGGTTAGGTCATGCCATTAGGCCTGTAAAACACGGGCCATTTGCCTCTCAAGAGAGTGCGGACTTGATGGAATAGTTGTTCCTAACGAACAGGGCCATCCGGAGGCCCATAGGGTGGGCAAGTAGCCCTGTCTAGAAGGGGAAATCCCGCAATGAAACGTCGCATGCTGCCGCTCCTCGCCGCGATCGGCGCGGTGATCGCCGTTCTCATGGCGACCTTGATCTCGCCAGCTACCGCCGCCAACAGCGGCGACATCTGGCTGACCAACTCGCCGGCCTCCGGTGCCGGAAGCGCCCATGAACCGCACCTGGGCGACACCACCGTCTACCTGCATGGCTCCGGCCTCGTCGCCAGCTCCGGGACCTTCGATATCGCTTCGATCCCCGGAACCGGTTCGGGTAAGACCATCTGGAGCGGCAAGCTCTGGGCCAGTTCAAACGGCACCGACGTCATCGCCCAGTTCAGCGGGTCGGACCTGGTCGCCGCGGCGATCGCCGACGATAACGCGGTCGCCAACCCCAACCAGGGCTACCACTTCAAGATCACGCTGTACCAGGGCGACGCCAGCCCATCCGTCGCCACCGCCCAGTCCGATAGCAACGACACCAAGACCAAGACGTTCTGGGTGACAGGCCCCAACCAGTCCCCCACGCCGTCGCTCACCATCACCAAGACCGCTGACGCAGCGTCGGTCGTCTCCGGCGGCAACGTCGGGTTCACCATCACCGCCGCGGCTGGCCCGGGCTCCTTTGCCGACGACGTCGCCATCAGCGACCCGCTCCCCTCCGGGGACGGCATCGACTGGACGATCAGCCCGGCCTACACCGGCCAGGGTTCCTGCTCCATCCAGGGCACCGCCCCGGCCCAGACGCTCAGCTGCCACATTGGCGACCTGTCCAGCGGGGACTCCGTCTCGGTCCACGTCCAGTCGGCGACCGCCGCCGGAACGACGGCCGCCCTGGCGCCGCTCACCCTCACGAACACCGCGTGCGGCAGCTTCGAGTCCGGGGCCGACGCCTGCGCCACGGCCACGACCACCGTCGACCCGGCCGCCCCGAGCCTCACGATCCACAAGACCGCCGACGCCGCAACGGTGCCCGCCGGGAGCTCCGTCGGCTTCACGATTGCCGTCGGCAACACCGGCCCCGGTGTGGCCCTCGGCACGACCCTGAGCGACCCGCTCCCGGCAACCGGCGCCGGCGCCTGGGCGATCAGCCCGGCCTACAGCGGCGGCGGGAGCTGCTCGATCAGCGGATCCGCACCGAGCCAGGCACTGTCGTGCACCCTCGGCAACCTGGCGGCGGGAGCCACCGACACCATCCACGTGACTGCGCTGACCCCCGGTGGCTCGGCCATCTCGCTCACCAACGTCGCCACGGCGTCGGCCACCAATAACGACCCCGTTACTGCCACCGCCACGACCGGCACCACGCTGGCCAACCCGACGACCCCGCTGCCGAAGCTGGCGATCACCAAGGTCGCGGACTCGGTCACCGTCACCGCCGGGGACCCGGCCGGCTTCACGATCACGGTGGGCAACGATGGGACCGGCACGGCCGCCGGCGCCACGCTGACCGACCCGCTGCCGTCCTTCACGGGCGCCTCGTGGTCGATCAGCCCCGCCTATGCCGGCCCGGGCGCCTGCTCAGTCGGCGGCACCGCACCCAACCAGACGCTGTCGTGCTCCTTCGGCGACCTCGCCCCCGGAGCGAGCGAGCTGGTGCACGTCACGACGTCGACTCCGGCGACGCCGGCGCTGACCATCACCAACACGGCGACGGCACAGGCCACTGATGTCGACCCGGTGACGGCAACCGCCACCACCCGTTCAGTGCTGACCTCGGTGCTCGGCACCAGCGTCAGCCAGTCCCCGTCGCCCAGCGCGACCGATGGCACCCACGTCCTCGGCCTGCAGATCAACCGGCCCCAGGCGCCGACGTTGCCGTTCACCGGCGGCCCGGCAGTCTTCCTCTACTTCCTGGCTGCAGGGCTCCTGCTCGCCGGCGGGGTGGTGCTCGTTGTCGAACGGTTGCACCGCAAGCCCGCCCCCGCAGCGGCAGGGTCCCGCCGGCCGCCGTGGACCCCGTAGGCTTCGGCAGCCGGGACACGTAACGACGCTCGGCAAGCCGTCCCGCTCCCGGACGGGGACGGCCGGAAACAATTGAATGAAGCCGTAAGGGCGGGACTTTCCCGCCCTTACGGGATTGAAAGGACGGGTCCTTCAGGCCAGAGTGCCTGAAGGTGCCGGGGCGTCAGTGGTTCCTGGTAAATGGCCTTGAGCACGGCCGGTGCCGGGGCTCGGGGGTCGTCCGCCAGATTGACGAACCAGTCGATACCTTGGGGGTAGGCCCACAGGTAGGACCGCAGCAGCGGGTTGACGCTGCGGTCTGTGAGCAGGTCGGCGATGTCTCCGCCGTCCCAGAAGGGAACGTGGAGCCGGGCGTAGTCCACGCAGTCGGCGGTTGACTGGCCGTGGTTCACGGCGAGGTGAAGATTGCCCCGCACGAGCTGGAGGTAGTGATCCATGCGGACGCAGGCGGCCAGCTCACGATCGTCGGCGGCAACGAGCAGGGGGAGGGCCTGGGCGATGCCTTCCAGCAGAACCTGATCGGGCGCATGTACGGAGCAGAGCCGAACCCACGGAACCTCGTTGGCGGTGCAGTAGCGGGCGATGCTCGCCGACTGCAGCCCGTGGCCCAGCACCTCGTGGAGGGCGAACTGCCGGGCCCGCACCTGGGTGAACCGGGCCTTGCGGACGTTGAGGCGGAGCCGCACCGTGTCGCCGGCACCGTCGATCCAGTAGCCCCAGTAGGCGTCGATGTCGGCGGTCTCAACGCTGAGCTTGAAGTGGGCGTCTGTTCCCGTGGCCGCCCGGACCGCATCGAGATATCCGGCGGCGGCCGTGCGGATGCGCTCCTCCGCCTCCTCCACGGGGATCGGACCTTGGGCCGCCCGCAGCTCTTCGGCGGTGGCCGGTCCCCAGCTGACCCCGACCCGCTCCAGGGCGGCGATCGCCTGCGCCCGGCGGCGCTCCAGGTAGTCCTCGGACCAGGACCGGGCAGTGCATCCCTGGGTCACCTGCAGGTACTCCTCGATCGGCAGTCGCTCGCCGAGCAGGGCGCCGAGATAGCCGGCGTCGGCCCGTGCCCGGGCCGCTACCCACCGATCGCCGTTCGCCTCGGCCTGGCCGAGCGAGTCCCTGCACAGCCGGAGCGCCTCAAGCCGGTTCGAAATAGGCACCGCGTCGGTCAGATCCGGCCGGAAGTCGAAGTCGATGACAGGCTGGGTGCCGCGGCCGGTCTCGTAGGCGTTCCAGCCCCGGACGATGGCCTCGTGCGCGTCCCGGAGGTTGGTCACCGCTCGGTCTCCCATCGCAGCGTGAGCGCCTGTCCGGCGTTCAGGTAGTTGCGGGCCAGCGTGATGGTGAGGTCGGCGCCCTCATGGTCCCACACGATCGACCCGGTGACGAAGGCCTCGGAGCCATTGACGTGCTCCTCCACGGCGCTGCACGTGAGGAGGGTGGCCTGCCGTTGGCGAACAGCGATCGTAGCGTGCCGGGTGGCCCGGACCAGGTCCTGGCGCCAGTGGTAATCCTCCAGGAAGCGGCCGCCGTAACAGGTGTAGCCGAACTCGACAACCTCAGCTGGCTCCACGGCGGGCGAGAACTGGCAGGCGAACTGGGCGAAATGCTGGGCGTCGTGCACCCGCTGGACCAGGATCTTGTGGTGGTCTCCGTCACTCGGGACGATCTTGAGCTTCGGCCCTGCCGTGTGCTTGAACCACATCTGGCGGTTGAGCCGGTGCAGCGGCTCCGGGCTCAAGTTGAGCAGCTTGTGGGTGTAGCTGACGACGGATTCTCCGGCTGGCTCGATGGCAATCGAGACGTTGAGCTCCAGGTCGATCACCAGGCCGGCGAACCGGGCAAGCTTGCAGGTCTCCTCGGGTGGCAGGTGCAGCGTCCGCTCCAGTGCCAGGAGCTGGCGGCTCAGCCGGGGCGCTGGGTCTGCCTGACCGGTGGCTGTCTGTTCGCCGAGGGGTGGAAGGACATCGACTGGGGCTGTGCCGGACGCTATTCCACGCGGCCAAGCCCCGCCCGGCTCAGGCCGGGTCAGGCCCTCACGTACTTTCTCCGTGAGGACCCGCACGTCACTGCTCATCGCCACCGCCCTGGGCTCGTCGCAGTCTTCGAGAAGCCGCTCGACAGTCCAGCCGGGAAACATCGCCTCCAGAACCCGGCAGTGATCGGGGTACGGGAGCCGTTGCACTGCCCCTGCCATCCAACGGTGCAACGTTGCCCGACTGGGCCAGGAGCCCACGAGGCCGGGGTCGCTGGCGCCGGCCACGCGATCGTATTCCCGGCAAAACGCGCCATGGGCCTGGAGGTGGCGCTGGTTCAATAGCAGTTTCAGATGAGTTGCCAATACACGCCCCCCTTGAAGTTGAACGTGTGGAAGAACTCTTCGGCGGTCCTCGAGCTCACGCGGAACCCTAGCACCAGGGTGAGACAGAAAAGAAACATCGCTGGCACGTCGCTGAGCAAGGAGAGACCGGCAACCGGTATCGATGAAACATGCGCTCGCGAGAGACTCACGCAAGGGAAGCCGGCGGATAAGGGTTCCGCAGTCGGGAAGACTCCGGTGTTGCTTGGTTCCCGGTGAACTGCCCGGGACGACGAGGGTTGGCGCCTTGAACGGTGATGCTATGAGAGAGGGACGAGGGCACGAACCATCTGCTGAGAGCTGGACATCAACGACGGGCACCTCGTCGTCCGGGCTGAGCCCATGGGAGGTTGTCCCGGGGGAATTCGGCACTGGGGACGGGACGCAGCCGGTCCTTCGTGCTAGGCCGGCGACTGACCGGCCGGTGCCGGGGCGGTGCTGGCCGTCACCCCGATCAGGAGGGCCGCGACAAGCACCAGCACCGCGGTCACCAGCAGCGGGGTCATGGCGTTGCGCCGCCGTTCGGCTCGCTGTCGAGCCGCTGGCCGGCCCGCCGGTTGGGGCGGAAGCCCTTGCCGACCGTGGCCACGCGGTGGGCGGAGTTGACGAGGCCCCTACTGTGCTTGCCAGATGGCTTCGGTGTCCTCGCTGCGGATCGTGGAGATTCGGTAGGCGAGTTCGTGGGCGGAGGCGGGGCGAGTCGGGGCGAGCCCGATCAGGGCGGTGAGGGTGCTCAGCTCCCAGATAGCTCGGAGGGTCGAAGCCGGACCATCGACGGATGTCGTATCCGTACCCGGATGCGAAGCCGTCGAGGCGGCTTGACGGGGCCCCGAATCGAGCCGCACCGAAGGTCGGAATGAGGTCGATTTCCCGGGGGCCGATGGCAACCGAGTCCCAGTCGCCCAGGATGACTCCTGGCGGGGTCTTGGAATGGAGCACATTGCCGGCGTACAGGTCGCCGTGGATGAGACCCACGCCGAGGGGGAAGTCCAGGAGGGCGTACTGATGGAGGAGGAGGTCAACCCGCTCCTGGAGCCAGCGGATGGTCCTTGGATCCAGATCAGCGTCGGAGAGGTCCCGGCGCATTGTCCGAAGCGGCTCGTAGACGGGCAGCGGGATTGCCTGAGGAGGAGTCAGCCCGTGGAGCTGGCGACCGAGCAGGTGGTCGGCGGGGATGATCGTCGAGCTTGGCTGCGGGTAGTATGCCCAAAACGAGACGGCGGCCTCGGTAGTGCCGTCGGAGAAGGAGAGCGGTTGGTCCCGGCCGGGGAAGTTGATCGGGAGGGTGACGGGGAAGTGCTCGCTTGCGAGCCAACGGGTGAACTCAACGGCCGTGCGAGCACGGCCGGTAGCCCCCTCCTTGTAGGCGACCCGAGCTACGACGGCCGTTTCGGCGTCGACCAGGAACACCGCATTTGCAAAGTGCCGCAGGAGTCGGATTGATCGAGGGGTCAGGCCGACCTGTGCGCAGGCGGTAACGGCGACGGCCTCAGGATCCCGCAGGCTGCTGAGGTAGGCGCTACGCACCGACGGCCGTCCGAGGCGGTTGACAGGCGACGATCATTTCCGAAACGCACGCCCGAAGTTCACGTGCCTCAGGCTCGGGAGCGAGCGGAGCGGCTGTGAGCGTCCGATCGAGGTCCCGGAGCGACCCCACCAGGGTGGGGAGGCGCATCGAGCCAGGGAGCGACGTGACGGGTGCGAAAGCGTCGCCAACCGCAGCAAGGTCGGGATGGGGTCCCGACGTATGGGCAATGGCGAGGTCGAGCCGGGCTAGGGCCTCGTCCCCATAGGAGCGCTGGTCCGGGGGTCCGCTGGTGTAGGCGTCAATGGCCGCCTGGGCGCGCTCCACAGCCGCCACGGTATCGCCAACGCGGCGAAGGGCGGTGCCAGCGTAGAAGAGCTGCTTGGCTTCGGGGAAGTTGAGGATCCCCCCGATCTCATCGAGGGCGTTTCCTTCCTCGCCGGGCGCTGAGACAGCGGCTCGGGCGCCGTGCGCCCGCTGCAGAGCCCTGACGGCGTCGGAGGCGTTGCCGAGTCGGGCGTGAGCACGGGCTTCGATGGCGTGGGTCCACGGGCCAACGGTGCTGGGCCTGAGCTCCCGGGCGACCTGGACATGGGCTTGGTCCGACGAACCGTAGGCTCAGGTCTGGTCGGGAGTTCCATTCGGCCTGCAAGGCCTGCACCGCCAGAAGCCAGGCGGCGAGCGTGGGGTGGTCCGCGTTGCGGGCGCACACCATGGCGGTTGCCGTCTGGACCTTTGCCGCCTGGAGGTTGCCGAGGTTGCCGGAGGCGTGAGCGAGCAGGCCGCAGGTGATACCGGTGAGCAGATACAAGTCCCGGGCCTGACCGGGGTCGGGGGCCTTGAGCATGTCGAAGAGGTCGTCCCTGATGGCGAGCAGCTCGCAGAAGATCGGCACCATCGGGGCGTGGACGTAGCCGACGGCCAGTTGTCCGACGCGCAGGCGCAGGGTCTCAAGGGCAAGGTCACCCACGGCAAGCGAGTCCGCCCACTGGGCGAAGCGTGCCGACGAGGAGGCCGCTCCGTTGACGAGTTGCTCGACGTTAGGGCGCTCCGTCGGAGCGGTGGAGCCGACACTTTTAGGTGACCGGCCAAGGAGTTGCTGCACCGGCTTGCTGAAGAGGGCCTCAAGGACGCGGCACTGCGCGGGGTGGGGCTGCGGAAGCTGTCAAGCTCTATGAGGCAATGCCGTTGAGAAATTACTGGGCGGGTTCC
>OEPS010000895.1_pt1 | contig 10023 bp, 9 predicted proteins | sample 1539411 | NCBI WGS metagenome assembly OEPS01 (sample SAMN02671747, study PRJEB22543) | soil metagenome | biome: bacteria | place: China:Hunan Province, Lengshuijiang City | collected 2012-10-15 | depth 0.08m m | reverse complement strand
CTCAGAGCCCATCCCTTGGAATTACTCATCTAGTAGCCGTAGCCCCTGCCCGCCGATGTCGGGGTAGGGCTGGGCGAGGGCGACGCTGGGGTCTTGGCGACCACCACCGGGGTCCCGTCGGGCGCCATCGCGTGCCAGGTGCCGCCGAAGCTGGAGACGCCTTCGCCCTTGTCCGACTTGGGGCCGCCGTCGTAGGCGAAGGTGTACAGCGGGTAGCCGGCGTAGGTGACCCGGGTGCCGTCGGGGGCGGTGACCGTGCTGAGCAGCGACGACATGACGCCGCTCATCGCCATGCCGGCGTTCATCCCGCTCGGCAGCGACACCGGGGGCCAGGCCGCGGCGCAGCCGGTGGCGGTGGTGCAGGTGACCTTCTTCCCGGATTCCGAGCTCAGCACGTACAGCGTCTGCCCGTTCCCGTTGACCAGAACCGTGCCCAGTCCGCTGACCGACGACGTGTCGATCGTATAGGCCGCCTGGGAGCCCGAGCTGGCGGTGGAGGACGGGGCGGTGGAGGACGGGGCGGTCGAGGCCGTGGCGGTCGCCGCCGGCATCGCGGTGGAGGACGGCGGCCTGGTTGGCGTCGTGCCGGTGTTGGTGCTCTTGCTGCACGCCGCCAGCGCCAGCAGAGCGGGGACGGTCAACCCTGCCGCGATCCGGTACCGAGTGTTGCCGACCCCCCGCTTCCTCCTGTCCATCTGGCCACCTCCTGAGCAAACGTTCCCGGCGTGATCTCTCGTGTGCTGCTGGATGGCTCCCGGGCGAGATTGCCAGCGAGTCGCCCGGCCGCCGCTGGTAGCCTTCCCAAGCTAGTGGACACCGACGCCCCCGGACCGGTCTCCGACGACGAGCTCGTCGAGGTAGCGGAGCCGAACCCCCTGCTGGCCCGGGTCGACGGGCTGTGCTCCACCCGGAGCTGGGACGAGCTGGTCGTCCTCGCCCGGCACTGCCGGGAGGCCTACGAGCGGGGCAAGCAGCTGTGGCCGATCGCCGAGCACATTGACTACCGGTTGGCGCTGGAGGCGCCGGCTGCCTACGCCGCCGCCGTGATCACCCCGACCGCCGGCCGGTTTGCCGCCGGGCCACTGACCGAGGTCGCCGCCTCGACCCACACCTTCGCCGATCTGGCGCCGCATCTTCCCTCACCCCAGGTCGCCGGTGTGGTTGCCGCCGAGCGGGTGCTGCGCGGGGAGGACCTGAGCGGCGAGCCGGGCGCCCACCGGGAGGTGCTGGAGCTGCCGATGCGCCTTGAGGCCTGGGAACCGGCATACCCGCTCGCAACGTTCAAGGCGCATGAGGCCGCCTTCCCCGCCCCGGAGCTTGGTTCCGTGACCGGGGACGGCGCCGGTACGCCCGGGGAGGTCCTCGACGAGCCGGAACTGGTGCGGGCGCTGCTGGAGGTGGTCGCCACCTGGGTGACCGGGTCGTCGGGGCGGGCCGATGCGGTGGTCGTTGCGGGCGGAGCGACCGAGGCGATCGCCACCCTGGGGGTGCCCCGCTTCCGGATGGGCCCGGCCGCCGCCGGTGACGCCCTGGCCCTGATCGGGTGGGCGGCCGCCAGCGGGGGAGCCCACGGGCGGCGGCGCGGGGCGGCGGCCGGCCGGTCGTCGGCCTGGTGGGCCGGCACTGCGCTGTGCGACCTGGAGTGGCCGGTCGAGCCGCCCGAGCTGGCCGCCGGGCTCGAGCGGCTCCGCTGGTACCGCTGGGAGCCCCCGTCGCTCACCGGCGGGTGGAACCTGCACCTGGCCGTCGAGGACCCTGAGGAGGGCTGGGCCGCCGCGCTCGGCGCTCAGGACCGGGCCGAGTGAGGTCGGTCGGCGGCGCCTTGGCGGATCGCACGGCGAGGGTCCGCAGATGGCCGCGACGGCTGCTGGCGCTGTTCGTCGTGCTGCTGGCCGTCGTCCTGATCGTCGCTGTGCTCGGGGCGGCGGTGGTGGCGGTGCTGTGGCCGCTGACCCCCCCGGTGTCCGATGCCGGCGCCCGCGTCGACCGGCTGCTCGCCGCCAACAGAACCACCCCGATGGCCGCCCTGCCGACCCCGGACCCGGTCGGGGAGGCGATCATCGCCACCGAGAACAGCCGGTTCAGCTCCGACTTCGGCCTCGACCCGATCAGCGTCGTCCGCACCGGGTTCAACATGCTGCGGGGAAGCGCCGACCAGGGCGCCGCCACGCTGGAGATCCAGCTGGCCAAGAACCTGTACACGCCGGGCCGGGGCGGCATAGGGCCGAAGATCGAGCAGGTCGAGCTCGCCTTCAAGCTCGACAGCCGGTACAGCAAGGACGAGGTCCTGTTGCTGTACCTCAACGCCGCCTACTACGGCCATGGCAACTACGGGCTGGCTGCCGCCGCCCGGAACTACTTCGGCGTGACCCCCGCCCAGCTGACCTGGGCCCAGGCGAGCCTGCTGGCCGGGCTGGTCCAGGCACCGACGGCCTACGACCCGTACCGCCATTTCGCCTTGGCGAAGAGCCGCCAGCGCCATGTGCTCGACCGGCTGGTCGCCACCGGGGTGCTGACCTCCGCCGCGGCCGATAACGTCTACGCCACGCCGCTCACCCTGCGCTAGCGTTCGGCGAGCCACTTCGCCTTCTGGGTCTTTTGTGTGCAAAAACGTATATATATGATCGTTTTTTGCGCACAAAAGCGTAGCGAGGGGTGCCACCGTTGACGTGTGGCCTTTACTTGGGGTGGATCGTCTCGGCGCTCTTTTTCCACACGAAGGGCTTGGGGTCCTTGTTCCAAGCCTTGATCCACGAACGGAGGCCGGCTTCCAGAGCCTGCACGCTCTTGTGGGGTCCCGACGCCTTGGCCGCGGCCAACTGAGCTGCGGCAATCTCCTCTTTGCAGTGCCCCTTCTTGAAGCGCACCAGGGGGATGTCGCCCTCAAGGGTGACGTGCTCGCGCAGTAGGCTCGACGTGGTGGCCATGGGCTTCCCTTCGTGATTGGAGACTTCGAAGGTAGCCCATGGCCACTTCACCGGCCGACGAACTGCAAGCCCAACCTGTTCCGCCTAGGGTTGCTTGGGGGTATGAGGACGCTCGCTAAGACTAGATGAGTATCAATGTGCTACAATCGACTCGATCCAACCACGTGGCCCACGTGTCCGTTCAACCGGGTCACCCCAGAATGGGCGCCGCCGATTGGCATTAGCTGGAAGGGGCGCAGAATACGCATGGCACGCGCGTTAATCCTGCGACTGCTCGTAATTTCAGTCGTTTTGGCCGGTTACAACGCCATGGTGACCCCCACCTCGAGGGCAGCGACGCCGTCTCCGAGCCAACCGAAAGTCCAGTCACTCGACGCCAGCGGCTGCAACGGGGATACATGCATCTACGTCACTTCGATGGGAGGGACGGGGACATATGTCACCCAGATTGAGGCTTCATCCAAACAGGCCGGACCCTACCAGTGCGCGAAGGTGAGCCTTATCGTGAATAACATCGTGGTCACTACCGACAATGCCGCCTGCGCGAACGGTTTCATTCACTTTTTCAGCAAGCCCTGGGTGCCCCGCGAGTACAACAGCGGGACTAAGCTGTGTGTGAGCGCAACGTGGGGAACGGGCAATCCGTGCGAAACCGTACATTCCTAGGTATGCGGAGGGCATCGTTCGCAACGAGATGCCGCCCGGAAGACCTTGTCTCCTCGATGGCCTCTCCATTCCAGGTGCCGGACTGCGGAGCCGGTGGTGTTCGCTGGTCCATGCAGGTGGTCGCTATCGAGGGCCTGGCGGATCGCCGCGGCAGGCAGCTGTGCCGGATCTGCACTGAGTATGTCGCCGGAGGAATCGATCGCCCTCAAGCGGTTGTGGCCCTGGATCAGCTAATCGACAGGGATGAGGGAGGGAGGGGTTGGGCGATTACCAAAGGCGGAGCAGATATCGATCTGCTGGCTTCGCCTCCAAGGTGGACCAGGGGCAAGGATGAGTTCAGATGTACGATCCGTCGTAACGGCGCCGTCCGAATCGCCACCGCAGAAGTCGGGGAGACCCAGCTAACCCAGGCTCTGGTCGGCAGTTTGAGGGATGTGCGCAATTCGGATCGGTACCTGCTCTCGTCGAGCCTCTCCACGGGTTTCTGGGTTACTGGGGAAGAAGCGTCTGGGGAGATTCCCGCCGCGAACTGAAAATGGAGCTACCTGAGGGTGAGTCTCCGGGAGCGCGAACCAGATCGGTGGAGGGGAAGTAGCTCTGCAAGCGACGAAGCTCGACGCTGGCTCGCCCAAGTGAGCGTCCGGGGCAGGCAGGGGCTGGTGATCGAGGCGCTCTGCGCCCTGACGTGTCCTGGTCGACGGCGTTGACATGTGATCTTAGTTGGGGTGGATCGTCTCGCCGCGGGAGAGCATCGCCACGTACTTCTCGATCCGCTGCGCCCGGGTCTGGGGCCGCTTCGCTGCTGCGATCCGGTAGAGGACGGCGTAGCGATTGGCCCCGCTCAGCCGCCCGAAGAACTCCCTGGCCGCCGGGTTGGCGTCCAGGGCGGCCCGCAGATCGTCCGGTACCGCCGCCGTCCTGGGCGAGGCGTAGGCTGCCTCCCACCGGCCATCCGCCCGGGCCGCCTCGACCTCGGCCAGACCAGGGAGCCGCATCGCGCCGGACTCGATCAGCTGCTCGGCCCGCTCCCGGTTGATCGCCGACCAGCGGCTGCGCCTGCGCCGGGGGGTGAAGCGCTGCAACCAGGCCCGGTCGTCGAGGGGTGCCTTCTGGCCATCGATCCAGCCGTAGCAGATGGCGGCACCGATCGCCTCGTCGTAGCTGACCGTCGGGACGCCCAACCCCTTCCTGGCGACCTGCAACCAGATCCCGGGCGACTGGGCGTGGTTGGCCTCCAACCAGGCGCGGAAGGCGTCCGCCGAATCGAACGCCAGCCGGGGAAGGTCGCCCATGCGTCAAACCTCGCGCCCGTTCAGCCGATCAGCGCGTAGGCCACCAGCGCTGCGCCCAGGCTGAGCGGCACGAGAACGCATCCCACGGCCGAGTAACGGCGGACCGACGGGGTGACCCCGGACGACGTTGCGGCCCGCCACCACACCAGCGCCGACAGCGACCCGGTGACTGCCAGGTTGGGCCCGATGTCGAGCCCGAACAGCAGCGGGACCGGATGGGCCGGACCCCGGGAGCCCAGGAGCACCGCCGCCGGGAGGTTGTTGACCGCCACGCTGGCGACTGCCCCCGCCAGCGCAGCCCTGACCGCCCCCGCGGTGCGCATCACCGCCGCCGGGTAGGACCAGGCCCGGGAGAGGGTGCCGAGCGCGGTCGCCGCCAGGAACAGGCCGGCGATCGTGGCCAGGTCGACCGCCTCGGCAACCTGGGCCAGCCGGATCCGGTGCCGCCCGGCCCGCAGAGCCAGCAGGACCACACCGACGGCGGCAACGGGAAGGGCGGCGTCTGGAACCACCAGGATGAGGGCGGCCGCAACCGCGATCGCCGCCAGCGTCAGCACCGCCGGCCTTCCGGGCTGTGCTCGGCGCCCCGGGGAGCCAGCTGCCTCCTGCCCGGAGCGGGGCGAACGGAACCCAACCCCGACGACGGCGGCCGTCACCCCCACCGCAGCTCCCCAGGGCCCGAGCATGCGGGTGAAGAACGGGGCGGCCCGGAGCCGGCCGCTGGCGAGAACGAGCAGGTTGGTCAGGTTGCTGCCCGGCAGCAGCAGCGAGGCGGCGTTGGCCATGAATACCGACCCGTACAGCAGACGAGCCTGATCGGCGCGACGCTTGTCCGCGACGTAGATGAGCACGGGGGTCAGGAACGCAGCAGCCGTGTCGAGGTTCAGGAAAACGGTGACGAGCGCCACCAGGCCCATCGCCGCCAGGTACAGGCATATATCGCCCCCCGGGAGACGGTCCAGCAACGCCCCGGCCCCAGCGAAGACGCCGTCCTCGTTGGCGACCGCCCCGATCACCAGCAGGCCGGCCACCAGCACGAACGGGGGCCAGCTGCGGGCGGCTGACACCACCGCATCCCGGTGGTCGAGCAGGACTGACGCCAGGGCCGCCGCCCCACCGGCACCGAGCACTGCCGTACGGAAATGAACTCTCATTTAACCCCCCGAGCTGCATCCCCTGTCCGGGGGACAGCGGCGCCCGCAGCCGAGTTGGACTACCCGGCCTTGGACGGCGGCAAATCCGGCAGGACAGAACGCTCCACTCACTGGATTGATCTAGATCACCTATGCGCGCCCCGAGAACCTGGCGGCGCGAACGTCCCGAGGACTATTTGAACTGGCTGTTAGCATTACACTTCGGACGTCGGGTCCGAACGATTGCACCACGAAGGAGGCAAACGTGATGGAGGCGAGCCGTCGGGAAGGTCGCAACGCCGTGGGTGTCATGGCGGGGTGGCACCGCAAGCGTGGTCAGGCCGGGATGCTGATCGCCGTGCTCGCCACGATCGCGCTGGTGGCCGCCTCCTGCGGCAAGTCCTCGACGCCGTCGACCTCATCGACGCCCGTCCCTGGATCGACCATCCAGCCGCCCGTCGGGACGAAGACTACAGGCGGGGTGGTCACCTGGGCGGAGGCACCGAGCGCCACGCCGAACTACATCTTCCCCATCGCCAGCTCGTCGTACTTCAGCGTCGCCAACCTCGCCCAGTTCCAGGTGCTGATGTACCGGCCGCTGTACTGGTTCGGCAACAACTACAACGCCGGCGTGGACCCCGACTACAGCATCGGACAGCCACCGGTGTGGACGAACAACAACACCACCGTCAGCATCACCCTCAACCCGTACAAGTGGTCGGACGGCGAGACGGTAACCGGCCGTGACGTCGTCTTCTTCATGAACCTGCTCGAGGCCGAGAAGACCGCCTGGGGGGCCTACGTCCCCGGGTACTTCCCGGACAACGTCAAGAGCTACACGGCCAGCGGCCAGACCGTCACCATGACCATGACGGCGCCGGTGAACCCCACATGGTTCCTGTACAACGAGCTCAGCCAGATCACGCCGTTCCCGCTGGCCTGGGACATCACCGCCGCCGGCCAGGCCGCGCCGACCGGGAACGCCACGAACGCACCGGACACCACGACGGCTGGGGCCAAGGCGGTCTACACCTTCCTGGACGGCCTGTCCAAGAACCTTGCCACCTACTCCACCACCCCGGCGGTCTGGGGCGTCGTCGACGGCCCGTGGTCGCTTTCCAGCTTCAACGCCACGACCAGCGAGGCCGACTTCGTGCCCAACGCCAAGTACAGCGGCCCGCAGTTCGGCGCTCCCGCCGCGACGATCTCCGAGTTCAAGGAGCTGCCCTTCACCAGCGAGTCTGCCGAGCTGGCCGTGCTCAAGACCGGATCGGCCAACCTGCAGGTCGGCTACATCCCCGCCGCCTCGGTCCCGCAAGCCAGCTCGATCGAGGCTAAGGGGTACGACGCCTACACGCTGTACTACTTCGGGTTCAACTACTTCGACCTCAACATGCACAACCCCACTCTGGGGCCGGTGTTCAGCCAGCTCTACTTCCGGCAGGCGTTCCAGTACCTGGTCAACCAGAAGGGCTGGGACAGCGCCTACGCTCACAACACCTCGATCCCGACCACCGGGCCGATGCCCGTCGGGGTCACCGACCCGTTCGCCGACGCCACTGCGACCGTGACGAACTTCCCGTACAACTTCGACCCGGCCAAGGCGAAGCAGCTGCTCACCAGCCACGGCTGGACGATCCCGAGCAACGGCACCTCGGCGGCGACCTGCACCAACCCCGGGTCGGGGCCCAACCAGTGCGGCGCCGGAGTTGCGGGGGGCACCGCGCTGAGCTTCAACCTGGACTACCAGGCCGGGCCGGTGGCACTCAGCCAGGAGATGGCCAACCTGAAGACCGAGGCGGCGACCGTCGGCGTCCAGCTGCAGCTGACCTCCCACCCGTTCGACCAGGTGTACTCGGTGGCGATCCAGTGCCAGCCCACCGATCCCAAGTGCAGCTGGACCGCCGAGAACTGGGGTGGCGGCTGGGTGTACTCCCCGGACTTCGAACCCACCGGCGAGGAGCTGTTCAGCACCGGGGCGGTCAGCAACCAGAACAACTACTCCGACCCGATTGCCGACGCGCTGATCAAGGCGACCACGGGAGTCGTCCCGCCGACCGAGACCGCCACCGACGCGATCAACGCCTACCAGGACTACATCCAGCAGCAGGTCCCGGTGGTGTACCAGCCCGAATCGGCCGGCAACCCTCAGCCCGGAGGACTGACTGTGGTATCCCAGCACCTTGGCGGCTTCACCGCTAACGTGTTCTCGTCCATCACCCCAGAGACCTACTACCTGACGAAGTAGCAGACAGCGCCCGGGCTGTAAGCGAACGGGGGCGGGCCGTTGGTCAGCTTCATCGTCCGAAGGATTGGCCAAGCAGTGATCGTGCTGCTCGGCTTGACCCTGCTCACCTTCTTCCTCGAGCACCTGCTGCCCGGCAGCGTCGCCCGTGACATCCTCGGTGTCCGGGCGACGCCCGCCGCGGTAGCGCAGTTCACGCACACCAACGACCTGGACCGCTCGGTCTTGTACCAGTACGCCCACTACCTGAATCAGCTGCTGCACTTCAACCTCGGCTTCTCCTACCGGCTGAACCGGGGTGTGGGGGCAGTCATCCGCAGCGAGGTACCCCGGGACCTCGTGCTGGTGGGAAGCTCGCTGGTGCTGGCGGTGCTGATCGCCATCCCGGTCGGGGTCGCCCAGGCGGTGCGCCGCAACGGGTTGATCGACTACGCGGGCACCACCGTGTCGTTCCTGCTGTACTCGATGCCGTCGTTCGCCTTCGGGCTGATCCTCATCCAGATCTTCGCCATCCAGTTCCACCTGTTCCCACCCGAAGCTCCCCAGGAGTCGAGCGTCCCGGCGATGGTTGCTCACCCGGCGGGGTTCGTCCTGCCGGTAGCCACACTGGCCCTGATCACCTACGCGGTGTTCAGCCGCTACATGCGGTCGTCGGCCATCGACACCCTGGCCCAGGACTACATCCGGACGGCCCGTGCGAAGGGGCTCCCGGAGCGGCTCGTGCTGTGGCGCCACCTGCTCCGCAACTCGCTGGTGCCGATCGCCACACTGGTCGGGCTGTCCCTGCCCCTGGTCTTCACCGCCGGGCTGATCATCGAGCAGCTGTTCAACTACCCGGGCATCGGGCTGCAGTACTTCCTCGCCGCAGAACAGACCGACTACCCGGTGATGATCGGCATCACGCTGCTGGTCGGGCTGGCCACGGTGGTCGGGAACCTGCTGGCCGACATCGCCTATGCCGTCCTCGACCCACGGGTCCGGTACTGATGCAACCCGAGACCATCCCTTCCGCCCAGCAGGTCGAGGTCGTCCCGGAGGGCGGGGCCGTCGTTGCCCAGGGCAGCCTCGGCCGGCTGATCCTGCGCACCTTCCTGGAGAACAAGTTGGCGATCATCGGCCTGGGCTTCGTGGTGATCGTCACCGCGTTCAGCTTCCTGGGCCCGCTCGTCTACCACACGAACCAGATCGCCACGAACCTGCTGGCGACCAACCTGCCCCCCGGGCACGGCCACCCGTTCGGCACCGACCAGAATGGCTACGACGTTCTCGGGCGGCTGATGGCCGGCGGCCAGGTTTCGATGGAGATCTCCATCGCCATCGCCCTCGTCGCCACGACAGTCGGGGCGCTGTACGGGGCGATCTCCGGATTCTTCGGCGGGTGGCTCGACACGGCGATGATGCGTATCGTCGACGTCGGCTTGGCGGTCCCGGTGATCTTCCTGTTCATCCTGCTGTCCAGGATCTTCGCCCCGACAAAGGTGCTGCTGATCATCCTGCTGGCCGGGCTCTCCTGGCTGGGCCCGGCGCGGCTGGTGCGCGGCGAGACGCTCAGCCTGCGTACCCGCGACTACGTGCAGGCGGTGCGGTCGATGGGCGGCGGGCCGCGGCGGATCATCCTGCGCCACATCGTCCCCAATGCGATCGGCACGATCGTGGTCAATGCCACCTTCCAGATCGCCGACGCCACCCTGATCCTGGCCACGCTGGACTACCTGGGCCTCGGCCTCCCGCCGCCGACGGCCACCTGGGGCGGCATGCTC
>OEPS010000894.1_pt1 | contig 10036 bp, 11 predicted proteins | sample 1539411 | NCBI WGS metagenome assembly OEPS01 (sample SAMN02671747, study PRJEB22543) | soil metagenome | biome: bacteria | place: China:Hunan Province, Lengshuijiang City | collected 2012-10-15 | depth 0.08m m | reverse complement strand
GCGGAGCCGCAGCGTCGCGCCGGCAAGCCGGTAGCCCATCCGGTCGCTGCGCGACGAGACGCGCAGCCCATCGCCGAACAGCGCGCCCCGCGAGTCGTCATCGAGCAGCGCCTGATGCTCGCCGGCGATCAGTCGCACCGTGGGCCCATGGACCGGCCGCAGCGACGCGGCGAGCGCGCGCCTCACGTGCGGGAGCGGAGCGTCGTTGACGCGCAGGGTGTCGCCGGCACGGAGGGTGCGACCTTCGAAGCCGCCGAACCGTGCCGGGATGCAGCTGCTCCTGCTGCCGAGAACCACCGGCACGTCGATCCCGCCGGCGATCGCGATGTAGGCGCGGCAGCCGCTCCGCGCATTGCCGAGGGCGAGCGTCGCCCCCGGGCGCACCGGGAAGGCGTGCCACGGGGAGACCGGCTCGCCGTCGAGCGTGGCACCGAAGTCGCCCCCGCCTAACGCGACGACCGCGGCGTTGCTGAAGAGCAGCGCCGGCCCGGCGAGGGTGGACTCGAGCAGCGCCGCGTCCTCCTCGTTGCCGGCGAGGAGGTTCGCGATCCGCGCCGCCATGGTGTCCATGGCCCCGCTCTCCGGGACGCCGTCGTGCTGCATCCCGCGGCGCCCGAGGTCCTGTACGGTCGTTGACGGACCACCGAGGACGACGCGGACGTTCATCGGCCGGCCATCGCGTCGTAGCGCGCGCGCGGAACCGGCACGAAGCGCACTCTGTCGCCGACGCGGAGGAGCGCGGCCGGCGCGCGCAGCGGGTCGAAGAGGGAGAGCGGAGTCGCGCCGATGATGTTCCATCCCCCCGGCGTGGCGATCGCGTAGATCCCCGTCTGCCCGCCACCGATCCCGACGCTCCCCGCCGCCACGCGCGTCCGCGGCTCGGCGCGCCGCGGCGTCGCGAGGCTCGCGTCCAGCCCGGCGAGGTAGGGAAAGCCGGGGGTGAAGCCGATCATCTGGACGAGGTATGTCGGCGCGCTGTGGCGCGCGATGACCTCCCCGGCCGAGAGACCGGCATGACCGGCGACGATCTCCAGGTCAGGTGCAAGGTCGCCCTCGTAGCAGGTCGGGATCTCCATGGTCAGCGCGTCGGGGACCGCGACCGCGTCGATGCCGGTCAACCGCGCGTCGAGCACGCGCACCAGCGCCGCGAACGGCGACTCGCCGGCCCGGCCCCGCACCGCCGCCGGGTCATAGTGGATGGTCACGCTGGCGAAGGCGGGGACGATGTCGGTGATGGCCGGGTGCGCGCCCCTCAGGCTGCCGAGCACCGCCTGCACCCTGGCGAAGGTTTCGTCGCTGATCCGGTCGCCCACCCGGACGACGACGGCACGGTCGCCTAACGGTGCGATCGGGGGGGGCGGGCCGGTCACCGTCCCCCGCGGGCGCGCCTGCCGCCGGTGCGCCACCACCCGTACACCGGGACGCCGGCCAGGAGGATGAGCACCCCGCGCAGCGCGTTGTACGGGCTCGAGGCGACCGAACCCGCGATCACGTACGCCGCGGCGAGCACGAACAGCACGACGCTCCAGGGATAGAGCGGCGCGCGGAAGCGCCGTTCGTCGCCGGCGACGCGACGGCGCCGGTAGGCGACGAGCGTCGCCGCCGTCGCGGCGAAGAAGATCCAGTCCGCGAAGGTCACGTAGTCGAGCAGCTCGCCGTAGGTGCCGGTGAGGAGGAGGGCGATCGCCCACCCCGCCTGGAGCGCGATCGCCGCGACCGGGGTGCGGAAGCGCGGATGCAGCACCGCCAGCTGCCGGAAGAAGACCCCGTCCCGCGCCATCGCCTGGTAGACGCGCGGGGTGACGAGGATGACGAGGTCGAGGAAGCCGAACGTCGACACCGCGATGCCGGCCTCGATCAGCCTCCGCCCGAGCTGCCCGAAGCGGAGCTCCATCGCGTCGGCGGCGGGGGCGCCGCTGTGGGCCAGCCCGTCCACGCCTAACGCGCGGAGGTACGTCAGGTTCACGGCCAGGTAGACCGCGGCGACGATCAGCACCCCCCAGACCAGCGCCCGCGGCAGGCTGCGCTCGGCGTCCACCATCTCCTCGGCCACGAAGTTGGTCTGCTGCCAGCCGCCGTAGGCGAAGAGGACGGGCACGAGCGCCGTGCCTAACGCGATGGCGAGCGTCGCCGGCGGCGCGTGGGGCGCGATGCTCACTGGCGATGCCAGCGGGTGGGCGCCGGAGAAGGCGAGCCCCCCGACCACCAGCGCACCGACCGCGGCGAGCTTGAGGATGGTGAAGACGTTCTGCGTCACCGCGCCCGGCCGGACGCCGACGATGTTGACGAGGGCGAGGAGGACGATGACGCCGGCGGCGAGCGGGATGCGCGCCACAGGGCCGAGGCCGAGGAGCGGGGCCGCGTAGCTGGCAAAGGTCACCGCGACCGCCGCGGTCGCGCCGCTGGCGATGGCGACGAGCAGCGCCCACCCGTAGAGGAACGCCGGCAGCGGGCCGAAGGCGTCGCGCAGGTAGGCGTAGCCGCCACCCGCCGCCGGGCGAAGGGCGCCAAGCTCGGCGAAGATGAACGCCCCGAGGATCGCGACCACCGCGCCGATCGCCCAGACCAGCATCGTAAGTCCGGCGGTGCCGACGCGCTGGGCGACAATCGCCGGGTTGAGGAAGATCCCCGACCCGATGATCCCTCCGACGACCATCATCGTCCCGCTGAACGGGCCGATGCGCCGCGCGTAGCCGACCGGTGCCGCGTTCACGCTGCCCGCTGACGGCGTCGCCGGCGTGATCTCGCTACCAGTCGCCACGCCGCTCACCGCGGCGGTACGCGGCGAGGAGGGTGAAGATCACCCCGCCGTTCGCGATCCCGAGCCCGGCGAAGAAGGCTGCCCTGCCTAACGCGTAGTCGTTGGTGTGGAAGCTCCACATCACGCAGTAGATCCCGACCGCCGCCCAGCCGATGCACCCGCCGGCGGCGGCCAGCCAGTCGTTGCGCCGCTCGCGGTCCGCCCTTGCCTCGGCGTCAGCGTTCCGTTCGACGAATTCCTCGAGCGTCCCGCGGGTACGGTTCATGGGGGAGCCGGTCATGGGAGGGGTGATCGGCCGAAGCTAAGATCCCGTCCCCACGGTCGCCAGACCGGACGGTCACTCCTCGGCGCCGGCGATCGCGCCGCGGTAGAGCGCGACCGCCTCGTCGTCGAACAGGCAGGCGACGATTCGCTCGAAGGCGGGCTCCCACTCCCGCATCGCCGCGACCGCGATCCGCGCCGCGCGCCCCTTGGGAAATCCGTACACCCCCGTCGATATCGCCGGAAACGCGATCGACGCGATGTCCCCTGCTGCCTGGGCACGCTCGAACGAGCTCTCGTACGCCTGCGCCAGCAGCTCGTCCTCCTGCTCCTTCCCCCCATGCCAGACGGGTCCGACAGCGTGTATGACGTAGCGCGCCCGCAGCCGGAATCCGGGGGTGATCACCGCCTCCCCCGTGGCGCAGCGACCGAAGACCCGCGTCGCCGCGAGCAGCCCCGGCCCCGCCGCCAGGTGGATCGCCCCATCCACCCCGCCGCCCCCGGCGAGCGCCGAGTTCGCGGCGTTGACGATCGCGTCGACCTCGAGCGTCGTGATGTCCGCGCGGACGACCTCGATCACGCCGGATGCCTAACGCTTATCATCACGATGGGGTTGCAGCTTCGAGACTTCCATTCCCACAGCCGTTTCAAGACTTCCCTTCCCAGGTGGTTTCAAGACTTCCATTCCCAGTCCCGCCTTCCCGATCTCGCCATGACGAAAACAGCTGATCACATGGTCGTTCACCATTCCCGTCGCCTGCATGAATGCCTGGCAGATCGTCGATCCGGCGAAGCGGAAGCCGCGCCGCATCAGCTCCTTGCTCAGTGCATCCGACTCCGCCGTCCGCGCCGGGATGTCGCCGTGCCCTCGCCGCCGATTCACCCGCGGCCTTCCTCCGACGAACCCCCAGACCCACGCATCGAAGCTGCCATGCTCCTCCTGGACCCGGAGGAAGGCCCGCGCGTTGCCGACCACGCTCGCGATCTTCTGCCGGTGCCGCACGACCGCCGGGTTCAACACCAGCCGCTCCACGTCCGCCTCGCCGAACCGCGAGACCGCGACGGGATCGAATCCCGCGAACGCCTCCCGGTACCCCTCGCGCTTCTTCAGGATCGTCGACCAGCTCAACCCCGCCTGCGCTCCCTCGAGGGTGAGCAACTCGAAGAACACCCGGTCATCGTGCACCGGGACCCCCCACTCCGTGTCGTGATAGAGGATGTCGAGCTCCGACACCGGCCAGCTGCACCGGTTCAGTGGATTCTCACTCATTCGAAGAAATTACTCACCGCAGTTCCGCTGTCGCTCAACGCTCACGGCTGATGGTTGACGGCTGCCGTTCCCGGTTGCCGTTCAGGGCGTCGGCGTCTTCGGCCGTCCATCCGCGTCGAGCAGCACGATCTCCCCCAGCCCCAGCTCCCGAATCCCCGCCTCCACTTTCGCCCGGTCGCCGATGACGACCCACACCATCTGGTCGCTGTTCACGAACTTCTTCGCTGCCGCGTTCACCGCCGCGTCGCTCGCGTTCCGCACCCGGTCGGAGTAGGTCGTGTAGTAGTCGTCAGGCAGTCCATATGTCACGATCTCGCCTAACGCGGACGCCACCGCGGCGCTCGTCTCCCAGCGGCCGGCCAGCGTCTTGATCTGGCGGTCCTTGGCGTCGTTGATCTCCGCCGTCGTCAGTGGACGGTCGGTTACCGCCCCCTTCAGCTCCTTCACGACCTCGGCCAGCGACTCCTTCGTCTTGTCGGTCTGCACCGGCGCCATCACCATCCACATCCGCTGGCCGCGCGCGTCCACCGGGAAGCTGAACGAGCCGTACGACCAGTGCTTGTCCTCGCGCAGGTTCATGTTGATGCGCGAGACGAAGGCGCCGCCGAAGGCGTCGTTGAACACCTCGAAGGGGATCTCGTCCGCGTTCGCCTTCGGCGCGATCAGCTCGCCGGCGAGGACGTACGACTGGTCGGCCCCCGGGCGGTCGAGCAGGTACACCGTCTTCCGCGCGCGGCTGGCGACGTCGTTCACCTTCTTCGCCGGGATGTCGCCTGGCTTCCACGACGCGAACGCCCGCTCGAGCTTCGCCGTCAGCTCGGGCATCGTGATGTCCCCGACGGCGACGACGGTCCCGTGGTTCGGCTTGAACCAGGTGCGATGGAAGGCGACGAGGTCGTCGCGCGTCATCCCCTTCACCGACGACTCGGTCCCGCTCCCGGTGAGCGGCTGGCCATACGCATGCCCCGCCCCGTAGAGGAGCAGCGGCAGGACCCGCAGCCCCATGCTGAAGGGCTGCACCTTTTCCTGCTGGATCGCGGCGAGTGTGTTCTGCTTCACCCGGTCGAGATCGCCCTGCGGGAACGACGGATGGAGGATGACGTCGGCGTAGAGCGCGAGCGCCGGGTCGAGCTTGTCCTTCAGCGCCGAGATCGTGACCCGGTTGACGTCGAGCCCCGCGCTCGTGCTGAGGGTCACGCCTAACGACGCGAGCTCGTCGGCGATCTGCAGCGAGTTGCGCGACGTCGTCCCTTCGTCGAGCATCTGCATCGTCATCGAGGCGACGCCGGGCTTCGATGGATCGTCGGCGGCGAACCCGCCATCCATGATCGTGGTCAGCCGCACCACCGGGACCGCGGTCCGGCGCGAGAGCACGACTTTCATCCCGTTCGACAGCGTCGCGCGCTCCGGAGCGGCGAGCGGCGCGGCCGGCGGCGCACCGACGGACGGCATCCCCGCCTTGCGGTCGACGCTCGACGCGACGGTCTCGAACTCGGGGAACGGGTGCACCTCGAGGACATACACCCCTTCCGAGAGCCACCGCCGCGCCGCGTCGCGCACGTCCGCCGGCGTCGCCGCCGCGATCCACCCCTGCACCTGCTTGTAGGTCTCCGGGTCGCCGCGATAGACCTGGCCGCGGGCGAGGATGTCCGACTTCCCGCCGAACCCGCCGATCCGCTCGGCCCCGCGGATGAACGCCGCGCGCTGCTGCGTCTTCACCCGGTCGAGCTCCGCCTGCGTCGGCCCGCTGGCGAGGAACGCCTTCAGCTCCTGGTCCGACGCCCGCTCGACGGCGCCGAGGTCACCGCCAGGCTGCGCCGTCTCCATCAGCAGCAGCTGGCTGGCGATCTCCCGCTCGTCGGTGAAGGCCGCGATGTCGGTCGCGATGCGATCCCTGTAGACGAGCCGCTTGTACAGCCGCGACGACTTCCCGCCGCCGAGGATGTCCCAGGCGAGCGAGAGCAGCGTCATGTCCCGCGTCCCGAACTGTGGGACGTTCCACGCCTTGAACAGCCGTGCCTGCGGGACGCGGTCCTGCATGACCTGACGGTGCTCCCCTTCCATCTTCGCGATCCACGCCTCGTGCTTCACGATCGGCGGGCCGGACGGGATGTCGCCGAAGTACTTCTCGACGCGATTGCGGATGTCGTCGGTGTTGACGTCGCCGGCGACGACGATCGTCGCGTTGGCCGGACCGTAGTACGTCCTGAACCACTCCTTCACGTCGGCGAGCGACGCGGCGTTCAGGTCCTCCATCGACCCGATCACCGACCACGAATAGGGATGCCCCTTCGGGAAGGTGTTCTCCGCGATCGTGATCCACGCCTTGCCGTACGGCTCGTTCTCCCCCTGCCGCTTCTCGTTCTGGACGACCCCGCGCTGCTCGTTGAGCTTCGCCGAGTCGATCGCGCCGACGAGGTGCCCCATCCGGTCGGACTCGAGCCAGAGGATGCGGTCGAGCGCCGAGACGGGGACGTTCTGGAAGTAGTTGGTGCGATCCTCGTTGGTCGTGCCATTGAGGTCGGTCGCGCCTAACGGTTCGACGGCCTTGAAGTAGTCCTCGTTGTAGTTCTCGCTCCCGTTGAACATCAGGTGCTCGAAGAGGTGCGCGAAGCCGGTCTTCCCCGGCAGCTCGTTCTTCGACCCGACGTGGTACCAGATGTTGACGGCGGCGATCGGCGCCTTGTGGTCCTCGTGAACGAGCAGCGTCAGCCCGTTCTTCAACGTGAACTTCCTGTACGGGATGTCCGGAATCGCCGCTGCCGTCGCGCGAACGGGGGTTCTGGACGGCGTCTGGGCGGGACCGAGCGCCGGCAGCGCGATCGTCGCCGCGACGGCGACGAGGAGGGAACGGTGCATGGAGTCGCTACTCCTGTGGGGGACGATAGGGGCCCTAACTTCACCCCCCGCCCCGCGCCGCGCCAGTCCCCGCCCGGCTCGCGGAGTTGGCTTCAGTCGTCGCAGCGCGGCGGGTTGCCACGCGGCTCCGCTGTCAGGCTCACATAGAGCGAGTCGGTCGCCGACGACGCGAGCCGCGTCGCTCGCCACGCACCGGAGCACCGCGTCTCGGCAGGGCGCCGCGTGCTCAGCACGACGTTGACGCCGTACGACGTGCGCGGCGCGAGATCGATCGGGGGCAGCGAGTCGCGGGCGAGCACCGTGTCGCCGGCCGTCTTCACCGAGACGACCACCTGCATCGAGCCGCTCGTCGCGATCGGCCTTGGCGCAGCCGTGCTGGGGAAGTCGGGCACGACCACGCGCCCCTTGTGGTCCGCGTCGATGCGGACGCGGACCAGCTCGCGGTACCGCGCAACGTCGCCGCGATAGGCGACCGTGATGTCCGACCCGCTGTGCCCGGCGCAGCCGCTGGCCGACGCGACGGCGAGTGCGAACGCCGCATGCGCGGCCGCGGTCGACACGCGCCGGCCGAAGGCTGCGCTCACCGCCCGAGCCCCCGGACGATCTTCGCCGTGGTGACGAGCTGTCCCGAGTGGCGCTGGGTGTGCTCGGCGGCATGGAACAGGAGCCCGATGACGGTGGACGGCAGCTGCGCGCGCCCGACTCCGCGGGGCTCGAGCAGCGTTCGCTCGAGCGTGGCCGAGACCTGCCTCGACGCCGCATGAACTGCGGCGTCGAATGCGTCGGCGATGCGCTCGGCCGCTCCTTCATCGAGGTCGGGCGTCGCTTCGCCGGCGAGCGCGTCTCGCTGCGCCGGCGAGAGCCCCTCGCCCCGGGCATAGGTGAGCAGCCGGTCAAGGCTCCCCGCCGCGTGGCGCGCATGGTAGCCGATCGACGCCGCACCACCAGGCTGCGCCCAGAGCTGCGCCGGCGTCAGGTCTCGCAACGCGGCGCGCACCTCCGCGCGGCACTGGAGGAGGCTGTGAGCTACGGGCTGCAGCAGCGGCGGAACGTCAGGCAGCGGGCCGCGAAGCCAGACTTCGGGCTCGGTCATCGGCCGTCAGGCGGGGGGGCGGGCGGCGCGGCAGGCGGCGTCGGGAAGAACCGCGGCGCCATCGACTGCTGCCGGCGCAGGAATGCCCGCGACGGCCCCGAAAGGTAGAGCAGCGCGAAGCCGGCGAGGTTGGCGACGATCACCGGCGCGAAGAGCACGAAGCCGACCGCGTTGAACTTCGTCCCCGCCAGCCCGATGATCCCGGCGACCGCGCCGGCGAGGGCGAAGAAGCCGAATGCCCAGGCCGCCCAGCGCCGGCCGCGAAAGGCGAGCATCCCGACGAGGACGATCATCAGCGTCCGCGCGAGATCGGTGAACACGAACTGCCGGTGGGCGATCATGCTGAAGGCGCCGAGCCCGATCGCCGCCGCGACGACGAGCCCGACGCCAAGTGTCGCCCGCCGGCGCCCGAGGGCGAGATCGATGTCGGAAGTCTGGGGTACGGTCATCACGACGGCGAACGGTGAACTGAGCGCTGCACCCGAATGGGGGTGGATCACCGCAATCTGTCCGCTGCGACGCGCCACGGCCACTCCGGCGCGCGATCCGGTCGCACACTGTATCATCAGATCATGCGCTTCTCCGACGACCTGTCCGGTGCCTTCGAATCCGACGGCACCGACGACCCCGAGCTCGAGGCCGAGCTCGACGAGGCATTCCCCCTCGGCGACGGCACCGCCGAGATGGAGGCACTCGTCGTCTGTCCGTACTGCGGGGAGAGCGTCCAGATCGGGCTCGATCCGGGAAGCGGCAACACCCAGGACTACGTCGAGGACTGCCAGGTCTGCTGCCAGCCCTGGCGCGTCTCGCTGTTCTATGATGACGCAGGTCACGCCACCGTCTCGCTGACCGCGCTCGACGACTGACCCGGGGGTGCGCGGCACCCCGATTGCTAATCCGGGATTCGAACTCTACCGGAGAGCACCATGACGGTCCTTCAACGCGCGGCCCGCACCACCACGGTCGCGCTCGCCCTGATCGCGATGAGCGCGTGCGCGAACTCGGGGCTTGGCAACATCCTCGGCAGCGTCCTCGGTGGCGGCGGCAACGAGCTCGCCGGGACGATCCAGGGCGTCGATACCCGGAACCAGCAGATCGGGATCATCCAGTCGAACGGGCAAACCGTCGGCGTGCGCTACGACAACAACACCCGGGTGATCTACCAGAACCAGAACTACCCGGTGACCGCCCTCGAGAACGGCGACCAGGTGGTCGCCCGGATCCAGGACAATGGGAACGGGAGCTACTACACCGACTCGATCCAGGTCACCCAGTCGGTGCAGAATGGCGGCTCGGGAACGGGCTCGGGGAACGTCCAGTCGTTCCAGGGCACCGTCAGGCAGGTGGACATCCAGAACGGCCTGTTCACCATCGACGGCGGGACGGGTTACGTCGTGACGGTATCGATGCCGTACAGCCCGACACGCGCGGACCTGAACCGCTTCCAGAACCTCCGCCAAGGCGATCAGGTGCGCTTCTACGGCGTCGCGCTCAACAACACGCGCATCGAGCTGCGGCAGTTCTATTGAGGCGTGATGCTCGGGGGTGGCGGCCACTGCCTCGCGCCTCGTGACTGCCTTCTGACTGCCTTATGAGGCAGAACCGCCCGACCATGAAGGCAACTCGGCAGGCTGCTCCGACCACTGGGACATGCTGCAGGGACAGGAGGCAGGCAGCACACGACAGGATCCACAGCCACGAGGGGCCAGAACCACGGCACTGCCGCGTGGCCGTGGGTCCTGCCTCCTGCCCCCTGCCTCCTGTGCCCTGCCTCCTGTGCCCTGCCTCCTGT
>OEPS010000893.1_pt1 | contig 10038 bp, 10 predicted proteins | sample 1539411 | NCBI WGS metagenome assembly OEPS01 (sample SAMN02671747, study PRJEB22543) | soil metagenome | biome: bacteria | place: China:Hunan Province, Lengshuijiang City | collected 2012-10-15 | depth 0.08m m | reverse complement strand
GCGCGCTCGCGCGGCCCCGCCGAGCTGCGTGCTGCGGCGGCCGTCACCATCGCTCAGCGCCTGATCGATGCGGGACGCGAGCTCGACGCGCGGACCCTGCTCGCGCCCGTACCGAAGCTGACCAGCGACAGCGCGCTGGTGGGCCGCGCCCGCGACGCGATGCTCGGCATCGAGCTGCGCGACCTCCCGTCGCTCGACGAGATCGCGCGCGTCGCCCGGCGCGACGCGTACAGTCGCGGCCGGAACGCCGATGCGGTGCTCCTCGCGCGCGTGCTTGCCGTCGAGGACAGCGCGAGCGGCGCCGGGCGCTTTCTCGCTGCCGAGGTCCTGCGCGACAGTCTTGCCGCCCGCCGCGCCGCGCGCGTGCTGTTCCGCAGCCTTCCCCCGGGATCGCCGCTCGCGGCGAAGGGGTGGCTCGCCGCGGCGGCGATCACCCCCGACTCCGCCCCGGCGTTCGTGGAGGCCGCGCGCTCGCGCTGGCCGGACTCCCCGTACATCGCCGCCTTCGACGGCCGGCCGAGCACCGACACGCTCGCTGTCGCCGCCGACTCGCTGTTGCGTCGCGCGTGGGAGCGCGCGATCGTCGTCTACACCGACAGCGCGGCTGCACGGCACGCAGCCGCCTCCCCTCCACCCTCGCCGTGACGACCTCTTCGCTGCCCCGCAGCCGACGCTCGGCTTCCGCCGCGAGCAGTGACCCGGTGCTCGCCGTCGAGGCGGCGGGAATCGCCTTCGCCAACCCGATCCTGCTGGCCGCCGGCACCGCCGGCTACGGCCGCGAGCTTGCCGGCGTCGTCGCGCTCGACAGACTCGGCGGGATCGTGACGAAGGCGGTCAGCGTCGCTCCCCGTGCCGGAGCGGCCGCCCCCCGCGTCGCCGAGTTCGGGGGCGGGATGATCAACGCGATCGGGCTCGCCAATCCGGGGCTGGAGTCGGTGCGGAGCGAGCACCTGCCGTGGCTGCTCGAACACCTCGCGGCGTCGCCGACGCGGGTGATCGTCAACGTCGTCGGCAGTGCGGTCGAGGACTTCGCGAGCGTCGTCGCCGGGATCGAGGAGGGCGCGGCGGGCGCGCGGCGCGCGCGCTCCGGGCCCGATGCCTACGAGCTCAACGTGAGCTGCCCTAACGTTCGCGCCGGCGGCATGGAGTTCGGCGCCGATCCGGCGACGCTGCGCGCCGTGGTTGCCGGCGCGCGCGCGGCGACCGGACGGCCGCTGTTCGTCAAGCTCTCGCCCGCGCTCGCGGACATCGCCGGTGCCGCTCGCACCGCGGTCGGCGCGGGGGCCGACGGGCTGACGCTGGTCAACACGGTCCCCGGACTCGTCATCGACGTCGAGCACCGCCGTCCAGCGTTAGGTTTCGGCAGCGGCGGGGTGAGTGGCGCGGCCATCCTCCCGGTCGGCGTGCTCGCGACCTGGAAGGTGAGCCGCGCCCTCCCCGGAGTGCCGATCATCGGCGTCGGCGGCGTCGCCTCGGCGACCGATGCGCTCCAGTACATCCTCGCCGGCGCGAGCCTCGTCGCGATCGGCACCGCGGCGATGCGCGAGCCCCGGCTGCCGGAGCGGATCGTCGCCGACCTCGCGCGCTGGTGCGCCGCCCACGGCACGACGGTCAGGCAGCTGGTCGGGACGCTTGAATGGCCGGCATGACGGCGACCCCGATCGTCGCCCTCGACGTCCCCTGCGCGGGGGATGCACTGGCGCTGGTGCGGCTCCTCGGGGAGGGCTGCCGCTTCTACAAGGTCGGGAGCGAGTTGTTCACGAGCGAGGGGCCATCGATCGTGAAGGCGGTGCGGGCCGAGGGGTGTGAGGTCTTTCTCGACCTCAAGTTCCACGACATCCCGAACACAGTCCGCGAGGCGGCGCGGGCCGCCGCATCCCTCGGGGTCCGGCTGCTGACGGTGCACGCCAGCGGGGGGGCGGAGATGGTCCGAGCGGCGGTAGAGGGCGCGGGCGCTGGCTGTGGAGTGCTCGGCGTGACCGTCCTGACCTCACTCGACTCGGCGGCGCTCGGCTCGGCGTGGGGGCGGGACGAGCTGCGCGTGGATGACGAGGTGCTCCGTCTCGCCGGGCTTGCCGCCGCCGCGGGAGCACACGGCGTGGTCTGCAGCGGCCGCGAAGCAGCACAGCTTCACGCCGCCTTTGGCGCCGGGCTGGCGCTGCTCATCCCCGGGATCCGGCTGGCAGGGGGCGACGCCCACGACCAGGCCCGGACATCGACGCCGGCCGCTGCCGCGGCGGCAGGGGCGCGCTACCTGATCCTCGGGCGGGCAGTCACGGGGGCCCCGGACCCCGCTGCGGCGATGCGGCGGGTGAACCGGGAGCTCGGTCTTATCACGTGATACCCTGCGGACTTGCGTGCTCCCGCCGGGCTCATTAGAATCAGAGTCTGCCCGTGAAGTGGACAGATTCTGGACTCGGAGCTCCCGTGAAAGTTCGCAGCAGCGTCAAGCCGATCTGTGAGCACTGCAAAGTCGTGAAGCGCGACGGCGTGACTCGCATCATCTGCAAGCGCAATCCAAAGCATAAGCAGCGTCAGGGCTAACCATGGCTCGTATTGCCGGCGTCGATCTCCCTCGCGACAAGAAGGTTGAGATCGGCCTCACGTACATCTTCGGCATCGGCCGGACGACCGCGCAGCAGATCCTCGAGAAGACCGGGGTGAACGCGACGCAGCGCATCCGTGACCTGAGCGAGGCCGACGTCAACAAACTCCGCCAGGCCATCGAGCGTGATGTCCGCGTCGAGGGTGCGCTCCGCACCGAAGTCGCGATGAACATCAAGCGACTGATGGACATCGGGTCGTATCGTGGCATCCGTCACCGCCGGGGTCTCCCCGTTCGCGGCCAGCGGACGCACACGAACGCCCGTACCAAGAAGGGACCGCGCCGCGCGATTGCCGGCAAGAAGAAGGTAACCAAGTAGGCGTATGGCGACTGCGAAGAAGAGCAAGCGCGTGATCGAGGCGGAGGGGATCGCCCACGTCAACGCGACCTTCAACAACACGATCATCACGATCACCGACCCCCGCGGCAACGCGGTGGCCTGGGGATCTTCGGGGAAGGCCCAGTTCAAGGGCTCCAAGAAGTCGACCCCGTTTGCCGCGACCGTCGCGGCCGAGCAGTGCGCGCGGGAGGCGATGACGCAGGGCGTCCGCCGCGTGCACGTCCGCGTGCAGGGCCCGGGCAGTGGCCGCGAGTCGGCCATCCAGGCGCTCGCCGCCGCCGGGCTCCAGGTCAAGTCGATCAAGGACGTCACGCCGATTCCGCACAACGGCTGCCGTCCCCCGAAGCGCCGGAGGGTCTGACCATGGGCCGCTATACTGGCGCGAGCTGCAGGCAGTGCCGCCGCGAGGGAACCAAGCTCTTCCTCAAGGGGCAGAAGTGTTTCACGGAGAAGTGCCCGGTCGAGCGTCGTCCGTACGCGCCCGGCCAGCACGGGCAGGCGACCGCCCGCCGCCGCAAGGCGTCGGAGTACAGCAAGCAGCTCCGTGAGAAGCAGAAGATCAAGCGCATCTACGGCATCAGCGAGGGACAGTTCCGGAACACCTTCGAGAAGGTCACCACCCTTCCCGGAATCACCGGCCACAACCTCCTCGCCGCGCTGGAGAGCCGCCTCGACAACGTCGTGTACCGGATGGGCTTCGCCGCCAGCCGCAAGGCCGCGCGCCAGCTGATCCGTCACCGCCACGTCGAAGTGGGCGGGAAGTCGGTCGACATCCCGAGCTACGTCGTCACGCCCGGCGCCGAGGTTCGCGTCCGGATGAAGTCCCGCGAGCAGGTCTCGGTGATGACCGCGATGGATCAGTCGTCGCGCGGCGCACCGCTCTCCTGGATCGCCGTCGACAAGGAAACGTTCAGCGGCCGGATGCTGGAGCGCCCGACCCGCCCGAACATCCCGATCGCGGCTCAGGAACAGCTGGTCGTCGAGCTCTACTCGAAGTAGTTCGCGCCAGACGCAGTTCAATCGCAGTTCGGCCGTTAGCCATTAGCGTTGAGCGACAGCGGCGACAACGCCGTCGCTCAACGCTAACGGCTAAAGGCTAAAGGCTGAGAGCCACGGAAGCACGACGTACAGCGGCGCTCCGCGCCGCGGTCGGGACCTTGACTCCCATACGAGCCTACCGCGCGTCAAGGGCGGGGTAGGGCGTCACTGGAGCGCTGCTCCAGCGAGACCAACAGAGGAATCACGGCAATGGCACAGACGATCGACCTCCGCGGGCTGGTTCGCCCGCAGCTTGTAGAAGCAACGACTCGCGACGACAACCCGAATGTCGCCGAGTTCCGGCTGCAGCCGCTGGAGCGCGGCTTCGGCCACACGTTAGGCAACGCGATGCGCCGCATGCTGCTCTCGTCGCTCCGTGGCGCCGCGGTCTGGGGCTTCCGCATCGACGGGGTCGTCCACGAGCACCAGACCATTCCCGGCGTCGTCGAGGACGTCCACCAGATCATCGGCAACCTCAAGACGCTGACGCTGTCGATGTCCGACGACGTCGAGGATGCGGTCCTTCGCATCTCGAAGTCGCAGTCGGGCCCCGTCACCGCCGGTGACATCATGGAGTCGGGGGGCGTCCGGGTGCTCGATCACGGGCACCACATCCTCACCCTCCAGGATGACCGCGAGCTCAACGTCGAGCTCTACGTCAACAAGGGGCGTGGCTACGTCGAGTCCGACCAGCACCCGCTCGACCGCGGTCTCCCTGTCGACCTGGTGCGCATCGACTCGATCTACAACCCCGTTCGCCGCGCCAACTTCGCCGTCGCCGAGACGCGCGTCGGCCAGCGCACGGACTACGATCGCCTGACGCTCACCGTCGAGACGAACGGCACGATCACCCCGCAGGAAGCGGTCAGCTATGCCGCCGCGCTCGCCCAGACGCACTTCCAGTACTTCGTCGAATTCGGCTCGCACTCGTCGGCGCCCCTGATGTCGGGCGAGGGCGCGGGCGGCGGCGACGGAGCCCGGTTGTCGACCGTGCTGCGCACCCCGATCGACGACCTCGAGCTGTCGGTCCGGTCGGTGAACAGCCTCAAGAACTCCAACATCCGCACCCTGGGCGACCTGGTGCGGCAGACGGAGAGCCAGATCCTGCAGGTCAAGAACTTCGGGAAGAAGTCGCTCCAGGAGATCGCGGATCTCCTCGAGCGTGAGGGATTGAACTTCGGGATGCGCTACGACGAGAACGGCGAGGGGGTGCGGGTGCTCGATTGGGGCACGCCGCCGAGCCGCGCCGCCGCCGCCGCGCTTCCCGACGACGAACCGGAACAGGAGTAGTTCAATGCGCCACGCCAAGGCCGGACGCCAGCTGCGCCGGACGAGCGAGCAGAAGCTCGCACTCATGCGCAGTCTCGCGCAGTCGCTGTTTCAGCACGGCGCCATCGAGACGACGGAAGCGAAGGCCAAGGAGCTTCGCCCCTTCGTGGAGAAGCTGATCACCAAGGCCAAGGACGGCACGCTCCACGCGCGCCGGCTCGCCGGCGTGCACGTCCAGCAGCGCGCCGTGGCCGACAAGCTCTTCCAGGAAATCGGGCCCAAGTTCGCCAACCGCAAGGGCGGCTACACCCGCATCCTCAAGACCGGTCACCGCAAGGGTGACGGCGCCGACCTGGCGCGCATCGAACTGATCGAGGGCTGACCGATGGCCGCCATCCAACGCAATCGCTGCTTCTCGTGCGACAAGGGCGTCGCCTTCGGCAACAACGTCTCGCACGCGAACAACAAGACCCGCCGCACCTGGAAGCCGAACCTCCAGGTCATGCGGACGGTCGTCGACGGCAAGATCACGAAGGTGAAGGTCTGCACCCGCTGCATGGCCGCGAACAAGGTCACGCGTGCGCCACGCGCTCCACGCGTCGCCTGACGCTCCTTCGCTCTTCGCAGTGACGGAAAGGGGAGCTATTGTCTAGCTCCCCTTTTTCGCGTCGAGAAGCTTCCTCACCTCCACCTCTCCCAGTGCCCGCTAACCGCACCGCGCTGATCACCGGCATCACTGGCCAGGACGGCTCCTACCTCGCCGAGCTCCTCCTCGCCAAGGGATACCGCGTCGTCGGCATCGTCAGGCGCAGCTCGACCACTCCCTACGAGCGCATCAGTCACCTCGTCGACCAGGTCGAGCTCCTCTCCGCGGACCTCCTCGACCAGCATTCGCTCGTCGACGCCATGCAGGAGTGCAAGCCGGATGAGATCTACAACCTCGCCGCGCAGAGCTTCGTTCAGACCTCGTGGAACCAGCCCGTCCTCACCGGGGAATTCACGGCGTTAGGCGTCACCCGCGTACTCGAGGCGATGCGCAAGGCGGCTCCCAAAGCGCGCTTCTACCAGGCCAGTTCGAGCGAGATGTTCGGCAAGGTCGTCGAGACTCCCCAGCGGGAGAGCACTCCCTTCTACCCTCGCTCCCCGTACGGCGTCGCCAAGGTCTACGGCCACTGGATCACCGTCAACTACCGCGAAAGCTTCGGACTCTACGCGGTCTCCGGAATCCTCTTCAACCACGAGAGCCCGCGCCGCGGCCTCGAGTTCGTCACGCGCAAGGTCACCGACGGGGTGGCCCGCATCAAGCTCGGCTACCAGAAGCAGCTCCACCTTGGCAACCTCGACGCACGCCGCGACTGGGGCTTCGCCGGCGACTACGTCGACGCGATGTGGCGGATGCTCCAGCAGGACGAGCCTGACGACTATGTCGTCGGCACGGGCGAGACCTGGTCCGTTCGCCAGCTCTGCGAGATCGCCTTCGAATGCGCGGGACTCGACTGGGAAGACCACGTCGTATTCGACCAGAAATTCATGCGCCCCGCCGAAGTGGACCTCCTTGTCGCCGATCCATCCAAGGCCAAGCGCGTCCTCGGCTGGGAGCCAAAGGTCGGATTCAAGTCGCTCGTGCAGATGATGTACGACGCCGATCTCGAGCGGCATCGTGCCGCCGGGCACGGATCGCCCACCCGCCCGGAGGCGCGCCCGCGCTCGACGCGGTGACCGGCAACGGCCCCTCGCGCCGTGCGCTGGTCACCGGCGCCGCTGGTTTCGTCGGACAGTGGCTCTGCCGCGCGCTCGTCGCGGAGGGCTGGGACGTGGTCGGTGCCGGGATCGCAGCGCAGCCCCCCGACGGGATCCTCACCGACGACGAGCGTCGCGCCGTCCGCTGGCTCCTCGCCGACATTCGCAACCAGGCGGACGTGGCGCGGGCGGTCGCCTACACCCGTCCGGACGCTGTCTTTCACCTCGCCGGCGTCACCTTCGTGCCGGACGCGCAGGGTGACCCGGTCCTCGCCCACGAGATCAACGTCCTCGGCGCCGCGCGTCTGATGCATGAGCTCCGCATGCGGAAGCGCGCGGGCGAGATAGATCCGGTGGTCCTGGTCATCGGCAGCGCAGAGCAATACGGGGTCGGGGAAGTCGGCCGCCCACGCGTCGAGACGGATCCGCAGGCCCCGGTGACCGTCTATGCGGCGTCCAAGGCCGCTCAGGAGATCATCTCCCTCGAAGCCGCACGCAGCGACGGCCTCCGCGTGATCGCGACGCGGAGCTTCAATCACTCCGGCCCGGGGCAGGCGGAGCACTTCCTGATTCCGGCGCTCGTCCGCCGCGCCCGCGCGGTCCGCGATGGCGCCGATCGCCGTCTGCGCATCGGCAACGCCGACACCGTCCGCGACTTCCTCCATGTGCGGGACGTCGTTCGTGCGTATCTTCTTCTGGTCGACCGCGGCGCCCCTGGCGAGGTGTACAACGTCTGCAGCGGCACGGGACAGCGGGTTCGGGACCTCGCGACGCGCGTCCTCGCCGCGATTGGCGCCGACGCCCTGGTCGAGGTGGACCCCGCGCTCGTCAGGCGGGTCGAAGTACCGTGGCTCGTCGGCGACTCGACGAAGCTGCGTGATGCGACGGGTTGGAGCCCGGCGCTCTCCTGTGACGACATCATTGCGGATCTGATACATGCCCCGGCGCGCTGACCTTCACCGAATCCTTCTCATCGGCTCCGGCCCGATCATCATCGGGCAGGCCGCGGAGTTCGATTACTCCGGCACCCAGGCCGCGCGCGCGCTGCGCGAGGACGGCTTCGAGGTGATCCTGATCAACTCGAATCCGGCCACGATCATGACCGATCCCGAATTCGCGGATCGGACCTACGTCGAGCCGGTGACCGCCGAATACGTCGAGAAAGTGATCGAGCGCGAGCGCCCGGATGCACTGCTCCCGACGATGGGCGGCCAGACCGCGCTCAACGTCGCGATGGAGCTCGCCGAGAACGGCGTCCTCGAGAAGTACGGCGTCGAACTGATCGGGGCGAGCGCGAAGGCGATCGCCATCGCCGAGGATCGCCGTCTCTTCGGCGAGGCGATGAAGCAGATCGGCCTCGCCGTGCCGCAGGGTGGCATCGCGAAGAGCTGGGACGACGCGCTCGAGCTGGTGAAGGTCTCCGGCTACCCCGCCATCATCCGCCCCTCCTTCACGTTAGGCGGCACCGGCGGCGGCATCGCCTACAACCGCGAGGAGTTCGAGGAGATCGTCAGGCGCGGCCTCGACCTCTCCCCGGTCGGCGAGGTGCTCGTCGAGCGCAGCGTCATCGGCTGGAAGGAGTTCGAGCTCGAGGTCATGCGCGACCAGGACGACAACGTCGTCATCGTCTGCTCGATCGAGAACATCGACCCGATGGGCGTCCACACCGGCGACTCGATCACCGTCGCGCCGGCGATGACGCTCACCGACCGCGAGTACCAGCTCATGCGCGACGCGGCGCTGGCCGTGATCCGCGTCGTCGGCGTCAACGCCGGGGGCTGCAACATCCAGTTCGCGATCAACCCGGCCGATGGCGAGATGCTCGTCATCGAGATGAACCCGCGCGTCTCGCGCTCCTCGGCGCTCGCCTCGAAGGCGACCGGCTTCCCGATCGCCCGCATCGGCACCAAGCTCGCCGTCGGCTACCGGCTGGACGAGATCACCAACGACATCACGAAGACGACGCCGGCCTCGTTCGAGCCGGTCCTCGATTACGTCGTGGTCAAGGTCCCGCGCTTCGCCTTCGAGAAGTTCCCGAAGGCGAGTCCCCGCCTGACGACGCAGATGAAGTCGGTCGGTGAGTCGATGGCGATCGGACGCACCTTCAAGGAGGCGTTCCAGAAGGCGCTGCGCGCCCTCGAGACCGGCCGCCCCGGCTGGGCCATCGGCACTCGCCCGATCGACGACCGCCTCCCCGACGACAGCATCGAGGCGCTCCGCGGCGCCCTCCGGCAGCCGACGCCCGAGCGCATCTTCCAGATCAAGCGCGCGATCGAGGCCGGCATCAGCCTCGAGTCGATCAACGAGATGACGGGGGTCGATCCCTGGTTCCTCGCCCAGATGCGCGAGCTCGTCGCCGCCGAGCGCCGCTACGCGACGCGCGGCGACATCGACGCGGACACGCTCCGCACGATGAAGCGGATGGGGTTCTCCGATCGCCAGCTCGCCGACCTGCGCGACGAGACGGAGGAACAGGTCCGCGCCCGCCGCTGGACGTTGGGCGTCCGGCCCGCCTACAAGATGGTCGACACCTGCGCCGGCGAGTTCCCGTCGGCCACCCCGTACCTCTACGGCTCGTACGACGAGGAGAGCGAGGCACCGCGTAGCGGCAACCGCTCGATCGTGATCCTCGGCAGCGGCCCGAATCGCATCGGGCAGGGCGTCGAGTTCGACTACTGCTGCGTCCGCGCGGCCCTCGCGCTGAGGGAGAAGGGCTTCGAGACCATCATGATCAACTCGAACCCCGAGACCGTCTCCACCGACTTCGACATCTCCGACAAGCTCTACTTCGAGCCGCTCACCCTCGAGCACGTGCTCGAGATCGTCGATCGCGAGAAGCCGATCGGGGTCATCGTGCAGCTCGGCGGGCAGACCCCGCTCAAGCTCACCCGGGGCCTCGAGGCCGCCGGCGTGAAGATCCTCGGCACATCGCCCGACGCGATCGACATCGCCGAGGATCGCCGCCGCTTCGACAGGATCGCCCGCGAGATCGGCATCGAGCAGCCGGCGAACGGCACCGCCATCAGCCTCGACGAGGCGGTGGTGG
>OEPS010000891.1_pt1 | contig 10042 bp, 9 predicted proteins | sample 1539411 | NCBI WGS metagenome assembly OEPS01 (sample SAMN02671747, study PRJEB22543) | soil metagenome | biome: bacteria | place: China:Hunan Province, Lengshuijiang City | collected 2012-10-15 | depth 0.08m m | reverse complement strand
GTTGCACGGCAAGGCAGACCGCTTTGGCGGCGAACACCAGCGGGGTCAGCTTGATCGCGGCGGCGATACCGGTGAGCACCCCCTGGCCCCGCCGGCCGCTAAAAGCCAGCACGTCGGCGACGACGGCAAGCGTCAACAGGACGCTGATCTGGCCGAACCACAGGTTGCTCTGCACCGGTTTCGAGGCAAGGACCAGCGCCGTGACCAGCGGCCAGACGACCTCCCGCGGCCCCAGGCGGCGGGGAAGCCGGGTGGTGACCACCCAGCACAGCACAGCCACCGCAGCAATGGTCAGCAGCGTCCACAGCACCCGGGTCACCGGCTCGGGCAGGTAGGCGATCGGGAAGAAGGCGAGCCCGGCAAAGGGGGGATAGGTGAACCGCGCCGCCTCGCCCTGGTGCAGCATGTACAGGCTGCCCCCGTGCACCAGCGCAGTGACCGCCAGCGTGTAGATGTGAAGGTCCGGCAGGCGCTCGGCGAGCGGGCGGGACAGGTTGTGGATTGCGCCCTGGGCTGCGACCGCCAGGGCCGCAACCCAGCCGAGGACCGGTCGGGCCGCCTTCACCCGCTGGGTTCGTGCCGCCTTCAACCGCTCCACGCTTGAGCCTCCTCAGAGGCGGCCCGGGTCGGGCCGAGGCTATCACCCGCCCGTTCCGGCCGGCCGGCCGATTCACAGGTGCAGCACAGCAATCCCCAAACTCTTGCCCAATTCGAGGACCGTTACTTGAGGGAGCAGGATCTTGCAGGACCGGCGGGGAAGCTGTCCGGGCCGTTGCCGGGTGGCGAGGAGGTCAGCGTGTTCCAGAAGGGATACCTGCTCAGCGAACTGCGCCGCCGCTGGGGCAGGACGCTCGTCACCGCCCTCGGCCTGGCGATCGGCGTCGCCCTCGTCATCGGGATCATCGGCGTCTCCGAGGGGCTGACCCAGGCCCAGGACACGGTGCTGTCGCCGCTGCAGGCGATCGGGACCGACATCCTCGTGACCCGGGTTGCCGGGTCGACCTCGACCGCCTCGTCGGGCGCCTCGCCCAGCCCCAGCCCGTCGGCCGCCGGCGGCGGCCCGTCCGGCGGCGGAGGCGGCTTCTTCCGGGCGGGCGGGGCCAACAGTGCCCTCAACTCGACCGCTGCCCAGGAGCTGACCCAGGAGAACGCCAGTGTCCTGACCGACCTGTCGTCGCTTGGTCCGGCCGGGACCCAGTTCACCCACGACTTCTTTCTCTCCTCGACGCTGCTGGTGTTCCCGGAGGCCGCGGTCACCCAGACCGCGGCACTGCCCGGCGTCGCCTCGGTGGCGGCCGGCCTGATCCAGAACGTCGAGCACGAGACCGGCACCGTGCCCAACCAGATCGTGACGACGACGGTCGGCTCGCAGACCTTCCAGCAGCGGGTAACCCCCCCGCCGCTCACCGCCAGCCAGCAGTCGGCAGTCGAGTCGTGCCTGTCCGCGGCGGGCATCACCTTCGCCGTTCCCGGCGCCGCCGGTCAGGCCGGTACCACCGGGACGGCAACGCCGGGCCGTGGCGGCCTCGGGATCCTCGGGGGTGGCGGCGGGGGAGCCGACCGGCAGAAGGTCGAGGCATGCATCGAACAGGCCGATCCGGCGTTCACGGCGACGTTTACCACACCGGCCCAGGAGATCCAGCAGATCGTCAACCCGCCGAAGACCAACATCAACAACGCCAGCTACACCGCTGCCGGCGTCGACCCGGCAGACAGCACCCAGGGCCTGGTCACCAAGGCCCAGCTCGTATCGGGTCAGTGGCTCCCGGCCGGCGCCCCGAACGACATCCTGGTCAACGTCTCCTATGCCAACCAGAAGGGCTACGCGGTTGGCAACGTGATCGCCATCAACGGCACCAACTACACGATCGTCGGGCTGGTCAACCCGACGCTCACCGGCAGCATCGCCGACATGTACTTCCCGCTCAGCACCCTGCAGCAACTGTCCAGCAAGACCGGCGAGGTCACCCAGATCCTGGTCAAGGTGAAGGACGCATCGTCGGTCAACACGGTCGCCGCCGAGATCCAGAAGGCCCTGCCGGGGGCGACGGTGGTGACGACCCAGTCGCTCGCCAACCAGGTGACCGGGTCGCTCGTCGATGCCAAGAACCTGACCACCCGCATCGGCGGGGCGCTGGCGGCCATCGTGCTGATCGCCGCCTTCGTCATCGCGATGCTGCTGACCGTCTCGTCGATCAGCAAGCGGGTCCGGGAGATCGGCACGCTGCGGGCGGTCGGCTGGTCCCGGGGCCGGGTGATCCGGCAGATCCTGGCGGAGACCGTGGGCATCGGGGTGCTCGGGGCTGCGCTGGGTATCGGGCTCGGCTACCTGGTCGCCCTGGCGGTGAAGGCGTTCGCGCCGGCGCTGACCGCGACGGCCGTCGGCGTCGCCGGGTTCGGTGGCTCGTCGGCCTCCTCGGTGTTCGGCGAGTCCAATTCGGTCGCCACCAAGACCGCCACCATTCACCTGACCGCCCCGCTGCACCCGGCGACACTGGCGATCGGGGTGGGCCTCGCCATCCTCGGTGGCCTGATCGCCGGCGGGGTCGGGGCGATGCGGGCCTCCCGCCTGTCACCGGCCGAGGCGCTCCGCAACATTGCCTGAGAAAGGACGTCTCCCGTGCCAGAGACCCACGAACCAACGGTGCAGGACCCATCAGCACCGCCGGAGCCGCTCTACCGGCTGAGCGCAGTCGACCGGCACTTCAAGGTGGGCTCCTCGGTGGTCAAAGCGGTCGACCAGGTCGAGCTGGCGCTGTACCCGGGCGAGTTGGTGGCGATCGAAGGGCCGAGCGGGTCGGGCAAGTCGACGCTGCTCCAGCTCCTCGGCGGCCTCGACCGCCCCACGGGCGGGTCGGTGGTGCTGACCGGGCGGGACCTGGCCCGCCTGGGCGACACCGAGCTCACCGGGGTCCGGGCCACCGAGATCGGATTCGTCTTCCAGTCGTTCAACCTGATCCCCACCCTGACCGCCTCCGAGAACGTCGAGGTGGCGATGGTGCCGGTCGTCCGGAGCCGCTCCGAGCGGCAGGCCCGGGCGGCGAGGCTGCTGGAGCAGGTGGGCCTGGCCGAGCGATCCCGCCATTTGCCGCTGCTGCTCTCGGGGGGTGAGCAGCAGCGGGTGGCGATCGCTCGAGCCATGGCCAACCAGCCGCGGGTGATCCTGGCCGACGAGCCGACCGGCAACCTCGACACCGGGTCGACGGCCGAGATCGGCGCCATCCTGCGCAGCCTGGCCGCCGACCAGGGGGTGACCGTGATCATCGTCACCCACTCCGAAGCCGTCGCCAGCTGGGCCACCCGGCGGCTCAGGATGCGCGACGGGCAGCTGTTCGAGATGACGCCGGAGGAGATCGCCGCTTCTGCCGCCGCCGCTGCGGTCGAGCGTCCCTCCGAGCCGGCGACGCTCCCGGGCGCAGGGGTCAACGGGGTCCACGTGGTCCTGTTCTCGCCCGAGGCGGAGGCGCTGCGGGCACAGATCAGGGACGTGTTCGGCTGGTCGAATGTCGACCTTCACGACGGCTGGTTGATCTTCGCCGTGCCCCCGGCCGAGCTGGCGGTCCACCCGGGCGAGGCGCACCACGAGCTGAGTCTGATCTGCCGGGACCTGGACGGCACCCTGGCCGACCTGCGGGCAAAGGGCGTCGAGGTGGTCGGGGACCCGGTGGAGCGCTCGTTCGGCCGGGCGGTGACGCTGCGCCTGGCAGGTGGGGTCGAGGTCCTGCTCTACCAGCCGAACTACCCGACGGCGATCTGAGCTAGAGGATCGAGCCAGTCACGCTGAGCGGCACCGACAGCGGCTGGGCGTTGTCACCCTGGTAGGTGACGTCCAGGGTGGCGGTTCCGCTCCCGACCGACGACGGTTTCACCTGAATCCCCACCTGGCAGGTCTGCTGCGGTTGCAGGGCGGCCCCGTTGCCGCAGGTGCTGGTGGCGATCGAGAACCACGAGGAGTTGGTCCCGTCGGGGTTCACCGATTGGATGACGGCCGGGCTGCCCCCGGCGTTGGTGATCGTCACGGTCCTTACCGGCGACGTCTGGCCGATCCCGACCGAACCGAAGTCGAGCCCCGATGACGGGCTGGCGGTCAACGTCGCCGGGGCGCCCGGACTGGCCGGGCTGGTCGTGACTCCCGGGCTCGCTCCCGGGCTCGCTCCCGGGCTGGGCGACGCGGTGTCGGTCATGGTGGGGGTTGACGTCGTCGTTACGCCGGTTGCCGTGGGAGTGGGCGACGATGTGGCCGCCGGCGGTGAGGGGGCCCCGTTGTTCGACGTGTTGTGGCTGCCGTTGAACCTCGTGAACACCGAGATCAGGGCGACCAGTCCGGTGATGATCGCGGCAAGCCCGGTGACCAGTCCGGGCACACTGCTCCAGAACGATCTCTTCTCCGCCATGTCCCCTCCAGTGGGCCCCGGACCGGGATCGGTCGGGCCGCGCGGCGCCCGCGATAAAGGGCGGTTCCCACAGTTGTACCCCAGGTGCCGGTACCGCTGCTGGGCGGACCGCTGGAACATCCACCACCCAAGGGGTCCGCAAGCGGCGCACTATACTTTCGACGCGTGGGTGGGTGGAGGCTTGGTGGCACCCGGCAGGCCGGCAACTCCCAAGGAGGCCCAGTGGCATTACCACCGCCCCTGAGCAGCGAGCAGCGCCAGCAGGCCCTCGCCAAGGCCAGCGAAGCCCGGCGCCAGCGGGCCGCCCTGAAGGAGGAGTTGCGCTCGGGAAAGGCCACACTGCCGGACTTGCTGGCCCGCACCGGCGACGAGGTTGTAGGGAAGATGAGGGTGACCGACGTGTTGCAGACAATGCGGGGAGTGGGGAAGGTGCGCGCTCAGAAGATGATGACCCGGCTCGATATCGCAGAGTCACGGCGGATGCGAGGTCTGGGCGCCAAGCAGATCGAATCGCTCCTCCGGGAGTTCACGGGGAAATAGGCCGCTCGCAGCTGTACATCATCTCCGGGCCATCGGGGGCCGGGAAAGGAACGATCGTCCAGGGGCTCCTGGCGCGTCGTCCCGACCTTGTGCTCTCGGTGTCCTACACGACGCGCCCGCCGCGCCCGATGGAGCGCGACGGCGTCCACTACCACTTCGTCACCCACGAGACCTTCGCCCTCATGCGCCAGCGCGGCGAGTTCGTCGAGTCCGCCGAGGTGCACGGCAACCACTACGGGACCAGCCGGAAGGCGATCGAGCAGGCGCTGGCCGCCGGGCGGGACGTGCTGCTGGAGATCGATGTCCAGGGCGCCGCCCAGGTGAAGCGCCAGATCCCCGGCGCCGTGCTGATCTTCATCGAGCCGCCGTCGCTGCTGGAGCTGGAAAAGCGGCTGCGCAACCGGCGGACCGAGCACGAGGAGGCGCTCAGCCGGCGCCTCGCCGACGCCTACGACGAGTTGCGCCAGAAGCGCTCGTTCGACGGTGTCGTGGTGAACGACGAAGTCGAACGAGCCGTCAAAGAGGTGTTACAACTTATGGAGAAAGCCAAGAGCAAGGGAGCCTGAGTGATCCATCCCAAAGTGGAGACCTTGATGAAGAAGGTCGACAGCCGCTACACCTTGGTCATCCTGGCCGCCAAGCGGGCGCGCCAGATCAACTCGTACTACTCCCAGCTGGGCGAGGGCATCCGTGACTTCGTGCCGCCGCAGGTCTCCCGCCTGGGCGAGCACGCCAAGTCGCTGTCGATCTCGCTGGAGGAGATCGCCGAGGGCAAGTTCGGCTACGAGCGCCCGGCCGAGGCCGAAGCCCGGGTCAAGTAGCGCCGGCTGGCCTGACCCCCGGTGACCGCCGTGGAGCCTTCCGGCGTCACCGGCAAGCGTGTCGTCCTTGGGGTCTGCGGCGGCATCGCGGCGTACAAGGTCGTCGAGGTCGCCCGCCGCCTGACCCGGTCGGGCGCTGACGTGCAGGTCGTCATGACCCCCGCTGCCACCGAGTTCGTCGGGGCGCTCACGTTCTCGGTGCTGACCGGGCACCCGGCGGTGAGCGACCTGTTCGCCGATCCGCCGCCGGGGTCGATCATCCACACGTCGCTGGCCAGGAGCGCCGACCTCGTCGTCGTCGCCCCGGCCACCGCAACAATGCTGGCCCGCTACGCTCACGGGCTGGCAGACGACGTATTGTCGGCGGTGCTGCTGGCAACCACCGCGCCGGTGGTGATGGCCCCGGCCATGCACACCGAGATGTGGGAGAACCCGGCGACCGTGGCCAACGTGGCCATCTTGCGCAGCCGAGGGGTGGTGTTCGTGGGCCCGGACACCGGGGCACTGGCGGGTCCGGACGCGGGGCCCGGACGGCTGGCGGAGGTCCCGGCCATCCTTGCCGCGATCGAGGAGGCGCTGCGGCGGCGCTCGGATTTCGCCGGGCGGCGGGTGGTCGTCTCGGCCGGGGGCACCCAGGAGCCGCTCGACCCAGTCCGCTACCTGGGGAACCGGTCGTCCGGGCGGATGGGTTACGAGCTGGCCACCGAGGCGCTCCGGCGGGGCGCCGACCTGACCCTGGTCAGCGCGCCATCCTCGTTGGACCCCCCGGCCGGGACGGAGCTGGTCCCGGTGCGCACCGCCGCCGACCTGATGGTGGCGATGCGCTCGGCGGCGCCGGGCGCCGACATTGTGATCATGGCCGCCGCCGTCGCCGACTGGCGGCCGGTGGCAGTCGCCGGCGGGAAGCTGAAGAAGGCGGACGGGCCCCCATCGTTCGGGCTGGAGGCCACCGAGGATGTCCTGGCCTTCCTTGGGCGACCTGAGGCCGAGGGAGGCGGGCGCCGCAACGGGCAGGTCGTGGTCGGCTTCGCCGCCGAGACGTCGGACCCGGAAGCGGGGGCCCGGGCGAAGCTGGCCGCCAAGGGGCTGGACCTGGTCGTGGGGAACCTGGTCGGTGCTCCGGGGGTGGTCGACGATTCCGGGTTCGAGGCGGACACGAACCGGGCGGTGCTGGTCGACCGGACGGGCCGGGTGGACCGGCTGCCGCTGATGTCGAAGCGGGAGCTGGCCGGAGTGATCCTGGACGCGATCCAGGAGCGTTTTCTCGCTCGCTGACGCTCTTCCCGGAGCGGCCGGGTTTTGTCGGTACCCCCTGAGTACGGTTTTGTGGATCATGGCACTCAATAATGAGGGCCCACGATCCACAGAACTCCGGAACCATGAGCGAGGCTACACCGCTGCGGGGCGCGACCCGTGCGGTCTCCGGTGCCCGGCGGCTACTCGCCGCCCGAGGCCGCCCTGTCGGCCGGTGACGCCGGGTCGGGAGCTGCCGCCTTGCTCCGGCCGGGCTGCTCGTTGCCGTGCGGACGGAGCGTGGCTACCGCGCGTGACGGTGCCGGGACGCCGGTGGTGAAGAAGGTCCGGAGGCCCCTGGAGCGGCGGTCGACCCAGAGCAGTACCCAGTGCTTCCGCTCGTAGGAGCGCAGCGGCAGTGAGCCGAAGTAGGCGGCGATGGCCAGCGAAGCGGCCACGCCGGCCAGTCCGCCGGCGGCACTGCCGCTGTTCGACGGGGGCGCCAGCAGGAGGGCCGCGATGAGCAGGGCCGACAAGAGGAGGCTCAGTGCCGTGTGCAGCTTGATCGGCGGGAGGGTCGAGCGGGCCGCGCTGGGCGGCGCCGCTTCGATCGGCCAGCGGCCTATGGTGCGCCAGCTGATGAATCCCACGACGAGCGCTCCGATGAGCCCCAGCAGCAGGGCGACGGCGAAAAACACGCCGACCATGGGCCCGGGCTGGTAGCCGAGAACGAACCCGGTGACGAGAACGGCCAGCGCCGGGAAGGCGAAGAAGGTTGACCCGAGCAATGCCCCGGCTGAGGCCCGGTAGAGCTCTAAACGGTCCGCGGATGCCGGTTCATCTCGCTGATGCCCCGGTTCATGCTCCTTGTCGATAGCTGAGGCCGGGGCGGAGGGCTCCGGGCTCGGCTCGTCGGCCCCGAACGTGACTGCCGGGGCTCGGGGTCCCCGGGTGGAGACCTCGGTGGCCGGCGCCTGCTCGGCACCCACCGGGGAGACGGGCTCAGTGGGGCTGTCGCTCTCGGTCGGGGTGTCGCCCCGCACCGGTCCGGGTGCCAGCTCGGGTCGGGATGCTGGTCCTGCCTCGGTTGCGTCCGGCGCCGGGGCGATGGCTGGCATGGCGACGGTGGCAACCGGGTCGCGGGCCTTCAGGGCTGGGTCGGCGGGCAGCGCCGTTGGGACCGGGGCCTCGGGGGAGGCGGGAATTGCGACGGTTGCGGCCGGGTCGGGCACCTTGGGGGCTGGATCGGCGGGCGGCGTCGTCGGGGCCCCGGCGGGGACCCGCCCGGGTGCGGGCTCGGACGGGGGTCGGGGCCCAGATCCCGGTGCGTCCGGCGCCGGGGTGATGGCTGGCATGGCGACGGTGGCAACCGGGTCGGGGGCCTTTAGGGCTGGGCCGTGGGGCAGCGCCGTTGGGACCGGGGCCCCGGGAGCGGCTGGGGCTTCCGGCGGGGCGGCAGTTGGGGCCGGCGGCCCCGCCAGCGCGGATTCGCTGGGGGCAGCCAGCTTCCCGGCATCGACGCCTGCCGTGCGAGCGGGCGCGGCCGTGGTGTGAGCCGGCGGCAACCCGTTCGACGTCGCAGGCGCCGGGGGTGGGGGCATGGCCGCGCCCGGTGGGCGAGCGGCCGGGCTCGCCGGAGCACTCGGCTGCCCTTCTGGGGCGGCAGGGGCTGGCCGCGGAGGATCGTCGGGGGCCCAGGTTTCAACGGGGCGGGCTCCTGGGTCCGGAGTCACCGGCGCGAACGCGTCCGGCCACTCCCAGGTCTCCTCGGTGCCGGAGGGAGGCGGCGGGAGGTCTGGGGCCAGTGGAGGCGGGGCTGGCACCTCCGGGTCGGGAGCGGGAAGGACTGGACGCTGAACCGGGATCACGGTGACCAGACCGGTGGGCGTGAGGGGGAACTCCGGCGGCGGCAGACCCCGCCGATGCTCGATCGGCAGCGGGTCTCCCGGGAGGGACGCCCGGCGAGGTGCGTCAAGACCCTTCGCTGGCTGAGCGGCAGGGGCAGCCGTCTGGGCTGGCCTCGTATCGGGACTGGGGGCGGCGGGCCCCATTCCTGGCGTCGGGGGCAGGATGATGGCGGGCGGCTGGGGACGAACCGAACCCGTCTGGCCAGGGGAAGCAGCCGGCCCGGGGGGAGAGGTCATGCCAGCCGCCGACGTGGGCGATTGGCCCGCCGCAGGAGTCGCGGCGACTGCTCGGGCAGCGCTGCTCGCAGGGGGCGTCGAACCGGCGGGCGGTCGCTGGGGCGGCTCGCTGACGCCAGCGACGGGGGTGGGGGGGTGTTGCGCTCCGGCGGAGGATTCCGGTCCACTCGGTGAAGTTGGCTCCATGCTGGTTGGCTCGTCGTGGGCCGCCACGCTGGGTGGCTGCTCAGTCGCCGGACCCGCCGCGGCAGCGCGCCCAGGGGCGCGAGGATCAGCCGCTGGCGCCGAGGTGCTTCCGGGCGTCGGGTCCTCCTGCCCTCGCTGGCTGGCGACGGTGGGCTTCCCCGCTCCCGAGATCGGAACCCCGGTGCCGAGGATGCGCGGCTCAGCGGCTCCCAGCCACTGCGGGGGTTGCCCTGGAAGCCCGGACGGGCCCGGAGGTGCCTCGGGGGCAGGACCGGGGGCTCGATGGCGTGGCTGCGGGCGGAGGCCGGCGTTCTCGTGGCTGGCGCCGGTGGAACCGGGGGCTTCCCGAGGGCTGGGGCCGGAGGCACCGGGGCGATCCGTGGGACCGGGGCCCGCCCAACCGGGGCGTGGATCGGGACCGGGGCCCGCCCAACCGGGGCGTGGATCGGGACCGGGGCCCGCCCAACCGGATCGCGCCTGAGGGCCGCGGCCAGCGGAACCGGGCGCTGCCTGAGGGCCAAGATTCGCCGAGCCGGGTCCTCCAGGAAGAAGGCTGGCACCCGGAGGGCCTGCGGCTCCTGGCGGGCCCCCGGTTCCCGGTCGGGCCGGCCAGGCCGACCCCGGACCGGCGGGGCGAGACCCGGGAAGGGGCTGCGGTCCTCGGGGTACCGGAGGGCCTGAGGCTCGGAGCCCAGCTTCCGGGGGGATCGCCGCCGCCCCGGGG
>OEPS010000890.1_pt1 | contig 10044 bp, 6 predicted proteins | sample 1539411 | NCBI WGS metagenome assembly OEPS01 (sample SAMN02671747, study PRJEB22543) | soil metagenome | biome: bacteria | place: China:Hunan Province, Lengshuijiang City | collected 2012-10-15 | depth 0.08m m | reverse complement strand
GGTCGCGATGCAGCCGCCGCTCGGCTTCGGCGTGAGCGCGGGCTACGGCGCCGCCGCAGTGGCCGGCGGCCGCCCGCAACGGCCAGCTCGACCTCGCCGATGCCCCGGAGGCGGCCCGGCACTACCACCGCTACGTCCAGTTCCTCGCCGACGCTCAGATCGGCGCCGCGGCGAGCGAGTCGCAGGCGGCGCTGCTGTTCGACCTGCCGCTCGGGGGTCATCCAGCGGGCTTTGACGTGTGGCGTTACCGCGACCAGTTCCTGACCACGCTCAACACCGGGGCGCCGCCCGACCCGATGAACGAGAACGGCCAGAACTGGGGCAACCCGCCGGTCCACCCCGAACGCGCACGGGAGAGCGGCTACTGCTACTTCCTGGCGTGCATCCGCCACCTGCTCGCCCACGGCGGCGTGCTCAGGATCGATCACGTGCCGGGGCTCCACCGGCTGTACGTGCTGCCCGAGTCGGGGACGAAGCCGGGTGACGGCGCCTACCTGAGGTCCCGGCCCGACGAGCTCTACGCCCTGCTCTGCCTGGAGTCGCACCGGGCCCGGGGGGGGCGGGGCGCAGTGATCGTCGGCGAGGATCTGGGCACCGTCCCGGAGTACATCCGCGCTGAGATGGGCCGCCACGGGGTCTACCGTTGCTATGTCGGCGAGTTCGGCATCGACACCGGGAGCGGGAAGACCCCCGACGGCCAGCTGATGCGTGGCCCGCGGGCGAACGGGCCCAGCATCCAGCCGCCCCCGGCCAACAGCTTCGCCAGCTTGAACACTCACGACGTCGCCCCGTTCGCCGCCTTCTGGCGGGCCGCCGACCTGGACCAGCTGGTCCAGCTGGGCCTGGCGACCGAGGCCCAGGCGGCAGCCCGCTCGGCGGAGCGGCAGGAACAGCGCCAGGCGCTCATCGCCGCCCTGAAGGCCGCCGGGCTGATCGGCGTGGAGGACGAGCCCAGCGAGGATCAGGTGCTCGACGCCTGGCTCGCCTGGCTCGCCGGCACCCACGCCCAGGCGGTGGTCGTCGCATTGGAGGACCTGTGGGGCGAGACCGGGGCGCAAAACCTGCCCGGGACCACCGACCAGCACCCCAACTGGCGGCAGCGGACGGCACTGTCGCTGGAGGCGATTCGTTCGAGCGAGATCGTTCTGGGTAGGCTGAAAACCGTGAACGTCGCCCGCCGCCAGGCGGAGCGAGGGTTGCCCGCCCCAACCCGGGATGAGCGTTGAAGAGCGGAGGCATCGCGCGATGACGGAACGCACCAACCGACCAACCACGGAGCCGGGAGCTACGCCCGGAACCCGCGGGGCCCGGGGCACCGGCGCCCGCGCCGCCCGGCGGTTCACCCCGTCCCCTGCGACGAAGGCGCCGATCTCCCCCACCAGCGGGGTGAAGGCAGCCGATGCGACGGCCACCGCGCGCACTGCGCGGGAGGCCAAGGCCGCGCCGGGGCGCGGCAAGGCGGCGTTCAGCCTGCTGTCCGACAACGATGTCTACCTCTTCAACGAGGGCACCCACTCCCGGCTGTGGGAGCACCTCGGCGCCCATCCGGTGACGGTCGGCGGCGTCGCCGGGACAGCATTCGCGGTCTGGGCCCCCAACGCCGAGTCTGTCCACGTCAGCGGCGACTTCAACGGTTGGTCGAAGGAGTCCCACCCGCTGGAGCCCCTGGAGAAGTCGGGGATCTGGCAGGGCTTCATCCCGGGCATCGGGAAGGGGGCCGTGTACAAGTACCACGTCGCTTCCCGGCTGGCGATGTACCGGGCGGACAAGGCCGACCCGCTGGCGCTGTACGCCGAGGTCCCGCCGCGCACCGCATCGGTGGTCTGGGACCTGGAGTACGGGTGGGGCGACGCCGCCTGGATGGCCGGGCGGGGCCGGCTCAACGCCCTGGACGCCCCCCAGTCGATCTACGAGTGCCATCTCGGCTCGTGGATGCGGGTGCCCGACGAGGGCGGCCGGTCGCTGACCTACCGCGAGATCGCCCCGAAGCTGTGCGAGTACGTCGACAAGATGGGCTACACCCACGTCGAGTTCATGCCGGTGATGGAGCACCCGTTCTACGGATCGTGGGGCTACCAGGTCACCGGCTACTTCGCTCCGACGAGCCGCTACGGGACGCCCCAGGACTTCATGTACCTGGTCGACACGCTCCACCAGCACGGCATCGGCGTGATCCTCGACTGGGTCCCTTCGCACTTCCCGACCGACGAGCACGGGCTGGGCTACTTCGACGGCACCCACCTCTACGAGCACGCCGACCCGCGGAAGGGCTTCCACCCGGACTGGAAGAGCTTCATCTTCAACTACGGCCGCAACGAGGTACGCAGCTTCCTGCTCTCCTCGGCGATGCACTGGCTGTCGACGTACCACGCCGACGGCCTACGGGTCGACGCCGTCGCCTCGATGCTCTACCTCGACTACTCCCGGGAGGCCGGGGAGTGGATCCCCAACGAGTTCGGGGGCCGGGAGAACCTGGAGGCGCTGTCGTTCCTGCGCCAGCTCAACTCCGAGCTGTACGCCGAGCACCCGGACATCCAGACCATCGCTGAGGAGTCGACCGCTTGGCCGATGGTCTCCCGGCCGAACTACGTCGGCGGGCTCGGCTTCGGCCTGAAGTGGGACATGGGGTGGATGCACGACACGCTCAGCTACTTCTCGCAGGACCCGATTTTCCGGCGCTACCAGCACAACCTGCTGACCTTCCGGATGCTCTATGCGTACTCCGAGAACTACGTGCTCCCGCTGTCCCACGACGAGATCACCCACGGCAAGGGCTCGCTGCTGGGTAAGCTGCCGGGGCACGACGCGGACAAGTTCGCCACGCTCCGGGCGCTGTTCGGCTATATGTGGGCGCAGGCTGGCAAGAAGCTGCTGTTCATGGGCGGCGACATCGCCCAGTGGAGCGAGTGGCACCACGACTCCAGCCTCGACTGGCACCTGCTCCAGTACAGCCCGCACCTCGGGGTGCAACGCTTCGTGCAGGACCTGAACCAGACCTACCGCAACGAGCCGGCGCTGTACGAGCTCGACTGCGACCCGGCCGGCTTCGAATGGGGCGATGCCAACGACGCCGAGGCCAGCGTTGTCAGCCTGCTGCGCAAGAGCCGCTCGGGCGACATGGTGATGGTCGTGTGCAACTTCACCCCGGTCGCCCGGGAGGGCTACGACGTCGGCGTCCCCTGGGGCGGCTGGTGGCAGGAGCTGCTCAACTCGAACGCCGTCGAGTACGGGGGCCAGGGCGACGGCAACGGCGGCGGGGTCGATGCGGTTCCGGTGACCGTGCACGGCAGGCCGTGGTCGCTGCGGCTGACGCTGCCGGGCCTGTCCTGCCTGTACTTCAAGGCCCCCCCGCAGCAGTAGGGGGGCCCGAGGCGCCCCCGGGCGGCGTGGCCACCGGGCGGCGTTGTCTACGGGTTCGCGTTTCCGCGGTGAGTGAGCAGCCAGGGGTGTGATCACGCCCGTTTCTGCTCACTCGGCCCGATTTCAACGCCGCTGGCGGCCACAGCGGCGAGCGGTCAGCCCCTGCGGTAGCGGGCGATCGCCAGCGGGGCGAACACCACCACGAAGGCGGCGGCCCAGAGCACCGCTCGGGTGACGAAGTAGCCGGCGCCGTGGCCGAGCACGTGGGTGGCGGTCGGGCCGAGGGTCAGCGCCCGCACCGAGTCGACCATCATCGTGATCGGCTGGTTGGCGGCGAAGGACTGCATCCAGCCGGGCATGCTCGACACCGGCACGAAGGCGCTGGAGACGAAGGTGAACGGGAACACCATGAACCCCAGGCCCTGCGCAGCCTGCGGCGTGCCGGCCACCATGCCGAGGGCGATGAACAGCCAGTCGACGGCGAAGCCGAACACGGCGCACAGCGCGAAGGCGCCGAGCGCCTCGGGCACCGTCCCGCCGAGCCGGAAGCCGACGGCGAAACCGATGGCACTGGTGATGATCAGGCTCCACACCAGCAGGATCACGTCGGCGACCACCCGCCCGGTCAGCGCCGAGCTGCGCGGGATCGGCAGCGACCGCAGCCGGTCGATGAAGCCTTGCTGCAAGTCCTCGGCGACCGCGGCGGCGGCCCCCATGCCGGCGAACAGCACCGAGGTGGTGATGTAGCCGGGCACCAGGAAGTCGACATAGCTGATGCCGGAGGAGTGGATGGCGCCGCCGAAGACGTAGCGGAAGATCAGCAGGAACATCGCCCCCTGCAGGGTGCCAACCACGATCAGCTGCGGGGTGCGGAGGAACTTGAGTATGGCCCGGCGGGCAATCTCCCAGGCGCTGACCGGCAGCGAAGCCCGGTTCGGGCCCCGGGTCGCAGGCGGGCCGGCGGCTGCGGTCCTGGTGGGCTCCGGGCGGTCCTGAGCGATCGCGGTGTCGGCTGCGGGCATGGCGGTGGTCCTTTCGTAGGCAGAGTCGGATGTGGACGTCGGTCCCGGGGCGGCCATGGCTCAGGCGGCCCGGCGGGAACGGCGGCCCTTCTTGCCGCTGGGCGCCGGCACCTCCAGCTCCTGACCGGTCAGCGCCAGGAACACCTCGTCGAGGTTCGGGTGGCGCACGGCGATGTCCTCGAGCGCCTCACCGATCCCGTACAGCGCCGGTAGCTCGGAGATCAGCTGATCGGTGCCGGCGGTGGCGGCGATGCTGATCCGGCGGGTCGGCTCGTCGATCTGCGGCGTGCCAGCGCCCAGCGAGGCCATCGCCGCGGCGACACCGGGGATGGCGTCCACGCTGCGCACGTGGACCTCGACGACGCTGGATCCGGCCCGCTGCTTCAGCTCGCTGGGGGTGCCCTGGGCGATCGCCTTGCCATGGTCGATGATCACGATGCGCCCGGCCAGATGGTCGGCCTCGTCGAGGTACTGGGTGGTCAGCACGACGTCGGTGCCCTGGGTGACCAGGTCCCGGATGGCGTCCCACAGGTCGAGCCGCGCCCGGGGGTCGAGACCGGTGGTCGGCTCGTCGAGGAGCAGCAGGCGGGGCTCCCCAACCAGGCTGGCGCCCAGATCGAGCTTGCGCCGCATACCGCCGGAGTAGGTGCGGACCAGCCGGTCGGCGGCGTCGGCCAGCCCAAGTAATCCCAGGACCCGGCCGGCATTGGCCCGGGCGTTCTTGCGGGACTGGCCGAACAGCCGGGCGACCAGCTGCAGGTTCTCGCGGCCGGTCATCGTCGGTTCGACGGCGGCGTACTGGCCGGCCAGGCCGATCATGGCCCGGACCGCCTCCGGCTCGGCGAGGACGTCGTGGCCGCCCACCACCAGCGTCCCCCCGTCCGGGCGCACCAGGGTGGCGACGGAGCGGATGAAGGTGGTCTTGCCCGCTCCGTTGGGGCCGAGCACGGCGAGCACCTGGCCCGGCTCCGCCACGAGATCAAGGCCGGCCAGCGCCTGGGTCTTCCCGAACGACTTGGTGACGCCGCTCGCTTCGATGATCGGGGTCATGCCCGCCCGCTCCTTTCGCTTTGTCTACGGTCACGCTATGCGGTGTTGCGGACAGATTCGGTCCTCGTTGTTCCCGAGTCCGGGGAATCTCGTCTGACGCGGCCGCGTTGGCAGAGGGCCGCGCTGCGGCGGTGGAACGGGGAGGGATGGAGCCGTTATCCCGGAGCGCTTTCCCCGGGATGGCGCTGATCAGGAGGGGGTGGACCGGGCCCGTGGTCCGCCTCCTGCGGCAGTTCGTGGAAACCCCGCCAGGTGGCGAGGCCTTCGAGCGACTCGGTCTCGATGTCCTTGATCAGGCGCCGGACGAAGTCGAACTCGCTCTCGTCGAGCACCTTCTTGTAGTCGACCTCCAGGGCGAAGAAGCGCGGCAACCCAGCGGCGTCCATCTCGTCGAGGACCGTGCGGGCCATGGCGATGCGCAGCTGCAGCGCAGTCGCCCGCTCCTTCAGGGCAGCGAGCGACTCCTCCGGCGAAAGGCCGCCGAGCATGGACAGCGCCGCTTCGAACTGCAGGTACTCCTTGACCGGGACGGCGACGAGCGAGGTCAGCCAGTCCACATGCTCACGGGCACCGGCGTCGGTGACGGAGTAGACCGTGCGCTCCGGCCGCCGGCCCTCGCGCACTGTCTCGACCGCTTTGATCAGCCCCCGCTTCTCCAGGGACTCGACCACCGCGTAGAGCGAGCCGAAGTTCAGCTTGATGCTCTCCTGCTTGCCCCGGTGGCGGAGCGTCTGGGCGATCTCGTAGGGGTGCATCGGCCGCTCGTAGAGGCAGCTGAGCACCGCCAGTGCCAGTGGATTGGATCGAGAGCCGGTGGCCATGGTCATTAGAATACTCTGGCTGGAGTAGGTGTCAAGAAGGGCGGGAGTCACGGCCCCACCGGGCCGCCGCGGCTGCGGCCGCCGCTGGGCCAAAGACCCCAGTGAGCGGCCCAGAGGCCCGGTCCCGCTAGGCTTTCCCACTACATGTCGCCAGACCGGACAGCGCGCAGGACGCCGGAGCGGCGGGTGTGGCCGGGCGCCCCGGCACCGCTGGGGGCGACCTGGGACGGCCAGGGGGTCAACTTCGCCCTGTTCAGCCGCAACGCCCGGTCGGTCGAGCTCTGCCTGTTCGACGAGGCGGGCGAGGAGGAGCGGGTCCGCATGGCCGAGCGGACCGATTGGGTCTGGCACGCCTACCTCCCCGAGGTCCGGCCGGGCCAGCACTACGGATACCGGGTCGACGGCCCGTTCGAGCCGTCCGAGGGGCACCGGTTCAACCCGCACAAGGTGCTGCTCGACCCCTACGCCCGCCTGATCAGCGAGCCCTTCCGCCTCCGGGAAGAGGCCTTCGGCTTCCGCTTCGGCGACCCGCTCGACGACCGGACGTTCAGCTCGGCCGACAGCGCGGCACACGTCGCCAAGGGCATCGTGGCCGACCCGGCCTTTTCCTGGGGCGACGACCGCCCGCCGCGGACGGCGTGGAACCGGACCGTCATCTACGAGTGCCACGTCAAAGGATTGACCGCCCGGCACCCCCACCTCGCCCCGGGGATCCGGGGGACCTACCTCGGGCTGGCGGCAGAGCCGGTGATCGACCACCTGGTCGGCCTGGGGATCACTGCCATCGAACTGCTCCCGGTCCAGCAGGCGATCACCGGCTGGCACCTGGTGAGCCGCGGCCTGGAGGAGTACTGGGGCTACAACACGATCGGCTTCTTCGCCCCCGAGGTGCGCTATGCCACCCGGCCGGGACAGCAGGTCTACGAGTTCAAGACAATGGTCAAGGCGTTGCACCGGGCCGGGCTCGAGGTGATCCTCGACGTCGTCTACAACCACACCGGGGAGGGCGGCGTGCTCGGGCCTACGCTGTCGTTCCGGGGCATCGACAACGCCGTCTACTACCACCTGGCCGCTGACCGCCGGTACTACGAGGACAGCACCGGCACCGGCAACACGGTCAATGCCGCTCAGCCGCGGGTGCTCCAGCTGATCCTGGACTCACTGCGCTGCTGGGTTGAGGAGATGCATGTCGACGGCTTCCGGTTCGACCTGGCGCCGGCGCTGGCCCGCGGGCCGCACGGGCTGGAGCTGGCCGGTCCCCTCTACCAGGCGATCGGCCAGGATCCGGTGCTGTCTGCGGTCAAGCTGATCGCCGAGCCGTGGGACGTCGGTTACGCGGGCTACCAGCTGGGCAACTTCCCGGCCGGCTGGGCGGAGTGGAACGACCGGTACCGGGACTGCGTCCGGCGGTTCTGGCGGGGCGAGCAGGGCCAGGTCCCGGAGCTGGCCTCCCGGCTGGCGGGGTCCAGCGACCTGTTCGCCGGCAGCGGGCGGGGCACCTTCGCCAGCATCAACTTCGTCACCGCCCACGACGGATTCACCCTGGCCGACCTGGTCAGCTACGAGCACAAGCACAACGAGGCCAACGGCGAGGACAACCAGGATGGCACCGACGACAACCTGAGCCGGAACTGGGGCGCCGAGGGACCGACCGAGTCGGCCTGGACCAACCGGATGCGTGACCGGATGAAGCGCAACCTGCTGGCGACCCTGTTGCTATCGCAGGGAGTCCCGATGCTGCTGGGCGGGGACGAGCTGGGCCGGACTCAGGAGGGGAACAACAACGCCTACTGCCAGGACACCCCGGTTAGCTGGGTGTGTTGGGAGCTCTCCCCCGAGGACCGGAGGCTGATCGACTTCACGGCCCAGGCGATCGAACGTTTCCGAGCCAACCCGGTGCTGCGCCGGCGCACCTTCTTCACCGGCGAGCCGCTGCGGCCGGGCTCCATCAGTCACCGGGCGCACGACGGGCCGTGGACAAAGGACCTGGCCTGGCTCCGCCCAGACGGCAAGGAGATGACCATGCAGGACTGGTCCAACCCGGCCAACCAGGTGCTCGGGATGCTGCTCCGTGGCTCCGCCAGCGACGACGTCGACGAACGCGGCCGTCCGATCCCCGGCGAGACGATGCTGCTGGCACTCAACGGCGGGAGCCGGGGCCGCTACTTCGTCCTGCCCATGGGCCGCCCGCCCGCCCCGCAGGGGGTATGGGAGGAGCTGCTCAGCACCGCCCGCCCGCCCCATACCCGGACGGTGCGCACCCCGGCGATCCACCTGTTGGCATTCTCGTTATCTTTGCTACGTTTCCGCGAGCAGCGCTGAGCCTCCGCCGCCGGGCGGTTGGGGTGCGGGGTTTGGGTAGACTCCCACCCGGTTGAAGGCACACCGCCCCCCGAAGGCCCCGACACCATGCCCAGAGCGTTACAAAGCTTCACGATCCGTGCCGAGTTGCCTCGGGAGCTGTCGGCGCTCCGGGACATCGCGATGAACATGCGCTGGTCCTGGGACACCCGCTCAGCCGACCTGTTCCGCTGGGCGGACCCGGCCCTGTGGGAGTCCTCCGGGGCCAACCCGATGCGGTTGCTCGGGATGATCAGGCAGGAGCGGCTCCAGGCGCTGGCCAAGGACCGCAGCTTCCTGTCCTTCCTCCACGAGGCCAAGGACGACCTCGACCACCACATGGAGCGGCCGCGGTGGTTCGAGGAGCGGTCCGATGCCGCCCTCCGCTCCGTCGCCTACTTCTCCCCCGAGTTCGGGATCGACGCCGCGCTGCCTCAGTACTCGGGCGGCCTCGGGGTCCTGGCCGGCGACCACGTCAAGGCCTCGGGCGGCCTCGGGCTGCCGCTGATCGGGGTCGGGTTGTTCTACCGTCACGGCTACTTCCGGCAGGAGTTGAACGTCGATGGCTGGCAGGTTGAACGCTACCCGCTGCTGGAGCCCGACCAGATGGCACTCACCGCCGTCGGGCAGATCCACGTCGACCTGGGCGGCCTCCCAGTCGAGGCCCGGGTACTCAAGGCACAGGTCGGCCGGGTTCCCCTGTACCTGCTCGACGCCAACGTCGACGAGAACTCTGACGAAGGAAGGTCGATCACCGACAACCTGTACGGCGGGGGCGAGGAGCACCGGCTGCGCCAGGAGATCCTGCTCGGCGTCGGCGGGGTGCGGGCGCTGGAGGCGGCCGGCGAGACCCCCCAGGTGTTCCATATCAACGAAGGCCACGCCGGGTTCCTGGCCCTCGAGCGGCTGCGAACGCTGATCCTGAAGGAGGGTCTGACCTTCCGGGAAGCAGTCGAAGTGGTGCGCTCGGGAGCCGTCTTCACCACGCACACGCCGGTGCCGGCCGGCATCGACCGGTTCCCCCGGGACTTGATCGAGCGCTACTTCGGGGGTTGGGCCGAGGAGTGCGGGGTGGGCTTCGACGAGTTGATGGAGCTCGGCCGCGACCCGAGCGGGTCCGAGGACCTGTTCAACATGGCGGTGCTGTCGTTCCGGCTCTCCGGCTACTGCAACGGCGTGTCGAAGCTGCATGGCCAGACCAGCAAGGGGATGTTCCACCACCTGTGGCCCGACGTCAGCTTCGACGAGATCCCGATCCACTCGGTGACCAACGGCATCCACGCCCCCACCTGGATCTCGGACGAGATGTCAACGCTGCTCGACCGCTATGTCCTGCCGGAGTGGTGGGACGCGGGCACGGAGCGGTGGGCCCGGCTCGACGACGCCTCCGACGAGGACCTGTGGCGAGTCCGCGACCAGTGCCGGGAGCGGCTGGTCGCCTTCGTCCGGCG
>OEPS010000889.1_pt1 | contig 10049 bp, 10 predicted proteins | sample 1539411 | NCBI WGS metagenome assembly OEPS01 (sample SAMN02671747, study PRJEB22543) | soil metagenome | biome: bacteria | place: China:Hunan Province, Lengshuijiang City | collected 2012-10-15 | depth 0.08m m | reverse complement strand
TGAAAAGGAGACCGCATCATGATGACCAATCCAGGCAATCGTCTCACCCAGGGTCAGTTTTCCTTCCTGCCCGACCTGACCGACGAGCAGATCACCTCGCAGATCAAATACGCCCTCAATCAGGGCTGGGCCGTCAACGTCGAGTACACCGACGACCCGCATCCGCGCAATACGTATTGGGAAATGTTCGGCATGCCGATGTTCGATCTCAAGGACCCGGCCGGCATCCTGATGGAGGTCAACAGCTGCCGCAAGACCTTCCCGAGTTATTACGTGCGCATCACCGCGTTCGACAGTTCGCGCGGCGTCGAGTCGCCGCGCATGTCCTTCCTCGTCAACCGGCCGCAGAAGGAGCCGGGCTTCCGCCTGGCGCGGCAGGAAGGGCCGGGGCGCAGCATCCACTACACGGTGCATTCGTACGCCACCGACCGGCCGGAGGGCGAGCGCTATTGAGCATCCCGGCCCGGACGCGTGAGGAACGCCGTCTCGCGTCCCGGGTCGGACAAACAACGACTGATATCCCCCCTCGCGGTCGCGGTTGGTGCGCCCGCGCCGGGGCCACCGGAGTGTTGTGATGAATGCCACCGACCCGACGCGGAATGCCGAGCAGCCTGCCGTTCTTGCGGACGACACGCCGGTCGACATCCAGGCCGAATTCCAGGCCTCAAACATCCAGGAAGTGCTCGACAAGCTCGACCGCGAGCTGGTCGGGCTGAAGCCCGTCAAGACGCGGATCCGCGAAACCGCCGCGCTGCTGCTGGTCGACCGGCTGCGCCGCCAGTTCGCGCTGACCTCCGAGGCGCCGACGCTGCACATGTCTTTCACCGGCAATCCCGGCACCGGCAAGACCACCGTGGCGACGCGCATGGCCGAGATCCTGCATCGCCTGGGCTATGTGCGCGAAGGCCATCTGGTGTCGGTCACGCGCGACGATCTGGTCGGCCAGTACATCGGCCACACCGCGCCCAAGACCAAGGAAGTCATCAAGAAGGCGATGGGCGGCGTGCTGTTCATCGACGAGGCGTATTACCTCTACAAGCCCGAGAACGAGCGCGACTACGGCGCCGAGTCGATCGAGATCCTGCTGCAGGTGATGGAGAACAACCGCGAAGATTTGGTCGTCATCCTCGCCGGCTACAAGGACCGCATGGACAAGTTCTTCCACAGCAATCCCGGCATGCGTTCGCGCATCGCCCACCACATCGATTTTCCCGACTACAGCGCCGAGGAACTGCTGGCCATCGCCAAGCTCATGCTCGCCGCGCAGAACTACCGCTTCAGCCCCGACGCCGAGAAGGCGTTTTACGACTACCTGGTGATCCGCATGACGCTCGAACATTTCGCCAACGCACGCTCGGTGCGCAATGCGCTCGATCGCGCGCGACTGCGCCAGGCCAACCGGCTGTTTGCCAGCACCGCCAAAACGCTGTCCAAGCTCGACCTGATGACCATCGAGGCCGAGGACATTCTTGCGAGCCGCGTTTTCACCGACCGCAAGGCCGACAGCGACCCCGGCGGCGCGTCATGAACCGCCGAGCCGCCTCATGAGTTGAGCATGCGCGAGCCGGGCGACGTGCCGCCGTTGCGTGTCATGCCCAAGGAGATTCCCGCTGCGTGCTACAACCGCGCCCGGCTCGCCATGATCCGGCTCGGCAAACCGCTGCGCGTCGGCCTCACGCGCCATCGCGGCCTGGCGGTCGTATTGAGCGACACCGCCTGGCATTGCGTGGACAGCCTCGCCGAAGACCAGCTGATCATGGTGTGGCGCGAATTTGCGAGCGCAGGCCGCGACGACCTCACCGAGCCGGTCGCCTGCGAGCTGTCGCTGTATCACCACTGCGCCGGGCTCGTGATGGGGTCGGCGCTGGGCGATCTGGAACAGGCGATCGAAGCGCTGCTCGCGCCCAAGCCGCACGGCTGACTGGGGCCGGGCGAACGACCGGAGAGATGACCCTGGAACGCGCGCGGCCAAGCGGCGGTCCATGCAAGAGGAGGCTGCGATGAACACACACCTGTTCCTGATCCTTGCGCTCGTCAGCCCGCTGGCCGCAGCCGGCGGTTCGCACTACGGCACGCCCGCCGGCATCCCGGATCGCTTCAGCGGCGAGGTTTCGGAATGGTCGGTGCCGACGCCCGCGTTCGCGCGCGATCCCGCGGTGGCGCCCGATGGCGCGATTTTCATCGCCGTGATGGCGGGCAACAAGGTGGCGCGCTTCGACCCCGGCAATCAGAGCTTCAAGGAGTGGGACCTGCCGCCGAAGCATCGTCCCCATGGTCTGCTGGTCGACCGCAAAGGCATCGTCTGGACCACGGGCAACGGCAACGGCACCATCGGGCGGCTCGACCCCGCCACCGGCAAGATGCGCGAATTCCCGACCCCAAGCGGCGGCGGCGGACCGCATACGCTGGTCATCAGCGACGACGGCGGCACGATCTGGTTCACGCTGCAGAGCGGCGACCGCATCGGCCGGCTCGATACCGCGAGCGGCAAGATCACCGAATACCCGACCTCGGGCGGGCCCTACGGCCTTACGCTCGACCGCGCCGGCCGCGTCTGGTTTTGCCGCATGGGCGAGGATCGCCTCGGCATCCTCGACCCCGCGACCGGCAAAATGAGCGAACTCGCCCTCGCCCACGGCTCGCGCCCGCGGCGGATGGCGACCGCGCCCGACGGCCGCGTCTGGGTCACGCTCTACGGCCACAACAAACTTGTCCAGGTCAATCCGGTCGCGCACCGCGTGGTGCGCGAAATCGCGCTGCCCGCGGGGCCGGGCGGCGGCGCCTATGCGGTCACGGTCGACGGCGCCGGCACGGTCTGGGCCAACGAGATCCGCAGCGACACAATCGTGCGCGTCGACCCCCACGGCGACCCCAAGGTCATCGCGCTGCCGAGCGCAGGCGCGGGCATCCGCAAGATGATCGTCGACGGCGAGGGCCAGCTCTGGTACATGGGCAGCCAGAACGGGCGCCTGGGCCGGGTGCGCTAATCGGCGGAATCAACGAAGCGCAGGACGATCGGGCGGCGCCGCCGGGTCGCTGCACGCGCATTGGCCGCAGACCGCGTTCAGCGCTCGGACTCGCCTTGGGACAGCGCGCGGATCTCGGCGCGCAGCCCGACCAGCTCCTGCTGCACCGCCGCAAGTGCCTTGGCGCCCGCGAGTTCGCCCTCGCTGTCTTCGGCGTCGCGGCCGACGAAGAAGGTCGCGAGCGCCGCCGTCACGTAGCCGAAGACGGCAAACGCGTAGAGCGCGAGAAAAACGCAGAGTACGCGCCCCTCGAACGACGCCGGCCAGAATTGCGAGCCCATCGTCGTCATCACCATTGCGGTCCACCAGAGCGCCTCGCCGTAGCTGTCGAGCCCGCCCGCGGTGTCGCGCTCGAACGCGTACATGCCGGCCGCGCCGGCGAACGTGACCAGCACCGTGAGCGCGAACACATAGCCGAAGCCACGCCGGCGCAGGCTGGCGCCGAGCGCACGCATGCCGCGGTTCAACGAGCTGATCACGCGCAGCAGCCGCAGCCCGCGCCCCACGCGTGCGAGCCGCAGCAGCCGCAGCGCGCGCAACATGCGAAAGATTCGCAGCGCCGGCACCAGCAGCGACAGCGCAGTCAGCCAGTTGCGCCTCAGATAGGCCGCCTTGTGCGGGGCGAGCAAAAACTCCACCGCGAAATCGAGGATGAACACGCCCCAGATAAGCGTGCCGAGCGTCTCGAACAAACGGCTCTCGCCGAGCGTCAGTTCGACGACGAGCAGGGCCAGCCACACGAACGCCAGTATCAGCATCGGCGTTTCGAGGCCGCCCTCGATGCGCCGGAGCAACTCGTAGCGCGCCGTTTCCAGCGATTTGCGTTCGCCTTGGCCTTCGCCGGCGCTGGCACTAGGCCCGCGCGGGTCAGCCTCGTTCATCGTGTCTCGCCGCGCTGGATCCGACCCCGTTCTTTTCACTCGCTGTCCTCCTGACGCGGCGGCCGCAACGGCCGCCATGTCCTCAGTCTATGCCGGGCAACAGGACGCTCGCTATGCCCCAGCCCTGCTTACCGGACGGTCCGGGTTGCAAGAAATAAAAGTGTTTTTTAAGGGGGTCGAGCAAGGCGAGGTGGACTTCAGGCAAGGCCCGACGATTGCCTCGCCGCATCGTTTTTCTAAACTGATATCTCCGTCCGAGGGGCGCATCGGCGTCCCCCGGCAACCACTCAGCCAGGAGGTGTCCCATGAAGAAAACCCTGCACTACTCCATGTTCATCAGCGCCCCGCGCCAGCATGTCTGGGACGTCATGCTCGGCCCCGAGGGGTACAAGCAATGGACGTCCGACTTCGCCGAAGGCTCGTATTACGAAGGCTCGTGGGAGCAGGGCCAGAAGATCCGTTTTCTGACGCCCGAAGGCGAAGGCATGTTCTCGACCATCGAGGAGAGTCGGCCCTATGAGTTTGTTGCAATCCACCACCTCGGCACCGTCAAGAACGGCAGCGAGGACACCCAGAGCGAAGAAGCCCGCCAGTGGGGCGACGCCTGGGAGAAATACGAATTAAGAGACCTCAACGGCGGCACCGAAGTCGTCGTCGACGTCGACACGCCGGAGGAAATGGAAGCTTTCATGCAGGAGACGTGGCCGAAGGCGCTGGGGCGGTTGAAGGCCACCTGCGAGGCGCGCGCCTGAAGCCGCCGAATGCTGGGCGCGGCCCGGCTGAGGAGCGGAAGTGGCCAGAAATGGGGTCGGCGCGTATCGTGTCGGCCCCATTTTTTCTTTTAAGGAGCCCTTAAGTATTGTGCGCAATGCTGATGCTCGTCCTCAAGTCGAGACTCACGCAAAGGGTACAAACAATGAAGAAAAGCGCTGCAAGCCGCTTTGGCTATTTGTCCATGAGCATCCACTGGCTGACCTTGCTGCTATTCGTCGCCACGTATGGAACCATCGAGTTGCGGGAACTGTTCGATAAAGGCAGTGACCCGCGGGAAGCACTGAAAACCTGGCACTTCATGCTCGGCATGCTGGTGTTCGTGCTGGTCTGGCTGCGGCTGGCGGCGCGCCTGTCCGGCTCCGCGCCCGCCATCCAGCCCGAACAAGCGGCCCTGCAACAACTTTCGTCCAGGCTGCTGCATCTGGCGCTGTATGTGCTCATGATCGGCATGCCATTGACCGGCTGGCTGGTGCTGAGCGCCGCCGGAAAGCCGATCCCGTTCTTCGGCCTGGAATTGCCCGCGCTGATCGGCGAAAACAAGGGCCTGGCCAAGCAGATCAAGGAAGTGCATGAACTGGTGGGCACGACAGGCTATTTCCTCATCGGCCTGCATGCGGTGGCCGCGCTGTATCACCACTACGTCAAGCATGACAACACGCTGACCCGCATGCTTCCCGAGCGGAGATAAGGCGCTTGTCGCCGTTGCGTTAGAGGGGCAAGCATCGGGCGCGCGCGCCACCACCGACAACCGCCCCCGCCGGACACGCCATCCTATGCCGCAAGATCGGAAAGCCCACGACGTGGGAAATGGGGGAAGCACTGAGCTGCCCCGTGTTTTCCGGGATACCCGGGTCAGTTCAGCCCGATCCCATTTATGGCGAACTCGGACGGGCACAAAGGTAACAGCTACTACCTGGTGGTGCCACGCATATAGAAATCGGGAAGATTAAGTACACAACGCCGAATCGAACGGAAATCAGTCTTGGGAACGGAAACTAAAGATTCATGATGGCCGTCTCCGAAATCAAGCATGCCTTTAGGCGCCTTAGCTGTGTTAATCAAATCAACGTAGCAGCCATAGTCAATTCCGTAGACATTGAACCGCTGGCCCGGGTCGTCTTTCGCCGACATCCCTTTCCGGAGAAGGTGAAGAACTCTCTCGTCGTAAAGGAAATCAATTAGAGGGTCTCGGGTGCCAGCCTCTAGCAAGAACGCTTTTGTTTGACGTTCCTTAATAACCTTGTCTACGATCCACAGCAATAGAGACTTCGCCTCGTCGTGTGCACTCACAGCAGCATCTTTTGACGCTTGGTACCACTGTCGTGCGGCGGTCCTTACATCACTGACCGAAATGGTCTGGTCACCGGCGCGTTGAGCAGCGTGATGAAGGATGTGGATCGCATCCCTGGGTACACCTTCACATGCCCTTACTGCCTCGACAAATGCATTGGACTGAGTAAAGCCCTGAGAGAGCAATTCTGAGTCGTCCTTCGGCGACACAATGCCTTCAGACTCAAGTGCCGCCTGTACATGCTTTAGAACAAGAGCCATAAAGAACGCCACTGCTTTATCTTCGTCGTTATCAAAGACCATATAATCATCGAGATTAATGGCCGCCGACAGGTCGGCGCCTAACTCTAGCCCGACGTTGCCAACTGCGGTCTCGGGGATGAGGAGACGACTTCGTTGCTCAATAGCGGCGATCTTGACCGTTATGCCCTTCGTAGGAAGAACTGCTCGCCGTAGCAAGTCAGCCAGGTAGGGTTGAAGGTCAAGCGGAACCTCGCTCCACTCGTCAATCAGAATCCACAACTTCCCTTTTGGTAGCGTGCCGACAATTTTTCTAAGCGCGCTTCCGACGCTACCAAAATTCACTCGCGGTACTTCTTGGCCTGTAGTGGTTTTTTTGGCAGACACGGCCTCTTTCTCAGATCCGCTAACGCTCAATTCGCCGGAAAAAGACTGTGTGGCGGGCGCGGCCATAAAACCTAATTTTGACTCAGCGCTACTTGCGTTCTCAGCTGAAGCGGTTGCTTCCACCGTTGTTCTCCCCACCACCTTTACCGCTGAGTGCGCGTCAAAGAACTCATCGAGAGCCGAACCCGTAGTGCCGAGGTTCACAAGGGCATCATGCTCGACTGCTTGCTCATACAGATTTGAATGAATGGCCGCAAGAACGTCTATCAGTAACCGCGTAGCTCGTTGAGTAAGTGGAATTGAAGAGTCGGCGTATATCCCGCCCGTGGATCCTAAATTCCGCATGTCCAACTGGATTGCTATTTCCCCAGCTGTTCTTCTGGCTTGACGGACGACGGACAAGAGGTGGGTCTTGCCAGTGCCACGCCGACCAAAAATAACTTGGTGATCGATAGACGATAACACTGTGAACACAGATCCGAAGTCAACGAAAGTCTTTTGAAGAACATCGTCGTCTTGGCGCTCAGCACGCTTGGCGATACGCAAAAATGCAAGATTGGTGGGTTTCATTTTTTGTTTGCCACGCGAGTAGGGCCTAATAAATTGATGAAGAAATAATAATGTCCAAGGCGGAAGAAATGACTTCCCCTTTTCTTAATCGTACAGGCACAGGACTACCGTGTTGGGGCGTACCAGCGGTCTTTTTGCGGCGATTACCCCCTCAGGCTGAAACACCTAACTCAGCCAGACGTTCCCTCGGCTTCGCTGTTTCTTCTTTTTGCCCTTCCAGCAGGCGCCGCCTCCCCCCGCCCCAACAGATAATCCAAAAACGCCCGCGCCACCACCGACAACTGTCGCCCGGCTGGATACACCGCGTACCAATGTCGCCGGATCGGAAAACCCACCACGTCGAGCACGGCGAACTGGTCGGGCTGGTTGAGCGCGAGGGCGTGGTGGGACAGGGCGGAGATGCCCAGCCCGGCGAGGATGGCCTGCTTGATGGCTTCGTTGCTGCCGAGTTCCAGGCGCGGGCGGAGGGCGATGCCGCTTTCGGCGAATTTGCGTTCGATGGCGTTGCGGGTGCCGGATCCGCGTTCGCGCATCAGCCAGGGCTCTGTTGCCAACTGTTGGAGCGTGATCTTTTTCTTTTTTGCCAGCGGGTGGTCGGGCGGGGCGAGTACGACGATGAGGTTGTCCATGATCGGGGTGGCGACGACGTCGATGTCTTCCGGCGGCTGGCCGAGGAAATAGAGATCGTCGAGGTTCTCGGCGATGCTGGCGAGCACCTGCTCTTTGTTGGTGACGCGCAGGGAAACGTCGATGCCCGGATACAGTTTTACGAATTCGCCCAGCAGGCGCGGCGCGAAATAGGAGGCGGTGGTGATCGCCATCAGGCTGAGTTTGCCCTGCTTGAGGCCGCGCCGCTCGTCGACCGACATCGTGTAGTGGTCGAGGATGCTGAAGATCTCGCGGGTGGCTTGCGCCAGTTGCTGGCCGTCGGGCGTGAGGAGAATTTTCTTGCCGACCTGCTCGATCAGCGGCGCGCCGATCATCTCGGTCAGCTTTTTCATCTGCATCGAGACGGTGGGCTGGCTGAGATAGAGTTCTTCGGAGGCGCGGGTAAAGCTGCCCAGGCGGGCGATGGCCTCGAAGATCTCGAGCTGGCGAAAGGTGGTGTGTTTGCGCATGGCAGCCTGGGCCTCCAAAACAGAACATAGATAAAAGTCTATCCCGAAAATAGAAAATATCGACTGTTATTGATGGTTCGACTCCTGCAAGATGCCCCCCATCGTGTCAGGCCGCTGGGGCGTTGCACGGAAAACCACCCCTTTTGTAGGAGGAAATTATGGCTGTTAAAACCTATAACGCCGGCGTGAAGGAATACCGGCAGACTTATTGGACCCCGGAATACACCCCGCTGGACACCGACATCCTGGCCTGCTTCAAGATCACCCCGCAGCCGGGCGTGGATCGTGAAGAAGTCGCTGCTGCCGTTGCCGCCGAGTCGTCGACCGGTACCTGGACCACGGTGTGGACCGACCTGCTGACCGACCTGGATTACTACAAGGGCCGCGCCTACCGCATCGAAGACGTGCCGGGCGACGACACCTGCTTCTACGCTTTCGTGGCTTATCCGATCGACCTGTTCGAAGAAGGTTCGGTCGTCAACGTGCTGACCTCGCTGGTCGGCAACGTGTTCGGCTTCAAGGCGCTGCGCGCCCTGCGTCTGGAAGACATCCGCTTCCCGATCGCCTACGTCAAGACCTGTGGCGGCCCGCCCGCTGGTATCCAGGTCGAGCGCGACCGCATGAACAAGTACGGCCGTCCGCTGCTGGGCTGCACCATCAAGCCGAAACTGGGTCTGTCCGCCAAGAACTACGGCCGCGCTGTGTACGAGTGCCTGCGCGGCGGTCTGGACTTCACCAAGGACGACGAGAACGTCAACAGCCAGCCGTTCATGCGTTGGCGCGACCGTTTTGCCTTCGTGCAGGAAGCCACGCTGAAAGCAGAACGTGAAACCGGCGAGCGCAAGGGCCACTACCTGAACGTGACCGCTCCGACCCCGGAAGAGATGTACAAGCGTGCCGAGTACGCCAAGGAAATCGGCGCACCGATCATCATGCACGACTACCTGACCGGCGGCCTGACTGCCAACACGGGTCTGGCGAACTGGTGTCGCGACAACGGCATGCTGCTGCACATCCACCGCGCCATGCACGCCGTGCTCGACCGCAACCCCCACCACGGTATCCACTTCCGCGTGCTGACCAAGGTGCTGCGTCTGTCGGGTGGTGACCACCTGCACTCCGGTACCGTCGTCGGCAAGCTGGAAGGCGACCGCGAAGCGACGCTGGGCTGGATCGACACGATGCGTGACGAATTCATCCAGGAAGACCGCAGCCGCGGCCTGTTCTTCGATCAGGACTGGGGTTCGATGCCCGGCGTGATCCCGGTTGCGTCCGGCGGCATCCACGTGTGGCACATGCCCGCACTGGTCAACATCTTCGGCGACGACTCCGTGCTGCAGTTCGGTGGCGGTACGCTCGGTCACCCCTGGGGCAACGCCGCTGGCGCCGCCGCCAACCGCGTCGCGCTGGAAGCCTGTGTGGAAGCACGCAACCAGGGCCGCGAGCTCGAGAAGGAAGGCAAGGAAATCCTGACCGCCGCCGCCTCGCACAGCCCCGAGCTGAAGATCGCCATGGAAACGTGGAAAGAGATCAAGTTCGAGTTCGACACCGTCGACAAGCTGGACGTCGCCCACAAGTGATTGTTTAGGAACTAGGAGCGGGGAATTGGGGGCTAGGGAAAACCGGCACCCCAACCCTAGCCCCTAATTCCTAGCCCCTAGATCCTAGAAAGGAACCCAAATGTCTGAAGTAATGGATTACAAAAGCCGCGTCAGCGATCCGGCGAGCCGCAAGTTCGAGACCTTCTCGTACCTGCCGGCGAT
>OEPS010000888.1_pt1 | contig 10054 bp, 8 predicted proteins | sample 1539411 | NCBI WGS metagenome assembly OEPS01 (sample SAMN02671747, study PRJEB22543) | soil metagenome | biome: bacteria | place: China:Hunan Province, Lengshuijiang City | collected 2012-10-15 | depth 0.08m m | reverse complement strand
AGGCCAACGAAATCGCCCCGCGCGTGCACAACTCCGGGCACTGGACCATCGAAGGTGCCGAGTGCAGCCAGTTCGAAAACCACCTGCGCGCTGTTGCTGGCCTGCCGCTGGGTTCGACCGCCAAAGTCGGCGAAAGCGCCATGCTCAACTTCATCGGTGAAGTGCCGGCGGTAGACAAGGTGGTTGCCATCGACGACTGCCACCTGCATCACTACGGCAAGGCCTTCAAGGTCGGGCGCAAGGTCGGTCACGCCACCCTGCGTTGTGACGACATGGCGACCCTGGAGCAGAAGATCCAGCAGGTCGAAGCCCTGATCCAGGGCTGAAGGGAACCTTCCTCCTTCGCGGTCCCTCTGATGGCAGGATGCCAAAGCGCTGACTAGGCTTTGGCGTGCGCCATTTCATTCAGAGGGATTGCCATGGGTATCATCGGAACCATCTTCATCGGCCTGATCGTTGGTCTGCTGGCACGCTTCATCAAGCCCGGCGACGACAACATGGGCTGGATCATGACCATTCTCCTCGGCATTGCCGGTTCGCTCGCTGCGACCTACGGCGGCCAGGCGCTGGGCATCTACCAGGCCGGAGAGGGCGCAGGTTTCCTCGGCGCACTGGTGGGCGCGGTGGTGCTTCTGGTGATCTACGGCATGGTCAAAAAGAACTGACGACAGGCTAGAATGCTCGGCAATTTCCGTTGCCGAGCATTTTCATGCGCCGTGTATTGCTGCTTTCCCTTTTGCTCATCAGTGGCCTGGCTCGCGCCGAGCTGCCGGAAACCGACTGGCTGGAACTGATGCCCAAGTCGGACCAGAAAGCCCTGGAGCAGATGCCGGAGATCGATCATGACTCACCGGAAGCCATGGGCACCTTCACCGACAAGGGCGGGATGAAGCAGGCCAAGGGCTTGCCGGCGGTGATGTATTCGACCAAGACAGTGGCCGCCATGAACGGCAAGCACATCCGCCTGGGCGGCTATCCGGTGCCGCTGGAAACCGATGCCAAGGGTAACAGCACGCTGTTCTTCCTTGTGCCCTATCCGGGCGCCTGTATCCACGTCCCGCCACCACCGCCTAACCAGTTGGTGCTGGTGCGTTACCCCAAGGGTTTGAAGCTGGACGATATCTATACACCGTTGTGGGTCAACGGCACCTTGAAGGTCGAGAAAGTCAGCAATGACCTGGCCGACGCCGCCTATGCCATGGATGCGGCCAAGGTACGGGTAGTGGAAGACGCCGATCTGTAAACGCAACTCCCACTGGGTCTAGAGTCGCTCGCTAGCAATGCTGACACTCAGCGAATGCGTTGCCCCAGGTGCCAGCGTCACCACGTCGTCCCAGACGTTCGCAGTCTCGATACACAGCATGCGCTGCCAGCCATCATCGGCCATGTCCGGCAGTTCGGCCGCGCGCGCGATCCACGGGTTCCAGATCACCGCCGAGCGTGAGCCGCTGCTGCTCAGGCAAATGCGCCGGTTCCAGTTCGGGTCGACAATGCTCAACTGCTCAGGCGCCTGCAGGTAGATGCGGTCAGTCTCACCGGCAAAACCCAGGTTGCCTTGCTGCGTGCGTTGTACCCAGTCAGCCAGGGTTTCGATATAGCCCAGGCCATCGACACCTTCTACCTGCACCTCACGCACATCGCTGACTGCAAAGTAGCTGTGCAGCGCCTGGCTGATGGTGACCGAAACGTTGTCGAGGTTGTAGCTGGTGAGGGTGATAGTCAGCTGTTCGCCCATGACGATGCTCAACTTGAGCTCGACATTGTGCGGCCAGCCGGGGAGGTCGCCCTGGGTTTCCGGCAGGGTAAATTCAACCCGGACACTGTCGCCGCTGCCTTCGATGCTCAGCAGTTGCCAGTCGCGACCACGCACCAGGCCATGGGCCGGTGCGTCTTCACCGCGATACATGGCCTGCACAGCTGCGGGATTACGCTTGAGGTTGCCAAACCAGGGCCAGCACACCGGAACCCCGGCGCGCACGGATTTGCCCTGCTGGAAGATGGCCTGCTCGCTGAGCCACAGCAAAGGCGGCTCGCCGAGTCGCTGATAGCTCAGGATCTGCGCGCCCTGCTGGGCAACCAGCAGTTCGGCGGTGTCGCTGGTGATGCGCCAGCAATTGAGCTCGCCGTGCTGTTCGGATTCGACCTTGGGTGTGGACATGCGCTTTATCTCGTTGGTTTGCCGTACGGTCTTGGACCGCTCGCATACCTTCGAGTTTACCGCGCAGCCGTGTCAGCGACGAGGAGGAACCGAGCGGGTACGGCCGCTGCCATCGATGGCGACGAACACGAACACTGCCTCGGTGACCTTGCGCCATTCGCTGGACAGCGGATCGTCGCTCCACACTTCGACCATCATCTGGATCGAGCTACGGCCGATTTCCAGGGTCTGGGTATAGAAGGACAATTGCGCGCCAACGGCCACAGGGACCAGGAAGGCCATACGGTCGATGGCAACGGTAGCCACTCGGCCACCGGCAACGCGACTGGCCATGGCAGTGCCGGCCAAGTCCATCTGGGCGACTAGCCAGCCGCCGAAAATGTCGCCGAAACCGTTGGTTTCACGCGGCAATGCAGTGATCTGCAAGGCCAGGTCGCCTTGCGGGATAGGATCTTCTTGTTCGAGTTCAATCATGCCGGGGGTGCCTCTGACCCGTGACGCTTCGTTGGTTGGCGCTATGACAGACGCCTCGAAAAACGATTCAGCACAACTATTCTACGCTGCTTTCGCTTTGCCAGGCGGCGAAGGGAAACTCTGCGAAACCGACTAAGCACTTCTAGCGGCGTTTTCGCACAACATCCTTCAGACGACGCAACCCCTTCCTACAGGCGGCCAGTATATAGAGCGAAAAGCGCAGCGACGACCATGCAGTCATGAATACTTGTATTGATTTTGTACTGCGCTGTGCTTTTTCCAGCAATTTGCTATCGTTCGGAGCTTCCCAGGCCCAAACCCGCGTCGCAGGCGGCCTGTAGTCTCAATAAAGAAATACCAATAAGAGATACCTATGACCTCCGTGCCCGGCAGTATCGCGCAGCCTTCGAGGCCGCTCACCCGCAGTGACTACAAGACCCTGTCGCTTTCCGCTTTGGGCGGTGCGCTGGAATTCTACGATTTCATCATTTTCGTGTTCTTCGCCACCGTGGTCGGCAAGCTGTTCTTTCCCGCCGACATGCCTGAATGGCTGCGTTTGATGCAAACGTTTGGCATTTTTGCCGCGGGTTACCTGGCGAGGCCCCTGGGCGGTATCGTCATGGCCCACTTCGGCGACCTGCTGGGGCGCAAGAAAATGTTCACCCTGAGCATTTTCATGATGGCCGTGCCGACGTTGATCATGGGCATGCTGCCAACCTACGCGCAGATCGGCATGTGGGCACCGATCCTGCTGTTGCTGATGCGGGTAATCCAGGGTGCAGCGATTGGTGGTGAGGTGCCGGGCGCCTGGGTGTTTGTTTCCGAGCATGTGCCTGCGCGCAACACGGGCTATGCCTGCGGCACCCTGACCGCCGGGCTGACCTCCGGGATCCTGCTCGGCTCGCTGGTGGCAACGTTGATCAACACTATCTACAGCCCTGAGGAAGTCGCTGACTACGCCTGGCGTATTCCATTCCTGCTCGGCGGGGTATTCGGTTTCTTCGCGGTGTACTTGCGCCGCTGGCTCCATGAAACACCGGTGTTTGCCGAAATGCAGGCGCGCAAGGCGCTGGCCGAAGAAGTCCCCCTGCGTGCGGTATTGCGTGACCACCGTGGCGCCATTGTCATCTCGATGTTGCTGACCTGGCTGCTGTCGGCTGGCATCGTCGTGGTGATCCTGATGACCCCGGCATTGCTGCAGAGCCTGTATCAGGTCAGCCCGACCGATTCGCTCAAGGCCAACAGCCTGGCCATCGTCCTGCTCAGCCTGGGTTGCATTGTTACAGGTGCGCTTGCCGACCGCTTTGGTGCCGGCCGGGTATTCATCGTCGGCAGCCTGTTGTTGCTGATTTCCTCCTGGACCTTCTATCACAGCCTGCCGACCCACCCCGAGTGGATGTTCCCGTTGTATGCCCTGACCGGGCTATTTGTGGGTATTGTCGGCGCCGTGCCCTATGTCATGGTCAAGGCTTTCCCGCCTGTGGTGCGCTTCAGTGGCCTGTCTTTTTCCTACAACATGGCCTATGCGATCTTCGGCGGTCTGACCCCGATGGTGGTGACCGCGCTGCTCAAGTTCAGCCCTATGGCACCGGCCTACTACGTCGCCGGCATCTGCACCATTGGTCTGCTGGTGGGTATTTATCTGTTGGCCAATAAACGCTGAAAGCGCTCTAGTTCAATCCTCGCAACATTTTGAAAAGGCCATCACCGTCATTCGGTGATGGCCTTTCATCTAATTGTCACATTCGATTCATAAAGTGTTCATGCGGCCTGCAGATACTTGGGCCCGATCCATCTCACCCCAATTCCTGCTAGGAGCAAGGCATGAAACTGAAGCGTTTGATGGCGGCCCTGACTTTCGTCGCCGCTGGCGTTGCCACCGCCAATGCGGTTGCCGCTGTTGACCCTGCTATTCCGACCTACACCAAGACCACCGGTGTGTCGGGCAACCTCTCCAGCGTCGGTTCCGATACCCTGGCGAACCTTATGACTCTGTGGGCTGAGGCCTACAAGAAGGAATACCCGAACGTAAACATCCAGATCCAGGCTGCCGGCTCCTCCACTGCGCCACCCGCGCTGACTGAAGGCACCGCCAACCTCGGCCCGATGAGCCGCAAAATGAAGGACGTCGAGCTGCAGGCGTTCGAGCAGAAGTACGGCTACAAGCCAACCGCTATCCCGGTTGCCGTCGATGCCCTGGCCGTGTTCGTGCACAAGGACAACCCGATCAAAGGCCTGACCATGGCTCAGGTCGATGCGATCTTCTCGTCGACCCGTCTGTGCGGCGCTAAAGCCGACGTAAAAACCTGGGGCGACCTGGGCGTGACCGGCGACCTGGCCAACAAGCCAGTCCAGCTGTTCGGTCGTAACTCGGTATCCGGCACCTACGGTTACTTCAAGGAAGAAGCCCTGTGCAAAGGCGACTTCAAGCCTAACGTCAACGAACAACCTGGCTCGGCTTCGGTTGTGCAGTCGATCAGCAGCTCGCTGAACGGTATCGGTTACTCGGGCATCGGCTACAAGACTGCCAGCGTCAAGACCGTGCCTCTGGCCAAGAAAGACGGTGGCGCATTCGTTGAAGACAACGAAGCCAACGCCCTGAACGGTACCTACCCGCTGTCGCGTTTCCTCTACGTTTACGTCAACAAAGCGCCGAACAAGCCTCTGGCCCCGCTGGAAGCCGAGTTCGTCAAACTGGTTCTGTCGCAAGCAGGCCAGCAGGTTGTCGTGAAAGACGGCTACATCCCGCTGCCTGCCAAAGTGGCTGAGAAAGCCCTGGCAGACCTGGGTCTGAACCACGCCAGCAAAGGCGTAGCAGCAAACTAAGTGTGAGACAGGCAGGGTCTGGAAATGACCAGATCCTGCCGCAAATTGCGAGTCCGCTGCCAGGGATATCTGAGCGGCGGGCTTTTTTGCGTCACTGCATTGTCATGTTTTTGTAATACGGGACCGCTAGGGTGTGCGCATGAATGATCTGGCCAACTCCACCATGACCCAAAATTCTCCCCCCCTGCGGATTGATTTCAATACGCCGGAACTGCAACGCAAGCGTCGTTTGCGTGCGCTCAAGGATCGCCTGACCCGCTGGTATGTACTGGTCGGCGGGCTTGCCGTGCTGGCAGCGATCACCTTGATCTTCTTCTACCTGGCTTATGTGGTTGTGCCTCTGTTCCAGGGTGCCACGCTGACCAGCAAGAAAGCGCTGGAGCCGACCTGGTTGAGCCAGGATGCCGGCAAGCCGCTGATGATTGCCCTGGAAGAGCAGAACCTGGTGGGCATGCGGGTTTCCGACAAGGGTCAAGTGCTGTTCTTTGACACCAAGACCGGGGCCGAGCTCAAGCGGGTCGAACTGCCGGTACCAGCAGGCACTCAGGTGACCTCCATCGGTGCCGACCAGCCGGGTAACCCGCTGGTTGTCCTGGGTCTGTCCAATGGCCAGGCGCTGGCGTTCAGCCACAGCTATAGAATCACTTACCCGGACAACAAGAAAACCATCACCCCGGCCGTCGACTTCCCGTATGGCCAGGAGCCGTTCGTGCTCGACGAGCAAGGCCGCGCGCTGGAGCACGTCAGCCTCAATGTGAACGGTGAAACCCTGGTGGTTGCCGGTTCCACTGGCGCGCATCTGCAAGTGGTGTCGCTGAGCCGCGAAGAAAACATGATGACCGGCGAGGTCACCAGCGAGCAGAACCGCATCGATCTGCCGCAGATGACCGAACCGGTCAAAGCGATATTCATCGACCCGCGCCAGCAGTGGCTGTATGTGATCAACGGGCGGGCCCAGGCGGATGTCTTCAGCCTGCGTGACAAGAGCCTCAACGGTCGCTACAAGCTGCTTGAAGACGGTAATGCCGAAGTCACTGCCAGCACTCAACTGGTGGGCGGTATCTCGCTGATTATCGGTGACTCCAAAGGCGGTCTGGCCCAGTGGTTCATGGCCCGTGATCCGGATGGCGAGCAGCGCTTCAAGCGCATCCGTGAATTCCAGATGGGTACTGCGCCGATCGTGCAGATCGATGCCGAAGAACGTCGCAAGGGCTTCGTTGCCCTGGATGCCAGCGGCAAGCTTGGTGTGTTCCACAGTACCGCACACCGCACCTTGCTGGTCGAGCCGGTAGCCGAAGGCGCAGGCATTCTGGCGCTGTCGCCACGGGCCAACCGCATCATCGTCGAAGAGGGCGGCAAGCTGCTGCCGCTGACGCTGAAGAACCCGCACCCGGAGGTGTCCTGGAGCGCGTTGTGGAGCAAAGTCTGGTACGAGAACTATGACGAGCCGAAGTACGTCTGGCAGTCCACTGCGTCGAACACCGACTTCGAACCCAAGCTGAGCCTGTCGCCACTGACCTTCGGTACCCTGAAGGCAGCGTTCTACGCGATGATCCTGGCCGCTCCGCTGGCGATTGCCGCAGCGATCTACACCGCCTACTTCATGGCCCCGGGCATGCGCCGCAAGGTCAAGCCGGTGATTGAGCTGATGGAGGCAATGCCGACGGTAATTCTCGGCTTCTTCGCCGGTCTGTTCCTCGCGCCGTACCTGGAAGGGCATTTGCCCGGTGTGTTCAGCCTGTTCCTGTTGATGCCGATCGGCATCCTGGTCGCCGGCTTCGCCTGGAGCCGCCTGCCCGAGTCGATTCGCCTTCGTGTTCCGGATGGTTGGGAAGCCGCGATCCTGATCCCGGTGATCCTGCTGACCGGCTGGTTCGCGCTGTACATGAGCCCGTTGCTGGAGACCTGGTTCTTCGGTGGTGACATGCGCCTGTGGATCACTAACGACCTGGGCATCACTTACGACCAGCGCAACGCACTGGTAGTGGGTATCGCCATGGGCTTTGCGGTGATCCCGAACATCTATTCGATTGCCGAAGACGCCGTTTTCAGTGTGCCGCGCAGTCTGACCCTGGGCTCCCTGGCACTCGGTGCAACGCCATGGCAGACCCTGACCCGCGTGGTCATCCTGACCGCCAGCCCGGGCATTTTCTCGGCACTGATGATCGGTATGGGCCGTGCGGTGGGTGAAACCATGATCGTACTGATGGCCACCGGCAACACCCCGGTCATGGAAATGAACCTGTTCGAAGGCATGCGCACCCTGGCCGCCAACGTTGCGGTGGAAATGCCGGAATCGGAAGTCGGTGGCAGTCACTATCGTGTGCTGTTCCTCGCCGCGCTGGTGCTGCTGATGTTCACCTTCGTGATGAACACCTTGGCCGAGCTGATTCGCCAGCGTCTGCGCAAGAAATACTCGTCGCTTTGATAGAAAGGTAGAGATCCGTGAAAAAGGATTCCCTCAAAAGCTGGTTCAAGAGCGGCGCCCCTGGCGTCTGGATCAGCGGTGGCGCGGTCGCCATTGCGGTGATCATGACCATCGGTCTGCTCTCCGTGATCGCTGTACGTGGCCTCGGCCACTTTTGGCCGGCTGACCTGGTCCAGGCCACCTACAAGGTGCCTGGCCAGGCCGACCACGTCGTCGTCGGCGAAGTGGTGCAGAAGGAAGAAGTACCTCTGGCGCGTTTGAAAGGGGCCGGCTTGCCGGTTCCCGATAACGGTCCGGAGTTCATGACCCGTGAGCTGATCAAGGTCGGTAACCGCGACCTCAATGGCAGCGACTTCACCTGGGTGGTCGGCGACTGGCTGACCGACATGCAGACCCCGGTCGACCTGATTGCCCTTGAGCGTCGTGAGTGGGGCAACTTCTACGGCTATCTGGTGAGCGTCAAGGAAAACGGCAAGGTCGTCGCCGAAGGCAAGGCGGCCTGGACCGAGCTGCAAGCACGCCTCAAGCGTGCCGACAAGCTGGCCGGCGAGCTGCAAAAGCTTGAGAAGAAGGACATCGGTGCCATCAACTACGGCCTTGAGCGTCTGCGTCTGCAGGCTCGCAAGCTGGAACTCGATGGTAAGTTGAATGCCACCGCTCAGGCCGACATGGACGCCGAACGTGCCGAGCTGAACAACCGCTACAAGGCCATCGAAGAGCGTCTGGGCAACCTGCATGAGGACTTCGGTCGCGATAGCCTGGTGGCCAAGGACGGTAACGGCCGTGAAATCGAGATCAACCTGAGCAAGGTGGTCCACGCTTACCAGCCGAACGCCATGGGCTACTTCACCAAACTGGGTGTGTACTTCGCCAAGGTCTGGGAATTCCTGAGCGACGACCCGCGTGAAGCCAACACTGAAGGCGGGATTTTTCCTGCGATCTTCGGCACCGTGATGATGACCCTGATCATGGCCGTGATCGTCACCCCGTTCGGCGTGCTGGCGGCGGTCTACCTGCGTGAATATGCACGCCAGGGGCCGGTGACTCGGCTGATCCGCATCGCGGTGAACAACCTGGCCGGTGTACCGGCGATTGTCTACGGTGTGTTTGGTCTGGGCTTCTTCGTCTACGTACTGGGTGGCTCGCTTGACCGTCTGTTCTTCCCCGAAGCTTTGCCGGCGCCAACCCTGGGTACTCCAGGTCTGCTCTGGGCGTCGCTGACCCTGGCGCTGCTGGCGGTTCCGGTGGTGATCGTGGCTACGGAAGAGGGCCTTGCGCGTATTCCGCGTACGGTTCGCGAAGGGTCGCTGGCCCTCGGTGCCACCAAAGCTGAAACCCTGTGGAAGATCGTCCTGCCAATGGCCAGCCCGGCAATGATGACCGGCATGATCCTCGCCGTGGCACGTGCCGCTGGTGAAGTGGCGCCGCTGATGCTGGTGGGTGTAGTGAAACTGGCGCCATCGCTGCCAGTGGACGGCAACTACCCGTACCTGCACCTGGACCAGAAGATCATGCACCTGGGCTTCCACATCTACGACGTCGGCTTCCAGAGCCCTAACGTCGAGGCCGCGCGGCCGCTTGTGTATGCCACCGCGTTGCTGCTGGTGCTGGTGATCGCCACGCTCAACCTCTCGGCGGTGTGGATTCGTAACCACCTGCGCGAGAAGTACAAGGCGCTGGACAGCTGATCGATACACCTTTTTTGCAAGTGCCGCCCGTGTGTTGTGCCGGGCGGTTCGATGAAACGAAATTGATAGCGTATGGAGTCTGACCATGCAGCAAGAATCCCACGCCCACGGCATCGATATGTCGGCCCTGGGTCGTACCAAGCAGAGCCTGCAACTGGCCGATGAAACCGTAGCCATTGAAGTGCCTGGCCTGAGCCTGTACTACGGCGACAAGCAAGCCCTGTTCGATGTCAGCATGAACATTCCGAAGCAGCGCGTGACCGCCTTCATCGGTCCGTCCGGCTGCGGTAAGTCCACCTTGCTGCGTACCTTCAACCGCATGAACGACCTGGTTGACGGTTGCCGTGTCGATGGCGCGATCAACCTGTACGGCAACAACATCTACCGCAAGGGCGAAGACGTGGCCGAGCTGCGTCGCCGGGTCGGCATGGTGTTCCAGAAGCCCAACCCGTTCCCCAAGACCATCTACGAAAACGTGGT
>OEPS010000887.1_pt1 | contig 10059 bp, 9 predicted proteins | sample 1539411 | NCBI WGS metagenome assembly OEPS01 (sample SAMN02671747, study PRJEB22543) | soil metagenome | biome: bacteria | place: China:Hunan Province, Lengshuijiang City | collected 2012-10-15 | depth 0.08m m | reverse complement strand
CATCCACTGCTCTCACCATTTCAAGCTTAAGTGACCTTGAAGACACAAGCTGGCGCTAGCCGGCGATGGGGTGCGTAGCGCCCCTGGCCCGGCGATGCCGGACATCCTTGATCAGCTCGGGGGCGGTCTGGTGGATGACCCGGACGTTGTCATGGATGGATCTCTCGTTGCTGGTATTGCTCAGCGCTTTTGTAAACAATAGCGCCCGCGAAAAACGCGCTACCTGTTTATTGACCGAGATTCCCATGCCTTCGATCCCTTTCACTGTCGAACTGCTGCAAACTGGCGCGGACCAAGCCGAGCTGATCCGCAACCTGTACCAGTTCTATGCCTATGAGTCCTCGGACTGGGAGCAAGAGGATGTGGAAGTGGATGGCCGTTTCTACATCCACGAAGAGCACCTGGCCCGCTACTGGCAGGAGCCACAGTGGAGCGCCAACCTGATCCTGGTCGATGGCTTTATCGCCGGCTTCCTGTTGGTCGAGCGCAGCGAGTTCGCGGCACTCAATGCTTTGGAACTGGCTGACTTGTTCATCCTCAAGCGTTACCGGCGCAAAGGCATCGGCCGAGCAATTGCCAGCCAGGTGCTGATGAGCGGGGAGAGCGACTGGCTGGTGCGTTTCTACGACCAGGACGAAACCGCTCAGGCCTTCTGGCGCACGGTGCTGGACAACCTGCCTCGGCCGGTACGGACCATTGAGCTGGATGACGAGCCTGAACTGTTGAGCTACCTGGTCACCCGCGCGGTGCACTGATCGGTTGACCCGAATTTCGCGGGGCAAGCCCGCTCCCACTGGTGTGTATCGAGACGATATCTGTTTCCCGCGTAATACCTGTGGGAGCTGGCGCTAGCCGGCGATCGACCGCACAGCGGTCGCAAAAAAACGGCTGCGGTTTGTTGCGGTCTGTACCGGCCTCTCGCCGGCTTCGCCAGCTCCCACAGGAACCAGTGTCAGCTGGCACAAACCATAGAATCTCCCACTGTGGGAGCGGGCTTGACTCACGAAGGTCGCCCGCTTCGTTTGAGACCGTCTGTCGCAGCGTCATACCAGCGCTGTTGACGTCGGCGCCTGGCGGGTTGATTATTGATCTATCGCATGCGATCTAATCGATAGCGATCAAATAAATCGAACCCCGAGGAACTCCCCATGAGCAAGATCGAAAAAGTCCTGTTGACCGGCAAGACCCATACCACCCTCAGCGTCGCGGGTAGCACTGCGCGCGGCCTGGACATCCAGTTGTCGTCGCCGGGTGCCAGCAAGCCTGCCTACGAATTCAACGCCATTGCCCCGCATCCGACCGCCGAACAGCTGTTCTCCGGGGCATGGTCGGCCTGCTACATCGCCGCGGTGGAGCTTGTTGCCAAGGAAATGAAAGTGGCGCTGCCTGCGGGGCTTGCAGTCGACATCGAGGTTGACCTCGGCCAGACCGGCAAGGACTACTTCCTCCAGGCTCGATTGACCGCGCGCCTGCCAGGCCTGGACCCTGAAGTGGCGAACGCACTGGTGCATGCAGCGGACCAGGTGTGCCCTTACTCCAAGGCTACCCGCGGCAATATCGAGGTGACCTTGAAGGCGATCACCGAGTAATACCGCGGGTGGACGGGCACATGCCGTCTTGACAGCAAAGGGCCGGGACAGGATTATCAGCTTGGTCGCATGCGATTAAATCGCATGATGTTAAAACTGCCCCCGCCAGGCGAACGTTTCTACGGTCGCCTGGCGGGGGCACGCGTCGTTCTCTGTTCAGGAAGGGATATCTATGAAACCTGCCGATTTGAAGCTTTCTGAATTTCTCTGTTTTGCCGTCTATTCGACCAACCTTGCTTTCGGCAAGGCGTACAAACCGAAACTTGAGCGCCTGGGCTTGACCTACACGCAATACATCACCCTGGTGGCGCTCTGGGAACTGGACGACCAGACCGTCGGCAGCCTGGGTGAAAAGCTGTTTCTCGAATCCAACACGCTGACGCCGATCCTGAAGAAACTGGAAAACATGGGCTACGTGCAACGTCAACGCGACCCTGAGGATGAGCGTCAGGTGCGCATCCGTCTGACCGACAGTGGTCGGCAGTTACGCGATGAAGGTTCGGACGTGGACCTGTTCAGCGCCACCGGCCTGACATCGGAAGAATTTACCCAGGTTCAGGGTGCGGTAGTGAAGCTGCGCGATAATCTGATCCGTTCGCTCAGGGACAAGGATTGAGGTGCAGGCCTGGCAGTAATGGCTTGCTCCTGGGCGATGGAACTGACCAGCGCATGGCAACAGCATGTTGAGCAGTGCCTTGGGCTTTGTTCCTTGATCGCACCTTCACTCTCGGCCTGCTCTTATTGATATTTTCGGCTGCGAGCAAACGCGTAAACATTAAGGTCAGTCCCGAACTGTATTAAAGATAAGTTCGACACCTGTTTCGTCAATGTCTGAACCTGTTTTATGGTTTCAAAGGCAGGTTGTAACTAAATATATGTAACTGAATAATTCGTTAGTGCGAAACACCTTGTTACTTTGCGTAAATTTTGTAAATCGACTGTTGATGATAATTTTTCGTAAATAGTATTGCGCATCATTTTCTGATGATGGCAATCAAATGGCTAATAACGCTGAAACAACACGTCGTTCTGAATCCGCTCATCTTTACACCGCACTCGGCCTGGCGATGGCTTCCTGGTCTTCTGCCAGTATGGCTGAAACATCAGGTACGGCCGTTACACCGCCCAACGCTGCGTTGGAACTGGATGCAACCGCTATTACCGGAAAGCATCACGAAACGTTCAAAGTCGATGAAATGTCATCGCCAAAGTTCACCGCCCCTCTTCGTGAAACGCCAAAATCGATCACCATCATTAATGAAGCGTTGATGAAAGAGCGCGGCGTCACCTCGCTGACGGATGTGCTGCGCACAACTCCCGGTATTACCCTGGGGGCCGGTGAGGGCGGTACACCTTTGGGTGATCGTCCGTTTATTCGTGGTTTTGAATCCAGTACTGACATCCAGATCGATGGCGTGCGCGACCTGGGCCGGACGTCCCATGAGGCGTTCAACGTCGAGTCAGTGGAAATCGTCAAGGGGCCGGGCTCTTCTTATAGCGGTCGCGGCTCAACCGGCGGCACGATCAACCTGGTGAGCAAGGCGGCAAAGATGGATGACTCCATCGCTGGCACCGTCACCATGGGGACTGACCAGCTGTGGCGAAGCACCATTGATATCAACCAGTACCTGCCTGAACAGGACCTGGCCTTGCGTCTGAACGCCATGAAGCATGAAGCCGATACACCTGGCCGTGATGATGTCGAGGTCAAACGCTGGGGTATTGCCCCGACCATTACCTGGGGCTTGCAGGGACCGACTCGTGTAACGGCCAGCTACTACCATCTTGAGACAGATGACATTCCAGACCAGGGTCATCCGATCTCGCTGATTACCAACAAGCCAGTCAACGTTGATCGTGACAACTTCTACGGCCTGGTGGATCGTGATTTCCGGAAAACCTCCGCCGACTTGGCCACGTTGATCCTCGAGCACGACTTTTCCGAAGAACTGAAAGTGCGCAACACCTTGCGAGGTGGTCGGAGCATGCAGAACTACGTCATGAGTCGTCCGGTGTTTGCCAATGTCGGACAAGAAGAAAGCGGATTGGTAGGCCGGGGTTTCCGGCCACGAAATGTGGTCAATACCACGTTAATCAACCAGACCGACCTGTTTGGCACTTTCCATACTGGCGATATCAAACACAGCTACGCCACCGGGATGGAACTTAGCCGCGAAACCATTACCGACAAGAACAAGCACGCCGGCAACAACGGTCGTCCTGCGGACCTGGAAAACCCCAACCCTCATGATGGCGGCTGGACGCTGTTGCCGGGCACTGGAGAAGTGACCAGCAAATACCAGACCGAGGTTAAATCGCTGTACGCGTTCGACACCTTGGGCCTGCATGAGCAGTGGGACCTGAACCTGGGCTTGCGCTACGACGACTACGACGTGAAAAACCGCGTTGCTGGCGGTGCCGAGTCGTCCAGCGAACTGTGGAACTACCAGGCCGGCATCGTCTTCAAGCCCCTGCCCAATGGCAGCATCTACCTGTCTTACGGTACATCGTCCAACCCCTCGGGTGAGAATACCCAGTCCGGCGGTGCTGATGGAGCAGGTGCCGGTAACCTGAACGGCAACAAGGCCAACCTAGATCCGGAAAGAGCGCGGAGTGTTGAGCTGGGTACCAAGTGGGATGTGCTCAACGAGCAGCTGTCGTTGACGGCCGCCGTCTTTCGCACGAAAAAAACCAATGCCCGTGTCACCGACCCGCTCACTGGCCTGGTCGCACTCGATGGCGATCAGGAAGTGACCGGTTTCGAACTGGAGGCAACCGGCCGCATCACCGACGCCTGGGCCATCTGGGCAGGCTACACCTACCTGGACGCCGAGGTGTTGAAATCCGGCGGTGACCGCAGCAATGACGGCAATCAGTCCAAGTTCATCGCGCCGAACAGTTTCAGCCTGTGGAGCTCCTATGACATCAACGACCGCTGGAGAGTCGGTGCCGGGGCCAACTACATGGATGAGCGCTACATGAACGACGCCAACACCGTTACCGTCGATGACTACTGGCGCTACGACGCAATGCTTGGTTATAAGGTCAGCAAGAACCTGGATCTGCAACTCAACGTCCTCAACCTGACCGACGAAACCATCTACGATGCGTCCCATGTTGGCCTGTTCGCTACGGTGGCCCCGGGCCGCTCGGCTGAGTTGACCGCCAGCTTGACGTTCTGACGATGTGACGGGACGCCGCCGTTGCGGTTGCAATCCGCCAGAATGAAGCGCAAAAGCGGCTACGCTACAGATGCAGCGGGTGGTGTCACCTGCCACCCGCTGCAGTCAGTCGCCAAACTGCGGTGCTTCATCAGTGCAGGGAAGAAAACCAACGGCAGGGTTCATGATCAAGTTCCATCCTGTGTCCATCGGCCTGCGCGGCCTGATTCTGCTGCTTGTACTCCTCGCGGTCCTGGCCACGCTGTGCAACAGCCTGTGGGTGGCCTATGGGGTGCAACGTGATGCGCTGGTGCATTCGACGCTGCAGGCCAATCAGGCCTACACCTCCAAGGTGGCGTCCAGCATTGGTCAGTTCCTCAAGTCCGCGCATAGCCGCTTGAGCTACAGCAGCCAGTTGTTGGGCCGCGACTTCACTAATCAGCAACTGCTCCGGGAAGAGGTCGTGCGTTTGCAGGCCGATGACAAGGCTTTCAACGCCGTGCTGATCGTTGATGCCAACGGCAAAGCCCTGCAAATCTATCCCGATAACGCACAGATTGTCGGCACCACGCTCACGGCCGAGGAAGTCTCGCAGGCCTTGACGGAGCGACGCCCACTGGTCAGTCATGCTTATGAAAGTGCCGCAGGCAACCTGATCGTGTTTATCTCGCAACCGGTGTTCAGCCCTTCGGGACAATTTCTCGGCATCATTGGTGCGTCGATCTACATTCGCCAGCAGGGCATCTTGCATGCGTTGATCAGCAATCACTTTCACCAGGACGGCACCTTCGCCTTCGTCACCGATGAAAATCGGCGCCTGTTGTACCATTCCGACCACCACCGCATTGGTGAAGTGCTGAACGTCAGCGCGACGGTCGATGCGGCGTTGCGCGGCGAGCATGGTTCGATGGAGACCATCAACTCCAGGGGCATTGCCATGCTCGCGGGCTATGCCCAGATTGCCGACGCGAACTGGGCCGTGGTCGCGCAACAGCCTCGTGAGCACGCGCTGGCGCCGCTAGGGCAATTGCTGCGCGACATGTTCATCAAGGTGATTCCGGCAGGCCTGGTCGGTCTGCTGGTCATCCTCCTGGCGACCATGCTGATCAGCCGTCCCTTGCGGCAACTGGCGCAGCGTGCCGAACACCTGTCGGCGCCGCAGGCCAGCGAACAGCTGCAAGCCATCAACACCTGGTACGCCGAAGCGGCCGCCATTCGCCGCGCATTGCTCAGCGGCGTGCAATTGCTCCAGCAGAAACTCGGCAGCCTCAGTCATCAAGCGCAGAGCGACCCATTGACCGGCCTGGCCAACCGCCGCGCCATGGACGCTGCGCTACAGACCCTCACCCAGGCACAGCGCCCGTACGCAGTGCTGGCGCTGGATATCGACCACTTCAAACGGGTCAACGACACCTTTGGCCATGATGTCGGCGATGAAGCACTCAAACAGGTGGCCGCGATCATTGCCCAGTGCTCACGTGAGCAGGATCTGGCCTGTCGCGCAGGGGGCGAGGAGTTCGCGTTGATCCTGCCGGAAACCGACGCGCAGGCTGCCAGCAACATTGGCGAACGTATCCGCCAGACCATTGCATCCAGCCAGATCGTGCCAAGCGGGCCGTTGACCATTTCCATTGGTGTCGCCTGGTTGAGCGAAGAAACTTCGACTGCGGCGGCGATTCTCAAGCGCGCGGATGAACATCTCTATCACGCCAAGCAGACTGGCCGTAACCGGGTGGTGGCGACATTCAGCTCAACAGCCGTCAACCACTAGCCAGCGAGCCCCGCGCATGCCGGGCTGGCAGAGCGAATGCTACGCCCATCGAGGCTCGTCAGGGCATTACCGAGTGGCGTGGACGCCTCGTCGGTCAGTTGGCAAAACAGCGCGCTGATCACTTCACCATTTACTTCACCCTGAGCCTGGAGCAGCTGTGCCACAGCGCTCAGCGCCGACCAGTAGCGACGTACCAGGCAATAGGACCGGACGATGGCCTGCGGCTCCGCATCAAGCACCTTGCGTGCCGGGAGCAGATTGATCAGCTCCATGGCGCGATGACGGTCACCGGCGCCGCTACGGGTAATGCAGCGCTCGGACGGGCGGTGCCGGTAGATCGCTTCGGCCACGGGGCCGGCGAAGCAATGGATCAGGTCGCGCTCGATCAGGTCGATCATTGACGGCAGGTATTCGGCGATGCCGGGCGGCTCGAAGGCGGGGAGCGGTACACAGTACTCGGCTTCTACCAGGCCCTTGACCGCTTGCAGGTTGCCACGCAGGTCCACCATCGGGCCGATCTGCGCTTCAGCGCGGGTACGCACGGTGACACGCTTTATGCGTTGACCATTCCACCAGAAGGCGAGGGCATGACCTGCTTCATGGAAGGCTGTGCAACGCGGGCGTGAGTTCATGGTCCGGGCCTCAGTCAAGCAGGTAGCTATTCTCACGATCTGCTTGTGGCCCGGGGTTCGTACAAGAGATTTTTCCTATCAGGCAGCAAGAGCGCGACTATCACCTAATCCTCGTCTTCAAAGCGCCCGCTGGCGGTGCGATCGCGCAGGTAGCGCCGGCCCAGTGGAAACGCGGGCAACCAGGATTCGCGCCGCACGATCCAGCTTTCGTAGGTGGGTATCAGTTGATCGGGAGCATCCAGGGCACCCAGGTGCACTTCGATTTCATCATCGCTGCGGGCATAGACCGACGAACCGCAGCGTGGGCAGAAACAGCGCCCGGCGTAGTCGCGTACCTCGCCCGTAATCGTCACCGCTTCCTGAGGGAAAATCGCCGAAGCGTTGAACAACGCGCCATGATGCTTGCGGCAGTCCAGGCAGTGACACAGGCCGACCCGATAGGGGCGTCCAGAGGCCTCGATTGTTACTGTGCCGCACAGGCAACCGCCGGTGAATGTGTCCATGCCAAGCCTCCCATTCCGTAACGACTGTCAATGGATTGAGCTTACAACTGATACTCTGGGATTTTTGTCAGCGAGCTGAACGGTCAGTTGAGGTCTTGCATGTCATTGTCTATCAGTACCGAAACGCTCTGGATCGATACACCGCAGGGGCGTTTGTTCTGCTGTCGCTGGTTCCCGGAGATTGGGCAGGGAACAGCGCAACAGCCACCGATCATTCTCTTCCACGACTCGCTGGGCTGTATTGCCCTGTGGCGGGATTTTCCGCAGCGCTTGAGCCACGCCACCGGGCGGGAAGTGATTGCCTATGACCGCCTCGGTTTCGGTCGGTCCGATGGGTATCCAGGGGTATTGCCGCGGCAGTTTATCCGCGATGAAGCCGAGTGCTTCTTTGTCCACCTGAAAGCGGCGTTACAGATCGACCGCTTTGTTGCCCTGGGGCATAGCGTAGGCGGCGCCATGGCGGCGGCTTGTGCCTCGGTGTATCCGCAGCATTGCACGGCGCTGGTGACTATCGCGGCCCAGGCGTTTGTCGAAGACCGCACGCTGCAGGGCATTCGCACCGCCGAGGCACAGTTCGCACAAGCCGAGCACATGGCGCGTCTGGAAAAGTACCATGGCGATAAAGCGCCCTGGGTCCTCAGGGCCTGGACCGCGACCTGGCTTGCCGAAGCGTTCAGCGACTGGACCATCGAGAGCGCAATCGATGCGATTCACTGCCCGACGCTGGTCCTGCACGGCGAGCATGATGAGTACGGTTCGGTGCTGCATCCTGAGCATATCGCCACGCTGTCGAACGGGCCCAGCGAGTGCTTGATTCTGCAGGGCTGCCATCATGTACCTCATCGCGAAGCGCCTGACGCGGTGCTGGGCGCAGTCAGTCGATTTCTGGGTGAGTTCTGACTGTACAAATGACCCGCTTCAGCCTCCAACGCGTGCTGCTATCCAGCGACGGTACTGACGCGCGCGTAGGGCGTTAGCCAGCTGTTGCTCAAGCAGCGCCCGAAGCGGCGACACCTGCGGCTTGGGGGCTTTGCCCAGGCTGAGTTTGCGCAACTGGAATTTGACCACGGCCATGTTCGCCAGCGACGCCAGCGCTTTGTTTTTCCAGGTGATCGGCGCTAGCTGCGGCGCAGTGCCCTGGCCCGACTGCCAGTCACGTGGCAGGTTGGGGTCGATGGCCAGGGCGGTACCGATGCCGACCATGGCCACGCCGTTTTGCACGACCTGTTCGGCCACTGGCAGGCGCCGGATGCCACCGGTGACCATCAGCGGCATGCTGGCCACCTTCTGGACGTCACGGGCGAACTCCAGGAAGTAGGCTTCCCGGGCCAGGGTGCGTCCGTCACGGGCATCACCCTGCATGGCCGGGGCTTCGTAGCTGCCACCGGATAACTCGACGAGATCGACGCCCAGGGGATTGAGTAACTTCACCACGTTGCGGGCATCCTCGGCACTGAAGCCGCCGCGCTGAAAATCTGCGGAGTTGAGCTTTACCGCCACGGCAAATTGCGGCGCCACCACAGCGCGAACCGCCTTGACGATTTCCAGCAGCAAGCGTGCGCGGTTCTCCAGCGGGCCACCCCAGGCGTCGCTGCGTTTGTTGCTCAGTGGCGACAGGAACTGGCTGAGCAGGTAGCCATGTGCGGCATGGATCTCCACCCCGGTAAAACCGGCCTGTTCCGCCAGTTGGGCGGTATGGGCAAAGCGCTGGATCACCTCGTGGATGACCTCTTCGGTCATCGCCTGCGGTGGCTTGAAGTGCTTGGACATCGTGCCCAGGTCCAGGGCCACTGCCGAGGGCGCCCAGGTTGGCTGGCCGAGGTTGGCCGGCATCTGCCGTCCGGGGTGGTTGATCTGCAGCCAGAACTGCGCACCGCGGGCGCGACCGACGCTGGCCCAGTGCTTGAATTTGGCCAGTTGCCTGTGGTCTTCGAGTACCACACCGCCAGGGCCGGTCATTGCGTGTCTGTCGACCATCACGTTGCCGCTGATCAACAAGCCGGCGCCACCCTCGGCCCAGGCCTGGTAAAGGCGCATCAGTTCTTCGGAGGGGGCCTGGTCGGTGTCGGCCATATTCTCTTCCATCGCTGCCTTGGCCAGGCGGTTGGGAATCATGCTGCCATTGGGCAGTGTCAGGGGGGCGAACACGTTCATGGGGGGTACCTCGATTGATCGTGTTCAACACCATAACGTTAAAGTTAAGTTTAATGTCAACAGGCTATTTTCAGCCTCTTCGTGAGATGCTGGGGGCTATGACCTTGGCGAGCTTATCCATTTCATGTGGCGCTGCTGCTGGCCCCTTCCGCCCTTACGGCGGCCTACTTTTTTCTTGGAAAAAGTAGGCAAAACCGCTTGCTCCTGCATACGGCCCTACGCTGCGCTCCGGGTCCCTTCGCTCCGGCA
>OEPS010000886.1_pt1 | contig 10060 bp, 10 predicted proteins | sample 1539411 | NCBI WGS metagenome assembly OEPS01 (sample SAMN02671747, study PRJEB22543) | soil metagenome | biome: bacteria | place: China:Hunan Province, Lengshuijiang City | collected 2012-10-15 | depth 0.08m m | reverse complement strand
GTCGACCTGGGCCGCCTGGGCGCCTCCGTCGACGACGGCGTCGGCGACCATGCTCGCCCGGCGGGCGCCGAGGTCGAGGTTGTACTCATCGGTCCCCTCCGGCGACGCCCGGCCAACCAGCTGGACCCGCAGGGCCGGGTCCGCCTTCAGGTTGGCGATCACCGACGAGAGCGCGGCGGGGCCGCCCGACTCCATGCTGGCCTGCAAGGCGGCCGAGCCGGTTGCGCCGACCGCCGGCTTGTCCAGCTTGAACGGCACCGACACGGCGACAGGCACGATCTGGTTCGGCGGCGCCTGGGGCGCCGGCGTCGTGGGCGTCGTCGGAGGTGGGGCCGGGAGCTGCGGGGTGATCGGGGCCAGCGGCAGCTTGACGCAGTGGTTGTCGATGATGACCTCGAGGGGGCCGGTGCAGCACCGGTTCTCGGCGAGGGCGATCTCGTTGTAGTCGCAGCAGTTCTCCTTGCTGCGCATCGACCCGTTGCAGCACTTGCCGGCGAACTCGCCCATGCCCGCCCGCTCGAAGCCGATGAACGGCTTGCAGTCTGGCGGGTTCTTCCGCCCGACTCCGCGGAGGGCGTCGAGCGCCTTCTTCACGTCGCTCAGGTGCGCGGTCTGCCCGCGCAGGAAGCCCGGCACCCCGGGAACGTCGGGAACGCTCACGCCCGGGTCGAGTTGGTCGAAGACCGGCAGGGGGATGAGCGGCTTGGACTCCTGGCGTTGAAGGCTCAACTGCGAGCCCCGCCCGGCGAGCTCCGGGTTGCGACTCGAACCGCTGACTGCGCCCGGGGCGCGAGGGCTCGCGGCCACCCCGGCCGAAACCCGGTCGGCGATGCGCTCCGCCTCCCGTTCGAACGGGTCGCCGGGATCGCTCACGCTCAGGTCGCCCTGCCGCTTCCCGGCGACCGGGCCGGCCGCCTGCTGGGCGACGTGCGCCGCTTCGTGCGCCAGGAGGTGGCGGCCGGCGGCAGTGCCCGGTGCAAACGCCCCCGGGGCGAAGAAGATGTCCCGCCCGGTGGTGAACGCCTTTGCCTGCAGCTGGCCCGCCAGCGCCCCGGCGGCGGCGTCGGTGTGGATCCGGACGCCGGCGAGCGGGATGCCCACAGCCGGCTCCACCTGCTGGCGGAGGCCGGCATCCATGGGGGCCCCCTTGCCTCGGAGCCCCTCGATGATGGTCGCGACGCCATCACCTGCCCGCCCGGCGGCGGCGTGGGCGCGGCGCTTCTCGTCCGGACAGGAGCACACTGTGTCGCCGCAGCGCTGGACGGTGACTCCGCTCGGGCGGGCCGCCCGACCCGCCCGCCGGCGGGCGTCGGGATGGGCGATGGACGAGGCCGGGCTGTGGGGGGCCGGGTGTCGGGTCGAGACCGGAGCGGGAGGCGCCGAGCGAGCCGAGGCGACCGCGGCGCACCGCGCACCGCCGCTCAGCCCCATGGCCGCGTGCCGACCGGGGTCCTGCCGTAGCTGTGGCGGACCATGCCCGCCATGGTGGGAGCGCGGCATCACCGCAGCGTCACCGGGCCGGGCGACGTGACGGCACGGTCACGCCGGCCTGACGGGGGAACCGCACGCTGGGTCCGTGATCGCCCTTCCTCCCATGCACCACCCGGCGGGGGAGCCGCCGAGGGCCCGCCGCCTGCTGCGCCCCCACCCCGCGGGGCGCGATTGCCACTGCGACGACAAGGAGGCCAACAAGCAGGAGCTTTGACGGGCGGCCGCTCACTGTCCGGCGTGAAATGCATGAAATGCGTTGGCGGAGACCGCGGCGGCGCGGCGAGGCGGTGGCTCCGGATCGGCGTCCTCCCATCCTCTGTGCCCTATGCCGAATCTCAATTCTGTGACTCTGACCTCATATACCGCGGTGAGGCGCTCACAGAATCGATGATCTGCGATCACCGGTAGCTGAGGAGTCCCTATTGGTGGGCGGAGAGAAGCCATCCGGACCGCCGTAGCACCGGACCGAAGCTCAGCTTGGGGAATCGCCCCGATGGAGTGCGGTATCGCAGGTCGAGGGTCAATAGGCCCATCGCCGTCCTGGGCCATGTAAACGGGGCCAAACACCCCCCTGGGGGGGTGTGCGGCAGCGGGGGGGAGCACTCACGGATGCTCGTCGTCCTGGTGCTCCTGCTGCGGGGCGTCGCCTCGTGGTTCCGGCGTTCCCCGCCCGCATGACTTTGCCGGCCTCGAGCATGGCGAGGGCCGGAACCGAAGCTCCGAGGACCGCTGTGCCCGCCAAGCAGGCCTCACCGCCGAAGCGTCCTTCTGATGTCCTTCATGAGCAGGACAAGGTGGAGGTCGTCGGTGGGGCTGGCCTCGAATTCGGGCACCAGGTGCAGGTAGAAGGCCCGGGCCTCGGCCGACTCGGCATGCACCAGCAGACCCCGGCAGCCGATGTCGTCGGAGAGCTCCAGCAACCGGGCGAACGCGTCCTGGAGCAGCGCCGCCCCGAGGCCTCGGCGCTCGTGGGTGATGTCGACGCCGAGGCGAGCCAGCAGTGCGACCGGCTGCGGGTAGCGCCCGGCTCCCCTGCGAAGCCGCGACGGAGCGGCCGCGGCGGTGACCCGGGCCAAGCACCATGCGTAGTAGGCGACCACCACCGTGCTGCCGGCTTCCGTGACGACGAACACCTTCGTCGTGCCGGTGGCCATCGACTGGTGGGAGAACCGGCGCAACCAGTTGGTCTGCTCGGCCGGTCGGCACGCAAACGCCGAGAGGTCGTGATGAGCGGCAAGCGGCTCGGGCAGCTGGTACCGGCTCACTCCCCGAACGGCGAGGGACGCTCCATGAGTCGGCGGAGGCCGCGCAGGTCGCGGGCAGGCCGGTCGTTGATCGCTTCCCACGCCTCCAACGCGTCCTGATCCAGTTCGAAGCGATCCCGGTCCGCCAGGACGCGACGGGCCGCCTCGACGGCGTTGGTGACGACGAACTCGGTCAGGTCCGTCTGGGTCACCTCTGCCGCCCGGTCGATCAACGCGCGCTCGTCGGGTGTGGTGCGAAGTTCCAGCCGCCGGCTGCGTCGTCGGACCTCGGTTGTCGGCATCGTCGGCTCCTCCTGCGGTGTACGCCCATTGTACGAATGCTGGGGCCCGGGGGGATTGGTTTCTTGCCGGGCGGGATGGTTTGGACGTGGCTTCAAGAAGGAGGACACCCGCTACCGGTCGTATCCGGCCGCTTGGGCCATTCGCAGTACTCGACGACCCTGGACCACTACATCGGATGGATGCCAGCGGCCGACCGGGATGCAGCCGAGTACATGGACTCCTTGCTTGACGGCGCCGTCTCTATCGGTGCCCGAGGAAGCCCAAGTCCAGAAGCGTGGCTGAAATCTGTAGTAGCAGCTCACGGATAAGTGACCTACGGCGATCAAATCCAGGGCGATCTCCCCGGGTGGCGCGACCGAGGTCGCCGAGCGCCAGGCTCAGGCTCTCCAAGGCGCTGGTGAGCTCGGCGGCCGGAACCAGCGTGGGGAAAGGCCCGAAGATGAAGCGGAGTCCCTTGCAACCGGGCCCAGCTTGTCGGGTCCAAATGGTGATGCACGGCTCCGATCGCAGCGTCGCCCTCCATGAAGAGGGGGGCCAGCATCTCGGCCGGACGCTCCCCGAGTCCGGCCGAGAGCTTCATCGTTTCCGGATGCCTCCGTCCGCCCTGGCAATCAACTCCGCGAGGAGCGGAACGCCCCACGCGGCGCGTTCGTCATCCGTGGTCGCCGGGTCGACCTCCCAGAGGAAGCTGCGATCGCCCTCGACGAGGTACTGGGTGCCGAAGCGCTGCGGTTTCCCCTGATGCATCAGCCAACGGTCGTACGCTGCCGCGGCCATCCACCGGCCGGCAGGGTGGCCGCGCTTTGCCGCTTCCAGCGCGAACTCGTGGGCCTGCCGGTAGTCGGCCGCAACGTCGCCGTGCTGGAGGACAACCGCCGCCATGAACCAGTCTTCGGCGTCTTGGAGAGCTCCGCCCAACCACATTTCGCGCACTCGCTGCACACGCTCGAGATCGCGGTCCTCGAGGTCCGGAGGGAGGTCGGCCAGGCCACGGCTTCTGTCGCCCTGATCGGCAAGAAACAGGCGGTGTAGCTCGCCGTTCATGTCAGAGCGCAGGGCTCACAACGGCCACTTCAGTGGAGGCAGCCCGGGCCGGTCGAGGACGACCCACTGACTCCCGTCGACCGTCCCTTCCCAGCGGAACCGCCCCTTCACGGGACACCCCAGCTCCGCCCACGACCGGTAGGCGGCCAGCGTGCGATCCCAGAGAGCGAGGGCGGGGCCGAGGACGCCGACTCGCCACCCACCGCCGTCCTGGGGAGCGAAGCGGAGAACGGTCTCCTCCCTTTCGAAGAACAGACACACGTCCCACCTGAGCTTGCCGTCGATCAGGACCCCGTAATGGACGAAACGGATGGGCGAAAGCTGGCATTGGACCATCCACAGCAGGTCCGAGTCGTGCTCCAAGAACCGCTCGGGGTCGAGGTCAGGCGGCACGGGATGGCTCGCCGCTGCCGGCATGCTCAGGCACCGGTCGAACACTTCCGGGTAGGCCGAGGGCAACGCTTCCTGGAGCGGCATGAAGGACCCCAGCGGCGGATCCGCGAACCGGCCGGAGAAGGCCGTCTCGGTCTCCCGCAGCACGATGAGCAGACCCCCTGCGAGCCCGCCGCGGAGATCGAGGACGACCCGGCCGGCAGGGCGGAGCTGCCGGAGCCATGCCGCCGGGACCCGAGGCGCGCTGGAAGTGGCGATGATGCGGTCGAAGGGGGCATGCTCGGCGTCGCCCTGCCAGCCGTCGCCGGTGTGGACGCGGACGGGCCAGGGAACGACCTCCGCGAGCCGGGCGGCGGCCCGCTCAGCCAGGTCGGGCTGGTTCTCGATCGAGCAGACCCTTCCTTCCGCCCCCACGCAGGCGGCCAGGATCGCGGCGTTGTAGCCGGTCCCGGTCCCGACCTCCAGGACCCGCATCCCGGGCTCAACGCCGGCCTCCTCGATCATCGCCGCCATGATCGAGGGCATGCTGCTGGAGCTGGAGGGTTGTCCGCCCTGGACCGCGGTGACCAGCGTCTGGTTGGCGTAGACCGCCTCTCGCCAGCGCGCCTCCGAGGTCTCCCGCCGCACGGTGCTCCCATAGTTTTCGGCGACACCCGATCTGTCCGGCTCGAGAAACGAGTCCACGAAGCGGTGCCGGGGTGTGCTGGCGAAGGCGCGCTCGAGGTGCGGGGAGCGGATCAGACCGCGCTCCCGCAGACCCCTCGCCAGACCGGTCATCAGCTCCCGCGTCCGGGGATCCTCGGAGGTGGCCGGAGGAGCAGGATCAGGCATCGCATACCTCCAGGGGCAGCAGCGGCCGGAGGTCGGCGACAACTTGTCCAGTCGTCGGGGGGCGGGTCAGTTCCTCGACCAGCGCCCCGTGGATGTCCAGGTCCGTCACGTGCTCCAGCCACGCCCACTGCCCGTTCGGGTTCACCTCCAGGAAGACGTACCCCCCGTCGGGGGTGAGGATCATGTCGATGGCAGCGAAACGCAGGCGGAGCCGGCGCACGAGGGCGAGGCATTGGGCTGCCACGGCGGAAGGCAGCTCGTGGGTGGTGTGCCGGAGGTCATCCACTCCCCGCCGCCAGTCCACCCGCGCAGCCTCGCATTCCTGCGAGTGGAGCGCGGCGGTGAAGAGCGAGTCCCCCACCACGGTGACGCGAAGCTCGAACTGCTTGGCGACCTCCTCCTGGAAGAGGCAGGCGGTGGCGCGGACTTCTGCCTCCTCCGCGAGGTCCTCCGCCCGAACCTGGGAGGTGTACAGGGCCAGCGCCTCGCGCGGGTCGGTCGACAGGACCCCCGCGCCAAGCGACTTGTACACCACTCGCCCCGAGCATTCCTCGAAGAAGGCGCGGGCCTCACGGGCGTCGTTGGTCACAAGGGTGCGAGGGATCCGGAGACCGCAGCGGAGGGCCAGGCTGAGCTGGTAGGGCTTGTACGCGGCGCGCACCAGATCGTCCGGGTGGTTCACCCAGTGGCACGGGAGGGTGCGGAGCACCCCGCCCATGCCCATGAGGGCCTCGCTTCGCAGGAAGGGAAGCCGGCGGGAGGGGACGCCCGCGTGGAATCGAAACTGTCCCGGGCGCCGGTACCAGATGCTCAGCACGTCGTCGAAGTCGATGGGCTCCGCGCGGTGATCAATCCTGCCCCGCCAGCCCGAGGGCGCCGGCCGGGCGCTCAGGGTCGACTGGATCGGGAAGTCCGCCGGGTCGTAGCGGACGACCCGGGCGCCCGCTGCGAGGAGGTGGGGGATCAGATGGTCGGCATGTGGATCATTGTCGCAGGTGAGCACGAGCACAGTACGGGGAGCGCCCATGTCGGCGCCAGCTAGTCTAGGTGCCACTGGAGGTCTTCATCCCGGGATTCCGGCTTCTCGCCATCGGGCTTCGTTACGATCTTTCTCACGGTGGTGTGCTGGTTCGAGAGGGAGGCCGGGTGGCGGACGAGTCCGGCAGTGTCAGCGCGGGCGTCCGCCGCATAGCGCATGGCCAGCGGCTCGAGCGCCAGAGCATCATCCATAGGTTTGCATGTCTCATCCTGGATGAATCCGTCCGAGAGGCCGAGAGGGAAGCCGTTGGTGGCCAACTCAGCGAGTCGGGCGGGCACCCAGCTCTCCGAAGGGATGAGTCCGCTCGTATCACCTTCGCCTCTGGTCATCAGTGCCCTCCTTGGTCGAGATCCTGTGTCGGCACCGTTTCGTGGCCTGTGGGGTCGGCTGCAGACCAGTACCTCCTTCGCCGCTTGCCGAGACGGCGCACGTGATTCGCGCTGCCGAGACAGGTCAGGTTATCCCTCGCCTCCCGGCGAGGCTGCGTCGACTAGATTCCCGGCCCTTTTGGCGCCCTGCGCCGTTTCCTGTCCCGAATCTCTGTTCGAGGGACGCTGGGCCAGCCCGGTGGCCCCGTCGGCCTGCCACAACTCGTGCTCGACCGACTCCGCGATCAGCTCCACCAGCTTTGCCTGCTCGGCGGTGATGGTGGCGTGGCTGCCCAGCATCGCCAGCCTGACCTCCCCGGCCCTCGCCTCCAATGCCTGGTCCATGACCCCTCCAGAAGCGAACCTCAGTTCTGATAGGGGAACACTATCGTACGTGTGTTCGTTTGTCAAGCAGAAGATGGCTGGAGAGGGAACATTCCATTAGGTATGGACACCCGTGCATTCCTGGTCACTGCCGACTTCTCCCGCCTGTTGCGTCCCCACGATGACTGGTTCAGCTGAGCAGCCAACCGGTAGGTGGCCCGGCAACGATCATCAGTGATTCCGACCGTGACGAGCAGCTCGACGCTGTCAGGGTGCAGCTTGTTCGTAGTTGAGGGCAACACTCTGGTTTGCGCCCTCGGAAGCCAACCTTTTACCAGGCATAGCGCTGGATTGCTGAATGAGCCCTGTGGTCAGCAAGTAGGAGTCAGTAGTAGCGTCTAATTCGTCTCTAGTGCCTCCACGAACTTCGACACCGCGTAACGATCCCTGGGGTCGCAGGCTACAACTCTCTTCTCATCGTCATCGAGGTCGCCCAGGAAGGCATATCGACGGCGCACCCGCGCAAGCCAGACCTCCGGCTCGACCGGCTGCGTGAGCAGGCCGATGTCCTCGGAGGGTAGCTTTCGGAGGTTGATGTCGTCGACGATTTCCCGGGGATGGAATGGTCTCGCGCCGAGCCCTTCGTCGACCACGTCGTGCCACACCTTGAGCACAAGGAGATGCCGGACCAGGGGTTCGTTGAACGCGCCGCGTCCGAAGAGGTCGAGGTCGTACAGGTCGCGCACCTTACGACGCCGGCGCCACGCCGCCAGCTTCTCCGACAACGATTCCTCCAGCGCGGGGGTAGGAATCGCCGGCATGTGGAACTCGTAGCCGGCGTGGACCGCGAGGTCGATCGGCTTCAACAACTCGCAAGGAAGCCATAGGGCGCGCGGCCAAATCTCGATGCGTGCAGGGATTTGTGGTTGACCGAGCGGCGTGTTCACCAGGAGCTTTGCCCTCAAGGTCTCACGATAGGTCAATGTGAAGCGGACGTCGAAAAGGTCAGCCCCGTCGAGGGAGTCGAGCAGAAGTTCGCCCGTCTCGACGTCCGGTGTCGCGAAGTCGAGGTCCGTAGAGAAACGCCCGGCGTTGCCTGCGCGCAACTTACGCAAAGCTGTCCCACCCTTGAGTACGGCACCGAGATCGAACAGGCCCTGATCGCTCGGGAACTTGAGTGCGTAGTCCTGCGCCACGGCGAGGAGCGCAGCATCGGCCATCCCTCTGCGTCCCTGGAAGTGCCGCGCCAGATACCCCTGGGTGATCATCGCTCGGGAAGCAGCGCGTCATACAGATGCCAGCGACGGCTCCACCGATCGCGGCGGTCCCGTGGCCCCAGGCTGGTCACCGCCAGTCGGCCTGGGAGGAGGGCCTCGATCTCCTCGGCGACGTCATCACGACCGGCCCATTCGGCCAGGTACCCGAGCCGCGCCAAAGTCGAGACCCTACGCCCGTCGGCTTCGGTTAGCACGTCGTCCGGCGTCAGCGCACGGAAGGTTTCAGGCAACCAGTCGTCCGCATTGGCCCAGTTGCCCTGGACAGCCGGACGCTCGGCTGCCCCTACAACCACAGTCGCCTCGCGCCAAACCGGCAGCCCCCGAATGATCTCGGCGGGCAGGCGCCACTCGAACGTGACCAGCCGCATTCCCAGTGCCTCGGGTGGCCGCCATCCACGCCGGTGGGCCAGCACCGACCGTGCCGGTTGCTGGGTCGAATGGCCCTGCTCCCAGACGGCGGACTCGAAGGCCACGGCCACAGGTGCGCTCGGCTCGTGTTCCAGAAGGGCACGGAGCTCGAGCCAGGGGTCGCCCGACGAGTAGCGCCCTGCCCGGGCGGCGGGCGCGAACTCCCAGGCGTCTCGTTTCCGGAGGGGGAGGAGCCAACCGAGGCGCACGAGGCGCTCTGTCAGGGCGTGTTCGGACAGGCGGACGTCGGTCTGGGCTGCGATCTCGCGTAGGAGAGCGCGGGTCACGATCCTGGGCTGGCGAAGCTCCAGCTCCTGCACGACTGGGGCCAGACTCCTAGGTAACGTCCTGGTTTGCATCTGATCGGCTATCACGTCACCATTATACGTACTTCATGTACAGGTGCAAACATAGTACTCGGGCGGTAGCCGCTGCCCAGGTTGGAGTTCCCCCCGCCGGATGGCAGAGCGAAGCTCGTTGGCGAGCTGCAAGAAGAGCGGCTCCGGGCTCTGCGGGCCCAAGGGGTTCATGACCGTCAATCGGCAGGCCATTCGTAGGTAAGCAACCATCGATCCCCGGCCATGACGTGTTCACACGTTTCCACGGGGGTGTCGTTTGTGTCGAACGCGATGCGGACGAGGTAGAAGACTGGCTGCGGTGCGGGGAAACCCAGGAATCGGCTCTCGTCTGCTGTGGCCATCCGGGTTGCGACTTCCTCCAGGAAGCGAACAGGGCGGTGGCCGACATCGGCGAGGCGGGAGTAGAGGCCTCCAGGACCAGTGTCAGGCTCGACCATCTGGGTTCCGTCGGCCAGGCCCCAAGGAACGTATGAGGTGGCGAGCTGCATCGGTTCGCCTCCGGCGTACATGCGCCGGCGACGGATCAGGGCTTGAGTTCCAGGCTGGAGGGCGAGGCGCTGGGCCATCTCGAGCGGCGGGTTAACGGGGCCCAGTTCGATGAGTTCAACACGAGGCTCTAAACCGAGGCGGCGCATCTCGACGTCGTAGGCCCCCTTGCCCGCCTCGCGAAACTCCTTTGTTTGTCATGCGGGTGACTCCGAACGTGTCGCTGAGACTGCTCTCGCTCGGAAGGGCCGTGCCCGGTGGGAACTCGCCGCCGCGAATGGCAGCCCTCAGGGCATCAGCAATCTGGCGGTAAACCGCCCGGTCGCTGCTCGGATCGACCTTTCCTTCCACCGCATCTCCAGCCCTACTCCGCAGGCCCGCCCTTGAGTTGGTAGAGAAGGTTCAGATGATAGAGAAAGTCCTCACAGCGCTTGGTGGGTCTCAAGTTGGGATGACGTAGCGCAGTATCAGCGTGTCGCCGGGAACGACGGTA
>OEPS010000885.1_pt1 | contig 10063 bp, 10 predicted proteins | sample 1539411 | NCBI WGS metagenome assembly OEPS01 (sample SAMN02671747, study PRJEB22543) | soil metagenome | biome: bacteria | place: China:Hunan Province, Lengshuijiang City | collected 2012-10-15 | depth 0.08m m | reverse complement strand
CAGCCGGCCGGACGCGACGACCTCCCACACCGAGGCCGGGACGCCGGACGCGGCCGCGATCCCATCGACCGTCGCGGCGACGCCAGCACGCGCGAGGACGGCACGGACGGCTTCGACCTTGACCCGATTGGTCGAGCCGACCGCGACACGATGGACGCTCGCCAGCAGCGTCAGGCGGCCGGCCGCTTGATGTAGTTCATCTCGACCGCGTAATCGACGAGCTTCTTCTGGAGCAGTCGCCGCCCGCGGAAGAGACGTGACTTCACCGTCCCCTCGGGAACGCCGAGGATCTCGGCGATCTCGGCGTAGCGCAGGTCGTGCAGGTCGCTGAGCACGACGGCGCTCCGGTACTCGTCGGGGAGCGAGTCGATCGCCTTCGTCACTTCGTCGTCGAGGAACGAGTCGTAGAACCGGCCTTCCGGGTCGATCTCCCCGACCGCCTCGAACGCCGACCATCCCTCGGAGTCGTCGGGCGCGTGCACCTCGCGCGCGTCGATGCGCCGCTTCCGGCTGACGAACACGTGGTAGAGGATGGTGAACAGCCAGGCTCGGATGTTGGTGCCGAGGTTGTACTGGTCCCAGCGGTCGAACGCGCGAAGCATCGTGTCGCCGACGAGATCCTCCGCGTCGTCGCGCGAGCGCGAGAGCTTGAGCGCGAAGGCGTACAGGGCGTCGAGGTGCGCCATCGCTTCGCGCTCGAAGCGCTGGCGCCGCTCGGCCACGTCGCCCGCATCGCCGGCGACGACCGCCGCGGCGCCCGGGGCGCCGGCGACAACTCCATTCGCGGCACCCTCGTCCCCACCGCGCGAATCCGCTGCCCTGCCGTTCATTCGCTGTCCTCCGCCCCACGCCTGTGCGGCCCTCGCCCTGCGACACCCGTCGCCGCGAAGCGCACCGCCCTCACGACACCACCGATCCGGCGAGCACTTCGCTTCGCCTCGATTCGTCCACGACTCGCGCGCCATTCGCCGCCGCTCCGGCACCTTCGCGGAGGTGCATCGCGATGAACCGCTTCAGGTCGTCGGCGATCCCCTGCATCACCGTGATCTCGCGCGTCACCCGCGTCATCAGCACCGCGCCCTCGAGCGTCGCGATGAGGAACCGCGCGACGCGCGCCGCATCCACACCGTCGCGCAACCGCTCGCGCGACTCCTCGAGCAGCGACCGGATCTGGTCGCACCATCGATCGAACAGCGTGTCGATCCGGACGCGGAACCCCTCGCACGCATCCGCCATCTCGGCGGCGACGCCGCAGAACGGGGATCCCGCCGAGCATCCCCGCTCCGCCTGCGCGACGACGATGGAATCGATGAAGAGGTTGAGCCGCTCGATCGGGTCGATGAGCGGCTCGCGGAGGATCGCCAGCCCGCGCTCGCCGAACTGCTCGAAGAGGCGGTTGAGGACCTCGTGGCCGAGCTGCTCCTTCGACTTGAAGTGGTGGTAGAAATGGCTCTTCCCGCACAGCCCGGCGGCATCGATCACGTCGTCGATCGAGGTCTGCTTGTAGCCCTGCAGCGAGATGAGCCGCGAGGCCGCGTCGAGGATCTCTGATTTCCGGTCGCGCATCGGGGGCTGAATGTAGGACTGGCCGGTCCAAATTGCAAGGAAAGCGGTGTCAAGCTTCCAAGTGATGTAATGACAATGTATTACGCGACAATCGACCGGCGCGCCGAACCTCGCGCCCTCCCCAGCCGACCCTACGGTTAGGACTGCGGAGTCATATCATGCAACTCCGATTCCACCGGGGTTGCAGCTGTCGGGGATGGTCGCGATATACCCTTCATGACGGACACGACCACGGTCACCCGGACCTACCTCCGGATGGACCGCCCGGAGCAGCTGCGGCCGGCGCGGGCCGTGCCTGACGCCGCCGCGGCGAGGCTCGCCCCCTGCACCGCCGCCCGCTACCGCGAGCTCTACGCGGCGGTGGGCGCCCCGTGGCACTGGCACGACCGCGATGCCTGGAGCGACGAGCGGCTTGCTGCGCACCTCGCCGATCCGTCGGTAAGCATCTTTCTGTTCACGGTGGGCGGCTCGGCGGTGGGCTACTTCGAGCTCCAGCGCCACGACGACGCCGACGTCGAGATCGCCTACTTCGGCCTCTTTCCCGACGAGATCGGAAAAGGCTACGGAGGGGCGATGCTCACCGTCGCGGTGGGAGAGGCCTGGACGATGGGCGCGACGAGCGTGTGGCTGCACACCTGCACGCTCGATCACCCGCGCGCGATCGAGAACTACCGGGCGCGCGGCTTCGCGGAGTACCGGCAGGAGACGTACGAAGTGCCGCGCTGACGCGGCACGCTTCCTGACTGTCTGTGCCCCCAACGTCCCTCTTCAAGGAGCACAGCATGGGTGGCAAGCCACAGCACGCGATACCGAGCAACCGTCCGGAATCCGGGGGTGCGGACAAGGATGAAGTGAAGGAAAGCAGCGGGCTTCTCGAGCGCTCGAAGCAGGAGTACGCCGCCGCCGAGCAGCAGAAGCGCGACAATCGCAACGAGAAGGGCGATCGCGCCGCCTCGGACGGTACCGCCGCCGACGCGCCGCAGCCGCACGGCTGATCCGCACGCAGCGAAGCGCCCGGCAGGACTCGAGTCCTGCCGGGCGCTTCGTACGTTCTGTGAGGTGGTGACGCTCAGCCCGGCTGGCGCATCGCGCTGAAGACCGCGAGCCCGGTGCCGATGAGCCAGAGCACGATGGCCGCGCTGTATGCGCGCCCCTTGGTCATCCGCCCCGCGACGTGCAGCCCGATGGCGATCAGGACGGTCGCCCAGATCGTCCCGATGCTGAATCGCGAGAGCAGCCCGATGATCGTGTTCGAGGTGCCGGCCGGGGCGAACCGCGCCAGGCTCGGGGCGGCCGCCATCATGTTGGTCACTCCGGCGGTACCCATCGCCAGCGCCTGCACCGCGGCGATGATCAGGTCGATCACCTTCGGGAACGACGCGAACGTCGCGATCATCATCCCGTGCCGGAGGTCGGCCTTCGAGTCGAAGAGCTTTCCGATGAGCCATACGCCGACCCCGAGGATGAGCGTCGCGATCACCCCGCCGAGGATGCCGCTGATCGGCGCGATGATCTGCCCCATGCGCCGCCCGCGCTCCGCCATCTCCGCGGTCATCTGCGGATTCGTGGCCATCTGCGCATCGAGCTGCCGGCGGATCTGGGCGTCGAGCACGTCGGCGTAGTTGCGCATCATCACCCACATCCCGACAGCGAACAGGATGCTGAGGATGACGAACGCCGCCCAGAACTTCGGGTTGTCGCGGCGCCGCGCGAAGACTCGCGAGGGGGCGTAGAAGATCTCGATGATGTCGTCCATCACCGACGCATCATCGGTCACGGCCGGTGCCGGCATCACGCCTTCAGGGCTGGTCATGGTTGCTCATTGGCTTGGGGGGGGTGGACCGTCGAGCGCCCCCAACATACGGCAGACAGCCAGAATGGAGTAGGCCGACCTGCATCCCCGCGGAGCGTGGCCTATGCCGCGGGCCCGTCGCCGGTCGCCGTGGGTGAAGCGTCGACGATGACCGGGGTGTCGGTCTTCGCGCCAGCCTCGACCACCGGTTTCCCAACCTTGCCCGGGGTTGTCGCTTCGTCCATGCGCTTCTCCCCCCCGATCTCGGCGAGCGAGTCGGGATGGATGAATCCCTGCTCCACCGCGTGACGCGCGGCGGCGACGGTGTCGTCAGCAAGCACGAGGACGGACTTCTGGGCCTCGACTTCGGCGACGAGCGACGCGATCGCTGCCCGGCGCTCCTCCGTCCGCTGCACGTCGCGGATGTAGATCGCGAGCACGCGCTCGGGAAATTCGCGGACGACGTCGCGGTAGATCTCCGGATCCCGCTGGCTGCTGTCGCCGACGAGGATGACTGGAAGCGCGGGATAGGCGCCCATGATCTCGCGGATCGCCGAGTCCTTGTAGCGATGCAGGCGGCCGCTGCCTAACGCGCTGCGGTCGACGTCCCAGTCGCGCAGCGTCAACGGGCCAGCCGGAATCCCCTGATGCTCGAGGAAGTCGACGAGCAGGTCGTAGAGATTCCACGGACTGCTCGATACGTAGAAGATCGGGTTCTGCTCGGCACCGCTCACCCCCGCGTGGAGGGCGCGATAGAAGGCGGCGACTCCCGGGAACGGGAGCCGCGTCCGCGCGTTTCCGAGCAGGACGGTCCGGAATGCCTGGACGAGGCTGGTCACGTGCGACTGGAGGACGGTGTCGTCCATGTCGGAGATCGTGATGAAGCGTGCGCTGGGCGGGGCGAGCAGTACCTGCGCCTCGGTCTCGACCTTCACCCCTGGCGACGCAGGCGCGACCAGCTCGAGGGTCACCGGCACCCAGCCAGCGCGCGCGCCAATCGCGGCCGGGAGCTCGATCCACTTCGAGAAGAATCCCTCGTCGTCGGCGGTGATCTCGACGCTCGCTTCGCCGATGGTTGCCCGCACCACCGCGTTGGGCAGGGGATCGGCTTCGATCCGGCGATAGCTGTTGACGAGGTTCCGCCAGAGCGAGTCGGTGTCGGTCGCCGCCGTGATCCCTTCGTTCTCCATCGCCCGCCCGCGCACGAGCACCCGCTGCGCGTTGCCGAACGACCGGTAGCCGGCCACCGTCCAGGGGTCGCGATCGAGGAAGCGGTGCGCGCGGTTGAGCCAGTCGTTCATCGGGATCGGTGCGCGTATCAGGTCTGCGGCTTCACGAGCAGGCGCTGCCCGACGCGAATCCTGTCAGAGGTGAGGTCGTTGAGCTCGCGCAGCTTCTCGGGGGTCGTCCCGTACATGGTGGCGATCGTGCTCAGCGCTTCCCCGCGACGGACGACGTGCCATTTCGGTGCCCGCGCGACCGAGTCGGCGACCTCGCGCGCCCGTCGGATCCTCGCCGCTTCAGTGCGCTGCACCGCCTGACGCGCGTGAATCCCGGCAATGATCGCCTTGGCATCGGCCCAGTCGGCATCGCTCACGCCGAAGGCATTCCGCTCGCCCCCCTCCCTGAACACGATCGCGTGGAACGCCCCGAGCATCGTGTGACCCGCGGTCACCGTCGTCGCGGTGTCCAGCGCGAAGTCGCGCGACTCGAATGCCGGCGCCGCCTCGTTCGGTCCAAGGATGTCGCGCGGGGCTATACCGACGTAGACGATCCGCTTGTCGGTGAGCGCGATGATCCCCCGAGTCGCCCGGAGGTAGTCGCTCGGGCGCCGCCGGAAGACGGTGGCAATCCGCTCGAGCCTCTCGTCGGGGGCGAGCAGCCCCCCACGCAGCTCGCGCTCGACAAGCGCGCGAGCGGGACGGGGCTCGGTGCGGTAGACGTGCACCGACAATCCGACGACGAGGAGCAGGACGACGACCGCGATCTGCGTGGCCAGGGCGCGGAGGACTCGCGGCATTCTCACGAGGGGCATGGCAGGAACATAAACCGCGCGCGAGTCATTCCCGAACGGTCGGGTTCGCTGTCCGTACTCTGTAACAATCGCTGGTCGGGTCCGCCATGGATCCGGTCGCGTCCGCTGGGGGTAGCTACCTTTGGAGAGTCGAGCGACGAAGGCAGCGCGGCGGGCCCCTGGTCCGAGCGCACCTTCGACGCGTGCCCTGACCCGAATCCGGAGTCGATTTGGTCCGTCCCGTCTTCCGCCAGATCCTGCTTGGTGTCGTCGCCCTCGCGACCATCGATTTCGCCGCAGGCGGCATCTCCCCGGTCTTCCGCAACCAGGAACCGCTCGGTGAGCGCATCTTCGCGCACGCCGGCTGGCGCGAGAGCGTTCTCGCCACTGCGCCCTGGATTCACGCCGACAGTGCCACGGCGATCGAGTCGCCGCAGTTCGACGCCGACCGCGAGGCCTTCGCCGAAGATCTGATGCGGACGGGGATCGTCACGGAAGAACGGGCCGACTCCCTGGCCGACGTCGCGGTCCGCGAGGCGTACGTCCGAAAGGTCCCGCCCGCGCTCGTCCTCGGCGTGATGCTCACCGAGAACGACGAGCTCAAGTCGAACGCCCGGTCCAAGGTCGGGGCGGTCGGGCTCATGCAGGTGCACCCAACCCCGTGGCGCGGCCTCCGCCGGATGTTCGGCTCGAACCTGCGCGACGACCGGACGAACCTGAAGTACGGGGTCTACATCCTCAGCTACGGGATGAAGAAGCCGCGCGAGGGGGTCCAGGCGAACGACCAGTGGCGCGTCGGGCTGCTCCGCTACAACGGGTGCGTGCGCGGGACGAACACGAGGAATTGCCACAGCTACCCGGACAAGGTGCGCGAGCTCGTGGACAGCGTCGCTCAGTCGAGCTGTCGCGGCGCGGGGTTCGGGCGCTGTGTCGCGCAGCCGCTCATGCTCACCGCCCTCCTCGACGGCGAGGATTAGGATCCGGGCGTCCCCGCCCGCCGCGCTTCGCTCCTCCGCCGTCGCCGTTAGAGCGCCCTCTTCCTTCGGCGCGCCCTCGACGGAGATCTCCCTTCGCCTTCCGCGCCCCGAAGTCGCGTTTCCGCTCCTCGCGCTCGCGTCCACGCTCGCGGTCGAGGCGCGCGATCTCGTCGGGGGTCCACGGCTGGTCGAGCAGCTCCTGCAGTTCGTCGAGCGTCGCCGCCCGTGCCGCGCCGCGCTGCCCGCGCGGCACGACGAAGCGCAGCGGGCGGTCGAGCGCCGGCAGCTCCGCCTCGGTCAGCGTCCGCGCCATCTTCTCGCTGAGCACCAGCCGCGCGACCCCGCTCTTCCGCCCGTCGGACTCCTCGACGTCGTACTCGATCGGTACCTCGCGGTCGCGGATCATCACCGCACCGGGGAGCGCCAGCCACCGCTGCTGCTCCTCCGGCGGGACCAGCGCCTCGGCATCGATGCGCAACGGCGTGCGCATGAACTCCTCGACCGAGCTCACCTCGCCGAGCTTCGACTCGTAGATCGCGGTGAGCTCGGGGAAGCCCAGCTTCGCGGTCGTCCCACCGGAGCGGCGGTAGATCTCGCGGACCCGTTCGATCGTCTCGCGGTTCTTCCGCGCCGCGATGTGCCTCGCCTCGCCCCGTGCCATCGCCTCGGCGAGTGCGCGGCGCGCGAGCGGCGCGAGCTCGGGGGCGAACGGCTCCTCGACGACCTCGATCTCCCGCTCGAGCTCGAAGCCGAAGTACTCGGTGCGCCGGCGGAGGGTGAGCGCCGCCCTGCGCCGGTCGGGGTCGTAGCGCATCTCCGCGTCGCCGTGCGTCGCGTACTTCCGCACGAGCGCCATCGGGATCGAGGTCCCCTCGATCGATGCCCGTGGATTGCCGAACCGGTCGGCGAAGTAGCGCAGCGTGCCGGCGACCGCGCCCCAGCTCCCGGCGACACTCGTCTTCGAGACGCGCGCCTCCTGGCCGTCGGCGGTCTCCTCGTCGATGACGAGGTCGAAGGGCATGAACCGCGCGAGCAGCTCGGCGAAGGCGCGGTGCACGCGGTCGCCGGCGAGCGGCATCTCCGCCGGCAGCGGCATGCCTAACGACCGGTAGATGCTGGCCATCGACAGCGCCGCGTCCTCGACCGACTTGATGAGCACCCCGCGCCGCTCCGACCATTCGGTGATCAGCTCCTCGTCGAAGAGGTGGCGGGGCAGCCCGTACACCTCGCCGATGCGCCCCGCCTCGCGGTACGCCTCGGCGTAGAGGTTGTAGGCGGTGAGGTTGTCGCTCCCCTCGACGATGAGCCCGCGCAGGTCGCGCTCCTCCTTCGTCATCCGGTGGAGCGACTCGATCCCGGCCATCACCGCGACGTAGGGGACGAGTTCGTCGTCGGCGTTGACGAGGAGCTCGGCCCAGGGGCGATCGACCGGCATCGCCTCGACGAGCTTCCCGTAGCGCGAGAGCCGTCCGTTCTCGATGATCCCTCGCGCCTCGAGCAGCGCAACGGCCTTGCGATACGCGAAGCGGTCGAGGGGAACGGGAAGATCGAGCTCGTCGGCGCGGACGCCGAGGTCGGCGCAGGTGATTGCGACGCGCTCGCTGTCGCCGGCGAGCTGGAACTCGGGAGCCGTCGGCCGCAGCGAGAAGAAGTCGATCTCGCGGTCGCTGAGGATGAAGACGCGCCCGCCCTCGACGCGGCCGTGCACCCGCCCGCCCATCTGCAGGATCTCGTTCGCGCCGAGGTGCACCTTCGTCAGGACATTGCGCCCGCGATCGATCACGTTGGTGAAGCGCACGTCGTCGATGACCACGGTGTCGAGGCCGCGGACGTTGAGCGCGCTCTGTCCGGCGGCGGTCATCGCCAGCACGTAGGGGCGCGTCTCGCCCTCCCCCTCGAGGAAGGGGCGGATGATGCGGATCGGCTCGCCGCCGTGATAGTACGCGGCGTTGATGCGCGGGAAGACGTGCTGGATGTGCTCGGCCACGCCCTGCACGCCGGCTCGGGTCGGGAGGAAGACGCCGACACCGCGTTTTCCCTTCATCACGTGCTTGAGGAACTTCTCGTCGAGGAACTCGAGCGGCTCCTTCGACAGCACCTCGACGCGCGCGGCCCGCTTCGGGTCGAACGAGTAGCTCTCGATGACCTCGTCGGAGCCGAGGTAGTTCGAGTAGAAGGTCGGGTCGACGGTGGCCGAGAGCCAGATGAAGCGGCAGCCGACCTTCTTGCCTAACGCGAGGCAGAGCTCGAGCTCGGCCGACGTCTGGTGGATCTCGTCGACGACGAGGGTGTCATGCGGGAGGATGTCGCCGTCCTGGAACCAGCGCCGGGCGATGCCGGTGGTGACGATGATGACGTTCCAGGTCGGCGTCTCGGGGGTCGCTTCACGCTCGCGGTTGACGACGCCGACGCGGAGGGGCTTGCCGACGATCTCCTCGGCGATCGGGCGGATCGCGAGCGTCTTGCCGGTGCCGGTGCCGGCGACGATGCCGAAGCCCTTTCCGGCGCGGGCGAGCTCGCGAATGCGCTCGCCATGCTGGCGCTGGAGGTAGGTGTCGAGCGTCAGGCCGACGCCGATCTCGATCGTCTCGCAGGCGGCGCGCGTCGGGGCGATGACGATCACGCGGCCGGTCGATGGCTCCGCCGCGACGAATGCTTCACGGTCGGGCGGGAGGTAGTTGTCGCGAACTTGTCGAGTCACGATCGGCGCGGTGTGCAAGAGTAGAGCCGGTCAGGGGATGTCCCCGACCGGCTCGTCAGTCTTCCCGCGGAAACGCTGCTACGGCTTCGCGATCGTGCGCGTCGTATCGCGAGGGCGTGCGCGGCGTGTCGAGCGGTTCTCCGGATCCTCGGCGCGCGACTTCGTCGACCGATCGCTGCGCTCCGCGCTGTCGTCGTTGCGGCTCGGCGCGTCGCGATCGATACGGTCGCTGTCGCGATCGCGGCGTTCGCGCGGTGCGGTGCGGCGATCGTCCGAACTCTCGTTCAGCTTCTTCGTCCTGCCGTCGACATAGTCGTCACCGAAGATGACCCGTCCGTTCGCGGGGCGGTTGCGGACCGCCGTGGCACAATCCGTCGGCGCCGGCTGTTGTCCGGGTGGGACGCCATCGAGCCAGATCCGGCACATCCCGGCCGGGGGCCGCTGTCCGGGTGGAATCTTGCCGGCCTTCGTTCCCCTTCCCTGTGCACTCAGCGGCGCAGCGGCTGCAACAACGAGCGCCAGCGAGATCGCGATAGTCTTGAGCATCATTCCTCCGGTTGACCGCCCTTGGCGGGGGGTGAGCCAGGCGCGGCGCACGGGACTCTGAAAGGCACGACCGATGCCAGAGAACGACCGGCGCTGCAGATTCGCAACATCAAGCTTTTCAGTGACTTACGATTTACCCCGCGGGCGCGCAAGTGAGCCGTGTCCTCCGGCCGACACATTTGCCGCGAGACAGCGGCCTGTACCGTGAAGTCGGCGGCTGATCACGACCGGCAACGAGGAGGGTGATGGCTGCAGCAGAGCGCGGACACGCACGTGATGCCCGATTGACCGCTGCCGGGGCTCCAACCTGGCGACAGCGCGTCGAGGCGCTGCGCTACGTGCCGTTCCTGCTGCGGCTCGTCTGGGAGACGCATCGCGGGCTGGCCACGGTCATGCTCGCGCTGGTGATCGTGCACGTGCTGGCCGTCCTCCTGCGTGGTCGTACCTTCGAAGTAGCGCTGCATGAT
>OEPS010000883.1_pt1 | contig 10066 bp, 10 predicted proteins | sample 1539411 | NCBI WGS metagenome assembly OEPS01 (sample SAMN02671747, study PRJEB22543) | soil metagenome | biome: bacteria | place: China:Hunan Province, Lengshuijiang City | collected 2012-10-15 | depth 0.08m m | reverse complement strand
GCGCCAGTGTTCGCAAATCGTTATTCGGTGTGGTCATGGGAGCTCACGATTCTTTGGAAAAAGTGAATGCCGGGGCCGGAGAGCAGGAAAGCCTGCTCTCCGTTCCCGCCAGAAATGTGTCCATGGCTCCAGCTGGCTAGCCGATACCTTCGAACAGAATGGTGGAGATGTAGCGTTCCCCGGAATCAGGCAGCACGGCGACGATGGTTTTGCCGGCAAATTCCGGCAGCTTCGCCAGACGCACGGCAACGGCCGCGGCCGCTCCGCAAGAAATGCCGCTGAGGATGCCCTCCTCACGAGTGAGGCGGCGAGCCATCTCGACAGACTCCTCGTTGGTGACCAGTTCCACGCGGTCCACGAGACTGAGGTCCAGATTTTTGGGGACAAAGCCTCCGCCGATGCCCTGAATTTTGTGGGGTGAGGGCGTGAGCGGCTGGCCTTCCATCGTTTGCTTGATCACGGGGCTCACTGCCGGTTCCACCGCAACCGTGGTGATCTTCTTGCCTTTTGCATTTTTTATGTAGCGGCTTACACCGGTCAGTGTTCCGCCGGTACCGACGCCGCTTACAAAGACATCTACGGCGCCATCGGTATCGTTCCAGATTTCCGGCCCGGTAGTGGCTTCATGGATCGCGGGATTCGCCGGATTTTCAAACTGCTGCGGCATGAAATAGCGCTGCTTGTCGGATTCGTAGATTTCCGCGGCCTTTTTGATCGCACCCTTCATGCCTTCGGGGCCGGGCGTCAGAACGAGGGTTGCGCCGAAAGCTGCGAGGACGCGCCGGCGTTCGAGCGACATGGTCTCCGGCATGGTCAGAGTGATTTTGTACCCGCGCGCGGCGGCCACGAAGGCCAGAGCAATACCCGTGTTGCCGCTGGTGGGTTCAACGATTTCAATGCCCGGCTTCAGGACACCGCGTTTTTCCGCATCCCAGATCATTGCCGCCCCGATGCGACACTTCACTGAGTACGCAGGATTTCTCCCCTCGATCTTCGCAAGCACGGTGGCTTTGGCGCCATCGGTGACGCGGGTTAGCTTGATCAGGGGAGTTCGTCCAATACTCAGAGAGTTGTCGGCATAGATATTCGCCATGATTTGCCTCAGTAGAGTGAATTTGCTGTATCGGGACAGCAGGTTAAGTATAGAACTCTAAGCCCAGGAACGGCAGTCCGTATGCATCTAAAACTTTTGATGCCAGGAGAAAGCTTTGGTTATGTATAACGAGCGCGAGAACATTGCTCTCTTGCCGTCTTCGGAGTACTTTTTGCAGGGACCAATCTGCACGGTCGAGGTGCGAGCTTGCCGATTTCCGCTGTCGACGCCATAAGTCCTGCGTTTCAACACGCCAAGCAGCAACTTTTGCAACCCTTCCGTTTCGGCCAATGGGCGCGGCTGGCACTGGTTGGATTGCTGACGGGAGAGCTTGGTTCCGGGGGAGGATGCAACGGTAATTTCAATATACCCTCCTCGACTCATCGCCAGGGAGGAGCGGAGCAGTTTCTTAGTTTGGGTTGGCCCAGGTTGCTAGGTGAGCACCCGTTGATGTTTGCCTGGCTGGTCGCATTTCTGGTGGTGTTTGGGATCGGCCTGGTCGTGCTCTTCACCTACATTGGCAGCGTGATGCGGTTCATTCTGTTTGACAGTATCGTGGCGAAGGAATGCCGCATACGCAAAGGGTGGGCTAGACGGGGCCGTGAGGGCTATCTGTTGTTTGTATGGCAGATGACTTTGATGCTGTTAAGTTTCCTGGTTTTTGTCATCTTGATTGGCATTCCAGCGGCGTTTGCATGGGTTCTTGGCTGGTTTGCGCATCCTTCCGAGCACCTATTGGGGCTGATCGCGGGCGGCATCTTATTGTTCCTGGTCTTCCTTGCGGCGGTTGTGTGTTTTGCCGTGGTTCATGTGATGACCAAAGATTTTGTCGTCCCGCAAATGGCGCTAGAACAGATAAGCGCGTTCGAGGGATGGCGCAGGCTATGGGTATGGGTGAAGGCGGAGAAGGGCGGCTATGCCTGGTACATCGGCATGAAGATCGGGCTGTCCGTAGGCGCCGGGATCGCGCTTGCCATTATTTCGTTGATCGCGATAGTGGCGCTGCTGATTCCCATCGGCGGTATCGGAGCGGTGATCTGGGTGAGCGCGAAGGCGGCAGGGGTCACGTGGAATGTATCCACCATCGCGCTCGCGGTTGCCGCGGGGTGCATTGCGTTGGCGATTTTGGTGTTTGTGATTTCGATGATCTCCGTGCCGACCGCCGTGTTTTTTCCGGCGTACTCCATCTATTTTCTGGCGGCGCGATACCCGCTTCTGGCCGATCTACTGTGGCCCAGGCCGCCCGATCTGGTCACACCAAGCGAGACCGGGTTGACCTAAATTCTCTCGCGAAGATGGCTATCCCATCGGGGATTCCCTGCCTGGCGAAGAATTTGAGGTTGATCCCTGCGCCGGGATCAGGCTCGAATGCACTTAGCTCAAGCAGCCTACCATGCGGATTTCCATTCGCTCCCTCGCTGGATTGCGGTGGATTACACTCTCCGATAGACTTTCTCCAAGGCGAGCCGCAACGAGCGCCGCGGCCGATGATTGGATTCGCCTTGTATCCTCGCGCAGACAATCCTGGAGAAGAGAGATGACCACTGAAGCGAACACCCGGATGCAGCGGCCCCTCGACACGGTTGACCCGCAGATTGCGGACTTGCTGCGCGAAGAGGCCGTGCGCGAAGCGACTGGGCTGGAACTGATCCCTTCGGAAAACCTTGTTTCAGAGGCCGTGCTGGAGGCGATGGGCTCGATCTTTACGAACAAGTATGCGGAGGGCTATCCGGGGAAGCGTTACTACGGCGGCTGCGAAGTGGCGGACAAGGTGGAACAACTGGCCATCGATCGCGCAAAGCAACTGTTTGGCGCGGATCACGCCAACGTGCAGGCGCATTCCGGGACGTCGGCCAACGTCGCAGTTTATATGTCCACGTTGAAGCCCGGCGATACCGTGCTGGGTATGGCGCTGGCGCATGGCGGCCATTTGACGCACGGGCATCCGTTGAATTTTTCCGGGCGGATGTACAAATTCGTGGAGTATCACGTAAAGCAGGACACGGAGCGGATTGACTACGACGAAATTGAGAAACTGGCGCAGGAACACCAGCCGAAGATGATCGTAGCCGGAGCCAGCGCCTATTCACGGATTATTGAATTCGAACGGATCGCGAAGGTAGCGAAGGCTGTGGGAGCGATTTTCTTTGTGGACATGGCGCACATCGCCGGGCTGGTGGCGGCGGGTGTACACCCAAGCCCCGTGCCACACGCTGATATCGTTTCCACGACAACGCATAAAACTTTGCGCGGGCCGCGTGGCGGCATGGTGCTTTCGAAGGCGTCGTTTGCGAAAGAGATCGACAAGCTGACGTTTCCTGGAACGCAGGGCGGCCCGCTGGTGCATACAATTGCGGCCAAAGCCGTGTGCTTTAAGGAAGCGATGGAACCATCTTTCATCGAATATCAGAAGCAGGTGGCGGTGAATGCCAAGGCATTGGCGAATGCGATTTCGCGCCACGGGTTTCGCGTCGTTTCAGGCGGAACCGACAACCATGTTTTCCTGATTGAAGTGCATCCCCGCGGCATCACGGGCAGCGATGCGGAGAAGGCCCTGGATCGCGCAGGCATTACCGTGAACAAAAATGCCATCCCCTTCGATCCCTTGCCGCCGATGAAGGCGGGCGGCGTCCGGTTGGGGAGCCCGTCGGTGACGACGCGTGGCATGAAGGAACCTGAGATGGAATTGATTGCCAATGGCGTGGCGGAAGTTCTTACCCACATTGGGGACGCGACGGTCGAGCAGAAAGTCCGCAAACAGGTTGCCGAGCTGGCAGCGCGCTTCCCTATTTACGAGTCGCGGACCCGGCCGGCGGCCACACACGCGCGCGTTTAGTATCCCAGGATCGACAGACATTCTGATATTGCAGTGGCTCATCCCTTTAGGGTGAGGGTTCCAAGCGTAACTGAAATTGTGCCGACGGAATGAAAGCCCTGAGGCCCGAAGGCCTGAGCTTTAGCGAAGATTTATGAGCGAAAAGGGACATGCGCTGGCGGACATTGTCCGGGCTACCGCTGACTTTGAGAGATGGGCGTCGCGGCACGTGCGGATGGTGCCGTCCGACGTAAAACTGAAACACCGGAACATGGCGAATTCGGCGTTTCCGTTTTTTCGCGCCACGTTTTACCGCTGGGCCCAGTGGTGGCCGCTGGTCTGCCCGCACCTGGCGCGGTCGCCGCAGGTTCTTGCTGTGGGCGATCTGCACGTTGAAAACTTTGGCACCTGGCGGGACATCGAGGGCCGCCTGATCTGGGGCGTAAACGATTTCGACGAGGCGTGGCCGGCGTCCTATGCAGTGGACCTGGTGCGGTTGGTTTCCAGTTGCTACTTGGCCATTGAGGAGGAGCACCTTTCCGTCACACGAAAAGAGGCTTGCCGGGCGATCGAGCAGGGTTACCGCGACTCCCTGGCCAAGGGTGGCGCGCCATTCGTGCTGGCGGAGCACCACCGCTGGCTGAGACTGGTGGCGCTCAACAAGCTGCGCGACCCTGTTGTGTTTTGGGAGAAGATCCGCAACTGCCCGCGCTACAAAGGGACTCTCCCCAAGGACGTGATGAAGCTGCTGCATGGGTCTTTGCCGCTGCGTACCTTGAGCTACGAGCTGAAATCGCGCGTCGCCGGGCTGGGCAGCCTGGGGCATCCGCGGGTGCTGGCGCTGGCCGCTTGGCACGGCGCCCACGTTGTACGGGAGGCCAAGCAGCTCACTCCCTCGGCATGGATTTGGGCTAAGGGGTTGAATTCCGCGGAACTCCGCTGCCGCGAACTGGTGACTTCCGCAGTTCGCATCCTGGACCCTCACGTGCATTTTGCCAATCACTGGATCGTTCGCCGGTTGGCTCCGGATTGCTGCCACATCGAAATCCAAACCTTGCCGGAGGAGCGGGACGAAGAACGGCTGCTTTACTACATGGGTTGGGAGACCGCCAACATTCATCTGGGCAGCCGGAAAGCCATCCCCGCCGTGCGGCGCGACCTGGCTGCACGGAAAGACCGCTGGGTACATAAGGCGGCGAAGGCCATGCTGAAGGTCACCCTGGACGATTGGAAGGTCTGGCGGCGCAAGAGCGGTTCCCGGCCTTAAATCAACGCAAATCTACGGAAAAACTCGGTTTGCCCCTTAACTAAAGACCTCCTGCAAGCCACTCCGGCTCTGTGTCTCGGTTAACACTAGAACGTAAAGACGTTGGACGAATTCTGTCCCTCGGGTCAGTAGCTTCGGCGCTCCCTTCCCCGTAACGTCAGCAAAGACCGGCAAATGACCACTTCCGCGGCCAACTCGCTCACCTTCAAGTCCTCGAAGGAAAAGTGCATACTCTCCCCCTTCTCGAGCACTTTTTTCATTCGGCGAATTGAGCCTGCCCCAGCGACGGAAGTTGTCTGCTCCCCGGGGAATCCTTGCCAATGACCGAGGTGGAACGATGATGGATACGGAAGCCTTCAAAGAGTTCAAGACAGGCCTCACCCTTCTCCGAGACAATTACGCGAACCGGGCACTGAACCACATCCAGAAAGCCGCCGAGCTGGAAAAGAACAACCCCTATTACATGTCCTACCTGGGAGTGGCGTTGGCTCGCACGCAGCAGAAATGGGCGGACGCTGAGCGGTTGTGCGACGGTGCGGTCCGCATCAAGCGCAATCAGGCACAGCTTTATTTGAACCTGGCCGAGGTCTATATGGCTTCGGGACGCAAGGAAGATGCTCGGGACGCTCTGATCGCCGGAATGAAGTATGCGCGTCGCGACGTCCGGTTAAGCATCGCCATGGCCAAGCTGACCCCACGCAGGGCGCCGGTATTCACGTTTTTGGGCCGCAAGCATCCCTTGAACCGTCATTTGGGCCTGCTGCGGCACAAGACGCTTTCGGCGCTTGGCAAGGGCTGAGCTCCAATAAGTTTCCCCACCCCCCAAACGCGGAAAGGGCGGATGGCTTCGGCCATCCGCCCTTTCCGTTTTTAAACGCGTCGAATCCTGGAAGCGTTATCTGCCGCCGAAAGAATACCCTTTGCTATAGCCGCTTTGGAGACCCATCTCCATCAGGATCTTGAAGCCAACGCCGAAGAGGCCGTTGGGGAGGGGGTCGCGGCGGACGACTTCCGCCAGGTATTCGTGGGTCATGGCCGCGGGTTCCTTGGAATAGGGCATGGTGACAAAGAGCCGCATGCCAACCTGGTAGGTGGCGATGCTGGACTGGAAGTACACGCCGGTGCGGGAAACACTCATGCTCCCGCGGATATCTTCGAATGGGTCACGTTCCGGGTCGGACGGCCGGATACGCATGAGCTGGGTGATTTTGCAACGCCGGCTGCTGCGGCGTTCTGTCTGCTTGCTACGCGCGGTGGTGGTGGTGCCTGGAGTATTGATCTTGGTCATGAGGTCGAGCTGGGACGCCATAAAGATCTACCTTTCCCGAGTAAAACCGAACTCCCCTAAGTGAATACAAGATAGCTGGTGGAGCGGGGAAAACCCATAGAGGGACCGTACTCGGCTAAAAGTAGGACGTCCTGCCTTCGATGGTAGTACGAAAGTACCAGCCGGGCAAACACTTTGGCGGTCTGGTATTGGCCGTGCGCTTGCAATCGGGTTCCTTTTTTATGTTTTGGATCTCCGGGCGCCACGCACTTTGGAGGAATAACGCGGCTATTTCCAGAAGTAGATAATCGCAGCACCGGTGAGTATGAACCCTCCACCGAGCAGAACGCCCGGCCCCGGTGTCTGGCGGAAGAAAACATAGTTCACGACTTGAAATGCAATGAACAGAGACGCGAGATAGATACCTGTCGCGGTTGCAAATTCCACGGGGGCGAGATTGAGGAATGCGCCGTATAACGCAAGAAGCACGGTTGCGGACGCGAACAGCAGAATACGGCCCGGCATGATGTGGTAGTGCAGGGCGATTCGCATCACTGCATCGCCGACCGCCTCAAAAATAGTTGCAACAATTATCAATGCAAAAATCTTCATAGTTCGAAAATGTTCTCACGGGTCGCCGACCCGAACAATCGGATTCGGGTTGGCCGCAAAAGCCTCGCGCACCCTCTGCCGAGTGATGCAAAAAAGGAGAGCGCCCGCTATGGCGACGCCGGTCAAACCTTGCAGAGTACGACCGAAGAAAAGGCTGCGATTCAAAACGCACATGCGTTCGAGAGGGGTCCCGGGGCAAAGCAGGCTGCTTCCGGCCAGAGACGCCATTACAGCGGCAAAGACTAAGAACGAACCGAAGGCAGTCATTCCACGTGGGGGCGGGGCCAAAGGTCGAGTCGCAACGAAATCCATGGCCAAACTATAACCTGAAGGCAGGAGAAGTCCGCGGATAATGCCGCACACGGGAGCCGATGTCGTCAGGCACCACTTCGGAGTGTTGGATTCCGCGGGCTGATTGTGCGATTCTCTACGTTACTTTTGCGAGGTCCTGGCCCTGATGCTGAAGCGATTCAAGGATTTGAGTGAGAAAGAGATTGTCGCCGTGGCGATCGCCAACGAGGAAGAGGACGGGCGCATCTATGGCGAATTTGCGGATGCGCTGCGCGAGTCCTATCCCGCGACGGCGGAGATGTTTGAAGAGATGCGCGTGGAGGAGGCCGGCCATCGTGACCGGTTGCTCGCGTTGTTCCGGCAGCGTTTTGGCGATCACATTCCTCCGATCCGGCGCGAGGATGTGCGCGGATTTTTGAGCCGGCGGCCTGTGTGGATGACGCGGCCGCTGGGCGTGAAGGTGGCACGGCGGCAAGCGGAAATCATGGAGATGGAGGCGAGCCGCTTCTATTCGCGTGCCGCGAGCATGGCCGCGGATGCTCCCACACGCGAGTTGCTGAACATGCTGGCCGACGAGGAGCGCAAACACACGCGCGCCGCCGGAGAGTATGAAGAGAAGCATCTCACAGAGAAAGCGAAGTCCGACGAATCGGAATCGAACAAGCGCTTGTTCATGCTGCAATTTGTGCAACCCGGCCTTGCGGGATTGATGGACGGCTCGGTTTCCACGCTCGCGCCGCTATTTGCGGCTGCGTTTGCCACGCACAAAAGCTGGGACGCGTTCCTGGTTGGCATGGCGGCCAGTCTGGGGGCGGGAATTTCGATGGGCTTCGCGGAATCGCTCTCGGATGACGGTTCGTTGACGGGGCGTGGTTCGCCGTGGATTCGGGGCACGGTCACGGGAGCGATGACTACTGCGGGCGGCCTCGGTCACACCCTCCCCTTCTTGATTTCCGATTTCCACCTGGCGATCGGGGTGGCGATTGCGGTGGTCATTATCGAGCTTGGCCTGATCAGCTTCATCCGCCACCGCTACATGGACACGCCGTTCCTGCAGGCGGCATTTCAGGTGATCGTCGGCGGCTTGCTGGTTTTCATCACCGGCTGGCTCATTGGCAGTTCATAACTCTGAAACGCCTAACTACGGGAACCCAACCATGACCAGCCATCTCCATAGCAAAAGAAGAACGCTGTGCGTTTGTAGCATCCTTGTGCTCGTCTGGATGTGTGGTGATGCGGCTTCCCGAATTGCCGCCCAGCCCACCACGAGTGTCGATCGGATTGTGATCGAAAAGAGCAAACGAACTCTGACTTTGATGGATGGCGCGAAAATTGTGAAAACCTATAAAGTAGCATTGGGTGGGCAACCGGTCGGCGCGAAGGACCGCCAGGGCGACCACAAAACTCCTGAAGGGATTTATGCGGTGGACGCCAAAAAGGCGAACAGCCAGTTTTACAAGGCGCTGCATATTTCGTATCCGAGTCAAACCGACCGCGAGCACGCGCGGAAATTGGGCGTGCTTCCCGGAGGCGACGTGGAAATTCACGGGCTAGGCGCAAAGTGGGGATGGATTGGGGCCAAGCACCGCCTGACGGACTGGACGGACGGCTGCGTAGCAGTGACCAACGAGGAAATCGACGAGATTTATCCCCAGATTAAGGTGGGCACACCCGTCGAAATTCGTCCGTAGTCTGCTTTCGGAGCTCGCAACCTAAGGCGCGCCCCGAAGTGTTATCCCTCAGAATGTAAACTCAAAAGCCACCCTGTTTGGGGGCCGTCGGTGTTATAATCCTTGCCGTTAAGAGCACCCAGCTCTCATTAGTCCCCGCCAGCCCAGCCAGGGCCTGAAATCCAGCCGGTACCTCTGTCCCCTTCCGGCAGTTACGTGAACGGAAAACTTTTCTTTAACAGGAGAAGTACGATGAGATATGAACGGATGGTTCGAAATCCTCGGGCTGGGACGTTTCTGCTGGCTGCGTTGGCAATCTTCGCGGTAGCGGGAATCATTGTGAGCTGTAGTGGCGGCTCTTCCAACAACATGGTCTCGGGCATGGGGACAGTAAATGTGAGCATGAGCGATCCACCAAGCTGTATGCCTCCGAACGGACAGTTCACGCACGTTTATGTAACCGTGCGCTCGGTTCAGGCCCACATCAGTGCCACGGCGGATGACAGCAGCTCCGGCTGGCAAGAGCTTGCGCCGCAATTGGCCACCGCGCCGATGCAGATTGACCTCTTTTCCAAGCCGCAGACCACTTGCATTCTGGCGCAGCTTGGCTCCGCCAGCATTCCCGCCGGCAGCTATCAACAAATCCGGCTGCTGCTGGTTGCAAACACGCCTGCCGCGGGCGACGCGCTGCCCTCCTCCAACGCCTGCGCGGGCAACGGCTTCAATTGCGTGGTGCTGGAAGATACGACGATTCACGAGCTGGAGCTCAGCAGCCAGGCAAATACGGGTTTGAAGATTCCGCCGGGACAGATTGTCGGCGGGCCGCTGTTTCGGCGCTGTCCACCAGGGACTGTGGTTCGATGTCGGTACTCCAAGCGCGATCAAGGCCACGGAGCTGACGCTCGAGGATGCCTGAGGGGCAAAGCCCCACCGATCCGTTCGCCCCGAGCGAAATCGAGGGGATCATCGCGGACGTGCCTCGACCAGGCTCGGCACGAACGGTTTCAGTTTTCACGATCCCGACCAACCGCTCGTTCGCGGATTCATTGGT
>OEPS010000882.1_pt1 | contig 10069 bp, 10 predicted proteins | sample 1539411 | NCBI WGS metagenome assembly OEPS01 (sample SAMN02671747, study PRJEB22543) | soil metagenome | biome: bacteria | place: China:Hunan Province, Lengshuijiang City | collected 2012-10-15 | depth 0.08m m | reverse complement strand
CGGGTCACCCGGCGGGTGCTGTCGGTGCTGGGGATCCCGGACCGTTGAACGTCAGGCCCGGCCCGTCTGCTCGGCCAATGCTTCGGCTTCGCCCAGCAGCTGGTCGACCGCCTCCAGGCCCCCGGACCAGAAGCCGGGGTCGGCGAGGTCCAGGCCAACGATCTTGGCCAGTGCCTCCGGGGCGTCGGATCCCCCAGCCCGCAGCAGATCGAGGTACGGCCCCACAATCACCGGCCCTTCCTGCTGGTAGCGGCGGAAGATCGCCAGCGAGAACAGGTAGCCGAACGCGTAGGCGTACACGTAGCCGGGGGCCCCGATGAAGTGCGGGATGTAGCTCCACCAGATCCGGTAGCCCTCGGACAGCTCGACCGAGTCGCCGAGCATCGCCCGCTGGGTATCGATCCACAGCGCCGAGATCCGCTCCGGCGACAGCTCGCCCTCCTCCCGGCGGCCGTTGTGCACCGCCTGTTCAAACCGGTTCATGGCGACCTGGCGGAAGATGGTGGCGACCGCGTCCTCCAGCCGCCCGATCAGCAGCTCCAGCTTGCGCTGCGGGTCCTCCTCGGCCGCCAGCAGCCGGCCGAAGGTGAGCGCCTCGCCGAACACCGAGGCGGTCTCGGCCAGCGTCAGCGGCGTCTGGGCGTTGAACAGGCCCTGGTCCCCGGCCAGCGAGCCGTGGATGCCGTGCCCGAGCTCGTGGGCCAGGGTCAGCACCGACCGTCGCTCGCCGGTGAAGCTGAGCAGGACGTAGGGATGAACCCCGGGGATCGTCGTGGCACAGAACGCCCCGGGCTGCTTGTTGGGGCGGATGGCAGCGTCGATCCAGCGGCGCTCGAAGAAGTCGGTGACGATCTGGCCGGTCACCGGCGAGAACGACTGGTAGGCGCCGAGGACGATCTGCCTGGCCTCCTCCCACGACGTCGGCGTCGAGGCGGCCAGCGTCGGGGCCATCCGGTCGTAGTCGGCCAGCACCCGCAACCCGAGCAGCCGGGCCTTCAGCCGGTAGAACCGCTGGGGGATGTCGTAGCGGGCAATCACCGCGTCGATCAGCGCCTCCACCGACGCGTCCGAGGCCTCGTTCGACAGGTTGCGGGCGGCGATCCAGCTGGCGTAGCCGCGGCGGCGGTCCTCGGTCGCCTTGTCCAGCAGCAGCGTGTTGAAGATGTACGACCTGGTACGCAGCTCGGCCTGTAGCGACGCGGTCACCGCTTCGGCCGCCTGCCGGCGCACCTCACGGTCGGGCTGCTGCAGCCGGGAGAGCGCCTCCTCCAGGCTGATCGCGGTGTCGTCGATGGTGATCCTGAGCGCCGACGACAGCTCGGTAAACAGCCGGGACCACGCCGACGTCGACGTGAGCCCCTTCTCGGCGAGCAGCGTCTCCTCCGGCTCGGACAGCAGGTGCGGGCGGTAGCGGCGGGCCGACTCCAGGTAATGCCGGCGAGCGTCCAGCACCGGGTCGGCCAGCAGGGCTGCGGCGGCCTCGTCGGGGACGGCCACCCATTCGAGGCCGAAGAACAGCACCTCGGTCGACAGTGCGGCCGATTGCTCCTCGACCTTCTGCAGCAACGCCCCCCGAGCCGGGTCGGCGGTGTCGGTGGCGAAGGACAGGAAGGCAAACGACTGCGCCCGGACGAAGGCAGACTCGATCTCCTCCAGCTCTCCGACAGCCGCATCCAGCCCGGCGGCGTCGAGTTCGGCGACGTGGCCGCGGTGGTGCTCCCGGAACGCCTTCGCCCGGCGCATCGCGGCGTCGAGGTCCCCGTTCAGGTCGTCGGTGTCTTTGTAGAGATCGGTGAGGTCCCAGGCGATCGCTTCCGCCCCGGTCGGCTGTCCACTCACGTCAGCTGTCCTCCTTGCTCTCGATCTGGTATTTAGTCTATCCACCGTCACTCTTCGCATTGCACACCGGTCGGGAGCGGGAATGGAGGCAAAAGCCGTACGCGAGTCGCAGGTCGAGTTGTCCCAGGGCATGGGCCTCGCCGACGCCAACCTGGCCGGCTTCGTCCACGGAGGCGTGATCATGAAGCTGGTCGACTCGGCCGGGGGCCTGTGCGCCATCCGCCACGCCCAGGGCATGGTGGTCACCGCCGCCATCGACGAGATGGTGTTCATCGAGCCGATCCAGCTCGGTTCGCTGGTGACGGTCAAGGCCTCGGTCAACCTGGTCGGCCGCACCTCGATGGAGGTGGGGGTCCGGGTCGAGACCGAGAACATCATGACCGGCGAGCGGGCGCACGCCTCCAGCGCCTACCTGGTGTTCGTCGCCATCGACGACGGCACCGGCAAGCCGCGGGAGGTGCCCCGGCTGATCGCCGAGACCCCCGACCAGAAGCGCCGGATGCGTGAGGGGCAGATCCGCCGCGAGGCCCGCCTCGCCCGCCGGGCGAACATACTGGCGCAGCGGACATCAGGGGACTGGTAGCCGGTCCCCAGCGGGCATTGCATCGACCCATGAAAACTGGCAGGAACATGCAGATCCTGGTCGTCGACGATGACGAGGCGGTCCGGGCCTCGATCGGCCGGGCATTGCGCCTCGAGGGATACACCGTGGGCCTGGCCGCCGACGGCATCGAGGCGCTGGCGGCGGTCGCCGACCAGTCGCCGGACGCCATCGTGCTCGACATCCTGATGCCGCCGCCGGACGGGCTCGAGGTCTGTCGCCAGCTGCGCCGCCGGGGCAACGACACGCCGATCCTGATGCTGACGGCCCGGGAGGCGGTGGGCAACCGGATCGAGGGCCTGGATGCCGGGGCCGACGACTACGTGGTCAAGCCGTTCGCCCTCGCTGAGCTGCTGGCCCGGCTGGCCGCCCTGCTGCGGCGGGCCCCGGTCGGCAGCTGGGGGGACGCCCCGGCCGGTGAGGTGCTGCGCTTCGCCGACCTCGTCCTGCACCCGGCTGCCCACGAGGCCTACCGTGGGACCCGCCAACTCAAGCTCACCCGAACCGAGTTCCTGCTGCTGGAGCTGTTCATGCGCAACCCACGCCAGGTGCTCTCCCGCAGCGTGATCCTCGACCGGGTATGGGGTTTCGACCTGGCCTCCTCGACGAACTCGCTCGAGGTCTTCATCAGCTACCTGCGCCGCAAGATGGAGGAGGACGGGGAGCCCCGGCTGATCCAGAACGTGCGCGGCGTGGGCTACACGCTGCGGGAGGCCTAGGTGAGTCCACAGAACGTCGGCCCGCGAAGCTCATCCAGTGTTTTGTGGATCATGGGCCCTCATTATTGTGTGTAGCGATCCACAAAACTCCTGCGGACCCGCCTAGACTCGGGCCACCGTGACGTTCCGAGCCCGGATCACGCTGGCCGCCGCGCTGGCGGTGGCGGTGACAGTCGTTGCCGTTGCCTTCGTGGCGTTCCTCGTCCTCCGGCGCAGCCTTGCCCACGGCGTCGACTCGACCCTGCGTGCCCGCTCGTCCGGCCTGACCCTGGGCGTCGCCAGCGGCGATCCGGACGCCCCGCACGACATCCTCGGCGACATGACCAAGGCCGCCGGCCTGGCCCAGGTGGTCAGCGTCACCGGCAGCGTGATGGCACCGGTGCCGCCGACCCTTCCGGTCCCCCCCGGGGCCAACCAGGTCGCCTCGGGCCGCCGCCGGTCGCTCTACGCCACGGTCGGCCCCGAGGACAACCAGGTGCGGGTGTACCTGGTGCCGCTGCCCGGCAACAGCGCGCTCGAAGTCGGGCTGTTGCTGGACGAGTACCACCGCAGCCTGCAGGACCTGGCCATCGACCTCAGCCTGGTCGCCTGTGCCGGCATCCTGGTAGCCGGGGTCGGCGGCTGGTTCGTCGCCCATACCGCACTGGTCCCGCTGCACCGGCTCACCGCCTCGATCGGGACGATGGCCGAGACCACCGACCTGTCGCACCGGGTGGAGGTCCGGGGGGGCGCCGAGCTGGAACGGCTGGCGACCGACTTCAACCAGCTGGTCGACGCGCTCGAGCAGTCGCAGGCCAAGCAGCGCCAGCTGGTCACCGACGCCTCGCATGAGCTGCGCACGCCGCTGACCAGCCTGCGCACCAACATCGAGGTGCTCCAGCGCTCGGACGAGCTGGACCCCGCCGAGCGGGAGAGCCTCCGCCGGGACGTCCTGGCGCAGATGGACGAGCTGACGCAGCTGGTCGGCGACGTCGTCGAGCTGGCCCGGGGCGACCTGCCTGAAGCCGGCCGGGAGGCGGTGGACCTCGACGAGCTGGTGGTCAACGCCGTCGCCCGGGCCGAGGTGCACGCCCGGGCGACCGGTGTCCAGTTCCGCTGCTCGCTCGAGCCGAGCCAGGTGTGGGCGGCGCCGACCCGGCTGGAGCGGGCGGTGGCCAACCTGCTCGACAACGCGGTCAAGTGGAGCCCGCTGGGGGGCGTGGTCGAGGTGAGCAGCCAGCACGGCGCCGTCGTGGTGCGGGACCACGGGCCGGGCATCCCTGCGGGCGACCTCACCAGGATCTTCGACCGCTTCTACCGGGCCTCGGCGGCCCGCGGGCGACCTGGCTCAGGCCTTGGGCTGGCGATCGTCCGCGAGGTGGTTCACGGTGAGGGGGGCACCGTGGAGGCGGTCAACGACCCCAGCGGCGGGGCGGTGTTCCGGATCCAGCTTCCGGAACGGTAGTGGTGCATCCCCTGCGGGCCACAGGCAGCGGGGCTGGGATCCGGGCCGAGTGAGCAGAGACGGGCGTTATCACACCCCTGGCTGCTCCCTCACCCCGGAAACGCGAACCCGTGGACAGTGTGGCGCGCTCGACCTCAAGCGCTCGACTTGGGCGCTCCAGGGAAGCTTTCACGTCAGACCACGAGAAATCCGGCCGTTGCCCGCTGATCGGCCCTATACTCCGGCTCCTTGTCGTTACGCTCTTTAAGGGGTCCACGCATGCTTGCAGCACCGTTGTTCGGCCCGGAGCAGCCGCCCTTCGCCGGCCTCGACCTGGGCGTCCGGCCGGTCCTGCGCCTCGTACCCGGCCTGGTCGAGGCAGCGCCACCAGGGGAGATCCCCGGCCAGCTCAACCTGTCCTGGAACCAGTTGCTGCTGTCCGAGGCCGAGCCGGAACCGAAGCAGCCGAGCCTGCTGCCCGAGCCACCGCCGTGGGAGGAGCTGGTCGTCCCGCGCCACGTCCGGGCGACCCGCGGGCGGAGCCGCACCCGGCTCCTGGCCGGCGAGCAGCTGCGCTTGTTCGGCTGACCCGGCACGGAACGCGAATCCGGGGCCGATGGGCAGCCGGGCCGTAGCATCGGGGCCATGACGACCGCAGTCGCCCGTCTTCCGCTCGCCCTGCCGCCGGCGCAACCCATGCCGGCGGTGACGCTGTCCCCGTCGCGGGCGGCCGACTTCAAGGCCTGCCCGCAGCTGTACAAATACCGGGTGATCGACAAGCTGCCGGAGCCGCCGGACCCGTTCCGGGCCCGCGGGACCGTCGTCCACGACGTGCTGGAGCGGCTCTACCGTCTCCCCGCCTCCGAACGCCTCCCGGAGACCGCCGAGCGGCTGCTCGACGAGGTGTGGGAGGCCTGCCGCCAGGAGGAGGAGTATGCCGGGCTGTCGCTCTCCGAGGACCAGGAGCGGGCCTGGCTGTCGGCTGCGAAAGCCTTGCTGGCCAACGCCTTCGTGGTCGAGAACCCGGCCGGGATCGACGTCCACGACGTCGAGGCGGCGGTCACCCACAACGGCGACCGCACCCGGCTGCGGGGCATCATCGACCGCATCGAGCGCACCCCCGACGGGGAGTGGGTGCTCTCCGACTACAAGACCGGGCGCAGCCCGTCAGACACCTTCGCCGCCAGCGCCTTCTTCGGCCTGCGCTTCTATGCCCTGGTCTGCTGGCGAGCGTTCGGGAAGCTGCCCCGGGAGCTGCGCCTGGTGCAGCTCGGGGTGCCTGAAGTGCTGACGCTGCGGCCGACCGTGGCGATGCTGGAGGGCCTGGAACGCCAGATCGACGCCATCGGGGCCGCCATCCTGCGCGCCCGGGCGACCGGGGACTGGCGCCCGCACCCGAGCCCGCTGTGCGGCCGGTGCCCGCACAAGGGGATCTGCCCGGCGATGGGCTGAGCCCGTGGGCGTGGGCAGCCTGGCCCTCGGTGTTTTGTGAGTGAAATCGTGCAATATCCATCAGTTTTTACTCACAAAAGGTCACTGAGCCATGGCTGATGCGGGCCTGGAGCTGAGCGAACTCGCAGCCGGCGTGCGCGCCCATCCCGGGTTGCGCTCCAAAGCGGCGCTGCGCATGGTGGGCTCGATCTTCGGCGGCACCGACTGGCTCTCCCAACCCGGCGACGACGCCGCCGCTCTGCCCGACGGCGACGGGTTCCTGCTGGCCGCCGGGGAGGCGATCGCCCCGAAACTCTGTGCCGCCTCCCCGCCAGGGGCAGGGATCGCCGCGGTGGTCGCCAACGTCAACGACATCGCCGCCATGGGGGGCCGCCCGGCGGCGCTGGTGGATACAGTGGTCGGTCCCGAGCAGGGGTGTGCCGGAGCACTCCGAGGGCTGCGGATGGGCTGCGACGCCTACCGGGTCCCCTTGGTCGGCGGCCACCTGACGGTCGCCGAGGACGAGTCCCTTGCGGTCTCGGCGTTTGTCCTCGGCCGGGCGCGCCGGCTGCTGGCCGCCCGCCACGTCGCCCCGGGACAGGCCGTCCTGCTGGCCGCCGCCCTGGAGGGACGGCTCAGCTCCGGGTTCCCCCTGTTCTCGTCGTTCGCCGAGCGGGCAGGGGAGCTTGCCGACGACATCGGCGTGCTCGCCACCCTGGCCGAGTCGGGCAACGCGGTCGCGGCCAAGGACGTCTCGATGGCGGGCATCTTCGGCTCGCTGGCGATGCTGCTGGAGCCGACCGGCTCGGGGGCGACCGTCGAGGTCGGCCGCATCCCCCGGCCGGCGGGCGTGGCCATGGCGCAGTGGAGCCTGGTGTTCCCGACCTTCGCCTTCCTCGTCTGCTGCGCACCCGACCGGGGCCCCGCCTGCCGGGCGGCCTTCACGGCCCGGGGGCTGGCCTGCGAGACGATCGGCGAGGTGGATGGCACCGGGTTGCTGCGCATCCGGGCAGGGACGGAGGAGGCCACGATCCTGGACGTCCAGCAGGGGGTGACCGGTCTCGGGGGCGGGCAGTCCTGAAACCCGGTCGACCCGGTCAGCCCGGCGACAGGTCGATCGCCATCATCTGGTGCGGCTGCCCGGCGTAGCCGACCAGGCCCCCGACGGTGCGCCAGCCCAGGTGCTCGAAGAAGGTGACGTTCGCCGGCTGGATGTGGGCCACCATCCGCCGGCCCCCCAGCTCGCCCGCCGTCCGGACGGCGAAGCGGACCAGCGGCCCGCCCATTCCCCCCTTGACCGCCCCACCGCGGAACGGCGGCAGCACCGCCAGCCGGTCCCCCTTCCAGATCCTTTCCTCGCCCCCGGCCTCGTCGGGCGACAGCGGGTAGAGCCGCACCGCACCACCGGCGACCTCCCCACACAAGCCGAGGACGCGCACGGTCTCGGCCACGCCGTCGTGGGGGTCGCGGTCGGAGAACGGGAACACCCCCTGCTCGACGACGAACACCCGCCGGCGAATCTCGTAGTGCAGCGCCACCTCCTCGGGGCTGGCGACCGGCCGGCAGATCACCGCCAGGCCCCGCTCGACCGCCACCCCGGCAACCTCCGGCCGCACGAAGGGCGAGACGGCGCCGGGAGGGGTCACCGCACCGTGACGATCGGGAGCTGGCGGCCGGGACGCCCCGGCGCCTCCCCGTCGGGGGACTCGTAGGAGCTGAGCGCCGAGCAGGCCCCGCACCGGGCGCACCCGGCGTGGACCTGCCAGGAGGCCAGCCCGGTGAGGGCGAGGTAGGGGCCGACTGCCCGGTAGACCGACTCCATGTACTCCGGGTCTGGTGGGAGCTCGGAGCCCATCAGGCTGCCGGGCACTGGACGCAGCGGCACGATGAACGGGTACACGCCGGCGTCGATCGCCCGCCGGCTGCCCTCGATGGTGACCTCCGGGTCCTCGCCCATCCCGAGGATGACGTAGGTGGACACCTGGCCCCGCCCGAACAGCTCGACGGCCCGCTCCCATGCCCGGAAGTACCCCTCGACGCCGGTGCGCGCCTTGGCCGGGGCCACCCGGGCCAGCACCGCCGGGTCGAACGACTCGACGTGGATGCCGACCGAGCTCACCCCCTGCTCCTTGATCTCCTCCAGCACCGAGAGGTCGTCCGGGGGCTCGAACTGGGCCTGCACCGGCAACCCGCTGGCCTCCCGGATCGCCTTGGCGCACCGGCCCAGGTAACGGGCGCCCTTGTCCGCTCCGCGGGTGGTGCCGCTGGTCAGGGTGACGTCTACGGCACCATCCAGGTCGCGGGCGGCAACCGCCACCTCGGCGAGCTGGTCAGGCTTCTTGACCGGGATGGTGCGCCCGGCGGCCAGCGACAGCTCGATCCCGCAGAACTGACACTGGTCCGGCGTGTCCCAGTAGATGCAGGTCTGGATGACGGTGGAGGCCAGCGAGTCCAGGTGGAGCAGGGCGATCTTCCAGTAGGGAATCCCGTCCGCGGTCGACAGGTCGTAGAAGCGGGGACGGGAGGGCACCTCGGCCCCGGCCAGGCGCCGGCCATCCCGGTAGACGCCCCAGCCACCACTCCCCGGGGGGCCCTCCTCGTGCAGGCTGAACGGGGATTCGGAGACGTAGTCCGCCGTGAACGGGAAGGTGACCTGCACCCCCTCGACCCGGATCATGCCGGCGTCCGAGGGCCCCGCCCCACCGGTCCGGCCGGGCACCGGGCCCGGCCCGCGCACGACGTGGACGCCGTAGCTCTGCAGCTCGGCGATCAGCCTGCCGAGGTCAGCGGTGGGTGCCATAGAGCTCTTCGAAATTGCGGTGCAGGATCCGCTCCTTCAGCTCTGTCCCCACGGGTGCGCCGTTGATCTTCCAGTATTCCCCCCAGAAGTCGCTCCAGGGCTCGTCGGAGGCGAACAGCACCCGATCGTGGCCGACCCCCCGCTTCTCGATCTCGGTCAGCAGCCAGCGGGCGCCAAAGCCGATCGTCCAGGTGGTGTCGGTGTACACCTTGTAGCCCTGTTCCACCCAGTCGAGGAACCGGGGGACCAGGCGGATGTGCCCGCTCACCCCCCCGCCGAAGTGGACCAGGTACATCTTGACCCGCCGGCCGTACCGCTCCACCAGCGGGATGTAGTTGGAGATGTCGGAGCTCCCGCCGGGACTGGTGTGGAAGTGGAACACCAGGTCGTGCGCCTCGGCGGCCTCGAAGCAGGCCTCGGCGATCTCCCGGGTGGCGTCGTCCCAGCCTTCCGGGTTCGGGTTGCCCCCGAGCAGGAAGGTGGTCTTCAGGGCGACGATGCCAGCCTCCCCGGCGTAGCTGAGCGCCTCCCGGGTCATCTCGGCGTTCTGCGGCAGGAACGACACCCAGAGCCCCCCGAGGATCCGGTCGTGCGAAGCGGCGGCGTCCAGGACCAGTGGGTTCAGCAGGAAGGGCTGCTCCTGGCGCGGGATGCCGTAGTTGGGCAGCACCAGCCCGCGCTCGCACCGGTACTTGTCAAGGTGGGCGATGTAGTCCCTGGCCGTCGGGAACTCATAGACCGTGGGCTTGACCGCCTCCTTCAGGTCGTAGAACTTCCAGGCGGCCATCTCCCCCAGGTGGCTGTGCCCGTCGATCACCGGGCCGGCGACCCGCTCATCGGCCATATGGCTCCTCCTCGGATCCTCGAGCAGCACTGAAACCAACCATCAAAATAACTATAGGAAACGTTCTTCTACTCCGGGTTCATCCTCCCCCCGGCGTTCCGAGCGTGTCAAGCCCGGCGATCGCCTCCCGCAGATCGGCCTGCGCCGCCTCCCACTCCGCCGGGCCGGCGACCTCCCGCCGCTCAGCGACCTCGCCCCGCGGCTGCCCGCTGGCCGGGTCCAGCGGCACCCGTTCCACGACCAGCCGGGGCGTGCCGGCATCGGCTTGCTCCTCGGCGTAGGAGTAGATCCCCATACCGTCGGGGAGGTGCATCTCCAGCCGGCGGAACTGCCCGAAGCAGGCCAGCTCGGGGCTGCCCACCTGATCGACGACGACCCAGCGAACCCCCCGGCTGGCGGCCTCCGCCACCCG
>OEPS010000881.1_pt1 | contig 10070 bp, 8 predicted proteins | sample 1539411 | NCBI WGS metagenome assembly OEPS01 (sample SAMN02671747, study PRJEB22543) | soil metagenome | biome: bacteria | place: China:Hunan Province, Lengshuijiang City | collected 2012-10-15 | depth 0.08m m | reverse complement strand
AACCGCCAAGGCGGCGATCGGCGAGGGGAAGCTGGACAAGGTCGTGCTGTCGCTGCAGTCGACGCTCCGCGCCGCCGACCCGTTCGAGCCCCGCCGGGTGGCGGCGAACCTCGCCCAGGCCTATCCCGGCTGCTACACGTTCGTCTCCGGCTCGTTCCTCGGCGCCAGCCCGGAGCTGCTGGTGCGCCGGGAGGGCCGGTCCGTGCGATCCGTCCCGCTGGCCGGCTCGACCCGCCGGGGGGCGACCCCCGGGGAGGACGCCGAGCTGCAGCAGGCCTTGCTCGCATCGAGGAAGGACCGCTGGGAGCACGACCTGGCCGTCGTGACCGTCGTCGAGTCGCTCCGCCCGCTGTGCCGCCCGCTGCGGATCGACCCCGAACCGTCCGTGCTGGCCCTGGCGAACGTCGCCCATCTGGCCACCGAGGTCACCGGGGAGCTGGCCGGCGGGCAGACCGCGCTCGAGGTCGCCGGTGCCATCCACCCCAGCGCGGCGGTGTGCGGGACCCCGACCCGCCGGGCGCTGGCGCTGATCCGGGAGCTGGAGGGCGCCGACCGCGGGCGCTACGCCGGCCCGGTCGGGTGGGTCGGCGCCAATGGTGACGGGGAGTGGGCGATCGCCCTCCGCTGCGCCGAGGTCTCGGGGCGTCAGGCCCGCCTGTTTGCCGGAGCCGGGATCGTCGCCCAGTCCGACCCCGATGCCGAGCTGGCGGAGGTCCGGCTCAAGCTCCGGCCGGTGCTGAGCGCCCTCGACCTGGCGTGATCCGGCTTGGCGGTGACCACGCAAAGTGACCGAAACGTCTCTCTCTTTTTAACAATCAACACAGTGTCCACAGGCCTACTACCGTGGGCGGCGGTTCGGGCCTTGGCCTGATCTCACACTTCGCCAAGTCTGAGCGATACGCGCAAAAGTTGTTGCAATGCTTACGGCTGTGTTTCAATACGCCCGCCTCCACCCGCGTTCGTGCTGATCGTGGTGAGGCGCGTCGTTGTTGCAAATCGGTTCATGACCCGTCAGGAGATCGATGCGGCGAGCGGCGAAACTGCGCCCTCCGTGGGGCCTAGCCTCCTGGGCAGTAGCCGCTGTAGCACTGGTTGCCTGGGTCGTGGTGTTTGCTCCGGCTCCGGCGTCGGCGCAGACGGCACCGCCGCCCAGCCCCGCCGCCAACCCGCTCGCCAACCTGCTCAACCCCATCCTCGGAGCCGTGCTCCAACCGGCGCCGAAGGCTCCGGCGTCAGGCCCCGGCGGGGCCAGCGGCTCCCAGCCGGTGGGCTCCGCCTCGGCGAGGTCCTCCCAGAGCGCAGCGCTGAATGCCTCCATTCCGGGCAACCTCGAGGACCGGTGCGGCCCGAGCCCCGTCCCGCTGGTGTTCAACCGGACCCCGCCCCGCACCACCCAGCAGCTCGTCGCCGAGGCCCAGGCCGACGCCCCGCCCGGGACGACCGTGCAGCAGGAGATGGTGAAGATCGCCGCACCGTTCCCGGTCGCCGGGTCGGCCCACTACCAGGATGACTGGGGGGCCTACCGCAGCACCCCCTGCCCCCACCTCCACCAGGGCAACGACGTCTTCGCCCCCGCCGGGACGCCGGCGGTCGCCCCGGAGAACGGCATCCTGGTCCGGTTCGACAGCGAATTCGCCGGTGGCCTCTGCTACTACTTCGCCGGCGACGACGGCTACTCCTTCTACGGCGCCCACCTGGAGGGATTCGCCTCCGGCGTGCACGCTGGCGAGCACGTTACCGCCGGGACGGTGCTCGGCTACGTCGGCAACACCGGCGACGCGGCCGGCGGTGCCACCCACCTCCACTTCGAGCTGTTCGCTCCGGGCAAGGCCTGGGGCACCCCTGAGGACCCGAAGTTCTGGCTGGACAACGCGCTGAGCACGGCGATCATCAAGGCCGGGGGTACGCCGAACTTCAGCGCGGACAGCGGCGCCGACCAGGCCGCAGCCGTCGCCGCCGTCAACCCGGCCAGCTTCCTCAGCCGGATGGAGGTGACCGGCGGCAACATCATCTCCCAGCCCACTGTCCCGGTCCTGCTCCTCGTGATCCTCATCGTCGGGACCCTGCTGGTCGTGCAGGGCCGTACGATCAGGGTGGCGGCCGAGGTGCGCAAGTCCAAGTCGGCCGGGGCGGTGGTACCGGCGTACCTGGTCAGCAGTTCGTTGGCTACCGGCAACGAGGCGGCCGCAGCGGAAGTCTCGAAGAAACGCAAACGTCGCCGCGGGGCCTCCCCCACGCCGCCGGACCCCTTCGAGGGTATTGAGCGCCCGGTCTGGGCGGTCGAGGCGGAGGCACGGCGGGAAGCAGCGCCCAGGCCGGGCCTGTTCACCCGGGCCAAGGACCGGCTGCCGGAGACGATCAACAAGGTGACCACGATGTCCGACCGGGCGCTCGACCGGGGCCGCTCCAGCGGGAATGGATCGAACGGGAATGGATCGGGCAACGGCCATGGTCCGGGCAACGGCCACGGGAGCTGGAGCCCGGCATCGGCCAGCGCGTTCGATGCCAAGAAGGGTTCACCCATAGCCAGCTGGACGCCGCCCGGAGTCCCGGCCGGCAACGGCAAGCGCCGTTAGCCTTGGCTCTGCGGCAAGATCGTTCTATGTAACCTGACGGCTCTATGTGATCCCTCACGTTACAAAAAAGCCGTTGCAGGGCGCTGGAGTGGGAGTGCATTGCCCTGAGGCAGGTCCCTGCCAGCTCCATGGGGCGGATGAGCGGGCTCAAACCCACTTGGAACGGCGAGGAGCCAGTTTTGTGGATCGCTCTACACAATAATGAGGGCCCATGATCCACAAAACACCGGATCGCTAACTAGCTCCCGGCCTCTCTTCCCAGCGCCTCGCTGACTGCCTGCCAGATGCGGCGGTGGAGGGCCACGTTCGCCGCCCGGTCGGTGCGTGCCTCCAGCAGGTGCACCCCTCCGGCGCCGAGCGCCGAGACGACGGTGGGAACCAGGTCGGCTGCGGTGTCGATGGCGCTGTAGCCACATCCCGCTGACGCCGCCAGTGCCCGGAAGTCCGTCCCGATCGGGGTGCCGAACAGTTGCTCGAAGTGCCCCGGGTGGTCGGCCTGGGGCAGGAAGGAGAAGATCCCGCCGCCGTCGTTGTTGACCACGACGAAGACGGCGTGAGCCCCGGCCCCGGTCGCCAACTGGAGGCCGTTGCGGTCGTGGTGCATCGACAGGTCACCGGCGAGGGCCACCACGGGACCAGCCCAACAGCGGGCCGCCCCGAGCGTCGTGGCGACGAACCCGTCGATACCGCTGGCCCCCCGGTTCGCCAACAGCCGGACACCGTCCCGGGGCCGCATGAACCACTCCATGTCCCGTACCGGCATGCTGGAGGCCACCACCAGCGCCGTGCCACCAGGGCAGCCGGCCGCAAGGTCGCGGGCCACGCCCGGCTCGGTCGGTGCAGTCTCGGCGCTGAGCACCCGGTCGATCGCTGCTTGGGCTACCTGCTCGGCCTGGGTCCAGTGGGCAAGCCACTCGGTGCGGCCCGGGGAGAGCTCCCGCTCGAGGAGGCGTTCGGCCACCAGCGCCGCCGTAGCTCCCGGGTCGGCATGGATCAGCACGGAGGCGGTCCGCTCCGGGTCCACCCAGGCCCCGTCCGGGTCGAGCACGATCTGCCGGACGCCCGAGGATGCCAGCCCGGACAGCGCCTTCGAGGTGCCCGGGCTCCCCGCCCGGACGATCAGCTCCGGGACCAGCCACCGCCGGGTGGGGTCGTGGCGCAGCACGGCTTCGTAGGCAGCGATCGCCTCGCCGCTCCGGAACCCCGACAGCGGGTCGGCCAGGAGCGGCCACCCGGCGACCTCGGCCAGCTCGCACAGGCCCGCCGCGGCGGGGCCGCGATCGGCCCCCGCTCCGGCAATGATCATCCCCCGGTCGACTGCGGCCGCCTCGGCCGCCAGCTCCGACACGGTGCCGGCATCGGGAATGGCCAGACCCTTCGCCACCCGGGTCCACGGCGCCCCGGCCGGCCGGCCGTCGAGCGGGTGGGGGAACCCGGCCTCGTCGGCGACCGGCACCAGCGGGTCCCGGAATGCCAGGTTCAGGTGCACCGGGCCGGGCGGGGATCCATTCGACGCCGCCCAGGCGTGGCAGGCAGTCGACCGCCAGTAGGCGACGGAACCCGCTCGGGCCTCGGGGATCCCGACCTCGCAGAACCAGCGGACCGCGCCCCCGTACAGCTTGACCTGGTCGATCGTCTGGTTGGCCCCGGAGTCCCGCAGCTCCGGCGGCCGGTCGGCGGTCAGCACGAGCATCGGCGTGCGCGACTGGGAGGCTTCCACGACGCCGGGGAAGAAGTTGGCCGCCGCCGTCCCCGACGTGCACAGCACCGCCGCCGGCCGGCCCGTCGCCTTGGCCATGCCGAGGGCGCAGAAGGCGGCCGACCGTTCGTCGACGACGACCTCGAGCCGGATGGCCGGGTGGTCGGCCAGCGCCAGGGCGACCGGCGTCGATCGGGACCCGGGCGCCACGCAGGCGTGGGTCAGCCCGCATCGGGCCAGCTCGTCGACCAGCACCATCGCCAGCGCCTGCCCGGCGTTGAGCGCCCTCATCCCGCAGGCTCGCCGGCTGCAGCCCACCGCCGGAGGCCGGCTTCGGTCTCGGCCTCGCTTGGCGCCCACCGGGCCATCGCTGCTGGATCGGGGGCCGGGCGGCGCACCTCGATACAACCGTTCACCGGGATCAATGGGTCGGCGACGACGTCGCCCTCCAGCAGCAGGACCGTCGCCAGCCCGCAGGCGTAGGGCAGCTCCGGGAGCACCGCCGCCAGGGCGAGCCCGGCAGCGATCCCCACCGAGGTCTCGACCGCCGACGAGACCACCGCCGGCAACCCGATCGCCTCGGCGATCTGAACCGCCCGCCATACCCCGCCCAGCGGCTGGACCTTGAGCACGGCGACGTCGGCCGCCTCGGAGAGGTCAAGGTGCAGCGGGTCCGGTGACAGCCGGATCAGCTCGTCGGCGGCCAGCGGGACATCGACACGACGTCGCAGCCGGGCCATGTCCTGAACACCGGCCACCGGCTGCTCGACGTACTCCAGCCCCGCTGCGGCGAGCCGCCGGATCTGCCGGACCGCCTCGTCGAGGTCCCAGCCGGCATTGACGTCCAGCCGGATCCGCCCCTCCCGCCCGAGGGCGTCCCGCACCGCCAGGACCCGGCCCAGGTCGTCCCCCTCGCCTACCTTGACCTTGGCGGTGGTGCAGCCGGAGTCGGCCGCGATGGCGTGTGCCCGCTCCGGGTCGCACGCTGGAACCGTGACGTTGACCGGGATCGACGTCCGCACCGGCTCCGGCCAGGGACGGGTGGCGGCCTCCTCGGCAGCGGCCCGCCAGTACCGGGTCAGCTCCGGGCCGTACTCCGGGAACGGTGAGAACTCGCCCCATCCTTCCGGCCCTCGGACCAGCAGACCGCGCCGGAGGGTCGTCGCCCGGAACCGGAGCCGCAGCGGGATGGCGAAGCTCCCGGCGACCACCGGCACCGGCACCGGTGCGGTCACCATGCCAACCGCAACCCGACGGCCAGCAAGGCCCCGTACACCAGCTGCATCCGGGCGGTGCCGATCAGCGCCTGGATCAGGGCCGGCCCGTCGCTCCGGGTGCGCACGAGCTTGACCGGGGCCAGGGCCAGCGGGGCGGCCGCCAGGCCGATCAGGGCCGGCCACTCCCGGTACCCGGCCGCCAGCGCGGCAGTGATGACGAAGGCGCCGATGACGGTTGCCAGGTACACCGACCGGGCGGCGGGGGCGCCGATCCGCACCGCCAGGGTGCGCTTGCCGGAGGCGGCATCGCTGGTCACGTCCCGGATGTTGTTCACCAGCAGCAGCGCGGCGGCCATGAACCCCACCGGCACGGCGGCGACGGCGGCCAGCCCCAGCAGCTTGTGCGTCTGCACGTAGGCCGAGCCGATCGTCCCCACGAGGCCGAAGAACACGAAGACGAACACCTCCCCGAGCCCCAGTGAGGCGAACGGCTTGGGGCCCCCGCTGTAGCCGAGGGCGGCGGCGAACGAGCACAGCCCGACCGCGATCACCTGCGGTCCGAGCACCGCCGCCAGTGCCAGGCCCGGGATCGACGCCACGCCGAGGGCCACGCCGACCGCCAGCCGCATCGTCGCCGGGCTGACCAGCCCGGCGGCGGTCACCCGGCGGGGGCCGATCCGTTCCCCGGTGTCCACCCCTTTGACCGCGTCGAAGTAGTCATTGGCGTAGTTGACCGCCACCTGGACCGCCACCGCGGCGATGAGCGCGGCGACGAACCGCCAGGCGATGAACCGGTGCGCCGCCGCGGTGCCGACCAGCACGCACACGACGCCCGCGCCCAGGGTCTTCGGCCGGGCGGCCTCGACCCATACCTTGACCGGGACTCTGGCGTTGCTCAGGGTCGGCGCGGGAACTGGTCGAAGCGGGGTGGCCGCTTCTCCTTGAAGGCGTCGCGGCCCTCCTGGGCCTCGGCATTCATGTAGAAGAGCATGGTGGCGTCGCCGGCCAGCTGCTGGATCCCGGCGAGGCCGTCGGTGTCGGCGTTGAGGCCGCCCTTGATCATCCGGATGGCGATCGGGCTCATCGACAGGATCCGCCGCGCCCAGGCGACGGTCGTCTCCTCGAGCTGGTCCAGCGGCACGACCTTGTTGACCAGGCCCATCTTCTCCGCCTCGAAGGCGTCGTACTGCTCGCACAGGAACCAGATCTCCTTGGCCTTCTTGAGGCCGACCGTGCGGGCCAGCAGCCCCGAGCCGTAGCCGCCGTCGAACGAGCCCACCTTCGGGCCGACCTGGCCGAACCGGGCGTTGTCGGCGGCGATCGTCAGGTCGCAGACGACGTGCAACACATGGCCGCCGCCGATGGCGTATCCGGCCACCATGGCGATCACCGCCTTTGGCAACCGCCGGATCTGGATCTGGAGGTCGAGGACGTTGAGCCGCCCGACCCCCTCCTCGTCGACGTAGCCGTCATCGCCCCGGATCTTCTGGTCGCCTCCGGCGCAGAACGCCTCCGGGCCCTGGCCGGTCAGGATCACGACGCCGACCTGCGGGTCGTTGCGGGCGGCCTCGAACGCCGCCGACATCTCCACCACCGTCCGCGGCCGGAAGGCGTTGCGGACCTCCGGCCGGTTGATCGTGATCTTGGCGATGCCCCCGTCCGGCAAGGACGTCTCGTAGAGGATGTCGGTGTAATCTCCGGAGGCCTTCCATTCCATGAGTTATCACTCCTAAAGTAATCACTCGGACGGTTGGAGGTAACCCTAGCACCATGCCCGACCTGGTGGCGCTCCAGCTCCCCTTCACTTCCGCGTTCACCGAGGCCCTCGACGAGGTCTGGGCCACCGGCGACGCCGCCCTCCCGCTGACCCCCGGCCTGCCCCAGCCCGAAGTCGACCGGCTACTGGGCGACTTGAAGCCGGCCCGGTTGGTCACCCCCGCCGGGGAATGGGTGCTGGGGGAGGCGGAGCCGGTCGAGCCCGGGACCGCGCTGGTCGTGCCCACCTCGGGCACGACGGGCTCGGCCAAGGGGGTCGTGCTGGGCCACGGCGCGCTGGCCGCGTCCGCCGCCGCCACCGCCGCCCGGCTCGGCCTGGAGTCCGGTGGCGACCGCTGGCTGTGTTGTGTCCCGCCGAGCCACATCGCCGGGCTGATGGTGATCATCCGCTCCCGGCTGGCCGGCACGGTGCCGGTGATGCAGCCTCGTTTTGACCCGGAGGCCATCGACGCCGACCGTGAGGCCACGCTGATCTCGGTCGTCCCGACCATGCTCCGCCGGCTGCTGGCGGCGGGCACCGATCTCGGCCGGTTCCGCTGGATCCTGCTCGGCGGCGGGTCGATCCCGCCGGAGCTGGTGGCAGCCGCCGGGGCTGCCGGTGCGCGGATCGTCACCACCTACGGCATGACCGAGACCTGCGGGGGCTGTGTGTATGACGGCGTGCCGCTGGCCGGGGTGCGGGTCGACCTCGGCAGCGGCAGTGAGATCCTGCTGTCCGGGCCGATGGTGATGCAGGGATACCGGCTGCGGCCGGCCGACAGTGAGACGGCCCTGGCCGGCGGCTGGTTCCACACCGCCGATGCCGGGGACTTCGACGCCGCCGGCCGCCTCCAGGTCCTCGGTCGCCGGGACGACCTGATCGTCACCGGGGGCGAGAAGGTGTCGCCGGTGGAGCTGGAGGCGATCCTGGCCGAGCACCCGAAGGTCGCCGACGCCGCGGTGGTGGCCCGCCCCGACCCGGAGTGGGGCCAGGTGGTGGCGGCGGTGGTCGTCCCCGCTCCCGGAACGGCGGCTCCGACGCTCGCCGAGCTCCGCGCCTTCGTCGCCGGCCGCCTCGCCGCCTACAAGGCCCCGAAGCACCTCGTGCTGGTGGACGACCTCCCCCGCGGCCCGACCGGCAAGCCGATCGGCCTAACGGATCTGGTCATCCCTACCTCGGACGTTCCTGGGAGTCCTTGAGGGTAGAAATCGATAGGTACCTATTATTGGCCCAAACGTACGTATAGCATCGCCTTCATGCCAAGAATGGCTCGAGAGCCCGCCCGCGAGCCGGATCACCGTTGGTTCCTGCGAGGGGCTGCCATCAGGACCGCGGCGCTCGGCTGATCCGCGGGTGGGATGAGATGCTACGGGCCATGACGCCGGGGCCAGAGAAGATCCGCAGCTCGTTCGACGTGCCGCTTCCGGGACCGCCAACCCAGGAGGTGCCACCAGCACCCGCTCAGAAGGCTGCCAGGCCGCCCGCTCCCAAAGCCGCTGCCCCGCAGCCCAAAGCCGCTGCCCCAGGAGCCAAGCCCAAACTCAAGGCGCCAGAGCCGGAGCCCGAGCCCTCGGAGTTCCTCCAGGCCCTCGCCGACCTGCTCCGCTCCCGGAAACTCGAGGTCCCCTCCGGCCTGCTTGAGGCCCCCCCGTCGGCCTACGCCGGGCAAGGCGCCGGGACGGTGGAGATGATGGCCCGCCTCAAGGACGAGGACCTGCTGGAGCGGGCGGGGAAGGTCGCCGGTTGGCAGGCCCGGCAGCAGGAACGGGCGCAGTGGGCCTGGGACAGCTCACCGCTGATCCGCGAGCTCCGCCGCCGTGAGCTGCCGGTGCCCGAGCGCCCCGCCCGGGTTGGGGCGATGGCGGTCTCGCTCAAGCGGCCGCTTGCCGAGTGGTCCGATGGGGAGCTGACCGCCGCCGTCACGGAGTGGACCCGGCTGGGCGAACGCTGACCCCCAGAAAGGAACCCCGGGCGGCCGGCGAGAAACCCGCCAGTTCCCGTCGTACTCAGCGAGCCACTTCGCCTTCCAGATCTTTTTGTGTGCGAAAACCGACTATATATGGCGGTTTTTACTCACAAAAGCGTAGCGAGGGGTGCCACCTGGGTCCGGCCCTCCCTTGACACCCCCGGTGGAGCGGGCCTGGCGGAGCTAGTCCGAGTCCTCCAGGAACTCTTCGCTGAAGTGGGAGAGGTTGAACGCGATCAGCGGGTAGTTGTAGGTCACCAGCTCGTCACCCTCCCAGGTCGCCCCGATCAGCTCCCCCAGGTGCACGTCGTTCAAGCCCTCGGGCTCGTTCCCCGACCACTGGAAGTCGACCATACCCCCGGGCGTGCGCTGCCCGAGCACGACCCGCTCACCCTTGTCCGCCGTCGACGGTGCCATCTCCTGCCCAGATTAGGGCGCAACCGCCATCGCCACAATCGGGGCGTTGAGCTTTGTCGATCCGGCCGAGCCGAAGAACGTTGCCCCTGGGCCGTAGGCGAAGATGCCGCCGTCGGAAGCCACGAAGAAGTAGCCGCTGTTGTCCGAGACCCCGCCCATGCCGACGATGGGCTGGTTGAGGTGCATCGAGCCCGTCGACCCGTAGAACGGCGCATTGCCGTAGGCGAAGATCCCGCCGTCGGAAGCGACCAGCCAGTACCCGCCCCCGGTGCCGCTCGGTGCCATACCGACGATGGGTTTGTTGATGTGCATGCCGCCGGTCGACCCGTAGAAGGTGGCATCGCCGTAGGCGAAGATCCCGCCGTCGGAAGCGACCAGCCAGTAGCCCTGCCCATCGGGCGTTTCGGCCATCCCCACGATCGGCTGGTTGATGTGCATG
>OEPS010000880.1_pt1 | contig 10084 bp, 11 predicted proteins | sample 1539411 | NCBI WGS metagenome assembly OEPS01 (sample SAMN02671747, study PRJEB22543) | soil metagenome | biome: bacteria | place: China:Hunan Province, Lengshuijiang City | collected 2012-10-15 | depth 0.08m m | reverse complement strand
CGAAAGTCATTATGGACAGTGAATCCATCCCAGTGATCATTCAATCGATTCGCACCCTGCTCAACTATGATTTCCAAGCGTTATTTTGTTGTCATAGCGGCTATATTAAGGATGGAAAAAGCAAGATGATCCAAAAGCTAGATTACCTTGAAAATCTATCTGGTGAAGTGAATAATCTCTATAGAGAAGGTCGCTCCATTGATGAAATCACTCAATTGCTTTTTCCAAAAAAGTACCCAATTATAGCTTTTTCAGAAGGGCAATGGAATACTAGACATATCATCGCCTCAATTGTCGAAGAAAGTTAACTAAAAAAGCTAAAAAAGGTTTCAAGACCTTTTTTAGCTTTTTTTAGTTTACATTGGTTAATTCTGATAAATGAACCAACTGAATATTATGCAAACTATCTACTTCCTTTATTTCGCAAAAACCTGATGTGTATTTGTAAAGGATAATATATTTCTTGCCATTGTAAAGAACATGTTCCATTTTATCCCCATCCTTTGACTTTCTTAAAATGATTGTATATCGGTCATACATAGTAATCTATGATGTTCAATTAAAGATTATGTAAATTATTTTTGAAGAGTGTGACTTGGTTGGATCATTCAAAAAAACAATCTGGTAGAATGAGTGTGATAAGATACTTATGCTAGTGTTTTTAGTTAGAGGAGGAAGCGGTTTGAGCAAGAAACCAGTGATCGGCATATCAGGTGCCTATGTGAAACATAACGAATATATGGAAGGTGTCTATGTACACCATGATTATCATAAAAGTGTTGCTGCTAATGGAGGAATCCCAATCATTCTTCCCTATATTAGCCCCGAAATCGCAATAGAGACGCTTGTCTTATGCGACGGAATAATTCTCAGCGGGGGAGAGGACATTGACCCAAAACTTTATGGCCAGGACCCGCATCGTCACTTAGGTCCAATTACACCCGAACGGGACATAGCGGAGATCGCAATGGTGAAATATGCACTTGATAACAATATCCCATTGCTTGCGATTTGCAGAGGTGTTCAAATTTTGAATGTCGCCCTGGGCGGTTCGTTAATCCAGGACATCCCGAGTCAAGTCAAAGAACCTATCCAACACTCACAGAAAATAGATAGAAGTCGGGAGACTCACTGGGTGACCATCAACACGGATAGCAAATTATTTGAAATCGTTGGTTCTGAACGAGTACGTGTAAATAGTCTCCATCATCAGGCAATCGATAAGGTAGCCAATGACCTTCGTGTTGTTGCCCAATCATCCGACGGGCTCGTTGAAGCGGTAGAGTATATCCATCCAACCACATTTACGGTCGGTGTTCAGTGGCATCCTGAATCAATGGCTAACACAAACGATGAGATGAATAATGTGTTCAAAGAATTTATAAACAGCTGTGTAAAGGTCCCAATTTCGATTTAAGGGAAGGGAATGATTCAATTGATGGAAAAAATTTATTTGGATTACAATGCCAGTACACCGATTGCTCCTGAAGTCGCCGAGGCAATGAAACCGCTGTTAGATCATTTTTTTGGGAATCCATCAGCCTTACATTGGGCAGGGCTACCCGTGAAGGAATTATTACATCAAGCCAGAGCACAGGTGGCGGAATTAATTGGCTGTACCCCAAGAGAAGTAATTTTTACAAGTGGTGGCAGCGAAGCCAATAACCTTGCGTTAAAAGGTTTTTATTTTAAAAATCGACATAAAGGCAATCATATCATTACTTCTAAAATTGAACATCCTGCGATTATCAATCCTTGCAAATTTCTTGAACAAATTGGGGCAAAGGTCACATATGTAGACGTGGATCGGGATGGGAAAGTTTCACTAGAAACAATAAAAAAAGCGATCACAAAGGAAACAATCTTGATTTCGATTATGCATTCCAACAACGAAACAGGTACCTTGCAGCCCATCAAAGAGATTGGGGAAATCGCTCAAGAACATGGGATTACTTTCCATACGGATGCTTCCCAATCGGTCGGTAAGGTCCCGGTGAATGTGGGCGATTTGAAAGTAGATATGCTTACGATTGCCGGCCATAAGCTCTACGCACCAAAGGGAATTGGGGCACTGTATATACGAGAGGGAATCCATTTGGAACCGCTTATCCATGGTGCGGGGCATGAGTTTGGACTTCGCGCAGGTACTGAAAATACATTATTAGCAGTGGGATTAGGAACGGCTTGTGAAATTGCTAAGCAACAGGTGGGGAATACTGGAATAAAAGATTTAACCGATTATTTTTGGAATCGGCTAAAGGATGCCTTTGGGGATCAAGTCATCTTGAATGGGCACACGGAAGACCGTCTGCCCAATACATTAAATGTCAGTTTTGTCAGAAGAATAGGTCAAGAACTGTTAGATTCCATCCCTCAGTTAGCAGCATCAACTGGATCGGCCTGTCATGCCGGCAGTATTGAACTATCACCCGTCTTAAAAGAAATGGATGTTCCTGAAGAGGTAGGAATGGGTGCAATTCGCTTTAGTTTAGGCAGGTATACGACGAAAGTTGAGATTGATCAAGTAATGGAATGGTTTAAAGAATTAAAATAATAAGTTTCCGGGACTAGCTCAGGGCTGCTAGTCCTTTTTCTATGGTTACTAGACTTTCAGATGGAGTCTATTTTACCGAAGCAAGAACCATTTTTTAGTTCTCTAATCATACATAGATTAATACCATCTAAAGTGGGTTTTATTACGGTTAAAATAAAGCAAACATGAACAGGATATATACGTTGTTGTAGTCAACAAAGGCCAATAAGAGAGGATGAGGCAGTTTGCTAAAAAGAAGGCTAGGGAAAAAGGGGATGGAAGTATCGGCGCTGGGTCTTGGTTGTATGGGGATGTCAGACTTTTACAGCGGGAGAAATGAGGAAGAATCCATTAAAACGATTCATCGTGCTCTTGAACTGGGAATAACCCTTCTTGATACAGCTGATATGTACGGAGTGGGGAAAAATGAAGAATTGGTTGGGAATACTATCAAGGACCGGCGCAATCAAGTCGTCATTGCCACTAAATTTGGAAATGTAAGAGCAGAGGATGGGGCATTTTTAGGCATAAATGGCCGTCCAGAATATGTAAAAAAAGCCTGTGAAGCGAGCCTTCGCCGCTTAGGTGTGGACCATATTGACCTCTACTACCAACATCGAGTCGATCCAACTACACCGATTGAAGAAACAGTAGGTGCGATGGCCGATTTAGTCCGTGAAGGAAAGGTTTGCTATTTAGGACTTTCAGAGGCATCTGCGCAAACGATTCGACGGGCATATGCGGTGCACCCAATTACAGCAGTGCAGACGGAGTATTCTCTTTGGAGTAGGGATGTCGAAGATGAAATTTTGCCGGTCTGCCGTGAACTCGGGGTCGGTTTTGTCCCATACAGTCCCTTAGGAAGAGGCTTTCTTACAGGGCAGATTCAGAAGTTTGAAGACTTGGCTGCGGATGATTATCGTCGCTTTTCACCTCGTTTCCAAGGAGAAAACTTTCAGAAAAATTTGGAGCTGGTTAATAAAATTAATCAAATAGCGCGTGAAAAAGACTGCCAGCCTTCGCAGCTAGCATTGGCCTGGCTGTTAGCTCAAGGGGACGATATTGTTCCAATCCCAGGGACAAAAAGGACCAAGTATTTAGAAGAAAATGTCGGGGCACTTCATTTGTCCTTAACTGAAACGGACTTAGCGCGAATTAATGAAGTGGCTCCAAGGGATGTGGCTGCAGGGGAACGTTATCATGAAGCAGGCATGAAAGGCGTCAATTTGTAATAGTTGATTGACGACTGACTTGCCTAGTTTTAGCTAATGTTTGGTCGCTAATAGGCGTGATTGAAGACCAAGTTCCCTCTTTTCTACAAATTAAGGTTGTCAATAGCTCTGATTGACGACCTACCCTAGCTTCTACCAGCAATTTTCAGTCATCAACTCGCTCCCGTTAAGAAAGTGTCATAATATTGAAGCTGATTTTGTGGGACTGCCGCTATGAAAATGGTAAAATAAAAAAAATCAGAGAAAAGGAGTCAACAGGCATGAACCAAGTAGAAATTATCGCTCGGAGAATACTAGGTTGGAAGTTAAATAGGTGGGACAGATGGTTTGATTTTGAAAAGGGGACATTCATTCCAGTAACTGATTTTCAACCTGATCAAAATCTTGACCATGCGATGCTCATCGTAGAAAAATTAAAAGATTTCGGCTTTATTTATACAACGAATGGGGTTTCTGAAGTTTGCTTTAATAACATATGCGAAACGGGCGAAACATTAGCACAAGCCATCACTAATGCAGCCTTCACGATTGCTGATAACAGCACGATTGCAGAAGGATGGATGTAAAACTACGAAGTCGATCCATACATATAAAAAAGCTTGTAGAAACAAGTCCTATAAATGGACCAAATCCTACAAGCTTTTATTTTTACTTATTTCTCCGTAAAACAGTAATAAACCCATCCAATATTTCATGACTGACTGAAAATCCTTTACGTTGATAAAATTCCAGCGCGTCATTATTTCCATTTGAAACAAAGACAAAATAATCTTCGACCTCATCGAATTGTTTCAACCACGCCATCGACATATTGAGAAGTTTAGTCCCAACTCCATATTTGCGGTATTCTTCTTTTATATAAAATTGCGATAAACAACCTACATTAGGTCTAAGAACGGAAGATAGATCAAAAAAAGTCGCAAACTCATTTGAATAAGCCTCTTTAGGAGAAATATTGGAATAAACATATCCAACGATTTGTCGGCCATCTTTTACGACTACGATATAATTGTGTATAGCACTATGTATCGAAGGAACCATCCTTGTATCGAAATTCATGCTGTCAAACAATTCTGGTCTTATGTAAGCTCTCGACTTTTGAAAGGCCATTAGCTCATTACATAAATCACGGCAGTATTCTATTTCTTCAGCCGAGATCACTTCGTATGATAAATTCATTTCTCCCACTCCTTACATTGTCATTAGGCAACTCAGAAAAGAGCCCTCTGTTTAAATTAAACCGAGACGCTCTAATCCATAGCGGACACCATCTTCTTCGGCAGAGAGTGTTACCATATTGGCCACTGCTTTCAACTCATCTCGTGCATTTCCCATGGCGACTCCCATTCCTACCAGTGATAGCATTTCCATGTCATTTAAACCATCCCCAAAAGCAACCGCCTCATCAGGTGCAATACCAAGCTTTTCTAATAACTTAGTAATCCCAACAGATTTATTTGAATTGGACAGATTCACATCACAGGTGCGTGCCCCTGAACTCCATCTGCGAAAATCCAGTTCCGGAACCTTTGTCTGATAGGATGACTCCTCCTCCAGATCACAATGAAGGAAGATTTGATAAATATCCTGGTCTTTCCAAAATTGCGGCGGGGCAAGCTCCGGTTTCCATGGATCATGCTGATACGCTTCTAAGACGAAGGGATGATCTAAATGTGTAACTCTAAAGCTGGTATCACCTAAAAAAGTAAGAGGGTGCTGAAAGTCATTGGATAATTGATGGACTTTTTCTAGTACATGCTTCTCAATGGAATTTTTGTATATTTCTTTTCCTTCATGGAAGGCAAAGGCGCCATTAAAAAAGACCATAGAATCGACCCCGGTATCTTGAATAATCGACTCTGTAAAATATGGTGCTCTTCCGGTAGCAATAACCACTTTCATCTGTTTCTCTTTTAAGCGCTGAATGGCATCCTTTGTGGCATGACTAAGTGTTTTACCATGCGGGAGGATGGTTCCGTCTATATCTAAGATGACAACTTTATAATTCATAAAACACACTCCCAATATTCATTCACAGATATTTCTATAGCAAAGTATATCATGTAAGAGAAAAAATAAGACCCCGATACAGGGAGTCTTATTGTAAATTAGTCATCGTTATTTTGCATTCCAGTAAACATGAGAACAAAACGAAGTAACTCAGCAATTGCGACCACTGTCGCAGCTACATAGGTTAATGCTGCAGCATTTAGTACTTTCTTTGCTCGATATTCCTCTTCATTCCTGATAAGACCAGAACCAATCATTACATTCAATGCTCTAGAACTTGCATTGAATTCAACCGGTAAGGTAACGACTTGAAAGAGCACTGCAGCGCCCATTGCAAGTATACCTAGTAATAAAAAGTTGGCAGATGAAAGAAGAATGCCAATTAAAATTAGTATGAACGAAAAATTCGAGCCAATATTAGCCACAGGCACTAAGGCATGTCTTACGCGTAAAGGAACATATCTGTCCTTTTGCTGTAGACAGTGTCCAACCTCGTGAATCGCAACGGATACCGAAGCAATGGATGTACCATGGTAGTTTGTTGAAGATAATCTCACACTTCTACTTCTTGGGTCATAGTGGTCAGATAAGTGACCTCTCACTTCTTCGACCGTAACATCGTATAAACCATTTTGATCCAAGATTCTTCTAGCTGCTTGGGCCCCGGTCAATCCAGAGGAGGCTCCCACTTTTAAAAATTTAGAATAGGTATTTCGTAAGTACATTTGCACGAATAGTGGTATGATCATGATTAGAATAAAATAAACAATAAAACCCATGAAGTATGCTCCTTCTACAGATGACTAATTTATATCTTTAGTATACTTTATGGGTCAGTTTTTTAGTATTAAAGTGCTCGTGAAAAAGGGCTTAACAGTATGGTAAGTCCTTTTTCACTGGACTACTTTTTACATCGTTTATTCCGATAAGCAATAATATTTGTTTTTAACGAAGCATATGACCCGATCGCTGCATAGCCGTAAAACCAGCCCATAAATATACCGCCAAGTGTGTTGTGCTTGTGACTGATAAAAATGGAAATACCTAGTCCAAATAAAAGTGCAATCGTTGGTACAAACCATTTTGGTAGTACAAAATACACCTTTATCAGTTGAGTTAACAATATTATGATGGGGATTGCAAAAATCGCATCCCAAAAGTTCGTTTTTATGGTAGGGAAATCCACAGAACAACACACCTTTTTAAGCTTATTATGTGTGTTCTACGATAGGAATATTAGTTCATACTGATATACCAAGCTAATCCTCCGATTGCACCTAAGATAACGATCACATAAATTGCTGTCAACCTTATTGTGTTTTGTTTTGCGGAGCTTTTATAGTTTTCATCTGGTTTCCCCAAGAGCGCAAGCGTTCCGACAAGGGCTGCTACTAAAACGATAATAATAAGTGCCATACCGATCTTCATTTTTTTCAACCTCACTATATGATAAAATTATTTATTTTCTTTAGACAAAGTATAATTTCTATTTTAAGGTTAAAATGATAAAAAATGACCATCCAATTACTAGAAAAATTGACCATCCACTTTTTTATCATAGTAGGTCCCAATTAATTGGAGAGGAGAGGAAATTGTGAACTGGAAACCAGATCGAACAAATAAAAGACCAATTTATAAACAAATTGCCGATTACATTGAACAAGGTATTTCCACAGGCCTATTTTCACCGGAGACGATGTTACCTTCAGAACGGACCTTGGCTGAAATGCTTCATGTGAATCGCAGTACAGTGGTAGCAGCATATGAAGAATTACAGTCAATGGGGATTGTGGAGAGAAAAAAAGGGAGTGGAACCATTGTCAGTACAGATATCTGGGGACTCGAGCATAGACGTATTCCAAACTGGAGCAGATATTTGGAGCGAGGCTCATTTCTTCCCAACCTTCCTGTTGTTCAAAGAATTCGTAAGGAAACACAGGAAAATGATCTTATTAATATGGCAAGCGGTGAATTGTCACCAAGTCTATTCCCAAATGAGCAATTTCAACGTATCCTGTCCGAGCGCCCCTTTACAGGCTATCTTGGATATGACGATCCACAGGGGAGTGAAGAACTAAGAGATACGATTGCTACGCATGTGAAGGAGTATAAGAATATAAATACAGATTCTTCTTTGATTCTAATTACATCCGGTGCCCAGCAAGCTCTCCATTTAATCGTTCAATGCCTACTTAAACCTGGTGACGCTGTTGCGATTGAGGATCCTTCCTATTGCTATTCACTTCCAATTTTCCATACGGCTGGTTTAAAAATCTATCGATTACCTGTCGATTCACATGGAGTCAATCCCGATGACCTTGTTCATTTTCATAAGAAACATCGGATTAGAATGATTTTTTTAAACCCTGACTATCAAAATCCAACCGGAACAGTTCTTTCAATGGAAAGACGAAAACAAATTTTCAACCTCTCGGCTGAATACGGTATCCCGATTATTGAAGATGACCCCTATAGTTTAACCTCCTTTGATGGAGTGGTAAATTCAACTTTAAAATCAATGGATGATAACGGAAATGTTCTCTATATAAGTTCTTTGTCCAAAATTATTGCTTCCGGGTTGCGAATCGGTTGGGTAATAGGTCCTGCAAAGGTCGTCCAACGGCTTGCTGACGCCAAACAACAAGTGGACTTTGGACACAGTATTTTTCCCCAATGGGTAGCGAATCAATTTCTCGGTTCCGAGTACTTCCATCCGCATATTCATTTTTTAAGAAAGCAGCTGAAACTGAGGAGAGATCAGATTGTTTCAAGCCTTAAACAATTATTGGATGACAAAATTTCCTTCTCTATTCCGAATGGAGGAATCCATCTGTGGTGCAAATTAAATGAGCCTGTAGATGAACAAAAGTTACTTGAGGAATCAATTAGAAAGGGGATTGCATTTGTTCCGGGAGGGATATTAGGTTCAGAAAAGGGGAGTCAGCGTTTTACATATGGCAGGGTGGAAACAAGTTCCATCCATGAAGGAATCGAAAGGTTTTCTGAAGCGTTAATCAGCATAGAAAAATGATTGGGATGAAACATATTAGAAGGCCTCAACTTGTGTCTTGAATTATTCAAAAAATAATAATACATGTAATTCGAGATATATTTATTGACGGATTTTGTCGGAAAGTTATAAAATGGTTAGGTAAAGTGTAAAAAAGGACACGCAAATAAAAAATCCAGTTTTAATATTTAAAATCTAGAAAAGACTACTAAAGGATTTTATATCCATCTTAAAAAGATTTGTTAGAAAAATATAACAAAATATTGAAATCTTTGAGGGAAAACATATAAAATAAGTAGATGCAGCTTTAGATCTTAAAACAGCAACATAGTTATTGCTATTTCACTATTTATACGCCCGCTCCATGAATATTGCGGACACGCTGTTGAAAAAATAAATATTTTGGAGGAATTTTATTATGAAATTTTTTATCGATACTGCAAACTTAGAGGAAATTAAAAAAGCCTATAAAATTGGCGTATTATCAGGTGTAACAACTAACCCATCTTTAGTCGCAAAAGAAGGCGTGAAATTCGAAGATCGTATTGCGGAAATTTTAAATGCCGTCCCAGAGGTTGAATCTGTTTCTGCCGAAGTAACACCAAATGCTTTGACAGCAGAACAAATGATTGCTGAAGCAGACGAACTCATTAAAATTAACGGCGGTGATAAAAATATTACCATTAAACTTCCAATGAACTTAGATGGACTAGAAGCTTGCCGCTATTTAACAAAAAAAGGTGTTAAAACGAATGTTACGCTCATATTTAGTGTGAACCAGGCATTACTGGCTGCTCGGGCAGGGGCTACTTATGTTTCCCCATTCTTAGGTCGTTTGGATGATATTAACGAAGATGGTGTAGAATTAGTAGCAAAAATCGCTAAGATGTTCCAGGTTCAAAAATTAGATTCACAAATTATTGCAGCATCTGTTCGCCACCCAGATCACGTGACTCGTGTAGCAATGGCTGGAGCTCATATCGCAACTATTCCATTCAAGGTAATTGAGCAATTATCAAAACACCCTTTAACAGACCAAGGTTTAGAGAAGTTTGCCGCTGACTGGAAAACTGTCTAATAATTAATAGAAAACATAAGGCGTTACTTCCTGATTTCTTAAGGAGGCTAACGCCTTTAAATTACAAGAATATCACAAATTCAAGATTCTTGATTTATAAATATTATCAATAATTTAATCAATTATTTGACATCATAATAAAACAGGACTGATTATAGGAAAAGGAATGATTTCTTTGCTTTCAATTGATCCAGCCTTAATGTCTGAAAGAGAAAATTATA
>OEPS010000879.1_pt1 | contig 10084 bp, 12 predicted proteins | sample 1539411 | NCBI WGS metagenome assembly OEPS01 (sample SAMN02671747, study PRJEB22543) | soil metagenome | biome: bacteria | place: China:Hunan Province, Lengshuijiang City | collected 2012-10-15 | depth 0.08m m | reverse complement strand
CCGACCTGGCCGCGGCGCTGAAGAAGAACACGCGGGCCCGCGCGACCTTCGACGGGTTCTCGCCAAGCCACAGGCGCGAGTACATCGAGTGGATCATCGAGGCGAAACGCGACGAGACTCGCCAGCGCCGCCTTCGGCAGGCGATCGAGATGCTCGCCGGCGGGAAGACGCGAAACTGGAAGTACAGCTGACCGGCGCGGGCTGCCGCGCGTCTTGTTATCTTCGCCTAGGCCCGGAATTCGGGGTCGCGCCGCCGCCGGCGTCGTCGAAATCGTGTCGAAGCGAAACACAGCCCCCGGGGTCGGCCGTATGGTTGAGCCATGGGACACTCAAAACAGGACAAGGCGATGGTGACGCGCGAAGAGATCGAGGGCTTTCTCGACAAGCTCGCCGCCGAGGGCACCAGCTACTCGGAGATCCAGCCGGGGCTCTGGATCGTGAAGCCGACGGGGAGCTTTTCCTTCGATGTGGTGGTCAACTATTCACCCCCGGTGGTCGTGCTGCGCGTGAAGGTGATGGCGCTGCCGACCGACCCGAAGGCACTCGCCACGCTCAGCCACCGGCTCCTCGAGCTCAATGCGACGGAGCTCGTGCACGGCTCGTACGGCATCGAGCGGGATTCGATCGTCCTCACCGAGGCGCTGGAACTCGCGCACCTCGACTACGACGAGTTTCTCGCCAGCTACGAAGGGATGACGCTCGCGCTCGCGTCGCACCTCCGCGAGCTTGGCGCTTTTCAAGAGGCACGCTGACCATGGGTCTCCTCGACCGTCTCTCCTCGCTGCTGAAGTCGAACATCAACGATCTGATCTCCAAGGCTGAAGACCCGGAGAAGATGTTGAATCAGATCCTCGTCGACATGAAGACGCAGCTCGTCAAGGCAAAGCAGCAGGTCGCGTCCGCGATCGCCGACGAGAAGCGCCTCCGCGACCAGGTCGACCAGGAGTACCGTCAGGCACAGGACTGGGAAAAGCGGGCGATGCTCGCCATCCAGGAAGGGCGCGACGACCTCGCCAAGCAGGCGCTGGTCCGGCACGGCGAGCACCTCGGGCACGGCACCACGCTCGAGCAGACGTGGGAAGCCCATCGGATGGAGACGGAGAAGCTCAAGAATTCGCTCCGGGACCTCAACGACAAGATCGAGGAAGCGAAGCGGAAGAAGAACCTCCTGATCGCGCGGCAGCGCCGCGCGCAGGCGCAGCAGCGCATCGCCGAGACCATGTCGTCGATGTCCGAGAACTCCGCTTTCGAGGCGTTCTCACGGATGGAGGACAGGATAGTCTCGACCGAGAAGCGCATCCAGGCCAGCGCCGAGATCGACGAGGAGTTCAGCGGCGACAAGCTGGCCAGCGACTTCAAGCGGCTGGAGAAGAGCGCCGGCGCGATCGGCGTCGACCAGCAGCTGCTCGCGCTGAAGCAGAAGATGGGAATGCTCCCCGCCGGCGCGCCGCCGAACAACAACCGCCAGCTCGGCACGGGGAAGGCGAGCGACAAGCGGGAAGAGACCGTGCACGCCGAGCTCGAAGACCTCAAGGACGAGACGTAATCCCAGTGATCGCCGGTACAACCGGGCGCTTCAGGTTCGCGCCCATTCTCGCGTCGGTCGTCCTCACCGTCCTGCTCCTGTGGATGGTTGGCAGGGCGGCCGACATTTTCCTGCTGTTGTTCCTCGCGATCCTCATCTCGCTCTACCTCGGCGCGGTCACCGACTTCTTCCAGGCCCGCGCGCGGCTCCCGCGGTGGCTCGCGTTCGTCGTTGCGCTCTTCGGAACGTTAGGCGCGATCGTCGGGATGTTCTGGCTGCTCGTCCCCCCGGTCATCGCCCAGACGCAGGAGCTGTTGACGGTCCTCCCGCATCAGATCGAGGTGTGGGAGCAGGGGATCGACAACCTGGTCGCCCGCATCCCCGCGCTCGCCCCGATGTGGCAGCCGGGAGAGCACAAGCTCCTCATCGCCGCCTACGACCAGGTCTCCGGCACCTTTGGCGGGCTCGTTCCGAAGGTCTTCTCGCTCGTCCACGTCGCGATCAGCGTCTTCTCCGTGCTCGTGATGTCGATCTATCTCGCCCTCGAGCCGGCGTTTTACCGCGAGTACCTGATCGCCCTCTTCCCGCCGGTGCACCGCGACCTCGTGCGCGACGTGCTGGCCGACCTCGCGACGACGCTCCGGCAGTACATCGTCGGGCAGCTGTTCACGATGCTGATGCTCGCCCTGCTCACGGCCATCGGCTTCTACTTCCTGCGCGTCCCCTACTGGCTGACCTTCTCGATCGTCACCGGCGCGGTCGCGGTGATCCCGTTCTTCGGGACACTCGTCTCGACTGCGCTGCCGGCGCTCTTCATGCTCGGCGATCGTGGGTTCGGCGCGGCGATGGCCGTCGTCGGATGGGGGGTCCTCGTCCACCTCTTCGAAGGCAACGTCCTCATGCCGAAGGTGATGCAGGGGAAGGTGCACCTGCCACCCGTCATGACGATCCTCTCGGTGCTCATCGTCGGCACGATGATCGGAGGGGTCGGACTTGTCGTCGCGGTCCCGATGCTCGCCGTCGTGATGGTCGTCGTCCGCCGCATCCTCATGAACCGCATCTACGAGGGAAAGGGATTCCGCCGCGTCGTCCGCGACCGGCTCCTCGTCCTCCGCGTGCCTGTCCCCGACGGCAATGCGCTCCTCCCCACCGCCCCCGCGGCTGACGTGATCACCGCCCGCGAGCGGGCGATCGCCGCGATGGCCGACGTCGCCAACCGCCGCGGTGGCAACCGTCGCGCGGGCGAGCGGCTCGAGGCCTGACGTTCGGACATTCCCCCACTGCAATGGCTCGCGATCTACGATACCTGGTTCTCGCCGAGGGCCAGTTCGGCCCGATGACGTCGAAGACGGCCAACGGCTGCATCCGCTACTCCCCCGAGCGTGTCGTCGCCGTGCTCGACTCGCGTCACGCGGGACGGACCGCCAGCCAGGTGATCGGCTTCGGCGGCGACATCCCCGTCGTCGCGACGGTCGAGGAGGGACTGAAGCTCGGGCCTAACGCCCTGCTGATCGGCATCGCGCCGACCGGGGGCAGGTTCCCCGAGTCGTGGCGTGGCATCATGCGCTCGGCGATCGTGAGCGGCCTCGAGATCTGGAGCGGGCTGCACACCTTCATCGGCGACGACCAGGAGTTCGCCGCCCTCGCCCGCCAGCATGGCGTCGCGATCCACGACCTGCGCAAGCCGCCCGAACGGCTGCAGGTCGCCGCGGGACGGGTCCGTGACGTCGCGTCGACCGTGATCCTGACGGTCGGCACCGACTGCAACATCGGGAAGATGACTGCGTCGCTGCAGCTCCGTGACGGGCTGCGCAGTCGCGGACGGAGCGTGGCGTTCGCCGGGACCGGCCAGACGGGAATCCTGATCGAAGGATGGGGGATCTCCGTCGACGCCGTGATCGCGGACTTCATCGCCGGCGCGTCGGAGCGGTTGACGCTCGACGCGGCGAAGGCAGGCGAGATCGTGCTCGTCGAGGGGCAGGGATCGCTCGTGCATCCCAGCTATTCGGGGGTCACATACGGCCTGATGCAGGGATCGCTGCCGCACGCGATGATCATGTGCGCGCAGCCATCGCGCACGGCGATCAACAACCACCCCTGGGTGAAGATCCCGCCGCTGCGCGACTTCATCGCCTTCCACGAACGTGTGCTCGAGCCGCTGCGGCCATCGACGACGATCGCCGTCGCCCTCAACACCTTCGACCTGTCCGAGCAGGCGGCGCGTGACGCGATCCGCCGCGCCGAAGACGAGACCGGGCTTCCGGCGACCGATCCGGTCCGCTTCGATTCCGCGCCGATCGTCGACGCGATCGAGCGCTTTCACACGAAGCGCACGGCATAGCGCCCGCGGCGCACCTCGCGCGGCGCGACTCGCCGCCACGACCGAACGGGGTCCTCGCCAGCGAGGGCCCCGTTCGCATGTCGGCGCACGGCGCCGTGGAGCTGTTTTCGACGTGCCGTCGAATGTCGACACGCGCGGCGATCGGGTGACGCCGCAGTGACGCGCCGCTCGTAACCTGTCGGCGCGAATCGGGGGAGCGCCTGACACCCAACAGGAGACGCTCATGCGAATCCGGCTCACCCTGCTCGCAGCTCTCTCGGCCGTGGCGCTGTCAACTGCGCCGGCCCAGTCGACGGACGCGTGGTCCGGCGGCGGATCGATCTGCGAACCTCTGTTTCCCTCGTACTGGCAACCCCCGGGCTCGTGCCCGGTCGATGGCAAGACATGGATGATCAACTCACAGCCGTGAGCGCAGCGCGGGCTCGCGGCGTGGCGAACACGGGAGGGTCCCATGACACGCATCAAGCTGCTGCTCGCCGTCGCCATCGCGGCAACCACCGCGCAGGCGGTGCGTGCACAGAGCTGCAGCGGCGGCCGCACGTACGACGAAGTGATCGCCGCGTGCGACGACGCCTTCTCCGGCTACAACGTCCTCATCGTATCGGCGCGCGGGTGGTGCTACATCGTGAACGGTGCCGCCTGCCTCATCTGAACACAAGGAGAGATCCAATGAAGAAGACCATTCTTGCAGGTGCGCTCGCGCTTTCGGCGATCCTCGGCAGCCCGAGGACGGCGCGTGCCGACTGCCTCATCGATGCCGTCGAGAGCTGCGACGACGACTTCGGCGGGAACAGCAACTACTACGCGGTCTCGATCCGCGGCTGGTGCTACATCATCCGCTCCGGCCTCTGCGGCGTCGGCGCCTGACCGAATCGCACCATGCCTGACGCTCACCGATTCGCCCTGTCCGCGCTCCTCGTCCTGGGGAGCGCGGTACTGGCCGGGCTGGCCGTCGCGGTCTCGACGCCGCGCTACGCAGGCGCGCGAATCCCCGCGGCTGGTGAACTCCCGTGGCCCCCTGGCGCGGCTGCAGCCGAGCGCCGGCCACCGTTCGTCCTGCTCTACGTCGACAGCCACTGCGCACACTGCTCGCGCGCGGCGATCCTCGTCGACTCGGTCGCCGCCGCACGCGGCCTTCGCGCGGTGATCGTCACCCGGGACACCCCGGAGGACGCCAGCGCGTACCGGGCGCGGCTCGCGCTCCGGCGGCCGCTCGTGCTCGACTCTTCCGCAGCGCTCCTCCACGCACTCGGCACTCGCTCCGTCCCGACGCTGGTCCTCTTTCACGCCGACGGCGCGCGGCAGCTCGTCGTCGGGCTCACCAGCGAAGCGCGCTACCGGGACACCCTCGCCGGATTCGAACGATGACCAACGAGCCTGCAATGCGACCAGCCGTTTCCCTGACACGCATCGCCGCGGTGGCGCGGCTCCGCTTGCGGCGAGTCGTGCGAACCCGCCTCGTGCTGGTCGCACTCGTCCTCGCGCTCCTGCCCTGGGCGATCGTCGAGAGCAGCTCGTTGATCGCCAGGCTGGCGGCGCTCACGAGCTTCACCGTCGTCGGGCTCACCGCCCTCGCCGCCGGTGCGATCGCCGATGACCTCGACAGCGGCGAGTATGCGATCGCAACGGCTCACGACGTCCGCCCGATCGAAGTACTCGGTGGGCAGGCCGCGGCAGCGCTCGGACTCGCCGCTGCGCTCGTCGCGATCCAGCTGCCGATCGCGTTCGACGGCAGCGCGATCCCGGCGATCGCTCCGCTCCTCCTCTGCATGGGTTGGCTGGCGGCGTTCCTTGCCGGCTGGCTCGCGCTGATGCTGCTCCTCGCCACCCTGCTCGACGGCAAAGGGAACGCGGTCGCGATGATCCCGGTGCTCTTCCTCCCGCTCGCGCTCGGCGCGGGTGTGCTCGACCGTCTGCCGCATCTTCCGGCGATGCTCGTCCGCGGCGTGGTGCAGCTGCTCCCGCAGGTCGACCAGGCAACCGCGATGTTCCGGGTGGCGCTGAATCGATCGCCCGCGCCGGCGGCCGCGCCGTTCGTGCTTCTCGCTTCGCCGTTCCTCTATTTCGCGCTGGCATCGATCAGGCTGCGCCGGATCGAGCCGGCCGGGAGGCTCACGCAATGAGCGCCATTCTCACCGCATCGGCGCTGGTCAAGCGCTACCGCGCTGGCGTCGCGCCGTGGGGAGCATCGATCGAAGCGCTTCGCGGAATGGATCTCGAGCTCGCGCCAGGCGAGCTCCTCGGGCTCCTCGGGCCCAACGGTGCAGGCAAATCGACGTTCCTCCTCTGCGCCGCGGGACTCCTTCGCCCGGACAGCGGCACGATCAGCTGGTTCGGATCTGCACGGTCGCCGTTCGGGCGGCCCCCCGGCGTCGCGTACGTTCCCGAGCGGTCGCTCTACCCGCGCTTTCTCTCCGTGCGCGAGGCACTCGAGTTCTATGCGACGCTGCACGAGCTGTCCGGCCCCGAGCGCGCCGAACGCGTGCGGGGGGCGCTCGATCGCGTCGGGCTCGCCGTGCACGCGACGAAGCGCGTCGCGCACCTCTCGCGCGGGATGATCCAGCGCCTCGGTGTCGCACAGGCCATCATCGGACGGCCGCGGCTTCTCCTGCTCGACGAGACCCTGTCCGGCCTCGACCCCGTGGGTGCGCGGGAGATGCGGGAACTGCTCGCCGGGCTGCGTGATGAAGGGGTGGCGATCATCCTCTCCTCGCACGACCTGCTCTCGCTCGAGCATCTCGCCTCGAGGATCGTCGTGATGAAGGACGGGCGGGCTCATGCCGCGATCGACCCATCGGATTTCACGGGCGAGCGTACCCTCGTGCTGACGGTCGACGCGCCCCCCCTCGCCGCGCGACGGCTGCAGGGCCGGCGCCCCGGCGCCCTCCTCAAGGGCGACGAGCTGCACATTCCCCTCGGCGGCGACTCCCCCGAGGACGTCCTTGCCGAGTGCCTTGCCGCCGGTATCGGTGTCCGCTCATCGGTGATCCGGCGCGATGACCTCGAGCAGCGCTTCTTCGACCTCATCGAGCGGCCCTCGCGGGTCGCGGAGCCGAACTCATGACAGAGTCGACCATCCGGTCGCCTAACGGCGCCCGCCCACCCGTCGCAGCCCCGGCGGCGGCCGCGACGACGGAGCGGGCTCCCCGCCTCGAGTCGCCGGCGCCGCCACGCGCCGCGGCGCGGCCGGGGTCCTCGCCGTCCCATGGTGCGCTTCTCGTCGTGGCCGCCTGCGCAGCGGTTCATCTCCTCGCCGCCGCGCTGATGTACCGAACCCTCGTCGCCGAACTGTACGCACTCTTCGACGCGACACCGCGGCTGCTCGTGCTCGAGCGCGGGCTGACCCGCCTGACGGCGGTCACGGTGTTCCTGCCGCCGGTGATCCCGACGACCCTCGTCGTCGCGGCCGCGCTCTGGCTGGGCCGGCGGCGCCGTCACGTCGCGGTAGCCCGGTGGCTCGCGCTGTCGCTCGTTCCGCTGGCGATCGACGGCATCCTGCGCACGATCGGCGTGATGCTCGCAGCGCCACCCGCGAACATGGGCGAGCTGCTCGACCTGCCCGTGCGCTTCTCCCCTGGTCCGCGTCTCGTTCTCGAACTCATCGCCGTGCACCCGTCGCCCGGACTCGGGTACTGGGTGGTGGTCGCGACCGTCCCCGCGGCGATCAGCGCGTATTGCGTGGCGCGCGCGCTGCTCGCGGCGGAAGAAGCGGAGCGCGAGACAGCTGGTCGCCGCAGGCGGCGACAGCGCGGGGCGCTCGACGCCGTGGAGGTGGGCGTCGCGGTCGCCGGCACGTGGGTCGCGCTCGCATTCGCCGGCCAGGTCGCGCTTCCGTGGGCAGCGCAGCTCTTCCTCAAGATCCTTGGCTGAGCGTCGCCTGTGCTGATGCGCGATCGAACGACGCCGGGCACGGTGTCGTTCGCGCGCGAGGTCGTCGACATCCGCCACGCTGGTGCGCGAGTTGATTCTCCATTTCGCGGCGCCTAGCTTCCGCGCGACGGCGCGTCTGCCGCCGTCACCCTCCGGAGAAACGCGCATGTCGAACGACTTCCGCCTGTACAACACGCTCACGCGCCAGGTCGAGCCTTTTGCCCCGGCCGACGGCGCCTGCGTGCGGATGTACACGTGCGGGCCGACGGTGTACAACCCCGCGCATCTCGGAAACTTCCGCACCTTCCTCTTCGAGGACCTGCTGCGCCGCGCGCTGCGGCTGCACGGCTGGAAGGTCAATCAGGTCATGAACCTGACGGACGTCGACGACAAGATCATCAAGCGGGCGAACGAGCGTGGGCTGACGATCACGCAGGTGACCAATCCGGTCATCGAGATCTTTCACCGCGATCGCGAGTACCTGCGGATCGAGAAGGCGGAGGCATATCCGAGGGCCACGGAGTTCATCCCGCAGATGATCGCGCTCGTCGAGACGCTGATCGCTCGCGGCGTCGCGTACCTCGCCGACGACGGCAGCGTCTATTTCGCGATCGGGCGGTTCCCGGACTACGGCCGGCTGTCGCGGCTCGACACCCGCGAGGTGAAAGCGGGGGCGCGCGTTGCGCAGGACGACTACTCCAAGGAAAACGCCCAGGACTTCGCGCTCTGGAAGGCGGCGAAGGATGAAGACGAACGCACCGGCGCCGCGTGGGACTCGCCATGGGGGCGCGGCCGGCCCGGGTGGCATCTCGAGTGCTCGGCGATGGCGATGTCGCTGCTCGGCGAGACCCTCGACCTGCACTGCGGCGGCATCGACCTGATCTTCCCGCACCACGAGGACGAGATTGCGCAGTCGGAAGGCGCCACGGGCAGGACCTTCAGCCGGTTCTGGTGCCATGGGGCCTTCTTGCTCACCGAGGGCGCGAAGATGGCGAAGCGTGTCGGCAACGTGCAGTCGGTCGCCGACCTGCGTGAGAACAGGATCTCGGCGGCGGCAGTTCGCCATTTCGTTTTCAGCACGCATTACCGGCAGGAGCTCAACCTGTCCGGGGAGGCGATCGAGGGGGCGCTGAACGCGGTCAGGCGCATCGGGACCTTCGCCCGGCGGTTGGAGGAAGCGACCGGCGGCACCCAGCTGCTCGCCGCGGCGGCGCGTGTGGCGACCTCTGCCGCGAAGGCGGCGTTGTTCGACGATCTCAACGCGCCGGAGGCTCTTGCCGCGCTGCACGTTTTCGTGGGTGCGGCCAACGCCGAGCTCGACCGGGGGGGGAGCGATCGCGCGGCTCTCGACGAGGCCAGGGCCGCCTTCAGGCTGATCAACGGTGTGCTGGATGTCGTTCCCGACGACGAGACCGTCGACTCCGAGCTGGCCGAACGGGTGGAGGCGATGCTTGGCGAGCGGCGCGCAGCGCGCGCGCGGCGCGACTTCGCTGCCGCCGACGCGATCCGGAAGTCGCTCGAGGACGAAGGGATCGCGGTGGAGGATTTGCCGGGGGGAACCCGCTGGACGAAGCTCCGCTAGCATCCGGGTGGGGGCAAACCGCCGCCGCGTCCGCCGGTCGATGGGGCGCGCGCTCTAAGTCCGCGCAGGTGCGTTGCTTGACACCCCTCTCCGGGCTGCTTATTCTAAGAGTCTCGCGCAAAAATGCGCCGGACTGCTGACGTAGCTCAATTGGCAGAGCACCTGATTTGTAATCAGGCGGTTGCGAGTTCGATTCTCGCCGTCAGCTCTGAGGGCAGCGGGTGCTCCGGCGTGGTGTGCGTGAGCGTTGGGTGGGGTACCCAAGTGGCCAACGGGATCAGACTGTAAATCTGACGGCTAACGCCTTCGAAGGTTCGAATCCTTCCCCCACCATCGTCGGAGCGACGGAAAGGGCTGGCGCGGTCGAAGCGCTCAGCGCGGGACGTCCGAACGAAAAGCTCGCGGGAGTAGCTCAGTTGGTAGAGCGCAAGCCTTCCAAGCTTGATGTCGCGGGTTCGAGCCCCGTCTCCCGCTCTGCAGGACGGTTGTGAGAAGCGGTAGTAACAGCGTGGCAGGGCAGGATGCGGGGCAGTGGCGGTCGTCGCTCGCGTAGCTCAGTTGGTAGAGCACACCCTTGGTAAGGGTGAGGTCATCGGTTCAATCCCGATCGCGAGCTCTCACGCGGCCAGGGCGGCGTGGCGGGACGAAGGGCAGGCGAGTGGTTGGTCGTAGTCAGCGTTAGGCACCCCTGATAGTCGAGAATCGGAGAATATGGGCAAGGCAAAGTTCGAGCGGACGAAGCCGCATGTGAACGTGGGGACGATCG
>OEPS010000878.1_pt1 | contig 10093 bp, 9 predicted proteins | sample 1539411 | NCBI WGS metagenome assembly OEPS01 (sample SAMN02671747, study PRJEB22543) | soil metagenome | biome: bacteria | place: China:Hunan Province, Lengshuijiang City | collected 2012-10-15 | depth 0.08m m | reverse complement strand
GTTGGGGGGGGTGGAGGGGGGCGGCGGAACGGCGCATTCCCCCCTCCGGCAATTGCTCTGCGAGAGCGCCGATTGACCAATTCTGCAATATTTTGGAGATAATTAGACAATTTTGCCGAATATTTTGCGTCTTTGTCAAAGAGGATGTGCGTAATTTGCACTTTTCTCTTGACAGCCGGTGCCCTGACCTTTTACTCTCTGGCGACCCTCCACCCCCACCGGAGACCATGAAGCTGATCGTCACCGTCGTCCGTCCTGAACGGCTGCACGTGGTCAAGGAAGCGCTGTTTCGCGTCGGCGTCACCGGCATGACCCTCTCCCGCGTCAGCGGCCATGGCGGGGAGCACGAGGTCATCGAGCAGTACCGCGGATCGGCGGTGCTCTTCGAGTTCCGCGACAAGGTCCGCATCGAGATGGCGGTGTCCGAGCCCTTCGTCGAGGCGACCGTCAACGCGATCCTCCATTCCGCGCGCACCGGCGACGTCGGCGACGGGAAGATCTTCATCCAGCCGCTCGAGCAGGTGATCCGCATCCGCACCGGCGAGCGCGACGTCGAAGCGCTCACTCCCGTCACCGCCGACGAAGTGCAGGCCCGGGCCGAGGAGCACGCCGAGCTGCACGAGATCGCGGGGAGCGCCGAATGACCGGCGCGACGACGCTGCCGGCGCTCTCCGCCGGCGACACCGCCTGGACGCTGGTCGCCACCGCGCTCGTCCTGCTGATGGTCCCCGGGCTCGCGCTCTTCTATGGGGGGCTCGTCCGGTCGCGCGCGGTGCTCAACACCTTCATGATGAGCTTCGCCGCACTCGCCCTCGTCAGCGTGCAGTGGGTCGCGTTAGGCTACACGCTCGCCTTCGCGCCCGGCGGGGGGACCGGTGACCTGCGCTGGGCGGGGCTGCGCGCGATCGGCCTCGGCGCCGGTCCCTACTCGGCGACGATCCCCCACGTCGCCTTCGTCGCCTTCCAGGCGATGTTCGCCGGGATCGCCGTCGCCCTCATCTCCGGGGCGATGGTCGAGCGGATCCGCTTCCCCGTCTACCTCGCCTTCGCCGCGCTCTGGACGACGCTCGTCTACGATCCGCTCGCCCACTGGGTGTGGGCGACCGACGGCTGGCTGCACACGTTAGGCGCGCTCGACTTCGCCGGCGGCACCGTGGTCCACGTCAGCGCCGGAACGGCGGCGCTCGTCGCGGCGACGATGCTCGGCCAGCGCCGCGATCGCGGACGGACCGCGCTCCTCCCGCACAACGTCCCGTTCACGCTCATCGGCGCGGGGCTGCTCTGGGTCGGGTGGTTCGGCTTCAACGCCGGCTCGGCGCTCGCCGCCGACGGGATCGCGGCGAACGCGCTCCTCACCTCGCACACCGCTGCCGCGTCGGCGCTTCTGGTCTGGGTGCTGATCGACCTGAAGCGGGTCGGCCAGGCGACCGCGGTCGGCGCGGCGACGGGTGCCGTCGTCGGGCTGGTCGCGATCACCCCGGCGGCCGGCTATGTCTCGCCGCTCGCGGCGATCGTGATCGGCGCCGCCGGCGCGGGCGCGAGCTATGCGGCGATCCAGCTCCGCAACCGCACGCGCATCGACGATGCGCTGGACGTCTTCGCCTGTCACGGCATGGCCGGGATCGTCGGCGCACTGCTGACCGGTGTCTTCGCCCAGCGCGCCATCAACGCCGGGGGCGCCGACGGGCTGCTCGCCGGCAACCCGCGACTCCTCGGCGTCCAGGCGATCGCGGTGCTCTGCACGATCGCCTTCGCTGGCGCGATGACGGCGATCGTCCTCAAGGGACTGGCGCTGGTCACCGCCCTGCGCTCGGCGGTGCCCAACGAGCTGCGCGGGATCGACCTGACCGAGCACGGCGAGCACGCCTACCACGACGGCGACACCTCCGAGATCGCCGGCGACGGCCTCCGCGTCGGGCAGCCGGTGCTGCTGACGGCGGTGGTGGAGCACGAGGAGGAGCTGGTGCGGGCGGACGCCGCCTGACTCGGGGGGCAGGTGTCAGGGGTCAGGGCTTCGCCACGTCAGGCACAGTGGGTGCCAGGGACGGGGGGGGCCCGGGGCCGGACGAACGATAGCGTCGTTCCTGCCCCCTGCCCCCTGACACCTGACACCTGGCCCCCTGCCCCCTACCCCTTGATCGTCGCCGACGCCTCGTCCCACGTCACGACGTTCTTCCGGAAGTAGGACTCGTTCGCCATGTGGCAGGCGAGGGCGGCGTGATGGCCGAACAGCGCGTCCTCGACGACCGGCTTCCGCGAGCGGACCGCGTCGAAGTAGTTCTGCAGGTGCGGCTGGATGTCGTCGTAGTCGTGGCCGCGGAAGGTGATCGTCTCGCTGGTCGCCTGCTTCGCGACGCGGGCGTCGTTCTCGGCGTGCCACTTCGCGAAGTATGCGTCGCGCAGCGCCTTCGGGAAGCTGTAGGCGTAGTAGCTCGGGTACGAGTCTTCGCCCGTCTGCGGGGTGAACGTCAGCCCGCCGCCATTCACCTCGAGAATCCCCTTCGAGCCCTGGAAGCGGTAGACCTCGGGCATCTCGGTCGCGAGGTTGAGGTGCATGTAGACGGGGAGGTCGCCGTAGTAGTAGCTGGTCGCGTGCACGTCGGGCATGTTGCGCCCGTCCTTCCAGTGGCGGATGCCGCCGACCGCGAACGCCTGGCGCGGCGGCTCGTTGATCTCGAGCATGAACATCATCCCGCTGATCAGGTGGACGAGGAGGTCGCCGGCGACGCCGGTGCCGTACTCCTTCCAGCAGCGCCAGCGCGCGAACACGTTGGGATCGAGCGGCCGCTTCGGGCGGACGTCTCCCTGCCAGGCATCCCAATCGAGGTTCTTCGGCGACAGATCCGGCGGGGGCGGATATTCCCACGCGCCGTTAGGGTCGTTCCGTCCGAGGAACCCCTCGACGAGCATCAGGTCGCCGAGGATGCCGGAGGCGATCATCTCGCGCGCCTTCGCCGTGACGTTCGAGCTCACCCGCTGCGAGCCGATCTGCACGATCCGCCCGCTCCGCTTCGCGGCCGCGACCATCGCCAGCCCGTCGGCCGCGCTGTGCGACATCGGCTTCTCGCAGTAGATGTCCTTCCCCGCGCTCACCGCGTCGACGACGATCTGCCGGTGCCAGTGGTCGGGGACCGCGGCGACGATGCAGTCGATGCTCTTGTCGTCGAGCAGCTGCTGGTAGCGGCGCGTGACGGGGAGGTCCGCCCGCACGATCTCGCGGGCGAGGGCGTGGCGCCCGTCGTAGAGGTCGCAGGCGGCGGCGCATTCGACGCCGGCCAGCGCGATCGACGTGCCCAACAGCGACGATCCCTGCATCCCGACGCCGATCATCCCGAATCGCACGCGATCGCTCGGCGCGACGCGTCGCTGCGGGAGGGCGAGCGGCTCCGGCGCCAGGCGGATCGTCCTGTCGGCGAGCGATGCCCCGGCGACGGCGGCGGTGACTCCGATGAACTCACGGCGGGTGAAATCGTCCTTCGACATGGGGCGGCTCCCGATGCTGGTGGGTCAGGCGGGGTGCGTCGCGCGCGCTGAGAATGGCAGCAGTCCCGGGGAAGGTCCAGAGGGCGGAAGCAGCCGCGATCGAGGGAGCGCGCACCCGGGCCCAGCGACGGCGGGGGCGCCGGCGGTGAATCTCCGTCAGGCGCGGCCGGCCGCGGCACTCTTCGCCGTGAGCGCTCTCGAAACCCGCGACACGGTCGTCCAGCGGTCGCCGGCGTCCCGATCGAATCGCTTCCGCCGCGCCGCGCGGATCGGGACGAGTGTCATCGCGATGGTCAGACGATCTTCAGGTCGAGCACGTCCTTCGAGGCGCGGGGGTAGCGAAGATCGAGGTCGTCGAGCGCATCGGCGATCGTGCGGGCGACCAGGTAGTTCCGGGCGTCGTTGTCGTCAGCGGGAACGACGTACCATGGGGCAGCCTCGGTGCTGGTGTGCTCGAGGATGCTCCGGTACGCCTTCGTGTACTCGCTCCAGAGCGCCCGGTCGTCGAGGTCGGCGGCCCTGAACTTCCAGTTCTTCGTCTTGTCGCTGAGCCGGTCGTTCAGGCGCTGCTTCTGTTCCCCCCGGGAGATGTGGAGCAGGAACTTGAGGACGACGACGCCGCTCTCCGTGAGCAGCCGCTCGAAGTCGTTGATCCGCTGGTAGCGGGCCAGCCACTCCTTCTTCTTCATCCCTCCGCGGACGCGTGGGACGATCACGTCCTCGTAGTGCGAGCGGTTGAAAATCCCGATCATCCCCAGCGGCGGAACGCGAGCGTGCACGCGCCAGAGAAAGTCGTGGCGGCTCTCGAGCTCGGTCGGGGCCTTGAAGCTGGTCACCTCGCATCCCTGCGGGTTCACGGCGGTGAACACCTTCCGGATGGTCCCATCCTTTCCCGACGCGTCGCGCCCCTGGAGGACGATGAGCATGGCTCGGCGGCCGTCGGCGTAGAGGACGCGCTGGAGGTCGGCGATGCGATCGGTCTGCTTGCGTGCGGCGTTTTCGAGGGCGTCCCCGTGAGGGAGGTCGCCGCGGGCGCGCGCGTCGGAGTCGCGAAGCTGGACGCGCTCGCCGGGGGCCAAGGGTTCGAGTTTCACGCTCCAAGATGCCGCGCGCTCCCGGCAAGCGGTAGCCGCTGCCGGCCCGGCGCCCGCCCCCCACCCACCGTTGCGTTTGCTCGCTCGCCCGTACTAGACTGTTGGACATGAGTTCCCGGCGTCGCGTGTGGCGCGCAATCATGTTGCTCTGTGCGGTGCTGCAGCTCGCGGTGCCGCCGCTCGCCGTTGCCGCCGATGCGGTGGCGACGGCGGAGAGCCGCGGCGCGCGTGCCCACGTCGAGTCGACGAGCGACGCGAGCTGTGCGCGCGTCCACGACGCGGAGTGCGTGTTCTGCCAGTTCCTCTCGGCCGGCGCGGCACCCGTGGGAAGCCCGGTGCCGGCACCCGAGGCGATCATTCGCCACCAGGTCATCGCAGTCGAAATTGACGCGCCCCTGATCGGGGAGGCCGGCGGCGTCCCCCTCCCGCGAGCTCCGCCGCGGGGGTAGTCGGGTGGCGACCGGCGGGCATCGCCGGATCGCACGTGCAGCTCCGTCCGTTTGCAGCAGCGCGCGCAATTCCTGCGTGCCGCGCCGACCGGATGACCATCGAAAACTCGATTGAGGAATGCGCAGACTATTCATCGTTGTCTGCTTCTCGGCCGCGCTCCCCGGAACTGCGTTCTCGCAGCAGCCGGACAGCACTCGCAAGCCGGTGACGGCCGCCGACTCCGCGCGCCAGAAGCAGGATTCAATCAAAGCCGTCCAGGATTCACTCGATCTGATGAAACAGATCGACGCGCTCCAGGCACAACCACAGTCGTCTGCGAACACTGGCGGGACACGTGGTGCGACAGGAGGCGCGGCCGGGCCGAGCAATCCGCGGCTTCTTCCCGATTTCAGTGCGGTTGGTGACTTTGTCGGCGATCTCTCGCCAAGGGGAACGACCCAGGCTGACAGCACGCGCTTCAGTGTGCGCGAGGTCGAGCTGGCGGTGCAGGCGGTGGTCGATCCCTACTTCCGTGGCGATGTGTTCCTCGGGTTATCGGATTTGGAAGGCCTCTCGATCGAGCAGGCGTTCCTCACGACGACGAGCATCCCAGACCTGGAGATCAAGGTCGGACGCTACCTGATGCCGTTCGGCAAGCAGAACACGACACATCGGCACGACCTGCACACCACCGAGTATCCGTACGTTCTCCAGAGGTTTCTGAGTGATGATGGATTGAAGGGGACGGGCATCTGGGTGTCGAAGGTGTTCGCGCCCTTCGGCTTCTATCAGGAGCTGCAGGCGACTGTAGTCGACCGGCTTGGCAGCCGCACCGAAGGGTTGTCGACCGTCGACGCGCCGAACAAGTCACTCGGTGGGCTCGGGTATTCGGCGCGGCTTCGCAACTACGTCGACGTCAGCGAAGCGGCGAACCTGGAGCTTTCGTTTTCCGCGATCACGGGGAAGCGCGAGCAGGCGCTGAATGACTCATACGTCGCAGGCGTTCTGCTGCCGAAGAACATCGTTGCCAATGCCGCGCTCGCGCGGCAAACGGTCCTCGGCTCGGACCTCACCTACCGCTGGCGTCCGTTGCAGCAGGGGCTGTACAAGTCGTTCATTCTGCAGGGTGAGTACATGCGCCAGCTGAACAGCCGGTCGCCGGAGATCCCGGGGGGCGGCGCCGTCGCGGCGGCCTACGCCGGTCCGATGCGCAATTTCGACGGTGCATATGCCTTCGCCCGCTGGCAACTGACCGCGCGCGGCTTCGTCGGAGCACGGTACGATTGGGTGCAGGATCCCGATGCCGGCGGTCGAACTTTCACGGCAGGATCGGGGTATCTCGAGTGGTTCCCAAGCGAGTTCTCGAAACTCAGCGCGGCGTACGAGCACCGCACCGCTGCCGGCCTGTCGGCCGGCAGGGACCGAATCCTGCTGCAGGCGACGTTCTCCCTCGGTCCGCACAAGCCGCATCCCTTCTGAACGCTCAGGTACACATGATGAACACGATTCGGCGCGGACTCGCCGGGGTTCTCGCGGTCGCGGCGTTCGCCGCGGCGCGCCCGGCGGACGCACAGCTCAAGGTGGTCACAAGCACCACGGATCTCGCCGACATCGCCAAGGCGGTCGGCGGGAGCGACGTTACAGTCGCCCACATCGGCGAGGGCTACCAGGACCCGCATTTCATCGAGGCCAAGCCAAGTTTCGTGCTGCAGCTTCGCAACGCCGACGTCTGGGCATTCGTCGGTCTCGATCTCGAGATCGGATGGATGCCTCTGCTGCTCGACGGGGCCCGGAACCCGAAGGTGAAGCCGGGAGGGTCGGGCTATCTGGACGTCTCGAAGGCAATACCGGTGCTCGACGTGCCGCAGGGGAACGTCGACCGGTCGATGGGCGACGTCCACCCGTTAGGCAATCCCCATTACTGGCTCGATCCGGAAAATGGGCGGCGCATCGCGAGACTGTTCAAGGATCGTTTCAGCGAGCTCGATCGCAAGCACGAGGACGATTACGAGCGGAACGAGAAGGCGTTCGAGGCGCGGCTGAGCGCGGCGGAGAAGTCGTGGGCGCCTTACCTCGCCCAGATCAAGGGGAAGCCGGTGATCGCCTACCACACGAGCTGGCGCTATTTCGCCGAGTACACCGGGATGCGGATCGTGGCCTACATGGAGCCGAAGCCCGGTGTGCCACCATCGCCGTCGCACGTCTTCGAGGTCATCCGCGACGCGAAGCAGGCAGGGGCGAAGGTGGTTATCCAGGAGCCGTTCTACGACCAGAAGATGTCGAATCTCGTCGCGAAGAAGCTTGGCGGGACGGTGCTGGTGCTCGCGCCATCCGTCGGCGGGCAACCCGGCCTCACCGACTACATCACGCTCATGACGCGTGACATCCAGGCGACGGCAGCGGCCCTCAGGTAATCCCTCGCGAATGACCGCACTCATTTCCTTCGACCACGCGACGCTTGGCTACGGGCGTCGCGCGGTGCTTTCCGACCTCACTTTCGATATTCCGCAGGGGGACTTCCTCGGCCTTGTCGGACCTAACGGCGCCGGCAAGACGACGATCCTTCGCGCGATCCTCGGGTCGCTCACGCCGATGCAGGGCAAGGTCACCCTCGCCTCGGGACTGCGCTTCGGGTACGTGCCGCAGCGCGACTCGGTCGACTACAACTTTCCGCTCAAGGTGATCGATGTCGTGCTGATGGGCCGGTACGACCGGGTCGGGCTCGGGCGCCGGCCGAGGGCGAAGGATCGGGAGCTGGCGCGGCGGGCGCTCGACCACGTGGGGATCCTCCACCTCGCTGAGCAGCCGTTGAACGCCCTCTCCGGTGGGCAGAAGCAGCGGGCACTGATCGCCCGGGCGCTCGTCGGGGAGCCGACGGTGCTCGTGCTCGACGAGCCGACGAACGGGATGGACCTCGTGTCGACGACGCAGATCCTCGGACTCGTCCGCGAGCTGCACGAGCGCGACAACCTGACCGTGCTGATGGTCAGCCACGCGCTGAACGAGGTGGCGAACTACGTTGAGCGCATCGCGCTCGTCGTCGAGCGTGGATTTCGCCTCGGGACGGTCGGCGAGATAATGACAGAGCATACTCTGACCGAGATGTATGGTATCGCCGTCGACGTCGACGAGATGCACGGTCACCGGATCGTCGTCGCGCGCCGGAACGGGCAGACGAGGGGGAAGGGGCGGCATGCTTGACGCGGCCCTGCTCTTCAAGGATGCGCTCTACGGTGCGCTGATCATCGCCGTCGTCTGCGCCGCCCTCGGCGTCTACGTCGTCCTCCGGCGGATCGTCTTCGTAGGGGCCGCGATCGCCCAACTATCCTCGGCGGGGATCGCGCTCGCGCTGTTCATGAGCGGGATGGGCTGGGCGACCGGGATGACCGCTCATCCAGTTGCCTTTTCCCTCGTGTTCGCCCTCGCCGGCGCGATCTTCTTCGGGCTCGGGGGCGGGCAGCGGACGGGGGTTCCGCCGGACGCTACGATCGGCGTCGCCTACGCTGTGGCCGCTGCCACCGGCATCCTGCTCATCTCCAAGGCAGCCGCCGGCGAGGCGCACGACATCTTCCTCTCCGGCAACATCCTCGGAATCACCCGCAGCGACGTCTGGGTGCTCCTCGCGGTCAGCATCCCCGTGCTGCTGGTCCATCTCGTTTTCTACAAGGAATTCCTCTTCGTTTCGTTCGACCGGGAGACGGCGCGAACGTTAGGCTACAACGTCAATTTCTGGAACCTCCTGCTCTACTTCACGCTCGGCCTCGTCATCGCCTTCGCGATGCAGTTCGCCGGAGTGATGCTCGTCTTCAACTTCCTTGTGCTGCCGGCCGTGACCGGAATGCTGATCGCACGGAGCATGCGGGGAATCTTTCTCGCGGCGGTGCTGGCTGCGGTGGTTGCCGCGTTCGTCGGCTTTTCGATGTCGATTCCCTTCGACCTGCCATCGGGCCCGGCGATCATCGCGGTGTCGGGGTTGCTCGCCCTCCTTGCCTGGGCGGTGAGGCCGTTGCAGCGCCGGTGACTCTCCAGCGGGATGGCTGGCTATTGCCCGCCTGCAGGTTTCGTCGTATGACTATCGGGTACGGCGCGCCGATTCCGTCCGCTGTGCGGGTGTGAACCGGCGGCTCCACTCCGGGCTTTGACGATGGAAACGCGTGATTCCTATGCGGCGCTCGCGCTCTCGATCGAGCGCACCGTTCGCGCAGAGCTGGCCCCGGCGGGCGAGCCGCCAGAGCTGGCGCCATCGATCGACAAGCTGCTTCTCGACGAATCGCGGTCGCGCGAGATGCAGCTCGGCTGGCTGCGCGCGGGGATCACGGGCTCGTACCTGCTGATCGCGCTCGGACGACTCGTCTTCGACGCGGGGACTTCGCCGACCGCCCGCGTCGCGGCCGTCGCGCTCGGCGCGGTGTCGTTCGCCCTGTCGAGCGCACTGGTCGCCGCGCTGCGCCGAGGGTGGTGTCCGCGGTGGCTGCAGTACGCCGGTCCCGCCTTTGACGGCTCGATGATCTGGGCGGGGTTCATCATCACGTCGGTCGCCGCCGGCGGGATCACCGCTGCGCCGGCCCCCGGGGTGCTCGTCTGCGTCGCGATCCTCTGCGTGCTGCTGACGATGTCCGGTGCGCTGCGCCTTTCGCGCTCGTCGGCGGCGATCGGGACCGCGCTGGCGGTTTCGATCTTCGTCTACGCCGCGGTCGCGACGCGCATCGACCCCGTCCAGGTACTGCTCGCGTCCGGGCTACTCCTCCTGATCGGCGCGCTCGGCGCGGGGATCGCGACGCTGGTGAAGCGCGTCGTCACCAACCAGGTCGAGCGCACCACGCTCTCGACGATGTATCGCGAGGCGCAGCTCACCATCGACGCCCGCGAGCAGGTGCTGAAGATCGTCTCGCACGACCTCCGCAATCCCCTGCACACGATCTCGATGAGCACGAGCCTGATGCTCGAGGTCCCGATGGACGAGGCGCAGCGGGTGAAGCGGTTGCAGATGATCAAGCGCGCCGGCGAGCGGATGACGCGGATGGTGCAGGACCTTCTCGACGTCGCCAAGTTCGAGTCGGGACGGCTCGGGATCGACAAGCGCCCGG
>OEPS010000876.1_pt1 | contig 10125 bp, 11 predicted proteins | sample 1539411 | NCBI WGS metagenome assembly OEPS01 (sample SAMN02671747, study PRJEB22543) | soil metagenome | biome: bacteria | place: China:Hunan Province, Lengshuijiang City | collected 2012-10-15 | depth 0.08m m | reverse complement strand
CGAGCCGCGACGCTCGCCCTCGGCGGCCTCGAGGCGGGCGCGCTCCTGCTCGAGCCGCTTCTTGTTGCCCGGCGTCGCCTCGTAGGCGATCCCGCGCGGGAGGAGAAAGTTGCGGGCGTAGCCCGCCGAGACCTTCACGATGTCGCCGGTGTGGCCGAGCGTATCGACCGCCTGTCGCAGAATGACTTCCATGGGAGACTCCGAGCGTTACGGGATGTTACTGGAGAGGACGCGCCAGGCGGCGCCAGTCGAACCAGGTGTCAGCGAGCCCGAGAAGCCCGGCCGCTGTGACGAGTGAGAGCAGTCCCGACGCAGCGATCGTCTGCATCGTCGGAATCTGCGCGAAGACCACGGAGAGCCCGACCAGGATCCACACGGTGCGCTGCGACAGCACCCAGGAGATCACGCCGAGCCCGCGCAGTGCGTAGAGCGAGAGAAAGAAGACGACGAGGTTGATGCCGAAGGAGCGGAGCATCCCGAACGCGCCGGCGCGCGACGGCGCGAGCGTCGGGAGGAGCAGCACGGTCAGCCCGACGATCAGCCCCCAGACCAGCTGGTCGTTGAAGCGGAACTCGCGAAGCGGGGCGGCCGGTGGGCCGATCCGCGTGCGCGAGAGCCGGTGGTACAACGCCCACGCCAGCGCGAGGGCGGCGAGCGACTGGAGGGCGAGCAGGGCGGGGAACGCCGCCGCACCCGCCTTCGTCATCGTCGACAACATCTCGGCGACGTCGTCCAGCGGCGACCGCCCGGCCGGATACTGACTGACGATCCGCGCCCATACCTCGGGCCGTTCGGCCGCGAGCGTCCGCAGCTGCGCGACCGCTGACGCGTTGCGGCGGTCGAGCTGCTCGCTGAGCACCCGGCCGACCACGTTCGTCGGCGCGCGCAGCGCGGTCGTGATGCCTAACGCCGCGACCAGGGTCATCGCCACCGCCGTCAGCGCGCGGGCGAACAGCGGGCGCCGCGTGTCGACGAACGCGAGCACGCCGAAGGCCCCGGCGAGGATGATCGCCCACGCCCGGAGCAGGGTGCCGTAGGCCCCCCAGCTCGCCCGCCCGCCCCCGCCGAACAGCGCGAACGCGGCCAGCCCGACCCAGAGGATCGCCAGCCACCCCCGGCCCCCCGACCACCAGCCGAGCAGGGTGCACGCCGCGATGGCGGGGAGCAGCAGCACCCACCCCTCGGCCACCGGCAGCAGCGCGCCGGCGACCGGGATCGCCGGCACGAGCAGGAACGCCGCGAGAGCAAGGAGGACACCCGCCCATCCCTGCTCGCGCGGCGCTGCCGGTACCGTCGGCGTCGCGTCGGTCATGAGCTCGACGTTGCCGTCAGCTCAGCCCTGGTGCCCCTTGATGTAGGGGACGAGGGCGAGGTAACGCGCGCGCTTCACCGCGGTGGCGAGCTGGCGCTGGTGACGAGCGCAGACGCCGCTCAGCCGGCTGGGAAGGATCTTTCCCTGTTCGGTGATGAAGCGGCCGAGCGTCCGGTCGTCCTTGTAGTCGACGTGGCGCACGCGCGTCTCGCAGAAGGGACACGTCTTGGTGGGACGGCGCATCATCTTCATTCTTCTTCGTCCTCGTCTTCCTCACGGCGCTTCGCGGCCGCGGCCTGCTCCTCGGGAGTCATCGGCGGTGCGCCGAGCTCGTGCTCGTGGAGCGTGATGAGATGGCGGATGACGCCGTCGTCGAGGCGGATCGCGCGCTCGTACTCGGGAAGTCCCGCGGCTTCGGCCTCGAAGCGGGCGATCGCGTAGTAGCCCGTCTCCTTCGTGCCGATCTTGTAGGCGAGCTGGCGCCGGCCCCAGGCATCGATGGTGATGTCACCAGTCGCGCCGATGAGGGAGTGGAAGCGTTCCAGCTTTTCGGTGATGGCGGAGTCTTCGAGTGCGGAATCGAAGACATACACCGCCTCGTATTGGCGGCTCATGTCGTGGCAATCCTCCCTGTGGTCATGAAGAGCCCCCCGCTGGTTGCCGGAGCGGGAGGAGAGGTCTGGCGCGAGCGGGGTGCTCGTGCGCCGAACTTCGGTTGTCCGCTGAATCTATCGGGGCCGCGAGGCGATTACAAGCCGCGCAATGTGTCGCGCGGCAGGAGCCGTCAGAAGCCGGTGCCCGCGCCCCCCGAGGGCGCGACCGCATGCGAGACCACCGACATCGAGGTCGCGGCGATCGTCACCAGCGAGACCGCGAGGAAGAGGTAGAGCGCCACCATCGCCCGGTCGCTCTTCGCCGCTGGCTTGCCGATGATCGCCGCCCCCGCCGCGACCACTGCGAGGATGACGACCAGCCCCTGCCCGTGGACCTCGGGACGGTAGTGCAGCACCGCGGCCATCGCGCCTAACGCGACCGCCACGCACCAGCGGTCGACGCGCGTGAACGAGGTGAAGCCGCGCGCGCCGTCGAGCACCCAGACCGGGATCAGGTTGAAGACGTTGATCCACGCGCCGAAGCCGGCGATCGCGCCGAGCATCGGGTTCCCCGTCGCGACGAAGAGCAGGTAGAACGCGAGGGCGGTGCCGAGCCCCCAGACCGGCCCGGCGAGCCCGATCCGCGCGTTCACGCGCACGTCGTCCACCGATTCCCTGAGGAGGATGAACGCGCCGACGAACGGGATGAACACCGGCGCGCTCGCCCTGATGCCGAAGCGGCGCGCGGCGAAGACGTGCCCCATCTCGTGCAGGTAGAGCGAGATGACGAACCCCGCCGCGAACTTCCACCCGTACCGGGTCCAGTAGACGCCGAAGAAGACGAGCATCGACAGGATCGTCTTCAGCTTCGTCAGGCCGAGCACGATGAACTTCGCCTTCGTCAGGACGAGGAAGATCACCGTCTTGAACTTGAGGAGCAGAATGCCTGACGCGGCGAGCGCCCCCTTGTTCTTCCACGCGGCGCGCACCCCCGGTTTTTCCTGCCCCCGCGCCGGCGCGTCGGCGATCAGCCGTTCGCGCAGCACCGCTATGCGCGAATCGATCGCCGGGCGCTGTGGCGCGCCGGCTGGGAGCAGGTCGAGCGCGCCGTTCCAGTGCGTGAGCGCCGCCGTCACCTCGCCCTGGCGCTCCGCCTCCTGCGCAATCCCGGCGAGCCGCGTCAGCTCGGCGGCGTGCACGAGCGTGCCGCAGCTCGGGCAGGCGAGCACGGTCGGCGGAAGCTCGATGCCGCAGGTGACGCAGGAGGGAATCGGGCGCGTGGACGATGTCATCGGTTCAACGGGGGCGCGGCAGCGTTCGACGAGCAGTGACCGTGGGCGGGGGTCAGGCCGTCCCGCGGCCGGCCGCGTCCTGCAGGCGGAAGGGCCCACTCACGGCGAGCGGGATCCCCGCGGCATTGCTCTTCCAGCCGCGGTAGAGCGCGTACGCGATGAACAGCCCGGAGATCGGGCTGGCCAGGCCGACGAAGATCGGCGTCTTCACGAGCCACGTCAGGAGCACGCCCGGCGTGATCGCGACCGTCTCCGGACCGGTCGTCAGCTCGGCCACAATGAAGGGGAGGTAGGCGCCCGACATCGCGAGGTACGTCAGCGCCAGGGCGACGACCTGGAACTTCCGCCCCCCATGTCCGCGGCTGCCGACGCGCACCGCCATCCCGACGCCGAGGCCGACCAGCGCGGTGAGCAGCGCCCACTCGACGTTCGTCAGCTTGACGAAGGCGTAGTACCCCGCGGCACCGAGAACGGCTGCGCCGGCGCCGAACACGGTCGCCCGCGCGAGTCCGCCCAGCCCCGTCCCACCGCCGAGCTGCTCTTCGGCCGCGAAGCGGCATGGTCCGCACGACATCCGCTCGTTGATCATGTGATACGATCCGCGGAGGACGGTGCCGCACTTGTGGCACGCGGCCGCGCCGGGCGCGGCACTCGCCTCGAAGGTGAGCGGTTCGAACTGCGAGCCCGCGCGGCTGCTGGTCTCGTCGCTGGACATGGGGAGGGCGAGCAGGGGGAGGGAAGGTGTGGGAAGGCCTCCCCCGAGGACGTGCCGGACGCTGCTTTGGCAACGCCCCGCCGCCCCTGTTCGACTGGCGCCCGCGGCCGTCAGGGGGCGGGGCGCGCCGCCCTCAGACGTTGAAGCGAAACAGCATCACGTCGCCATCCTTCACGACGTACTCCTTGCCCTCGCTCCGCACGACGCCCTTGTCCTTCGCCCCCTTCCACCCGCCGTTCGTCACGAACTCCTGGAACCCGACGGTCTCGGCGCGGATGAAGCCGCGCTCGAAGTCGGTGTGGATCACCGCGGCCGCCTTCGGCGCCGTGTCGCCGCGATGGATCGTCCAGGCGCGCACTTCCTGCTCGCCGGCGGTGAAGTACGTCTGCAGCCCGAGCAGGTGATAGCTGGCGAAGATCAGGCGGTCGAGCCCCGCCGACTCGATGCCTAACGACTGGAGGAACTCGGCGCGGTCTTCGGCCGGGAGCTCGGCCAGCTCGGCCTCGATCTTCGCCGAGAACGGCACGATCTCGGCGTCCTCGCCGCCGGCGGCGACCGCGGCGCGGAGCGCCGTCAGGTACCTGCCCTCGGTGCCGGCCAGCTCGGCGTCGGTGACGTTCGCCGCGTAGAGCACCGGCTTGGCGGTGAGCAGCGCCAGCGGCTGGAGCGTGGCGCGCTCCTCGGGGGTGATCGTGATCGACCACAATCCCTTTCCCTCGGAGAGCACCCTGTGCGCCTTCTCCAGCGCGGGGAGCTCGGCCAGCGCTTCCTTGTCGCCGGTCTTCGCGGTGCGCCGCGTCTTGTCCAGCCGCTTCTCGACGACGGCGAGGTCGGAGAGGGCGAGCTCGAACTCGATGACGTCGCGGTCGCGCGCCGGGTCGACCGCGCCCATGACGTGCGTGACGTCGGGATCATCGAAGCAGCGGACGACGTGCACGATCGCGTCGGTCTCGCGGATGTTGGCGAGGAACTTGTTGCCAAGCCCCTCCCCCTCGGCGGCGCCCTTGACGAGGCCGGCGATGTCCACGAACTGCACGACGGCGGGGACGGTGCGCTTCGGCTGCACCACGTCGGCGAGCCTCGGCAGGCGCGGATCGGGAACCTCGACCATCCCGACGTTGGGCTCGACGGTGCAGAAAGGGTAGTTGGCCGCCTCGGCGCCGGCGGCGGTGAGGGCGTTGAAGAGCGTCGACTTTCCGACGTTAGGCAGGCCGACGATTCCGAGCTTGAGCATGGACTTCCGAAGTAGTCGTTGGGTATTGCGGGGCGGGGGGTCGGGTGTCAGGTGTCAGGGTGGCGGGGTGCAGTTACGCAGTGCCTGGCTCCTGACCCCTGACCCCTGACCCCCCGTTGTACTTGTTCATTGCAGCAGTCGCGCCCTCGGCGATGAACGTCTCGACCGCGGCGCGGATCGTCGGCATCAGCTCGTCGACCACCTGCTTCTCACCCTTGCCGAATGGCCCGAGCACGAAGTCCGAGAGGTCCCCGATCGTGCGCTGCTCCTCGAGCGGCTTGATGCCGACGCGGAGCCGGGGATAGTCGCGCGACTTGAGGTGGTGCTCGATGCTCTTCAACCCGTTGTGCCCCCCGGCGCTGCCGCTGGCCCGGAGGCGGATGCTGCCTAACGGCAGGGCCACCTCGTCGACGACGACGAGCAGGTCCTTCGGCGCCGCCCAGAACGGGCGGCGCAGCCACGGCTTGAGCACCTGCCCGCTCAGGTTCATGAACGTCAGCGGCTTGACCAGCCGCGTCGCGGCGCCGTTCACCGTCCCGCTCGAGGTCAGCGCCTCGCCGTCCTTTCGCCAGGCGGAGAAATGCCACACGTCGGCCAGGTGGTCGAGGACCATCCAGCCGACGTTGTGTCGGGTGTTCTCGTATTCACGCCCCGGGTTGCCGAGGCCAAGGATGACCTTCACCGTGGTCTCGTCCGCGCCGGGTTCGTTCGCGACATCGCTCGACGCGTGCAGCAGCGCGCGGAGGCGCGCCCGGAGTGCAGCCAGGGCGCGCCTCCAGCGTGGCCTACTTGGCGTCTTCCTCGCCCTCGTCGTCCTTCTTCTGGCGAATCAGCTCGGGCTCGGCCGGTGTCGCGCCCTCCTCGGCAGCGGCGGGCTCGGCCTCGATCGCGGCGCGCGAGATCTGCACCAGCGCGACTGGAGCCTCCTCGTCGGCAAGGACCGTCACGCCGGCGGGGATGTTCAGCTCACCGACGTGGATCGAGTGCCCGACCACGAGGTGCGTGACGTCGACGTCGATGTGGTTCGGGATGTTGGCCGGATCGACCTCGACCTCGATCTCGCGCATCATCTGCTCGAGGATGCCGCCGCCGAGGCGAACGCCTTCCGGAACGCCGTGGAGCACGAGCGGGATCATGACGGTGATCTTCTCACCCGCCACCAGCTCCTGGAAGTCGACGTGGAGGATGTGGCGCTTGAAGGGATGGCGCTGGATCTCGCGGATCAGCGTGCGCGAGGTCTTGCCGTCGATCGCCAGCTCGACGACGGTGCTGCCGGCCGCGATGGTGCCGAGCAGCTTCTCGAGGTCGCGGCCGGGGACGGCGAGCGACTGCGCCTCGCGGGCGTGCCCGTAGATGACGGCAGGCACGCTGCCCTCACGACGAAGGGAGCGAGCGGCACCCTTGCCGGACGTGGCGCGCGCGGTAGCGGTAAGTGAGGCGTTAGCCATGATCAGACTCTCCAGTAAAACGAACGAATCGACCCGATCGTCGAGCGCGGTCGCGCCGGCTGATCGTCAGTCGAACAGCGAGCTGACCGACTGCTCGCTGTGGGTGTAGCGGATCGCCTTCGACAACAGCTCTCCGACGGACAGAACCTTCAACCGGTCGAAGCGCCGATCCGGGGGGATCGCGATGGTGTCGGTGACCGCCACCTCCGCGATCGGCGCCCCGTTGAGCCGCTCGACGGCGGGGCCGGAGAGCAGCGCGTGCGTGGCGCAGACGTAGATGTCTCGTGCACCGAGCGCCTTCAGCGCCCGGGATGCTTCTGAAACCGTTCCGGCGGTGTCGATCATGTCGTCCGGGATGAGGACGTCCCGGTCCGCCACTTCACCGACCACGTTCACCACTTCGGCGACGTTGGCCGCCGGGCGCCGCTTGTCGATGATGGCGAAGGTCGCGTTCAACCGCTTCGCGAACCCGCGGGCCATCTTCGCCGAGCCGGCATCCGGGGCGACCACCACCAGGTCCCTCAACTGCTTCCTGCGATAGTGCGAGACGAACACCGGCATCGCGTACAGGTGGTCGACCGGAACGTCGAAGAACCCCTGCAGCTGGTGCTGGTGAAAGTCGATCCCCAGCACCCGGTCGGCACCCGCCGTCTGAATCAGGTTTGCCATCAGCTTCGCGCCGATCGCGACGCGTGGCTGATCCTTTCTGTCCTGCCGTGAGTAGCCGTAGTACGGCATCACGCACGTCACTCGCGCCGCCGACGCCCGCCGTGCCGCGTCGATGAGCAGCAGCAGCTCGAGGACGTTCTCCGCCGGCGGATTGGTCGGCTGCACGATGAACACGTCGTGCCCGCGGATGTTCTCGTCGATCCGGACGAAGATCTCGCCGTCGGCGAACCGCGACGTCGTGACCTTGCACAGCTCGAGGTTGAGATTGCGGGCGATCTCCTCGGCGAGGGCGCGATTGGCGCCTCCGGAGAGCAGCTTGAACCCGCGTCCTTGAATCGCCAGGCCGTCCATGCAGCCTCGAAAGTTAGATGACCGGGCCGGTCGAGTCAACGACTCCGCATCGTCCCGATCACTGAAGCGCGCAATGTAACCGCCGGGTGGCGCCGAGGGGGAGCGTCGCGTCGCGCGTCGCTCCCCCCCGCCGCCACCCGTTCGAACGCTTAATCGATGTTGCCCCTCATGGATTCGAACCATGATTCACGGCTCCAAAGGCCGTTGTCCTGCCATTGGACGAAGGGGCAGCTGCCACCGCTCAAATCATAGTCGCGGCCGGCACCAGGGGCAACGCGGAGCCGCCGATTTTCCCCCCTCAGCCGAGGTCGACCCCGACGAGCGGGAGCTCGGCGAGCGTCGCCGTCGCGAGGGCGCGGCAGCCGGTCGCCTGCGTCACCGCGCGCAGCTGCAGTTCATCCTCGAACAGGGCGAACAGCGTCGAGCCGGAGCCGCTCATCCGCGCGACGGCCACGCCCTCGACCGCGGCCAGCCGCTCGTAGATCTTCGCGAGCTCCGGCCGCTGCTCGAAGACGACCGGCTCGAAGTCGTTGGCCGAGAGGCGCGCCACACCCTCCCACGTCGTCACCGCGGCGAGCGGGTGCAGCACCGCGCGGTGCGGCTGCGCGGTGAGCGCCGCTCGCGAGGCGGCCAGCCAGCCGTACGCCTCGGCGGTGTTCACCGGATGGGGCGGGAGCACGAGGGCGACGTCGCGCTCCGGGAGCGCCGGAAGCGCGAGCATCCGGTCGCCGCGTCCCCATGCCAGCGCGAGCGGTGCGTCGCCCGTCAGGAAGGGGACGTCCGCGCCTAACGTTCCGGCGATCGCCAGCAGTTCGGCCGGGGGAAGGGGGCGTGGATTGAGGGCGTTGAGGGCGCGAAGCACCGCGCCGGCGTCGGCACTCCCCCCACCGAGCCCGCCCCCGACCGGGATGCGCTTCTCGATCTCGATCGTGAAGCCGCGCGGCCAGTTGTCGTAGCCGGCATACGCGTCGGCCGCCCGCCAGGCGAGGTTCTCCTCGGGCGCGCCGAGCCCCTCCTCGGGGAGCGCCTCGCCGGTGCAGGTCAGCGCCCGGTCCGTCGCGTCGCCGACGCGGACGACGACGTCGTCGGCGAGGGCGATCCGGCAGAAGAGCGTCTCGAGGTCGTGGAACCCCGACGCCTCCCGGGCGAGGATGCGCAGCGCGAGGTTGATCTTCGCGTGGGCGGCGACACGGGCGGCCGGCATCGCTGCCTAACGCTCGGCGGCCGCCCCGAGGTCGCCCATCTTCAGCCCGAGCCGCGCGAAGTAGACGGCGCCGATGACGGTGATCGGGATGAAGCTGAGGATGTGGAAGCCGATCGCCCAGGCGACCGCGAGGTCGGGGCCGACCCCGTAGACGGCCAGGCTCTCCCGGGCGATCGCCTCGAAGACGCCGAAGAAGCCCGGCGCCGACGGGATCGCGACGCCGATCGCGATGATCCCCTGGACGAACAGCGCCGCGGAGAACGGCGTCGCGATCCCCACCGCCTTGAAGCCGAGCCAGAAGGCAAGGGCGTTGCAGAGCCAGTGGACCATGGTCCAGCCGAGCACCGAGGCGAAGCGGCGCGGCGCGCGGAGCACGCTCAACCCGCCGGCGAAGGCGAGCAGTGCGTCGCGGCCGCGCGCCTCGAGCTTCGGCGCCAGCCGCCTGACGAAGAACTCGTAGATGGTCAGGACGCGCGCCGGGAAGAGCACCAGCGCGTAAAGCACGGCGAGCAGCGCGACCACCGCGATGATCCCGCCCCCCGCCCAGTTCGCGACCGGCTGGTCCGCGATCCGCGTCCCCGAGGGGAACGCGGGGTCGAGCATCGCGATGAACAGCAGGAAGAGGATGACCACCGCGTCGAAGACCCGGTCCACCGCGATCGACGCGAATGCCGCGGCGAAGCCGACCTTCGGCTCCTCCCTGCTCAGGGCGTAGGCGCGGGCCAGCTCCCCCGCCCGCGCCGGCACGATGTTGCCGATCATCATCCCGATCGCCGTCGCGCGCCACAGGCTGGAGAAGGGGAGATCGGGGGCGACCGGGTCGAGGATCACGCGCCAGCGCCGCGCGCGGAGCGGGAAGATCGCGGTCGCGGCGATCGTCGCCAGCGCGAAGAGCGGGATGTTCGACCGCTGCAGCGTCGCGGCGACGACGCGGAAGTTGACGTCGTGCAGCGCGTAGACGAGGAGCGCGATGCTGAGCGCGATGCCGATCGCGCCCCGCCAGCCGAGCTTCATGTGCGGTACTGGTTGAGGATCACTCGCTCGCGGCCAGCTCGAGCAGGTCGTACAGCTCGGCGAGCTCGTCGGGCGAGGGGGTGCGGGCGGCGTCGCGCAGCTCGTTGCGCAGCGAGCGTGCGCGGTCGAGGGCGGCGCGGCCGCGGAGGAGCAGGGTCTCGATCGGGACGAGCTTCTCGTCGACGATCGGGACCGCCTTGCTCAGCGGGCGCTGCGTGAGCTGCGCGCCGAGCGCATTGATCCCGGTATCGAGCAGCGCGGCGAGGTCGCGGCCGGTCGGGGTCCGTGCCGAG
>OEPS010000875.1_pt1 | contig 10139 bp, 7 predicted proteins | sample 1539411 | NCBI WGS metagenome assembly OEPS01 (sample SAMN02671747, study PRJEB22543) | soil metagenome | biome: bacteria | place: China:Hunan Province, Lengshuijiang City | collected 2012-10-15 | depth 0.08m m | reverse complement strand
CTGGTCGTGCCCGCGGCCGATCCGGAGCCCGCCCCGGTCGCCTCCAGCTCCCCGCCAGCGACACTGCCCGCGCCGCCTCGGGCACCGGCAGCCGAGCCCGAGCCGGTCAACAACCCCTACTTCCCGCGGGGGCGCTCCGAGCCGCGCGCCAACCCCACGTCCCCCCGGTCGCAACCCGGGGTGCCGGCCAACAACCCATACTTCCCCTGGTCCGAGCCCGAGCCGGACGAGCCCTCCTTCGTCCGGGTAGTGGGAGCCCCGGCGACCGCCGACCGCGAGGCTCTCCCGGAGCCCGACGGGCACGAGCCCGGCTACCAGCCGAAGCGGCGCCGGCTGCTGCGCCCGAGCAGCGTGCTGGGGGCGATCGCCAGCTTGGTCCTGATCTACTTCGCCCTCGCTGGGATCTTCCTGCTCCCCCCCTACTCGAAGGCGCAGAAGCCGCCTTCATCGGGCGCCGCCACCGGGCAGGGCTCGACGGCGAGCGCTGAGGCACTGCTCAGCTACATCCCCGACGGGATCGCCCCCCAATGCCAATCGAGCCCGATCCCGAACCCGGAGGTCGTCGCCTCGATGTCCTGCGTCGTCACCGACACCGCCAGTGACACGATCGGCATCGTCTACGACCAGTTCGGAAACTCCGGGTCGGCCAAGGGCGCCTTCAGCACCGACGTGACCCCGGACAAGCAGAGTTGGGGGCCGACTTCGGCGCTGGCCACAGCCCAGTCGTGCGATCCCAGCGTCAACCCGGCCTTTAACGAGACCGCGAGCTACACCCGGGCGGCCTCGGCGACGGTCACCGTCTCGGACTCAGGCCAGGTCGCCTGCTGGGTGAGCTCGGTCCAAGAGCCGACGATCGACTGGACCTCGGACAGGCGCATGGTCGACGCCAACGCGGTGATTCTCCGGCCGTCGGGATCGGCACCCCCCACGGCGGCGGACGAGCAGGCGCTGTATCAGTTCTGGCTCACACAGGCCGGTCCGAAGTAAGACCCGACCGGTGCTCGTGGGCGGCCCGTAGCGACGGGAAGGTCGGGATCATCGCCGAGATCCCGCCGACCTCAAGGGCTCGGGACAACACTGAGCGCTCGGGGACGACAAGGAGCAGCCCCTTCCGGCGTTCGGTGAGCCGATGGCTCAGGGCGGCGAGGACCCGGATACCGGCGCTGTCGACGTACGTGACACTGCTCAAGTCGATGGTCAGGCCGTCATCGGAAGGCCGGAGGCCGTCAAGGGTGCTGAGCTCCAGCGCCTCAGCGGTCTCGCCGTCGATCTCCCCGGTCCAGCAGGACACGACCCAGCCTCCCCCGCGGCTCATCGCGCCCCGCGCAAGGAGGTCCGGAGCCTGACGACGGTCCCCTGCTCGCCGGTCTCGACCACGACGTCGTCCATCAGCGCCGTCATGAGCGAGTACCCCAAGCCCCGGCCAGTCCCGCCGGGGGCCCGCCAGGAGCCCCGGTCGGCGACCGAGATCTCGACGTTTTCCCCGCTGATGGTCCCGTCGACGGTCACCGTCCCGGCCCCCTCCGCGTAGCCATGCTCGATGGAGTTGGTCGCCGCCTCCGAGACCGCCACCAGGATGTCCTGGATCAGCTGCCGGTCGGCGCCGCAGCGCACCAGCCAGCGGCGCAGCGCAGTGCGCAGGGCGGGCAACCCCCGGGGCTCGCCGTCGATGCACAGGTGCAGCTCTTCGCAGTCCCCGAGCCCGCGGAGGTGGAGCGTAATGATCGCCAGGTCGTCGTTCAGGTCCGGCGCCGGGGAGTCGCCGCCGAACATCATCCGGGAGAGCGCGTCGAGGTTCGTCCACGGGGTCTCGGCTGAGGCGCGGAGCTTCTCGAGCCCGACGGTCAGCGACTCGCCCCGCCGCTCGACCAGGCCATCGGTGTAGGCGATCAGCGTCGACCCGGCCTCCAGGGTCACCGTGTGTTCCTCGTAGCGGAAGCCATCAACGGCTCCAAGGGGTGGATCGGCCGGATGCTCAAGCAGCTCCGCGCGGCTCTGGGGATCGACGACCACCGGCGGTGGGTGTCCGGCGCTGGCGAACCGGAAGGTCCCGTCGGGCGCCAGCACCCCGATGACCATTGTCGCCATGACCCGGGAGTCGAACTGGATCAGGAACTCGTTGACGTGCCCCAGGGTGGCCGCCGGGCTCCGGTCGGCGAAGGCCAGAGCCCGCACTGCATTGCGCAGCCGGGCCATGGCGATGGCCGCGGGCAGCCCACGGCCGGCGACGTCGCCGATCACGAGGTAGAGCTCGTCGCGGCCGAGCGCGAACACGTCGTACCAGTCGCCGCCAACCAAGCCGCCCGCAGCCGGCCGGTAAAGGCCGGCGACCTCGATCCCGCTCAGGCTGGGGAATCGGTCCGGGAGCAGGCTCCGCTGCAGGGACTGGGCGATGAGACTCTGCTCGTGCTGGCGGCGGGCCTCGACCGCCATCGCCGCCCGGTCGGCGACCAGCTGGAGCAGCTCGATATCAGCTTCGGTGAACGTCCGGGGCCGCAACGTCCCAACGTGGAGGACGCCGATGTTCTTCCCCTCGGCCAGCAACGGGACGCCGAGCATCGACCGGATGCCCCGGCGCAGCAGCAGCGGGTTCAGCACCGTGTGGCGGTCCACCGTCTCCAGGGCATATGGCCGGCCGGTGGCGGCGACGGTCCCGGCGAACCCGGCGCCGACCGGCAGCCGGACCCCCTGTTCCACCTCCTCCTCGATGCCCTTGGCCGCGGTGGCCACCAGCTCGTTCGACGCCTCGTCGAGCAGCAGGATGGCGGCGGTGTCCGCCCGCAGCAGCTCACGGATCCGGACGAGCAACTCCTCGAGAAGGCTCTCGACGGTCAGGTGGGCAAGGGCCGCATCGGTGACGACCTGCACCCGGCGGAGTTGCTCTTCGGCGAGGGTTGCGCTGACCGGTAGGACGATGGCTCTCCCCCTGTAAGGCTCGGCGGCAGGACCAGCGGCGTTCGGCACTACCGGCCCACCCCCGGCTCTGTGGGGGTACCCGCTCCCCGGAGGGCCAAACGAGCCAGGCCCGGGCGCGCCGCCGCGCAGCGACCCCAGAACCTGCTTGGTGTGATTTTTGCCCGGATACCGGGCAAAAACAGGCATCGACCTGCGCCGGCTAGGGCTCCCGGCCCTATCGCTCGAGGGCTTCCTCGCCCTTGCGGGTACCAGGGACGTGGGCAGGCGCTTCGCGCTGGCTCATGGTCCCTCCTTTCCTTACGACCCCTGATGGGTCATTGCGTCCTTGGCCTTCTCCCAGGCTTCCTTCGCACTTCCCTTCGCCTGATCGAGTTGGCCCTTTCCCTCCAAGGATTTGTCGTCCGTCATACGTCCGGCAACCTCCTTGGCCTTGCCTTTAGCTTTGTCAACTTCTGCATCGAATTTCTCGTCGGCGCCCATATTCTCTCCTTTCGGGATTCCCCCGCCCTCTCTGGTCTTCTACCCAGGATGCCGGGCCGAAACCCGTATCCTTGCCAGCGATGACCCGCCCTGTGCCCCCCGCGCGCTCGGCGCGCTCGTGGCGGTTGCTGACCCTGGTGACCCTGATCCCCGTGCTGGCGGTGGTTGCCGCGTGCCGCAGAGGCGCGGCGCCCGCCCCGCGCTCGCCGGCCGACCCGGTGTCCCACCGTTCGGTGTCCCCAGGGCCGGCGTCCCCCAGCCAGGCGGCCAGCCGCCTGCCGCTTCTCGGCGCCTACTACTACTCCTGGTACCCCGAAAACCTGGCCGGTGGATCGCTCGGGTCGCACCTGGTCCCGCCGGCCGGGCCCGACCCGGCGAGCGAGATCTCCGCCGACCCGGCGACAGCCGAGCGCAGCATCGCCGAGGCAGCGTCCGCCGGGATCGACTTCTTCGCCCTCGACTGGTGGCCCAACCGACCGGACCTCAACCAGCGGATCGACACCGGCTTCCTGCACGCATCGAACGTGAGCTCGGTCCACTTCGCCGTGATGTACGAGACCCAGGCGATCGAACCCGCGGTGCCCTACGAGGTGGACACCCCGGTGACGCCCGCGGCGCAGGCACAACTGGTCGCCGACATGGTCTCGATCGCCAAGGACTACTTCGCCAACCCGCAGTACCTCCGGATCGACGGCCGCCCGGTCGTGTTCTGGTACCTGACCCGGACGCTGACCGGCAACGTCGCCGGCGCCGTCCAAGCCGTGCGATCCGCCCTGAGCGCCCTCGGTTACAACGTCTTCCTCATCGGCGACGAGATGTTCTGGCGGGTGACCTCAACGTCGGGGGCGACGGTGAGCGCACCGCAGCCGTGGCGGGCCAAGCTGTTCGACGCGATCACCTGGTACAACCTCTACGACGCCAGCCAGCCGGCCCTGACCGGGTACGCCTCCAGCTCCGGCTACCTTCCTGCGATCAACAAGCTGATCGCCAGCTACAAGGCGGCGCTGGGTGGGTCGGTGCCCATCGTCCCCGACGTGATCCCCGGCTACAACGACCGGGCCACCCGGCCGAGCGAGAACCATCCGGCGATCCCCCGCGAGTACGCGCCGGGCGAGGCCGACGGGTCGCTGCTCGCCCAGATGTTCGACCAGGTCGCCCTGCCCAATGTCGATCCGCGGGCGCCGCTCGTGATGATCACGTCGTGGAACGAGTGGAACGAGCAGACGGCGATCGAGCCGGTGTCGTCGACGGCGACCACCAGCAGGGACGACAGCAGGACCGGTACGGAGTACACCCAGGGCTACCCGTACGGCGGGCCGGGCGACGCCCTGCTCGGGGTGGTCCGCCAGCTGGCGTACCAGCGGCCACCCGGGGCAGCGGCGTCGCCCGGCCCGTGAGCTGGAAGCCGGTGCTGCGTTACTCGAAGCGGGCGTTGGCCGGGAGCGTCATCCGGCCCAGCAGCGGCAGGGTCAGCAGGATCACGCCCATCGAGAACGCCAACCCGGAGCCAATCGCCACGTAGTAGATGCCACCGGGATGGGTGCCGTGGGCGAGATGAACCCCGACAGTGGCATAGAAGGCGTTGACCAGCGGGATCACCACCGCGATCGCGGCGGCCGCTGCCACCAGCGCGGCCACGATCAGCGGCACCCCGGACTCGAGGAACACCGCCTTGCCTAACACGGAGGTCTGCGTGCCGCTCACCCGCAGCAGCGAGAACGGCCGCCTGCGCTCGACCAGGCTCCCCCCGACGCTGACCGCCAGGCTGCAGCCGGCGACCAGGATCGTCAGCGCCGTGCCGAGAAGGACGACCCGGTTCAGGTTGTTGTCGTCGTTGTTGCGGACGGCGGCGATCTCGCCGAAGGTCTCCGGCTCGATATCGCCCATCTGGTAGGCCCGAAGATCGCCGCTGTTGGTCACCGCGGCGTTGAAGTTCGTCAGCATGGTCCGGGCCGTCTCCAGCGCGTCGGCGTTGGCGGCCTTGACCATGAGCGCCTCGACCTCCAGACCGGAGACCGACGCCACCGGCGCGCTGTTCGTCGTCACCAGGGGAAGGGCCTTGGCGATTTCCAGCGGGTTGTCGGTCTGCAGCGAGCCGCTGGCATTCAGCTGCACGGCCGTGGCTCCTGCCGGGCAGCTCCCGAACGCCGGCAGCGCGGCGAGATCGGCGCAGGTGATCACGGCGTCGTCGGGGGGTGGGGCAGTGTTGTCGTTAGGGTTGAACTGCCGGCCGCCGTCGGGCCCCACCGGGGCGTTGGCGAAGGCCTGCTGCTGGTAGGCCACGAAGGCCGGGTTGGTGTAGATCGGGATCACCGAGATGCCGTGGATCTGGTCGAGGCTGCTGACCAGTGCGGCGCCCGCAGCCGGGGTCAAGCCCCCGCCGTCGGCGGCCACCAGTGGCGAGGTACTGCCGATACCAGGCCCCTTGGGCCCGATCCCGATGCTGTAGTTGACCCGTAGGACGTTGTCCAGCGTGGCGTAGGCGCCGCCGCTCTGGGCGGCGATGTCGGCCGGGGCCAGCCCAGCGATCGCCGTCCCGACAAAGACCGCGATCACTAGTCCGCTGACCGCCCGGAACGACCCCTTCGGGTTGTCGGCGAGGTGGCGGGCGGCCAGCAGGGACGACCCACCCCGGGCGACCTTGGACAGCAGCCGGGAGGCCATCATCGTGAGCCACGACCCGGCCAGTACCAGCCCGACCATGATCAGGATCAGGTCGAGGAAGATCGGCAGCAACGACGGGCTGCTGTGGCCGGGCTGGTTAGCGTGGCTCACCGCGCCCGCCGTCGTGGTGACCACGTAGGCGAACAGGCCGAGGCCGGCCAGCAGTGGGATGACCCGCCAGGCCCTGGGCGGCGGCGGCGTCTGGCGCTGCCGGACCCCGAGCGGTGTGATGCGGACACGGCGGAGCGAGCCGAGCGAGGCGAGGCCCGAGGCGATCGGGACCCCGACGATCATCGCCGTGTAGCCGAGCGGGGTCGGCGTGACGTAGCTCTCGAAGAACCTGGCTCCGGACAGCGAGATGCCTGCGATCAGCGGCCGCAGGGCCAGGAAGACCCCGGCGCCCACCAGCGCCCCCAAGAACGCTCCGACGACGGCCTCAACCGAGGCGATCACGTTGATCTGGTGCGGGGTGGCGCCCACGAGCCGCATCGCCGCGAAGCGTTCCTCCCGGCGGGCGGCGGCCAGGCGGGTGGCGGTGTTGACCAGGATCAGCAGCGGGAACAGCAGCAGGATCGCCCCGACCCCGAACCCCATCCGGTAGAGCTGGGTGGTCCCCTGCTGCTCGGCGGCGGTGGCGACCCGTGTGACGTAGCTGGTGTTGGGCAGCGCCGCCAGCTGGGCCGGCGTCTCGCCGATCACGATCACCAGCTCGGTCGGGCCGGACAGCCCGGCCTGGCCGATCGTGCCCAGCTGCGTGCCCGGGAACCGGTCGCCCAACTGGCTGGCGGGGACGGTCTTGAGCAGGGTGGACAGCGCCGGGGAGGTGTAGAACTGGCCCGGGCCGGGCATCGCCGGGAGTCCGGGGACGGTCGGGGCGCCCGGGCCGTAGGTCGCCACCACGAGCGTCTCGATGAACTGGCCCTTGTACAGGTTCTCGCTGTAGTTCCACAGCTCACCGGTGGCCGGGGCGGTGCTCGGGATCGAACCGCCGGCCGTCGACTCCCAGGACGGGCGGTTCGAGGTGACCTGGTAGGCGTGGTAGCCGGCCATGACCGCCAGGAGGACGGCGACGCCGATAGCCACGGCGAACATCGTGAGGATCAGCCGGGCGCCCGCTTCCCGGCCGCTGCGGAGCGTCAGGCGGATGCCGAGGCGGTACATCAGTTGGTCACCTCCAGGACGTTCCCCATCGTCACCTTGCCGTCCCGGACCATGACTTCGCGCTGCGCGTAGGCCGCCACCCGGGCGTCGTGGGTGACCAGGACCACGGTGATGCCCTCCTGCTGTGCGGTCTCGACCAGGAGGTTCATCGTCTGCTCGCTGGTCAACGAGTCCAACGACCCGGTCGGCTCGTCGGCGAAGATCACCTTCGGGTGGCCCACCAGCGCCCGGGCGATCGCCACCCGCTGCGCCTGGCCGCCGGAGAGCTCCCCGGTTCGCCGCCCCTCCAGCCCCTGGAGGCCGAGCCGACCCAGCCATTCGGTCGCCCGCTCGTAGGCGTCCTTTCGCCTGACCTTGCCGAGCAGCAATGGCAGGGCGACGTTGTCGGCGGCGGTCAGCTCCGGGACCAGCTGGCCGAACTGGAAGACGAAGCCGAAGGCGGTGCGGCGCAGCGCCGTCCGGCGGCCCTCGTCGAGCTGGTCGACGCGCTGGCCCTCGAACCAGATCTCGCCCCGGTCGGGAGCGTAGATCCCGGCCAGGCAGTGCAGCAAGGTGGACTTGCCGGACCCGCTCGGGCCCATGATGGCTACGATCTCGCCCGGCTGGACCGCGAAGTCGGCACCCTGGAGGGCCGGGGTCAGGCCGAAGTTCTTATAGACATTAATGGCTCTAAGGATGTCCTGAGACCCCGTCGCAGCCATAGCGATACTCCTTTCGGGTTAGTTACGCTCGGGTTGTTTACTGGTCCAATTCGTGAACGCGTTCGAGCGGGTTGACCAGTGCGGTCAGCGAAGCCAGGCGGGCGGAGGTGGTCTCGATCCAGCGCAAGTCGGCCTCCAGGTGGTAGAGGCCGTGGTCAGCCAGGAGCGCCTCCACCACCCCACCCTTGCGCTTGAGCTCGGTCAGCTCGCGCATCCGGGCCAGGTGGGCGGCCCGCTGCGTGTCGAGGTAGCCCTGGGCATCCTGATCGAGCATCAGGGACAGCACCACCTTGATGAACAGGACGGTCTGCAGGTGAGGCTCCGGCTTGATCGGCTCGGCGAGCCAGGCCGCCACCTCCCTCCGCCCTTCCTCGGTGATCGAGTAGCGCTTCCGGTCCGGCCCGGACCCGGGCTCGCTCTCGCCCGCGACGATCTTCCCGTCCCTCGCCAGCCGGGCGAGGGTCGAATACACCTGGCCGAACGGCAACGGTTTGCCCTGGCCGAAGTAGGTGTCGTACTCGCGTTTCAGGTCATATCCGTGGCTCGGCTCTCGCTCGAGCAGCCCCAGCAGCGCAAGAGGAACGCTCACACAACGAGAATACACTGCGTGTATACACGAGGTCAATAACTATTTCCTCGGGATATACCCTGACGATCTACAGGCTTCCTTCAGCTGATGCTTCTCTTAATCTCGTATGGTTGATTCCGGAGGTACAGCCCAAGTATCGGAGTCGACCTTCCAGAATATGGGTTGAACGCGGCGCAGTCCGGTGAGAGAATCCGGCGCGGAAGGGTCCAAACTCAAGGGGGGGTTGGGATATGGGCACACGCCAGTTCCGGCGCGGGCGGCTCTTCGCCGTGTTCGCATGCTTATCGCTGATCGGCCCGTTCATCGCCGTTCAGGTCGTGGCCAGCCAGGTTGCGGCTGCCGCGGCGACGGCATCGATTTCGATCGGCATCGACAACACCACTCCATCGCCGTGCGTCTCGGCGCCCGTCGGCACCTTGCCCCCGGTCTGCCACAACTGGACGTACGACGACTACTTCCCGAACGGGGTCACCACGCCGACGATCACCGTCCACTCGGGCGACGTTGTGGCGTTCAACATGAGCACCCGTTCCCCCGACGCGCTCCACACCGTCACCCTGCTGCAGCCCACTGAGACCGTCACCGAGGCGCTGGCTGCCTACCCGCTGGCGGTCCCGGATACCAACCCGGGTGAGCCGGCCGGCCAGCTGGAGCTCAACCCGGCGGTCCTCTCTCCGACCAACCCGGCCTGCGGCTCCTCGGCCGCCACTGCCTGCCCCTACGACGGCAGCGCCCACATCAACTCCGGCGCCCTGTCGCCCGGCGCACCGCCGGTGTACTTCCAGATCAACGCGCCGGCGGGGACGAAGGTCCCGTTCATGTGCCTGATCCACCCGGGCATGGTCGGTCAGCTGACCGTCGTTACCAGCACCGCCACCGCCAGCACGCAGGCCGACCTGGACACCCAGGCGACGGCGCTGTACCAGACCGAGACCGCCGAGGCCTTCGCCCAGGAGTCGGCCCTGACCACCGCCGGGGCGGGCCACACCACGAACCCGAACGGCACGACGGCCTGGAGCGTCTGGGCCGGCGCCAACGGGCTTGCCGCCGGCGGGGCGCCCGACCCGCACGTCCAGCTGCTGGAGATGCTCCCCAGCGCGCTCACGATCAAGCCCGGCGATACCGTGACCTGGACCTCGACGAGCCTGCTCGAGCCGCACACGATCACCTTCCCGCACAGCGAAGCCACGATCGGCAGCGCCTACGACTTCGCGCCGCAGCTGTGCGCCGGGCCAACCGGCCCGACGCCGGCCGCTGGGCCGCCCCCGTTCTTCGGCTGCGCCGGCCCACCCGGGAGCCCGACCGGTTTCGAGGTGCATCTCAACCCCGGGCCATTGGGTCCGACCTCGATCACCACACCCGGAACCCAGGCGACTTCGGGAGTGATCGCGAGCTTCTCGCTCGGCGGCCCGGTGGTGTCGCAGACCTCGTTCACGTTCCCGACCAGCAACGCGATCAGCTACCAGTGCACGGTCCACGACCACATGTACGGCGCCATCTACGTCGCCGGCGCCCCCGGCTACCGGGAACTCGCCGCCGACGGCGGCGTCTTCGCCCAGGGCTCGAGCAGCTTCGAGGGATCGACCGGCAGCCTCAAGCTCAACAAGCCGATCGTGGGCGGCGCCTCG
>OEPS010000872.1_pt1 | contig 10165 bp, 5 predicted proteins | sample 1539411 | NCBI WGS metagenome assembly OEPS01 (sample SAMN02671747, study PRJEB22543) | soil metagenome | biome: bacteria | place: China:Hunan Province, Lengshuijiang City | collected 2012-10-15 | depth 0.08m m | reverse complement strand
CTTCGCCAGCCGCTCGCGCGCGGCGGCCGGCGCGGTGGTGCTCGTCGTCGCCGGGGCCGCGCCCTTCCTGCTGCGCGAGCTCGCGCGCGGGATGCAGCCGCCGCCGGACGGGGTGTCGGCGGCGCTCTGGCTCTCCTGGGAGACGGCGCTGTTCGTCGCCGGCTGCGCGCTCCTCCTCGCCGGCGCATCGGCCGGGCGCGCCGCGTTAGGCGGCAGGCGCGGGCTCCCGTCGTGGGTGGCCCCGCTCGTCGCCGTCGTCGCCGCGCTCAGCGGGCCGATGTTCTGGGAGGCGCCGGGCCAGTGGCCGGGGTGGTACACGATCGTGTGGGTGGCGGCGATCGTCGCGCTGGCGTTCACGCGGCGCACGACGCGCTTCGTCGCCGCCGCGGCCATCGTCGCGTCGCTCGGCGCTTCGACGCTGGTCTGGGGGGTGACGGCACGGAAGCGCGTCGAGCTGGCGGCCCGCGACGTCGAGGGGCTGCGCACGGCCGACGACTACGCGCTCGCGCTGATGAACCGCTTCGCTCACGAGCTGGTCGCTTCGCCACCCCCCCACAGCCGGGTGGAGCTGCTGGCGCGATACGTCGTGTCGGACCTCGCCGCGGCGCAGTATCCCGTCGAGCTGGCGGCGTGGGACGCGAGCGGAGAGCGGCGCGCGGATCTCGCGACGGGGGGGCTGGAGCCGGCCCCCGATGCGACCGCCGAGGTGGTGGCCGAGGCGCGGGCGGGGCGTGCGCCGGTGCTCCGCCCGACGTTAGGCACGCTCGGCGTGTCGCTCGTCCTCGCGGTCCCCAACGCGGACGGCTCGGTCACGTCGGCGCTCGTCCTGCCGCGAACGCGGCTGGTCGCGGCGGATCCGTTCGCGCCGCTCGTCGGCGGCCCGGTCGGGGGGAACGGCGATCCGCCGTACATGCTCTCGCTCACCGGCGCCGATTCCGTCGCCGTCGCCGACGAGGGGCGGCGCATCTGGAAGCGCAATGGCAACGACCTGCATGGCGACTGGCTGCTGCAGACCTCGCGCGGACTCTCCCGCGCGCACGCGGAAGTCGAACTGCGCCCGGTCTCCTCGCTGGTGCAGCGCGGGCTGCTGGTCGTCCTCGCCAACCTCGCCCTCGTCGCCCTCCTCTGGGCGCTGAGCGCGCTCGCCGACGGAGGCTACATGCGCTGGATCCAGGTGCGCCGGCGGCGATGGTCGCGCAGCTTCCGCTCGCGCCTGACGCTGGTGCTGTTCGCCTTCTTCGTCCTGCCGGCGATCGCGTTCGCGTGGTGGTCCTACCGGCAGCTGCAGCGCGACGACCGGCAGTCGCAGGAGCTTCTCCTCCGCGAAACGCTGCGCACGATCGCCGGCTCCGGTGAAGGGACGGACGTCGCCGCTGCCGAGATCCACGCCCCCGGTCCGCTGCTCCGCTACGATCGCGGCGCCCTCGTCGCGGCCAGCGATACGCTGTTCGAGGCGCTGGCCCCGCTCGGCCGGTTCCTGCCCCCGGCGGTCTTCCTCAGCATCGGTGTCTCCGAAGAGGTGACGACGACCGCGACGGTGCCGGTCGGTGCCGCATCGACGATCGTCGGCTACCGCTCGATGACCGACGACCGCGGGCAGCGCGTCGTACTGGCCACTCCGGCGCCGGTCAGCGAGGAGCTGCTCGACCGGCGACGGCGTGACCTCGGCGTGCTCGTATTCTTCCTCACCGCGATCGGCGGACTCGCCGCGCTCGGTCTGAGCGGCGTGGCGGCGCGGCAGCTCGCCCGCCCGATCGGGGAGCTGCGCGGCGCGGCGCTCGCCATCGCCGCCGGAGAACGCGAGCCGGCGCTGGCCGCGCAGCCGCCGATCGAGTTCCGGCCGGTGTACTCCGCCTTCCGCCGGATGGCGACCGACCTCGGCGAGTCGCGCGAGGCACTGGTCGAGGCGCGGCGCCGAACGGAAGCGGTGCTGCGGACCGTCGCTTCCGGCGTCGTCGCCGTGGACGCATCCGGGTGCGTCACCCTCGCGAACCCTCGCGCCGAGGCGCTCTTCGCCCGCGCGTTAGGCGGCGAGCCGGTGGCCGCGCTGGGCAGCGCGCCGCTGGCCGCCCGTGTCCGCGACTTCCTCGCCTCGACCGAGGACGCCGTCAGCTTCGAGCTCGAGCACGGACGCCGCCAGCTGCGAGGGAGCCTCACGCGGCTGGCCCGCGGCGGGGGCGCGGTGCTCACCCTCGACGACGTCACCGACCTCGCCCGCGCCCAGAGGGTGCTCGCCTGGGGGGAGATGGCGCGACAGGTCGCCCACGAGATCAAGAACCCGCTCACCCCGATCCGGCTCGGCGTCCAGCACCTTCGCCGCGCGTACGGCGCGGGGCGCAGCGACTTCCCGCAGATCCTCGACCAGAACGCGGCCCGCATCCTCGCCGAGATCGACCGCCTCGACGAGATCGCGCGCTCGTTCAGCCGCTACGGGACGCCGCCGGCCGAGCAGCCGGTGGCCGAGGCGACGGACGTCGCCCCGATCGTGCGCGGCGTGGCCGAGCTCGAGGAGATGGGGGAGGACGGCGCCCGCTTCACCGTCCGCGGCGCCGATACGCCGGTGCTCGCCCTGGCCCGCGGGGGCGAGCTGCGCGACGTGCTCGTCAACGTCGCCGAGAATGCGCGGCTGGCGGGGGCGCGGAACGTGGACCTCTCGATCGTCAACGACGGCGAGGTGCGCATCGTCGTCCGCGACGACGGCGAGGGGATTCCGGCGGAGGTGTTGCCGCGCGTCTTCGAGCCGCACTTTTCCACCCGGACGAGCGGGAGTGGGCTCGGCCTCGCCATCAGCCGGCGGATGATCGACGGGTGGGGGGGCGCGATCACCCTCGACAGCGTGCGTGGAAAGGGGACGACCGTGACGATCCGGCTGCGCCGGGCCCCGCAGTAACGCTATCTTTGGGCGTGCCCGTCTACACTCCCCGGTCATCGGCTGCGATCGCGAGCGGCGGCGCGGCGCCCGCGTCGCTCTACCGCCCGACGACGACCGTGCCGCTCCACCTCGCCGAGTGGCAGCTGCCGCCGGAGTGGCGGTGGGGCGGGGAAGGCGTCTGGGCGGAGTACCGGCACTTCCAGGAAGTGGTCGACGCGTTAGGCAGGTCGCTCTCCCTGGTGACCGCGCCCGACCCCGCGCACGCGGGGTGGCTTGCCGCCGAGGCGCGGGGACTTGCCCACCGCGGCCATCCGTCGATCCCGACGACGTACCACTACTGGTCGAGCTTCCAGCCCAACCGGCGCGGCCCCGGCTACCTCCGGCGGTGGATCGGCGGCGAGACCGTCGGCGGGCGCATCCGCAGGCTCGGCGGGGAGGACGTGCCCTACGTCCTGCAGGTCGCGCGCGGTGTCGGCTCGACGCTCGCGTACCTGCACGACGCCGGCTCGGCGCACGGCAACGTCTCGCTCGAGGCGGCGTGGGTGACGCCGACCGGACGGCTGTTCATGCTCGGCTGGCAGTGGGCGCTCTTCCGCGGCGACATCCCCGCCGGGCTCGCCCCCGATCGCGCGTTCATGCCGGTTCCTCCCGAGTGGAAGGACGACCTGTGGGAGCCGACCCCGGCGAGCGACCAGTGGCAGCTCGCGGCGATGTGCTTCGCGATGATGACCGGCGAATACCCGGTCGCGGGGGCGACGCCGCCGCTGCGACTCGTCCGCCCGGAGTGCCCGGCGGGGATCGCGGCGAACCTCGACCGCGCGCTCAGTGCGCGGCCGAGCGATCGCTTCGCGTCGATCCCCGCGCTGCTCCGCGCGCTCGACCGCGGGGTCTCGGCACGCACCCTCGTGCTCGGCGACGACGAGTCGCTGTCGGCGCGGGTGCCGGAGACCGAGGAAGCGCGCCTGCGCTGGGCGACCGCCGACGACTACGAGGTGCTCTCCGCGTTAGGCTCGGGGACCTTCGGCTCGGTGTGGCGGGTGCGGGACCTGACGCTCGAACGCGAGGTCGCGCTGAAGATGCTGCACCCGTGGGTCGCCCGCGACGACCAGTCGGTCGCGCGCTTCCGCCGGGAGGCGCGACTCGCCGCGCAGCTCGCGCACCCGGCGATCGTCCCGATCTACGACTGGGACGGACGGGGCGACGTCGTCTGGTACACGATGGAGCTCGCCGAGGGCGGCTCGCTGGCCGAGCTGATCAAGCGCGACGGCCCGCGCTCGATCGGCGAGACGATCCCGCACGTGACGTCGATCCTCGACGGGCTGGCATCGGCGCACGCGACGGGGATCGTCCATCGCGACCTGAAGCCGGAGAACATCCTCCTCGACCGCTACCGCCGGTGGCGGATCACCGACTTCGGGATCGCCAACGTCACCGGCGTCGACCGGAGCAGCGCGACCGGGACGCCCGCCTTTTCGTCGCCCGAGCAGCTCCTCGGGGAGCAGCAGACGACGGCGACCGACTGCTTCGCCGTCGCCGCGATCGTCGCGTTCGTGCTCACCGGGCATCCGCCGTTCGGCGAAGGGGACAGCGCGCAGGTCCTCGCCCGCATCCTGTCCGGGACCTTCGAGGCCGAGAGCCTGCCGGCGCCCCTCGGCACCTGGCTGCGGCGCGGGCTCGATCCCGACCCCGACACGCGGTATGCCGACGCGACCGAGATGCTCGCCGCGTGGAAATCGTGCGCCGAGGCGCTCGAGGCGGGCGCGAACAAGCGCAGCTTCTGGGAGCGGCTGATCCGCGGATGAGGCGGACCGTCGGGGCTGACGATCAGCGTCAGCCCTGACGGTCGTTGCCGGCGCGGCTCACTCGGAGAGGGTGATCCCGCCGCCGGCGCGGATTGTCTTCGTGTTGGTGAACTCGTACAGGCCCTCCGACGCCAGCTCGCGGCCGTAGCCGGAGCGCTTGATCCCGCCGAAGGGGAAGCGCGGGTCCGACGCGACCATCCCGTTGATGAACACCGTGCCCGCCTCGAGCTCGAGCCCGAAGCGGCGCGCTTCCGCGGCATCGGCGGTCCACGCGGCGGCGCCGAGCCCGAACGGCGAGTCGTTGGCGATCCGGATCGCGTCGTCGATGTCGCGCGCGCGGAAGATGACCGCCGCCGGGCCGAACAGCTCCTCGCTCGCCGCGGGCGATCCCTCCGGCGGGTCGGCGATGACGGTGGCGGCGTAGAACGCCCCCTTCCGGTCGAGCCTCTTCCCGCCGAGGAGGAGCTTCGCGCCGAGGGCGACGCTCTCCGTCACCTGGCGGTGCAGCTCGTCGACGAGCGTCGCGGTGGCGAGCGGCCCGAGCTGCGTCTCGGGATCGGCCGGGTCGCCGACCCGGAGCGCCTTCATCCCCTCGACGAACCGGGTCGTGAACTCGCCGGCGATGCGCTCGTGGACGATGAATCGCTTCGCGGCGATGCACGACTGTCCGTTGTTGATCGTGCGGGCGGTGACGGCGGTCTTGACCGCCTTCACCATGTCGGCGCTGGGCATGACGACGAAGGGATCGCTTCCCCCGAGCTCGAGGACCGTCTTCTTCAGGTTCCTCCCCGCCGCGGCCGCGATCGAGCGCCCCGCGCCCTCGCTGCCGGTGAGCGTCGCGGCGACGATCCGGTCGTCATCGAGGATCCTCGCGACTGCCGCGCTCCCGACGAGCAGGGTCTGGAAGACGCCGTCGGGATACCCGGCGCGCGCGCAGAGATCCTCGATCGCCAGCGCGCACTGCGGAACGTTGGAGGAATGCTTGAGGAGCCCGACGTTGCCGGCGGTGAGGGCCGGGGCGAGGAAGCGCACGACCTGCCAGAAGGGGAAGTTCCACGGCATCACCGCCAGCACCGGGCCTAACGGCTGGTGAACGACCTCGCCCGCGCCGTCCCCCTCGCCGATCCTGCGGGGGGCGAGCAGCCGGTCGGCGTTGTCGGCGTAGTACCGGCAGGCGGTGGCGCACTTCGCCGCCTCCTCGATCGCGGCGACGATGGGCTTCCCCATCTCCAGCGTCATGAGCGCGCCTAACCGTTCCTTCTCGGCGTCGAGGAGGTCGCCGAGCCGCCTCACGGCGGCGGTGCGGACGGCGAGGGGGGCGCGGCGCCAGCCGGCGAAGGCGCTCGCGGCGCGCGCGAGGCGGCGGTCGATCTCCGCGTCGTCGTACGGCTCGAAGGTGCGGATCGTCTCGCCGGTGGCGGGATTGGTCGTGGCGATCGGGGTCGTGGCGCTCATCGGGATGTGCTCGAATGGTGGTGTGGGGGTTCGTGGACGGGCGCGTCCCGCATCAGCGGTCCGCCGTCATGCGGAGCACGACCTTGCCGACCGTGGCGTTCGACTCGAGGACGCGATGCGCCTCCGCGATCTCCTCGAGCGGGAAGACGCGATCGATGACGGGTTGAACCGTCCCGTTCGCGAGCAGCGGGACGACGCGGGTCGCGAAGGCGCGGGCGTCGCGCATCCGTTCCTCCAGCGTCCGCGAGCGGAGCACCGTTCCGCGTATCGTCAGGCGCTTGCGGAGGACGGTGCCGAGCGGGATGGTGGCCTCTGCTCCCGCCACCGTGCCGATGAGCATGACGCGGCCGCCCGGGGCGAGGGCGTCGAGCGTCGGGCGGAGGTACGGGCCGCCGACCAGGTCGAGGGCGACGTCGGCGCCGCGGCCGGCCGTGTGGCCGCGCACCCACTGGGCGAGCGGATCGAGGCCGCCGCTCGCATCGAAGCCGTCGGACATCCCGAGCTCCCGGGCGCGCGCCATCTTGGCGACGCTGCGCGACGTGCCTAACGCGATGCCGCCGCGTGCGCGGACGAGCTGCACCGCGGCGAGCCCGACCCCGCTGGCGACGGCGTGAACCACGACGGCGTCGCCGCTCCCCGCCTGCGCCTGGTCGAGCGCGTCGCCGGCCGTGATGAACGCCTCCGGTACCGCCGCGGCGGCATCCCACTGCATCGGCGCGGGGATCTCGCAGAGGGTGTCCTCGTGCGCGACCGCGAACTCGGCGTGTGCGCCGCCGGCGACGAGGCCGAACAGGCGGGTGCCCGCCGCCCACCGCGTCGCTTGCGGTCCCCGCGCGGCGACGACACCGGCGAGCTCCATCCCCGGGACGTCCACCGGCGCACCGGGGGGTGGAGGATACCGGCCCTGCCGCTGCAGCACATCGGCGCGATTCATCGCCGAACCGTGGATGCGGATCAGGACTTCGCGCGGGCCGGGGACGGGGACCGGGCGCTGCTCGATGCGCAGCACTTCCGGGCCGCCGGACGCGGTGATCACCACGGCACGCATCATCGCCGGCAGCGCGCCGCTCTTCGTTTCGTCGTTCATTGGTGTCGATGGGGGAGGGGGGCCGCGGACCCTCGGCGCGTGCAATCCCCAGACCGGGAAACGTTTGACGGCGCGCCACGCCAGATGTATGATGGAGTCGCCCAGCGCGACCCCCCGCGTGGTGGGCAGAACTCGCCTCCCCAAGGGCGGCATGATGGCTCCCGACCAGCCCTACCAGCCGCATCCGCGCAACCTCTCCGCGGAGACGACGGCCGCATTGCGCGACGCAGTGGTGCGCCACCTGGAGCGGGGGAGCGACGGCGACGACAGCCTGGGTCGTGCGGTTTCCATGGTCGTCGCTGAAGCGCGCGAGCGGGAGATGCGCGCCGAGGAGCTGATCCTCGCCTTCAAGACCCTGTACGACGCCCTCCCCGAGCCGAAATCCGCCGTCGCCCGCGCGGAGCAGGTGCACCTGCGCGAGCGGCTCGTCAGCGCCTGCATTCGCGCCTACTACACCAACGAAGCCGGCGGACGTTGACCGGCGCCGCGCCGGGCGCATGATCCCGGCCCTGCGCGCGGCAAAAGGATTCGGCCGAATCGCCTGCGGCGACTAACGTCGTCGCGTGCTCGCCGCCATCCGATCCGCCGCGGTGCTCGGCATCGACGCCTACGACGTGACCGTCGAGACGGACGCCGCCAACGGCCTGCCGCAGTTCACCGTCGTCGGGCTCCCCGCGGGCGCCGTTCGCGAGAGTCGCGAACGCGTCTCGGCCGCGCTGGTGAACTCCGGCTTCACCCTCCCCCCGCGGCGCCTGACGGTCAACCTCGCGCCGGCAGACGTCCGCAAGGAAGGCACGGCCTTCGACGTCCCGATCGCGCTCGGTATCCTCGTCGCCACCGGGCAGCTGGCGGCTGCCGCCGTCGAGCGGCTGATCGTCGCCGGGGAGCTCGGGCTGGACGGGTCGATCCGCGCGATCCGCGGCGCGCTCCCGATGGCGCGCATCGCGGCGCGCGCGCCCGATCACCCGACGTTCGTCGTACCACCGGCGAATTCGGCGGAGGCGTCGCTCGTCAGCGGGCTCCGTCTCAGTGCGCCGGCGACGCTCGCGGCGCTGGTCGCGTCGATCCGCCGCGGCCAGCCTCCCGCCGCGGCGGTCACCGCACCGCAACTCCCCGCTGATGCGGAGCCGCTCGATCTCGCCGAGGTCGCGGGGCAGGAGGCGGCGAAGCGCGCGCTCGAGGTGGCGGCGGCGGGCGGGCACAACCTGCTGCTCGTCGGCCCCCCCGGTGCGGGGAAGACGATGCTCGCGCGGCGGCTCCCGGGGATCCTTCCCGCGCTCACGGAGGACGAGCGTCTCGAGGCGACAGCGATTCACTCGGTCGCCGGAACGCTCGGCGGCGGCGTGCTCGCGTCGCGACCGTTCCGCGCGCCGCATCATTCGGTATCGTCGGCGGGGCTGGTCGGGGGTGGCTCGGCGCCGCGTCCGGGTGAGGTGAGCCTCGCGCACCATGGCGTGCTGTTTCTCGACGAGCTGCTCGAATTTCCGCGCTCGGTGCTCGACGCGTTGCGGCAGCCGCTCGAGGAAGGGCGCGTGGTCATCGCGCGCGCCAACGCGTCGGTGGCATTCCCGGCGCGCTTCACCCTGGTCGGCGCGATGAACCCCTGCCCCTGCGGCTACAGCGGAGACCCGGTGCACGGCTGCATCTGCGCGAGCGCCGACATCGCCCGCTACCGGTCGCGCCTCTCCGGGCCGCTCGCCGACCGGATCGACATGCACGTCGCTGTCGGCGCGGTCCCGATCGGGTTCCTTGCAGCGCGGGGCGGGGAATGCTCGGCCACGGTGCGCGCGCGCGTCGAGGGTGCGCGATCGGCGCAGCGCATCCGGTACGCGTCGCTGCGCGGTGCCGAATGCAACGCGCATGTCGCGGGGCGGTGGCTCGATTCGCACGGCGATCTCGACCCCTCTGCACGGGCGATGCTCGTCGCCGCCGCGAACCGGCTGTCGCTCTCGGCGCGCGGCTACCATCGCGTGCTGAAGGTCGCGCGGACGATCGCCGATCTCGATGGGGCGAGCGGGGTCGGCGAGATGCAGGTCGCCGAGGCGCTGCGCTACCGGCCCGCCCCGGCGGGCGCGGCGCCCCTCCACGCCGCCGTCGCCGAGCGATAGCTTTGTGGCATGTCATCCACGATGATGCCGGCGGAGCCGGCGACGACCGCCGCGGCAGGCGCGAAGGAGAGGGCGCTGGTCGCCTGGCTCCGCGCGCGCGGCCGCGTCGCGATCGGCTTCTCCGGTGGCGTCGACTCGGCGTATCTCGCCTGTGTCGCGGTCGATGCGCTCGGCAGCGAGAACGTGCTGGCGATCATCGGCAGGAGCGCGTCGTATCCCGCCGCACAGTGGGCGGCGGCGCGCGGCGTCGCGGACCGCTTCGGCGTGCCGGTCCTCGAGGTCGATACGCACGAGATGGAAGATCCGCGCTACGCCGCGAATCCTTCCAACCGCTGTTACTTCTGCAAGACGGAGCTCTGGTCGCTGCTCGTGCCGGTGGCGAGGGAGCGCGGGATCGAAACTGTCGTCGATGGGACGAACGCCGACGACGTCACCGGCCACCGCCCGGGGGCAATCGCCGCGGAGGAGCACGGGGTGGCGTCACCGCTGCTCATCGCCGGGCTGACGAAGGCGGAGATTCGCGCCCTGTCCCGGGAGCGCGGCATCCCGACCTGGGCACAGCCGTCGTCGCCCTGCCTGTCGTCGCGCATCCCGTACGGGGTCGCGGTGACGGCGGCGCGCCTGGCCGCGATCGAGCGCGCCGAAGCGGCGCTCCGCGCGTTAGGCATCGGCGGGGACCTGCGGGTGCGCCATCACGACGACCTCGCGCGTGTCGAGCTCGGGAGCGCGGAGCTCGAGCGCTGGCTCGAGCCCGCTGCCGGCGAGCGGCTCGCCGCCGCGGTGCGAGGCGCCGGCTTCGAGCGCGTCGCGATCGACCTCGCCGGCTTCCGTTCCGGCTCGC
>OEPS010000871.1_pt1 | contig 10166 bp, 8 predicted proteins | sample 1539411 | NCBI WGS metagenome assembly OEPS01 (sample SAMN02671747, study PRJEB22543) | soil metagenome | biome: bacteria | place: China:Hunan Province, Lengshuijiang City | collected 2012-10-15 | depth 0.08m m | reverse complement strand
TTCATGCGCTCGATGACTTGGCGAGTGATGTCGTACTGAGGTTTGACATCAATCACCGCGCCACGCTCGAGCACCAGGTCAAAACCGCCCTTCTTGATCACTTCTTCAACAGCGCCATCCAGCTTCGGCTTCAGTTGCTTGAGCATTTCGCGGTCGGCAACGGCCTTGGACTCGTTCAGCTCCTTGGACTGGAACTGGAAGTCACGGGCTTTCTGCTTGTATTCAAGCTCCAGACGTTCGCGCTCTGGCTGGGCCATCTTGTCGCCACCGGCACGGATACGGTCGGCAATGCCTTTGGCGCTGCTTTCCAGATTCTTCAGTTTGGTCAGCTGCGGGCCGAACTTCTTCTCGGCATCGACTGCGTACTTCTTCGCCGCATCCGATTCCAGCAGGGCCATCTGATAGTTCAGGACAGCAATTTTCATTTCGGCGAAAGCCGGGGTTGCGATCAGGGTCGCAGCCAGTACTGCCAGTTGGGTCAACTTACGCACGATGCACTCCTACAGAATCCGTTGTCGTTAGCAAGGGGCAGACCTTAGAAGGTCTGACCCAGAGAGAATTGGAACACCTGGGTATCGGCTTCGTCCGGCTTCTTCACCGGCATGGCCAGGCTGAAGCTCAACGGACCGAGTGCAGTAATCCAGGTAACGCCCAGGCCGACGGAGCTGGCCAGGCCCGACAGGCCGACCTTCTCGCAATCCGGTTTGGAGCCGCAGTTGGTATCGAACACGTTACCCACGTCCCAGAATACCGAGGTACGCAGCGAGCGTTGGTCCTTGACGAACGGCAGCGGGAACAGCAGCTCTACACCACCCTGAACGAGGACGTTACCACCGAACGGCAGCGGGTCCTGGTCCGGGTCGGCGATAGTGCCCGGGTTGTGACCGTCACTTGGGGTACTGCGCGGGCCAAGGCTGCTGTCCTTGAAACCACGAACCGAGTTGAAACCACCGGCATAGTAGTTCTCGTAGAACGGCAGACCCGAAGTGCCGCCGAAACCATCACCATAGCCCAGTTCGGTGTGCAGACGCAGGGTGTAGTCGTTGGTGATCGGCTTGAACAGCTGACCACGGTAATCAAGCTTGAAGAACGACAGGTCGCTGCCTGGCGTGGTTGCCTCGAGCACCAGGCTCTGGGAATGACCACGGGTAGCCAGCACGCCTTTGTTCAGGGTCGACTCGGACCAGCCGGCGGACGCCTTGAAGTTCAGGTACTTGTCACCTTCTTCGTTAACGAAGTCGAAGATCTCGTCAACGGTGTACTTACCGGTCTTGATCTCATCCTGCTGTACAGTCAGGCCGAAGGTCAGACGCGAGGTCTCGCTGATCGGGTAACCGACGCTGACGCCCGCACCCAGGCTGTCGACCGCATAGCTGGCAACGTCGACGTCGAGGTCGTCGTAGTCAGTGGTGCGATAGAAGGCGTTGTAGCCCAGGCTGACGCCGTCGGCAGTCCAGTAGGGGTCCACAAAGCCGAAGTTGTAGCGGCTCTGGTATTCACTGCGGGTCAGACCGATGGAGACCTTGTTACCGGTACCCAGGAAGTTGGTCTGGCTGATCGAACCGCCGAGGATCAGACCGGCGCTCTGGGCGAAACCGACGCTGGCAGTGATCGAACCGGACGCTTGTTCTTCGACGCTGTAGTTGACGTCGACCTGGTCATCGGTACCCGGAACAGCCGGGGTCTCGACGTTGACTTCCTTGAAGAAGCCCAGGCGCTCGAGACGGGTCTTGGACTGGTCGATCAGGTAGGTCGACGCCCAGCCACCTTCCATCTGGCGCATTTCACGACGCAGCACTTCGTCTTCCGACTTGGTGTTGCCACGGAAGTTGATACGGTTGACGTAGGCACGCTTGCCCGGATCGACCACGAACATGATGTCGACGGTGTGATCCTGGTCGTTCGGCTGTGGCACGCCGTTGACGTTGGCGAAGGTGTAGCCTTCGTTACCCAGACGACGGGTGATCAGCTCGGAGGTGGTGGTCATCACTTTACGCGAGAACACCTGACCCGGTTGCACCAGCATCAGCGACTTGATCTGCTCTTCCGGCACCTTGAGGTCACCGGACAGCTTCACGTCACGAACGGTGTACTTCTCACCTTCGTTGACGTTGACAGTGATGTAGACGTGCTTCTTGTCCGGGGTGATCGACACCTGGGTGGAAGCGATGTCCATGTTGATGTAGCCGCGGTCCAGGTAGTAGGAACGCAGACGCTCCAGGTCGCCGGAGAGTTTTTCACGGGCATACTTGTCATCGTTCTTGAAGAACGACAGCCAGTTGGTGGTCTTGAGTTCGAACAGGGCGACCAGGTCTTCTTCAGGGAAGACGGTGTTACCCACCACGTTGATGTGCTGGATAGCGGCAACGGTGCCTTCGTTGATCTTGATCTTCAGACCCACGCGGTTGCGCGGCTGAGGCACGACTTCGGTCTCAACCTCCGCCGAGTAACGACCCTGGGCAACGTACTGGCGTTGCAGTTCGTTACGCACACCTTCAAGGGTGGCGCGCTGGAAGATCTCGCCCTCGGACAGGCCAGACTGCTTCAGACCTTTCATCAGGTCTTCAGTGCTGATGGCCTTGTTGCCTTCGATCTCGATACTGGACACCGAAGGACGCTCAACTACGGTAATGATCAGGACGTTGCCGTCACGACCCAGTTGGATGTCCTGGAAGAAACCGGTCTTGAACAGCGCCCGGGTGGAATCCACCAGGCGACGGTCATCGGCCTCATCCCCGACGTTCAATGGCAGAGCACCGAATACGCTGCCCGCGGAAACCCGCTGCAGACCATTGACACGAATATCGGAGATGGTGAAGGACTCGGCGTGAACTTCAGCGATCATCAGTACGGCGAGAACCGCAGTTAGCAGCAGACGTTTCATGAAGTCCTTTCTTATTCCAACTGGCAATAAACGACCCGCCGCGGGACGCGGCAGGTTCGCAATTGAGCGAAGCTTTACAGTCGACCCAAATCGTTTATCAGGGCAAGCAACATCACCCCGACTACCAAACTGATACCGATCTGGATCCCCCAACCTTGCACCCGATCCGAAAGCGGACGACCACGCGCCCATTCGATCAGGTAGAACAGCAAATGCCCCCCATCCAATACTGGAATGGGCAGCAAATTAAGAACCCCCAGGCTAATGCTCAGGTAGGCGAGGAAATTAAGGAAATCCCCAACGCCTGACTGGGCTGAAGCGCCCGCCACTTTAGCAATGGTTATCGGTCCGCTCAAGTTTTTTACCGAGAGCTCGCCGAACAGCATTTTCTTCAACGATTCGAGGGTCAGGACACTCATGTTCCAGGTCCGTGAAAGCCCCTCGCCTACGGCCTCCAATGGCCCATAGCTGACCTCGCGAAGCATGGCATCCGGCCACTTAACTGGCTTTACGCCAGCCCCAAGGTAACCGGTGGCCGACTTACCCTCGCCACGACTCGCCAGGGTAACAGGTATATCAAGCGTCGCCCCATCACGTTCGACCTGCAGCAACACCTTGCTGCCAGCACGCCCGCGTACGGTATCAACCACCTGCTGCCAGTCATTGAGGGCCTTGCCGTCCAGGGTCAGCAGACGATCACCGGTTTGCAGGCCAGCGGCCTTGGCAGGCCCCTTGGGGTCCAGTTCGGCCAGCACCGGCGGCAAGGCCGGGCGCCACAGGCGCAACCCCAGAGAGCGGATAGGGTCGGGTTCGTCAGCCCCTTTGAGCCAGTTATCCAGGGTCAGCACATGGGCGCTGTCGACGGTTGCGCCTTCTTCGCGCACATTGATGTGCAACTGACCGCTTTCACCCAGGCGACGAATCAACTGCAGATTGACAGCAGACCAGCCACTGGTCGCCTTGCCATCAATGGATACAATTTCCTGGCCAGCCTTCAGCCCGGCAGCTTCCGCCACACTGCCCGCTTCAACTCCGCCGATGACCGGGCGCTCCTGCTGGGTACCGAGCATGGCCAGCACCCAGAAAAACAGAATGGCCAGGAGAAAGTTGGCCACCGGACCGGCCGCCACGATAGCAATACGCTGGAGCACCGACTTGCGATTGAAGGATTGTTCGATCTGATCGGGCGGCACATCGCCTTCACGCTCATCGAGCATCTTGACGTAGCCACCCAGCGGGATGGCCGCCACCACGAATTCGGTGCCATGGCGGTCGTGCCAGCGCAGCAGCGGCATGCCGAAACCTACGGAAAAGCGCAGAACCTTGACGCCACAACGCCGGGCCACCCAGAAGTGACCGAATTCGTGAAAGGTAACCAGCACACCCAATGCCACCAGGGTGCCGATAATCATGTAGAGCGCACTCATATCTTTCTCCGAATGACGTTCAGCCCACCCAGGTGCCCGGCCTCAGCACCCGTGATGGTTCAACCATTTCCCGGCCAGTTGCCGGGCTCGCTGATCAGCGGCAAATACCGCATCAAGCGTCTGCACCGCTACCACCGGCTCCTGGTCCAGCACTTGTTCGATCATACTCGCGATCTGCGGGAAGCGAATGCGCCGCTGGAGAAATGCCTCGACTGCCACTTCATTGGCAGCATTGAGCATTGCCGGCGCACTGTTGCCCGCCTCGGCCGCCTGACGCGCCAGGCGCAGGCAGGGGAAGCGTTGCTCATCGGGCGCCTGGAAGTCCAGGCGGGCAACCGCGAACAGATCCAGCGGCGCAACACCGGAATCAATCCGCTGCGGCCAGGCCAGGGCATTGGCGATCGGCGTACGCATGTCCGGGTTGCCCAACTGGGCCAGCACCGAGCCATCGACATAGTCGACCAGCGAATGGATAACGCTCTGTGGATGCACCACCACCTCGACCTGACTCGGCCGCGCGTCGAACAACCAGCACGCCTCGATCAGCTCAAGCCCTTTGTTCATCATGCTCGCCGAGTCGACCGAGATCTTGCGCCCCATGGACCAGTTCGGATGGGCACAGGCCTGCTCTGGACTGACCTCGGCCAGCTCGGCCAGTGGTGTTTCGCGAAACGGCCCACCCGAGGCCGTCAGCAAGATACGGCGCACACCAACCTGGGACAGGCCTCGGGCATAGTCGCCTGGCAAGCACTGGAAAATCGCGTTGTGTTCACTGTCGATCGGCAGCAACACCGCACCACTGCGCTGCACCGCCTGCATGAACAGGGCGCCGGACATGACCAGCGCCTCTTTGTTGGCCAACAGCACCTTCTTGCCCGCTTCGACCGCGGCCAGGGTTGGGCGCAAACCTGCGGCACCGACGATCGCCGCCATCACCGCGTCAACCTCAGGGGCTGCCGCCACCTGGCACAAGCCTGCTTCGCCTTCCAGCACTTCGGTGGCGGAACCGGCCGCCGCCAGCCCCACGCGCAATTGCTGTGCAGCTTCAGCCGACGGCACCACGGCAAATGCCGGCGCATGACGCAGACACAGGGCAAGCAACTCTGGCAACCGCGAGTAACCGCTCAGGGCAAACACCTGATAACGCTCGGGATGGCGAGCAATCACATCCAGGGTGCTCAGGCCAATCGAGCCGGTAGCACCCAGTACGGTAATACGCTGCACGCTGCTCACATCACGCCCCAATTGGCTGCCCAGAGCAGCACGGCAAACAACGGAATGGCCGCCGTCAGGCTGTCGATACGGTCCAGCACACCACCGTGACCTGGCAGCAGGTTGCTGCTGTCCTTGATCCCGGAACGGCGCTTGAACATGCTTTCGGTCAAATCACCGACCACCGACACCAGCACGACAATGGCAGCCCCCAGCAGGCCCAGCAGCAGCTCGGCGACACTCCAGCCGCGATTGAGACCGACCACAAGAGTAATCACCAGGCTCAGCGCCAGACCACCGTAGACACCTTCCCAGCTCTTGCCCGGACTCACCTGTGGCGCCAGCTTGCGCTTGCCGAAGGCACGCCCGGAGAAGTAGGCGCCGATGTCCGCACCCCAGACCAACACCATGACCGCCATGATCAGCCAGTTACCCAACGGCCAGTGCTTGAGCAGTACCAGGCCTTGCCAGGCGGGCAACAGAATCAGCAGGCCGATCAGCAAACGGCAGGCGACACTGGACCACAGCTCGCTGGTGCGCGGGTACGTCAGTACCAGCCAGGTCGCCACGCCCCACCACAATACCGAAGCCCCCAGCACCCAGGGCGCCAGGTCCGGCATGAGGTAGAGCAGCATCAGCAACCCGGCCACCACAGCGGCATAGGCCACGCGTACGGTTTGCGCGACCAGGCCTGCCAGACGTGCCCACTCCCAGGCACCCAGGGTGACCACCAAGCCGATGAACAGGGCGAAATCCCCACCATCGAGCAAGAAAAAGCCTCCCAGGGCAATCGGCAACAGGATCAGCGCAGTGATGATGCGTTGTTTAAGCATTAAGCACGGGCTCCAGCTTCGACCTGCTCGCTGGTTTTCCCGAAGCGGCGCTGGCGCGAAGCATAATCGGCCAACGCAGTGCGCATGGCCTCGTGTTTGAAGTCCGGCCAGAACAGGTCGGAGAAATACAGCTCGGCGTAGGCCAGCTGCCACAACAGGAAGTTGCTGATGCGATGCTCACCACCGGTACGGATGCACAGGTCTGGCAGCGGCAGATCACCGGTTGCCAGGCACGTCTGCAGCAGCTCCGGCGTGATGTCGTCCGGACGCAGGTGACCGGCCTGAACCTCGCGCGCCAAGCGCTGGGCGGCCTGGGCGATATCCCACTGGCCACCATAGTTGGCGGCGATCTGCAGGATGAAGCGATTGCTGCCAGCGGTCAGCGCTTCGGCTTCGCGCATGGCGGCCTGCAGCTCAGGGTGAAAGCGCGAGCGGTCACCGATGATACGCAGGCTGATGTTGTTGTCGTTGAGGCGCTTGGCTTCCCGGCGCAAGGCCGAGAAGAACAACTCCATCAACGCCCCGACCTCTTCAGCCGGGCGCTGCCAGTTTTCGCTGGAGAAGGCGAACAGGGTCAAGACCTCGACCTTGGCCTCGGCGCACACTTCGATGACTGCGCGCACTGCGTCGACACCCGCCTTGTGCCCGGCGACACCGGGCAACAGGCGTTTCTTCGCCCAGCGATTATTCCCATCCATGATAATCGCGACATGGCGCGGCACCGATGGGGACACACCCTGTTTGCTCTTTTCCATTTAAAAAAGTCCCGACCCTTAAACGGCCATCAGGTCCTTTTCTTTCTCTTCCGTGGCCTTGGTGATCTGGGCCTCGGTATCTTTCGTCAGCTTGTCGATATCAGCGATGGCGCGACGCTCTTCGTCTTCACTGATCTCCTTGTCTTTGACCAGCTTCTTCAGTTCACCCAGAGCATCGCGGCGAATGTTGCGCACAGCAACGCGAGCGTCTTCGGCCGCACTGCGTGCCTGCTTGGTGAAGCCCTTGCGGGTTTCTTCAGTCAGGGCTGGCATGGTGATCAGCAGCAACTCACCCAGGTTGGTCGGATTGAGATTCAAACCGGCGCTCTGGATGGCCTTGTCAACGGCAGCGAGCATGTTGCGCTCGAAAGCCACGACCTGCAGGGTGCGCGAATCTTTCACGGTGACGTTGGCGACGCCGCTGATCGGGGTGTCGGTACCGTAGTAAGGCACCATCACGCTTGCCAGGATGCTTGGGTGTGCCTTGCCGGTACGAATCTGGCCGAACGCGTAAGCCAGCGACTCCAGGGATTTCTGCATGCGCGCTTGGGCGTCTTTCTTGATTTCGTTGATCATTTTTGAACTTCCTCGATCAGAGTTCCTTCCGCGCCGCCATGCACGATGTTCAGCAGGGCGCCGGGCTTGTTCATGTTGAAGACGCGCAGCGGCATCTTATGGTCGCGGCACAGGCAGATTGCCGTCAGGTCCATCACGCCCAGCTTGCGATCCAGCACTTCATCGTAGGTCAGATGATCGAACTTCTCGGCATGCGGGTCTTTGAATGGATCTGCAGTGTATACACCATCGACCTTGGTTGCCTTCAATACCACGTCGGCATCGATTTCGATGGCGCGCAGGCAAGCGGCAGAGTCGGTGGTGAAGAACGGGTTGCCGGTGCCGGCAGCGAAGATTACAACTTCTTTCGAGTTCAGGTGGCGCATGGCTTTGCGACGATCATAGTGATCGGTCACACCAACCATGGAGATAGCCGACATGACGATGGCGGTAATGTTCGCCCGCTCCAGCGCATCACGCATGGCCAGGCCATTCATCACGGTGGCCAGCATGCCCATGTGGTCGCCGGTAACGCGGTCCATGCCGGCTGCACTGAGCGCCGCGCCACGGAACAGGTTGCCACCACCGATCACCAAGCCGACCTGAACACCGATGCCGACCAGCTGGCCGACTTCCAGCGCCATGCGATCCAGGACCTTGGGGTCGATCCCGAACTCTTCCGACCCCATCAGGGCCTCGCCGCTAAGCTTGAGTAGAATGCGTTTATAGCGAGCTTGATAACCACTGCCCTGCTGAGCCATTGCGAATCTCTCCTGCGGCGTTTGTAAAAAAATCTGGCGGACTGTTGTCAGTCTGCGCGTAACTCTAGTGTGGCGCAGCTACTGCGCCAGCGAGCAACGATCTCGTAAACCGTCCCCGCTTTGACAAAGAGGCTGCGCGCGTGAGCGGGCAGCCTCTTCGGGGCGACAGAGGTGAGTCTGTCTTATTGCTTGGCAGCAGCCAGCTGAGCAGCAACTTCTTCAGCGAAGTTGTCGACTGGCTTCTCGATGCCTTCGCCTACTTTGAAGTAGGTGAAGGAAACGATTTCAGCGCCGGCTTTCTTGGCCAGGTCGCCGACCTTGATTTCCGGGTTCATGACGAACGCTTGCTCGACCAGGCTAGCTTCGGCCAGGAACTTTTTGATACGACCATCGATCATGTTGGTGACGATGTTCTCAGGCTTGCCCTTCATCTTCTCTTCGTTCAGCTGCATGAATACAGCCTTCTCGCGCTCGATTGCTTCGGCCGAGACTTCCGATGGATTCAGGAACTCTGGGTTGCTGGCAGCCACGTGCATGGCGATTTCTTTGGCCAGCTGGACGTCGCCGCCCTTCAGGACAACAGCAACACCGATCTTGTTGCCGTGCAGGTAGGTACCGACAACGTCACCTTCAACGCGCACCAGGCGACGGATGTTGACGTTCTCACCAACCTTGGCAACCAGCGCTTCACGAGCAGCTTCGCGGGAAGCGATCAGCGGAGCGGCGTCGGTCAGTTTTTCAGCGAAAGCCTGTTCAACGCTTTCAGCAACGAAGTTTTTGAAGTCGTCTTGCAGAGCCAGGAAGTCGGTCTGCGAGTTCACTTCCAGCAGGACGGCGGACTTGTCGTCAGCCTTGATGGCGATGGCGCCTTCAGCAGCAACGTTGCCAGCTTTCTTGGCGGCCTTGATGGCGCCCGAAGCACGCATGTCGTCGATTGCTTTTTCGATGTCGCCGCCAGCCTTGGTCAAGGCTTTCTTGCAGTCCATCATGCCTTCGCCGGTACGCTCGCGCAGTTCTTTAACCAGCGCTGCAGTAATCTCTGCCATTTCAAATTCCTCTTGGATAGGTTTTCAACCATTCCACCCGATACTTGACGGGCGTTCAAATCTGTAAATCCAGTGCCAGCACTCATGCAGTTTGCAACGGCGATGCTGACAGGAGGATTTCAAGGTGGCAAAAAGGGGGCCTAGCCCCCTTTTTGCGTGCCGAGTAGACGCCAGGCGTCAATTACTCAGCAGCTGGTGCCGCTTCTTCAGCGTAAACTTCGGTGCCACCGGCAACGTTGTTGCGACCACGGATAACGGCGTCAGCCATCGAACCCATGTACAGCTGGATAGCGCGGATGGCGTCATCGTTACCTGGGATGATGTAGTCAACGCCTTCTGGGCTGCTGTTGGTATCGACAACGCCGATGACCGGGATGCCCAGCTTGTTGGCTTCGGTGATAGCGATGCGCTCGTGGTCAACGTCGATCACGAACAGGGCATCAGGCAGGCCGCCCATGTCCTTGATACCACCCAGGCTGCGATCCAGTTTTTCCAGATCACGGGAGCGCATCAGCGCTTCTTTCTTGGTCAGCTTGGTGAAAGTGCCATCTTCGGCCTGGGTTTCCAGGTCGCGCAGGCGCTTGATCGAAGCACGGATGGTTTTGTAGTTGGTCAGCATGCCGCCCAACCAGCGGTGATCGACGTACGGCGAACCGCAACGTGCTGCTTCTTCAGCAACGATCTTGCCAGCGG
>OEPS010000869.1_pt1 | contig 10182 bp, 9 predicted proteins | sample 1539411 | NCBI WGS metagenome assembly OEPS01 (sample SAMN02671747, study PRJEB22543) | soil metagenome | biome: bacteria | place: China:Hunan Province, Lengshuijiang City | collected 2012-10-15 | depth 0.08m m | reverse complement strand
CGCCGCTGCGCGCTGTTTGTCAAACGGCCCCGGCATGATCCCGCTCCACCGTCAGCGTCTGCAGCGTGCACCCGACTGCGTTCAACTGCTCGGCCAGCCGGCCCTGGTTATGCCGCAGCAGCGGCTCGGTTTCGGGCTGCTCGGGCACCATGCGGATGCTGAACCTCTGGTTCGCGTCGAGCCTGATATGCACGGTTACGGTGCCGAGCTGGGGCAGCGTCAGCTTGAGTTTCGAGTCCCAGCCGGCGCTGCCCTCGTCGGCGTTAGCCGTTGCCGGCCGGTTCTGCGCGGGGTCGGCTTCGTGACGCAAATGCCACTCCAGCGGCTGGCCGGGCCACACCTCGCCGCGCCAGGCAAACTCCGGCGACTCCAATACCTGCAACTGCTGCGACAGCAGCGCGTGCATCGGGTTGAGTGGTTTCGCGGCAGACGCATCCGCGGGATTGAGCAGCGCCAGCGGATTCGCAGCGGCGCGCGCCGCCTCGGCCACGGCCAGCTTGTTCTGCGGCTCCTGCATCAAGCCATCCAGGCTGTCCTGGCCGACGGCCCAGTTGGCCAGATGCGATTCATAAAACAAGCCGCTGCGCACCAGCGCGGTCCGGAGCGCGACCGCCAGTGTGGCCGGGTCCGCGGTCGGTTGAGCCAGCAATGGGCCGGGCGGCGTGAGCGTGGGCAGGGCGCTGCGCGTCGGCAATTGCTGCACCAGTTCGCTCAGCATGCGTGCAGTCTGACTCAGTTGCGGCGCGTCGTTGGCAGCGGATTCGGGGGCGGCCAGCAGAAACACTGCCTGCGGCACGTGGCCGGCAAAGCGCAGGGGCAGGGTGTCGCCGGGGGCGGCCGCGTGGGGCAAGCGCATCGCAACGGTTTGCCCTTCGATCTCGACCAGCGAAACGCCCTTTGCCTGGCTTAGCACCAGGCCGGTGAGCATCTGGCCGATTTTCAGCTGATCGAATGCGGCGCGCGGCGCGGCCTGATCGCGTTCGGTTGCATTGCGAACCGGTTGCACTGCCAGTAGCCCGGACAGCGGACGCGCGGGAGAGTCCGGCGCGGGCGGGACATCCAGGATACGGGGCAGGTAAGGAACCGGAAACATCGAGCCGGGTTAACGCAAAGGTCAGGCCCGCTGCGCGCCGTAGGCGTCGACGCCGCGCTGGCCGCTACGGACCATATGGAGATTTTGCTGCAACTCATGCAGGCGCGGTTCGGTCAACGCGCGGATCTGGGCGTCGTTCTGCAGGATCGTGCGGATGATCGCAACCTTTGCGCGCTGTTCGCTTTCGCTCAGCGGCAGCGGGGCGGCTTTCATCAGTGTGCCGACATAGCCCTGGCAGCGTTGCTCCAGTGCGGCCAGGTCATCCCATTCGCCCTGGCGGGCGGCATTCAGCATGGTGCCGGTCAGCTCGGAGAGTGATTCGTAGGTGGTGAGCATTTCGTTGCTGGTCATGGCGGTCTCCGGTTCAAGCGGCATAGGAGTGAGGGGATTGGTGGGCGGGCTGGCCAGGCGTGCCGATCTGCTGCCAGGCGCCATGCAGTTCCTGCAGCAGGCCCAGCACTTCTTCCAGCGGGGCGGTCTGGTTGTTGACGTGACCGAACATCAGGCGGCCGTTCATGTACTCGTACAGCGCATCGAGCTGCTGCGAAATCTCGCCGCCCTGCTGCGGGTCGAGCGCAGCGCGCAGGCCCTCCAGGATGATGCTGCTGGCCTTGCCGATGGCGGCGGATTTCTTTGCGACATCGCCGTCGTTCATGTGCTTGATCGCCATCCGCACCGCCAGCTCTGCGCCTTCGTACAGCATGATGATCAGTTTGTGCGGGCTGGCAGCAACGACGCCGGTCTCGAGGCCGACGTTGGCATACGCGTTGGCGGTACCGCGGGGACTCGCGTACGCGCCTTTGCTGGCAGCGGGGGATGCGGTATCCGTCGGCGACGCGGGCTGGCTGACCGCCGGCTTGGGCGCGTCGTCGCCGGTTTGGCGTCCGACGTTGGCGTAGGCATGGGCGGCGCTGCGTGAATTTGTGTACACGGTCTTCTCCTGGTTTATTGGTTCTGGTTGCTGCCAGGCAGGTTGGCCAGTTGCTGGGTCAGAAAATTACTGGTGCTGTTCATGTTGCTGAGCATCGCGTCGAGCGCGGAAAACTGCGCCCGGTAGCGTTTTTCGATCTGCACCAGTCGTGCTTCGAACTGCTCCTGACGCTGATCCAGGCGCTTGATGTTGTTGTCGAGGCCGTCGGTGCGCGTTTTCAGGCTGCCGTCGTCGCCCAGCACTGTTTCGAGATACTGGCCGATCTGGTGGGCGTAGCCTTCGCTGAAAACGATGTTGCCGCGTGCGCCCAGGGCACCGCCGGCGATGCGCAGCCCCAGGCCTTCGCTGCTGTTGCCGATGGCGCCGGTCAGCGTCTGGCCGTTGCCGGTCGCGGCTGCGCCGTTGATCGAGCCGGCGACATCGACGCCCGCGCTGGTGAGCGGCGACGCACCCAGCAGGCTGGTTATGGCATTGCCGCCAGTGACTGCGGCTTGCGAGGCACTGCCGTAGCGCGCCGAGGCGATGCTCAGCACACCGCCGCTGTGGCTTACCAGCACGCTGCCGGAAGAGCCGGTTGCGCCACTGATCTTGCTCTGGATTTCTGCTGCCAGCGCGTCGGCGCTGGCATAGGTGGCGGCGCCGAGGGTGATGCTGATGGCCTTGCCATCCAGCGTCAGGTCGAGCTGGTCGTTGACGCCAGTCGTTACGGTCAGGTCCGCCGCCTGGCTGCCCACGGTGCTGCCACGCGTTGCCAGTTGGCTGACGCTGACGGCGTAGGTGCCGGGCTGGGTCTTGTCGGTGCTTTTGCTGTAGCTCACCAGGCTGTCGCTGGTTTTGCCCGCCTTGGCGAACAGCGCCGCGATTCCGTCGAAATTGGTGTCGATCGCGCTGCTGAGCTTGGCGGCGTCGAGCGATAGCGTGCCGTCGCTGCCGAAGCTGACGCCGATCTGCGAGAGTGTGGTGAGTTCGCCGCCGCTGTCGACCGAGGTGTTCAGCAGGCTGCGCATCTCGGTCTGTATCCCCCGTGCAGTGGAGTCGCCGAGCAGAACGCCATTTTTTGCCCCGGGACCATTGAAGGCCGTGAGCGACTTCAACGTTGCGGCGGCGCTGTTATAAGCCTTGACGAAGGCCTCCACAGCGCCGGTGACGGCCTGGGTGTCGCGGCTGACATTCAGTGTCAGCGTCTCCCCGACATTGGCCAGGGCGAGGTTCAGCGTGACGCCGTCGATCGCGTTTTTCACCGTGTTGGTGGGTTGCTTGACTGCGATGCCGTCGATTTCGAGCAGGGCGTCGAGCGCGTCGGCTTTTTGGCCGAGGTTCTTGCCGCTGCCAGCAGCGGCCGTCGGGTCGTAGGCCAGGGCCGACAGCCCCCCGGCGTCGAGCCCGTTGCCGTCGTCGTCGCTCACGCTGATTTTCATGCTGCTCTCGGCGCCGCTGTCGGCCGAGGTCAGCACCAGGCGGTTGCCCGCGTCGCTGCCGTCGTTGACGATGGTGGCCGTCACCCCGGCATTGGCGGCGTTGATCGCATCGCGTATGCCGGCCAGTGTGCTGTTGGCCGGGTCGATGGTGATGCTTTGGGTTGCCTTGTCGGCGTTGGCGGTAAAGGTGTTCCCGACGCTGTCATAGCTGCCGAACTGGATGCTCAGCGTGCCCGAGCCGACGATGTCGTCGGTCGAAGCGTAGCCGGCTGACGCAAGTTTGTGCTGCTGCGCCAGTTGCTGGACTTCGATCTGGTAGCTGGCCGGCGTCGCGTTGGCAGTGGCACTGGCAGTCAACACTTTGGTGTCGGATGAAGTCGCGCTGAGCACCTGGAACTTGTTGCTGCTCAGCCCCTGCAATGCCGTCTGGAAGCCGGCGAGCGCGCTGCGCAACTGGCCGAACGCGGACAGCTTCTGGGTATAGGCCTGCTCCTGCTTGTTCAGCGTGGTGAGCGGCTGCCGCTCCGACGCCATCAGCTGGCTGACGATGCCGTTGACGTCGAGACCTGATCCGATACCGGGTGCTGAAATCATGGTCGCCTCCTCACGCTTCGCGGTTGATTAGCAGACCCTGCATGCGGTCGATGGATTTGGATATCGCCAACATTTCCTCGCTGGGAAACTGGCGCAGGACTTCTGCAGTTTCCGTATCGACCATTTTGACGACGGTGCGACCGCTGTCCTGGTCGAGCGAAAACTGCAGGCTGCTTGAAACGGACTGCACGTACGCGTTGGCCGATTGAACGGCGGCAGCGACGGCCGCCTGAGTAACGGGCTGTGCGGGCGGGAAGACAGGATTGTCTTGCGCGGCGCGCAGCGCGGGCGTAATGGGTGCGGGTGTGGGTGCTTGCCGAACCGCGGCAAGGTCAACTGAATCGACTTTTCCAATAGACATGGCTTTCCCCTAATCTAGGTGCGACGAAGGCGGAACCGGGTAAAACCCTGCTCCGCCGCTTCGCCGGAGGCGGCTGGGTTTAACTAAACCCGAGCGCGCCCGTTTTAATGCTGCTTAACCGCGTAACAGCGACAGCACGTTGTTCGGCAGCGAGTTGGCTTGCGCCAGCATCGCGGTACCGGCCTGCTGCAGAATCTGACCGCGTGTCAGCGATGCGGTCTCTGCGGCGAAGTCGGCGTCGATGATCCGGCTGCGTGCGCCCTGCAGGTTCTCGGAGGTCACCTGGATGTTGCCGATGGCGTTCTCGAAGCGGCTCTGCACCGCGCCGAGCGTGCCGCGTGCGCTGTTGACCGAGTTGATCGCGGCATCCATTGCGAGCATGGCGTTGTTGGCGCCAGTCACGCTGGAGATGTCGAGCGTGGCAAAACCGGTCTGGGCGGTGCCGGCGGTCGTTACCGATGTCGTCGTCGTCGTTTCCGCTACAGCGTCCGCGGCCGCTACTGAAGTGCCGCCAGCGAATTCGCCGGTGGCGCCGGTGACGGCAACCGCAGTTGCTGCGCCAGCAGTCGTGCTGGTGATGCTGATGCCGGAGCCCGAAGCCGCGACGGTGTAGGTACCGGCCGCTGCTGCGTCCAACTGAGTCTGGATTTCGCCCACCACACCGGCCAGGTCGGTCAGGTCGGTAGTAAGCGACACGGCGTTGCCGTCTACGCTCAGCCCGCCGTTGGTGACGCTGAAGTCGAAGCCCGTGAGGGCGCCGGTGGTGTAAGAGCCCGCGACAGCAGCGGTAGCCGGGGTCGTGGTCGTCACATCGGCGGTGGTGTCGACGCTGGTCCAGGAGCCGAGCGCGGAGATCTGTGCGTTGGCGATTTCTGCCACGTTGATGGTCTGTCCCTGGTTGGCGCCGACCTGGAAGGCCTGCTCCGTGAAGGTGCCGTCGAGCAGTTTCAGGCCGTTGAATTCGGTCTGGGTAGCGACGCGATCGATTTCTGCGAGCAGTTGGGTCGATTCGTCGTTGAGCGCGGTGCGGTCAGCGTCGCTGTTGCTGGCGTTGGCGGACTGGACGGCCAGTTCACGCACACGCTGCAGCATGTCGCCGATCTTGCCGAGCGCGCCTTCGGCGGTCTGCGCCAGCGAGATACCGTCATTGGCGTTACGAGCGGCGACGTTGAGGCCGCGGATCTGCGAAGTCATACGCTCGGAAATCGCCAGGCCGGCTGCGTCGTCCTTGGCGCTGTTCACACGCAGGCCGGAGGACAGGCGCTGGATCGAAGTGTTGAGCGCGGACTGCGAGGTGCCCAGGTTGCGCTGGGTGTTGAGCGAAGCGATATTGGTGTTGATTACTGCTGCCATGATTTTTCTCCTTTGGTGGATCGATTTCGGCTCGTGCCGTCAACTTCGGTTTGCCCGCTGGGCCACATGAACCGCCGTTGTGTGAGGAATCGTCGGGGGTCGGAGAAAGTTAAGGCCAGGTTGAAAAAAGTGGCGAAAAAAACTGCATGGTCGGTATTTTTTAAATGAATCATCAGCGCCGATGCGCCCTCTGCAGCCGCGCCCGCCCCAACGCGTACGGGATGGTTGTGCCGATGTAGTGCGAGGCGCACTGCGTTCTGTCGAATGGGCACTAGCCGGCTTCCACCGGGGTAGCCGGCGCCAGGCAAACCCGGTTCTTGCCGGCCTCTTTGGCCTGGTACATCGCGGCGTCGGCGCGGGCGATGCTGGCTTCCTGCGGTTCGTCCGCCGCGCGCTCGGCGACACCGGCGCTGAAGGTGATCAGCACCTTTTCGTTGTTGTCGAGAAAGTATTTCTTGGTGAGACTGCGCTGCAACCGGGTGATGATCTGCGCCGCCTCGGCGAGCGGGGTGTTGGGCAGGATGATGAGGAACTCCTCGCCGCCCATGCGCGCGATGTGATCGGTGAGGCGCAGTTCTTCCTTGGCGACTTTGACCAGATGGATCAGCGCGTCATCACCGGTCTGATGGCCGCGTTTGTCGTTGAGCGTCTTGAAGTTGTCGATATCCAGTACCGCGATGCAGAACGGCGTGTTGTAGCGATCGGCGCGCGAGGCTTCGCGTGCGAACTCGTCGTCGAGCCCGCGTCGGTTCAGGCTGCGCGTGAGCGGGTCTTCGCGCACCAGCGCGCTCATCTGCGCAAGCTCGGCTTCGAGCTGCTTGATTCGGCCTTCGGCGTTGACGGCGGCATCGCGTTCCTGGATCAGCTGCTCGTGGGCACGCATGCTGTCGGTCTGTGCGGCACGGGTTTCTTCCAGCAAACCTTCGAGGATACGGTTGAGTTCCAGCACGTCTTCGGTGTTGCTGATGCGCTCGATGTGGGAGGCGATCTTTCCCTGATATTCGTCATTCGCCGCCACTGCTTCGCTCATGCGGCTGACAAAAGTGGTCATCGTGGCTTTCAACGTTGCGGTGGCCTCGCGCAAGCCATGCTTGACCAGCCCCTGCTTGTAGATCACTTCCTTGAGCCGTTTCTCCGCCTCTTGTAGCGACCGAATATCGATCGGGCCAGCGACGACCTGCTGCACCATATCCAGCTGGCCGCGCAGCCAGGTGTCGTCGTCCAACAGCTCGCCGATGTTTTCGACCAGCAGCAGCAGGATGCGCTTGAGCGTCTCCTGCTGGTTGTGGGCGTCGGTTGCCTGCAGTTCGATGCTGACCCACAGCGACTTCAGCCCGGACGCGGCGCTACGTAGCGTGGCGGCACTGTTGGCTTCGCGCACGGCGACCGCGAGTTGCTGGGCTTTTTCGACCAGGCGTGGGCTGTGCGCCAGTTGCGAAACCACGCCGAACTCCAGCGTTTTGGCCAGCAGTTCGCGCAGTTGCGCCACGGTGTCGTCCGGCGCGCGAGTCGCGTTGTCGGTGAGCGGCGGCCGCGCCGGCTGCGGCTTCAGTTGCGCGGCGAGTTCGGAAAGCTGCCAGCTGCATTGGCGCCAGTCGCTCTTGCTCATCGCCTTGTTCAGGCTCGCAAGTTGCGCCGACAGCGCCGGGTGGTGAATCTGCAGGTCGGCGATCAGCCCGGCGAGCGCAGTTTCGGCGCTCGCTGTGTTGGCCGGCGTGCTGGGCGTACCGACGATTTCGCCGTAGAGCGTCTGGTAGTTGTCCGGCGTCGGGGCGATCCGCCGCATCGCGAGGCGGCGCAAGGTCTCGCGCGCCACCTCGGTGGGGTTCGAGAGATCGATTTTGACGGTGGGCTCAGCCATTTTTACGTCCCGGTCCCGCTCGGGGCCTTTTGCTATCTCTCGCATCCTAGGGCCGAGGCGGGCGGACTGAAGGGCCGATTAGGACGGGAAAAGTACCGTATTTCTGAGGCCAGATTCGAGGCGCGGCACCCTGTGCGGGGCCAGCGTGGCGGGTTTTCGTGCCTGCCGCTCAGTCCAGCAGGCCCTGCTTGATCGCGTAATGGGTCAGTTCCGCGTTGTTCTTGAGCTGCATTTTTTTCAGCAGGCGGGCCCGGTACATGCTCACGGTCTTGACGGACAGGGCGAGCTTGTCGGCAATGGCGGAGACGGGCAAGCCCGAAGCGATCATGCACAGGGTCTGGTATTCGCGGTTGGAAAGACCCTCGTGCGGAGGGCCTTCGCGCTCCCCGCTGACCTGGCTGGCGAGTTCCTGCGCGACTTCCGCGCTGATGTATTTCTTGCCGGAAGCGACCAGGCGGATCGCGTCGACCAGTTGATCGGGTGCGCTCTGCTTGTTCAGGTAACCGGCGGCGCCGGTCTTCAGCGCGCGCACCGCGTATTGGGTCTCGCGATGCATGGACAGCATCAGCACCTTGATGCCCGGATGCTCTTTTTTCAGCAATTCCAGCGTTTCGAGCCCGCTGCGGTCGGGCATGGAAATGTCCATCAGCACCATGTCCCAAGCTTCCTGTCGCGCCATCTGCACGGCGCGGCTGGAGCAGTCGGCCTCGCCCCCCACTTCGATATCGTCGACTTCGGCCAGAATCTGCTTCAGCCCTTCGCGCACGATGGCGTGGTCGTCGACGATCAGGATGCGGTACGGTTTTGCGGAAGGCATGGCAGGTTTCAGCGTGTTGAAGGTCAATTATGCGGGGCCAATTATGCCCGTCATTCCGGGCTTCCGGACGTTAGGGGAGGCAGCGGAACGCGCAGACTGACCTGCGTGCCGCGGCGTTTCGCCGGAAGCACGCTGAGTACGCCGCCGAGCGTGGCTGCGCGCTCGCTCATGCCGAGCAGGCCGAAGCGGTGCCCGTTGTTTCCGGGTTCGGGCGCGATCCCCTGGCCGTTGTCGGTAACGGTCAGCAGCAGGCTGTCCTGTTGCCGTGTGAGCGCGACCTTGACCAGGGTGGCGGCGGCGTGTTTCGCCACGTTGGTCAGGGCTTCCTGCGCGATACGGAATACGCAAATTGCGATATCCGGATTTAAGACGATGTCTTTATCGGAAGCGGTGAACTCATAGGCGATGTCGGCATTGCGGCCGAAGCGCTCCAGTTGCCACTCGATCGCGGCGACGATGCCGAAATCCAGCACCGGCGGCCGCAGGCTCGATGCAATGCGGTGCGTCGCTTCGATGGTCTGATCGGCCACCTTGTCGAGATAGGCGGTGCGCTTGAACAGGTCGACGTCTTCGGTCGGCTGATGCCGCATCAGCCATGACAGGCCGATCTTGATCGCGGTGAGGTTGCCGCCCAGGTCGTCGTGCCCCTCGCGGGCCAGGTGCAGCCGCTCCTGCTCCCTGACCAGTTCGACGTGTGCGGCCAGTGCGCTCAACTGCTCGCGCGAGCGCAGGATTTCCGCTTCGGCGAGCTTGCTTTTGGTGACGTTCAGCATGATCCCGTCCCACAGCAGCCCGTCCGCCGCCTCGCGCTGGCTGACCCGCAGATTCACCCATTTCACGTCCTTCCAGGCCTCCATCCAGATGCGGCCCTCCCAATTGAAGCTCATGTGGATGCCGCCAGCAGCCTCCAGCCGTACCAGATAGTCGGCTTTGTCCTGTTCCATGATCAACTCGAAAAAGCGCTCCGGCTGGGTGCGCAGCGCGGCGGCCTTGATGCCCAACAGTTGCTCCGATTGCTCGCTGACATAGCGCAGCCGCGTGCTGCCGTCATGCTTGCGCAGCATCTGGTACGCCATGCCCGGGATATGCCCGACGATGGCGCGCAAGTCCGACGCCGAATGCGCCAGCGCTCGCTGGCTTGCCTCGCGCTGGCTGACGTCGCTGGCAATCCAGATGAAAACCGGGCTGCCGCGGCTGACCGAGCGGATCAGCTTGGCCTCGACCGGATAGATGCTGCCGTCTTCGCGGCGGCAGCAGGTGGCGAACGCGACCTGCCGCTTTTTGCTTCCCCGCAGAATGGCCAGCCCGGCGGTGAAGGCCTGCACGTGTCGCGGCGACAGCCAGTCCAGTGGCGTCGACAGTCGCAACGCGGTGAGCGGACGCTGCAGGTTTTTCGCGGCGGCGCGATTGGCCTGCAGGATCTGCAGCGTGTCCGCGTCGAACACCACAATCTCGTCGGCCGACGCCTGCAGGACTGCTTTCAACAGTGCGCCTTGGTCGGCAGCTTGGGATGAACGCATGCTTTTCTCGTGGATTGATCCGGGAACGAGAGCGATCTTCACCGCTCTAACCAGGCATTATCGACGGAAACACACGGCTTGCGCCGCTTCCAAACGGGACAACGCCGCTCCATTTACTAAGCTCAAGCAGGAGGAAACCGCATGTCTGCCATCCGTGCCGCCGCCGTTGCGGGGCTCTTCTATCCGGACGACCCGATCGCCCTCGAACATACGCTCGCCGAATTGCTGGCCGAC
>OEPS010000868.1_pt1 | contig 10187 bp, 8 predicted proteins | sample 1539411 | NCBI WGS metagenome assembly OEPS01 (sample SAMN02671747, study PRJEB22543) | soil metagenome | biome: bacteria | place: China:Hunan Province, Lengshuijiang City | collected 2012-10-15 | depth 0.08m m | reverse complement strand
ATGCTGGATAATAAAGCATGACCCGCTTGACGGCTAGCGCCGTCGGAGACCCTTGTAATGCCTGATCAAGATGTACGCCTGCAACACCTCACTGTCTGGCTCGAAGAACAACTGGCGAATCTGTTTAAGACGCAGGGCTGGGGCACTGTTCCGAGCGGCAGTCTGACTGCTGCCAGTAGCGACGCCAGCTTCCGCCGCTATTTCCGCTGGCAGGCTGAAGGTCGCAGTTTTGTGGTAATGGATGCTCCACCACCGCAGGAAAACTGCCGTCCTTTTGTCGAAATCGATCATTTGCTGGCCACTGCCAAGGTGAATGTACCGGTCATTCATGCCCAGGATCTGGAGCGCGGATTCCTGCTGCTCAGTGACCTGGGTACCCAGACCTACCTCGATGTGATCAATGCCGACAATGCCGACGGCTTGTTCAGCGACGCCATCGATGCCCTGCTGGCTTTCCAGCAGTTGCCGATGGACGCGCCGTTGCCGAGCTACGATGTCGCCCTGTTGCGCCGTGAGCTTGAGCTGTTTCCCGAGTGGTATGTGGGCCGCGAGTTGGGTCTGGGCTTTACGGATGCGCAACTGGCCGCCTGGCAGCGTATCAGCGGCCTGCTGATCGACAGTGCCCTCGCTCAGCCGAAGGTGCTGGTGCACCGCGACTATATGCCACGCAACCTGATGGACAGCGACCCCAATCCGGGTGTCCTGGATTTTCAGGATGCGGTGTACGGCCCGGTCACCTATGACGTTACCTGCCTGTTCAAGGACGCTTTCCTGAGTTGGCCGCAAGCGCGGGTAGAGCACTGGCTGAAAGATTACTGGCAGCGTGCACAGGTCAAAGGCATCCCTGTGCAGGCGGACTTTGCAGACTTTCACCGTGCCAGTGACCTGATGGGGGTTCAGCGCCACCTCAAAGTCATCGGTATTTTTGCGCGTATCTGCCACCGGGATGGCAAACCTCGCTACCTGACTGATGTACCGCGCTTCTTTGCCTATATAGACGAAGTGATTGCCCGGCGGCCGGAGCTGGCCGAGCTCGATGAATTGATCGAGAGCTTGCAGGCCTCAGCGGGAGCACGCCCATGAAGGCGATGATTCTGGCTGCGGGCAAGGGCGAGCGGATGCGTCCGCTGACCTTGCACACCCCAAAGCCCCTGTTGCCGGTGGCGGGCGTGCCGTTGATCGAGTATCACCTGCGGGCCCTGGTGGCAGCAGGTTTCAAGGAAGTGGTGATCAACCATGCCTGGCTCGGTGCACAGATCGAAGCTCATCTGGGCAACGGTGCCGGTTGGGGCTTGAGCATCAGTTACTCTCCTGAGGGCGAGCCTTTGGAGACTGGGGGCGGGATCTTCAAGGCGTTGCCGCTGTTGGGTAATGATCCCTTTGTATTGGTCAATGGTGATGTCTGGACCGATTACGACTTCAGTCGTTTGCCGCAAAAGCCGGCCGGTCTTGCCCATCTGGTGTTGGTCGATAACCCCGGCCATCACGGCAAAGGCGATTTCTGTCTGCAACAGGAGCGGGTCAGTGATGGCACTGAGAGTGCTGCCACCCTGACTTACAGCGGTATCGCGGTCATTGACCCTGCGCTGTTCGACGGTTGTACGGCAGGTGCCTTCAAATTGGCACCGCTGCTTCGCGAAGCCATGGCATCGGGGCGGGTCACGGGGGAGCATTACCGCGGCCATTGGGTGGATGTCGGCACGCAGGAGCGTCTGGCTGAAGTCGAACAATTGATCAAAGGACGCCGCTAAATGTTGTGGCCGAGCACAGTGATTGGTGCCGGGGCCGGCTTCGCCATTGCCAGCATTCCCGGGGCATTGTTGGGGGCGTTGCTGGGTCAGGCGATGGATCGCCGCTTGCAGTTGCACAGTTGGGCGCATGTGCGCGAGCGCCTGGGCGGACGTCCGGTGTTGCGAGACGATGAGGTGCTGTTTGTGCTGCTTGGCCGCCTGGCCAAGTGTGACGGGCGGGTAGTCGATGGGCACATTCAGCAGGCGCGTCAGGAGATGCAGCGCCTGGAAATGAGTGAGCCGGCGCGGCGCCGGGCAATTGCCGCGTTCAACCGTGGTAAGAGTGGCAAAGACCGCCTGGGCGTCTACCTGCGTCGTTTGAAGCAGCAACCCCATGCGGCTGAAGGGATGCTGCGTGCTTGCTGGCGCATGGCCTGGGCCGATGGCCGGGCAGGTCGCCATGAGCGCGAGCTGTTGCTTGACTGGGGGCAGCAGTTGGGGTGGTCGGCGCCCAAGGTCCAGGCCTTGGCGCTGGAGTACGAGCCCCAGCGGGCTGCGCTCTCAAGTGCCAGCCTCGGCTACCAGGATGCCTTGCGTTTGCTTGGCGTTGAGGCGCACGCCGAGCCGGGCCAGATCAAACAGGCTTATCGGCGGCTGGTCAGCCGCCACCATCCCGACAAGCTGGTGGGAAGTGGTGCCAGCCCGTCCCAGGTGCGTGAAGCCACTGAGCGCACCCGTGAACTGCACCAAGCCTATGCAACCATCCGCCAGCGCCGCGGTTTCTAGTCGTTTGTTTCCGGGCTGAGCCAGCCACGGATTCGACGGAACAGTTGCTCTTGTTCCGCTGTGCTATTGCCGGGCATGGCGGTCAACCCTACTTGACGATAGGTGTTGCCCTTGAGGCGTTTGCTGGCTTGCAAACGTTGCTCGGCCCCGCGTCGGGCTTGCGCCTGGTTGGTGTAGAAGAAGTCAGCTGTAGGGACTTTCAGCGTCGGCGCCAGGACATCCAGGCTCTGCTCAGCCTGCGCCGGTGCCTGCGCGGCAACCATCACAAGCTTCTGCACCTGTGCCGGTTGCCGTTCACTGAGGTAGCGGGCAGCCCAATAGGCACCACTGCCATTGCCCAGTAGCACAATGCTGCGGGCGTTGTGCTGCTGGGCATAAGCAACCGCTGCATCAAGGCGGGCGAAAATGCGTTCGGCATCAGCCTTGTCATCGTCAACCGGAGGCTGGACCTGGGCTGCGCTTTCGCTGGCTTCACCCTCGACGGCCGTGGCTTGCTCGACACTGGCATTGGCGTTGTCAGGCGTGTCCTTGGCAGGTGCGCTCTGGCCTTGGGCTACAGGCTGGCTCGGGGTTGGCGCGGTTTCGACGCGCGCTCGTGGGCTGTCAGCCAGCAGGTCGGGGAGGCTCAGGCTCAGGCTATGCCAGCCTGCGTCTGGAAACTTGCGGCGCAAGGGGCCGACCGTCTTCGGCCAGTCCGCCGTTTCTCCGGCACCGGCGAGGATGATCAGTGCACCCTCGGGCTCGCTGGTGTTGGCAGGCTTCCAGAGGGCGAGGAACTCGTCGCTGCCGGCGTGCAGCATTTGTCGTTCGGCTTGAGGAACTTGCCGCTCTAGCGCCAGCGCATCTTCCTGGCTGCGCTCCATCAGCGGTTGGCGCTGGACGGCTGCCGGCGGAGCGTCGGTTGCTGCTTCTGGTGTTTCACCCGTGGCCGCTTGTGCGCTACAAGGTAGTATCAATGAAAGGCAAAACGCCGGAAGCGCTGTGCGATAAAGTGCGAACATGGAGTGGTCCAGGCCAGAATAGTACCGGCAGCCTAATAGTATTTGTCCGGGACGGCCATGCTCGGTGGCCATCCATTCTTTGATGAGCGATTCGATGAAGTCAGTGCGCTGCCTGTTGGTTATCGGCTGTTTCTGCTGGTCCTTGATCGTTTGGGCGGGCCCTGCAACCACGCCATTTGCTGTGAACCTGGACCCTGCACAACAGCAGTGGCTGGAGCAGCATCGTAGCTTGCGGGTCGGGCTGGTGTTGCAAGCACCTTTTGCCCAGTTTGATCGCCGCTTGCAGCAGCTCTATGGGGTCAATGTCGAGCTGATGAACTGGTTGGGTCGCTCGCTGGGGCTGGATCTGACCTGGCGTAACTTCCCTGATCAGGCTGCTCTTGAACGGGCGCTGGTGGCTGGCGAGATCGATCTGGCCCCCGGCCTGACCCAGACACCGGCGGGTCTGCGCTTGTGGTTGTTCAGCGATCCGTACATGCGTGTGCCCCAGTTGATCGTTGGTCCACGCAGTGGGGCGGTGGCGGTGGATCTTGAGAAGCTTGCTGACAACCAGCGGGTGGCGGTACGCATGCCCAGCGCAGTGGCCGACTACCTGCGCGCCACGTACTCGAACCTCAACTTGCAAGGCGTTCCCCAGGAGCGCCAGGCGTTACAGTTGGTGCTCAGTGAGCAAGCCCGCTACGCGGTGGTGGATGAAGCGCAGTTAAGCCAATTGTCGCGAGAAAACGAGTTCAGCGACCTGGCCGTCGTCGGTGACATTGGTCTTCCCCAGTTACTCCGTGTCGCTTCGCGGCGCGATTGGCCGCAGTTGGCGGACATCCTTGAGCGCGGCCTGCAAGCCATCCCGGCCAAAGACCTGGAACAGTTGCATCAGCGCTGGCTGGAGCCCAAGTACCCGCGCTTGAGCGAGTCGCCGGGTTTCTGGCAGAACCTGGGTTTACTGCTTGCCGCCTTGCTGTTCAGCAGTATGGCCATCGTCATCTGGCAGCGGCGCCAGTTGCGCCAGCTGGAGCACAACCTGCTGAGTGCCCGGGAGACCATCAACCAGCGCCAGGCGCGGGAAGAGGCCTTGCGCCTGAGTCAGTTCTCCATCGACCAGAGCACGGTGGGTATTCTCTGGGTCAACTGGGACAGTCATGTGCGGTATGCCAACCGGGCTGCCGAAAGTATGCTCGGGTACGCTACCGGTGCGGTGATCGATCGGCCGTTGATCGATTTTGAACCCGGTCTGCATATGGACCGCTGGCTTGAGCTGTGGAAGGGCGCCCGGGCCAGCAACGATGTTGCCCAGCATTTTGAAACCCAGTGTTTGCGCGCCGATGGCAGCCTGCTGCCGGTGGATGTGTCGCTGAGCTTTCTGCGCTTTCGCGATGCCGAGTACCTGGTGGTCTTTCTCACCGACGTTACCGAGCGTCGTCGGGCCCTGGCGGCCTTGCGTGAAAGCGAAGCCAGGCTCAAGGGTATTGCCGGCAACGTTCCGGGGCTGGTGTTCCGCCTTGAGCGCAACCCGGCTGCAGGCGAGCTGGAGTTTCCCTACATCAGTGAAGGCAGCGAGGCATTGGTCGGTTATACCCCGGCCACCTTGCAGCACCCGGACATGGGTTTGCGCAACCTGGTTCACCCGGATGACCGGGCCAACTACCACAAGGTTCAGGACCTGGCCCTGGCCACCGACCGCGATTGGTCCTGGCAGGGGCGCATCGTTACGCGTGAAGGCGAGCAGCGCTGGGCTGATATCAAGGCCAGTACCCGTAGCCTGGGTGATGGCCGCGTAGTGTGGGACGGCGTGGTCTGGGACATCACCCAAAGCAAACGAGCCGAGCTGGAACTGGCACGCTCCCAGGAACAATTGCGTGACCTTTCGGCGCACCTGGAAAGTGTTCGTGAAGAAGAGAAAGCCCGTATTGCCCGGGAAGTGCATGATGAACTGGGACAGATGCTGACCGTGCTCAAGCTGGAAACATCCATGTGCGAGCTGGCCTATGCCGATCTCGATCCTGGCCTCAATGAGCGTCTGGCCAGCATGAAACGCTTGATTGCCCAGCTCTTCCAGCTGGTTCGCGATGTCGCCACGGCGTTACGTCCGCCCATTCTGGATGCGGGCATTGCCTCGGCGATCGAGTGGCAGGCGCGGCGATTCGAGGCGCGCACGCAAATCCCGTGTCTGGTCCAGGTGCCGGAAAACCTGCCGCCGTTGAGCGACGCCAAGGCTATTGGCTTATTCCGCATCCTGCAGGAGGCGCTGACCAATGTCATGCGTCATGCCCAGGCGCATACTGTTCAGATCAGCTTGAGCCTGGACGGTCGTACCTTGCGTTTGACTGTGATTGACGATGGTATCGGCTTTGCGCTGGATGAAAGCCGCCCGGCCTCTTTTGGCCTGGTCGGGATGCGTGAACGCGTACTGATGTTGGGCGGACAAATGACCCTGGAGAGCGAACCTGGCGAGGGCACCAGCCTGAGCGTGGGTATTCCCCTGAAATAGGAGCGGTATTGTGATTCGAGTTCTGGTTGCCGAAGACCACACCATCGTCCGCGAAGGCATCAAGCAGTTGATTGGCCTGGCCAAGGATATGCAGGTGGCGGGAGAGGCCGGTAACGGCGAGCAACTGTTGGAGACCTTGCGTCATACCGACTGCGAAGTGGTGTTGCTGGATATCTCAATGCCCGGGGTCAACGGGCTTGAGGCGATTCCGCGGATCCGCGCCCTGAACAACCCGCCGGCAATCCTGGTGCTGTCGATGCACGACGAAGCGCAGATGGCCGCGCGGGCGCTGAAGGTCGGTGCTGCCGGCTACGCGACCAAGGACAGCGATCCGGCCTTGTTGTTGACGGCCATTCGGCGGGTGGCTGGCGGCGGTCGCTACATTGATCCGGACCTGGCTGACCGCATGGTTTTCGAGGTTGGATTGACGGATGCCCGGCCCCTGCATTCTCTGCTGTCGGAGCGCGAATTTTCGGTGTTCGAGCGCCTGGCCCAAGGAGCCAACGTCAATGACATTGCCCAGCAGCTGGCGTTGAGCAACAAGACCATCAGCACCCACAAAGCGCGTTTGATGCAGAAGCTCAATGTGAACTCGCTGGCGGAACTGGTGAAGTACGCCATGGAGCACAAATTGCTCTGACTGTTCTGTTTGCGACATCGTGGGGCTGTGGAAGCGCGCTTGCCCCGCGATGTCATACCCGAAAACGCCATCCTTGTAGGGCAATCCCTACCCCAAGCCTTCCATCCTGCTGATACCAATCTCTCTCCACCCCCGATTTGCGCCGCTTCGCCCCTTCACTAGGCTGTCAGCACGGCAGTCATCCAACAAGAAGGTACGGGTATGAGTGAGGTGAATTCGAGCGCTGCAGCCGGCGAAGTGCTGGTCAGCTTCCGCGGTGTGCAGAAGAGCTATGACGGCGAAACGTTGATCGTCAAAGACCTCAATCTGGATATTCGCAAAGGCGAATTCCTGACCTTGCTCGGCCCCTCCGGCTCCGGCAAGACCACCAGTCTGATGATGCTGGCAGGCTTCGAGACCCCGACGGCCGGCGAGATCCAGCTGGCCGGGCGCTCGATCAACAACGTGCCACCGCACAAGCGCGACATCGGCATGGTGTTCCAGAACTACGCCCTGTTCCCGCACATGACCGTGGCCGAGAACCTGGCCTTTCCCTTGAGTGTGCGCAACCTGAGCAAGACCGACATCAGCGAGCGGGTCAAACGCGTGCTGAACATGGTCCAGCTCGATGCGTTCGCCAAACGCTACCCCGGTCAACTGTCTGGCGGCCAGCAACAGCGTGTGGCCCTGGCCCGGGCGCTGGTGTTCGAGCCGCAGCTGGTGTTGATGGATGAACCACTCGGCGCGCTCGACAAGCAACTGCGTGAACACATGCAGATGGAGATCAAACACCTGCACCAGCGTCTGGGCGTCACCGTGGTGTATGTGACCCATGATCAGGGTGAAGCGCTGACCATGTCCGACCGCGTGGCGGTATTCCACCAGGGCGAGATCCAGCAGATCGCCGATCCGCGCACCCTTTATGAAGAGCCGAAGAACACCTTCGTCGCCAACTTCATCGGTGAAAACAACCGCATCAATGGCCGCCTGATCAGTCAGGACGGTGAGCGTTGCCTGGTGCAACTGCCCCGCGGTGAGAAGGTCGAGGCATTGGCGGTCAATGTCGGGCAGAGCGGTGAACCGGTCACGCTTTCGATTCGCCCGGAGCGCGTACGCCTGAACGGCCACAGTGAAAGTTGCGTTAACCGCTTCTCTGGCCGGGTAGCCGAATTCATCTATCTGGGCGACCACGTACGGGTACGCCTGGAAGTCTGCGGCAAGGCCGATTTCTTCGTGAAGCAGCCGATTGCCGAACTCGACCCGGCCCTGGCCGTGGGCGATGTGGTACCGCTTGGCTGGGAAGTGGAGCACGCCCGCGCGCTTGATCCGATCCAGGAAGCCAACTGAAGGTTTGCTTCACCAACCCTGTACTGTGGAGAAAATAATAATGCTAAAGCACTTGAAGTTGACCGCTCTGACATTGGGGCTGTTTGCGGCGGGCCAGGCCATGGCGGCGGCTGACCTGACTGTGATCTCGTTCGGCGGCGCCAACAAGGCAGCCCAGACCAAAGCGTTCTACGAGCCTTGGGAAAAGGCCGGCAACGGCAAGATCGTGGCGGGTGAGTACAACGGTGAAATGGCCAAGGTCAAAGCCATGGTCGACACCAAGAGCGTGTCCTGGAACCTGGTTGAAGTCGAGTCGCCTGAGCTGGCGCGCGGCTGTGACGAAGGCATGTTCGAGGAACTCGATCCGGCGCTGTTCGGCGACGAGGCCGACTATGTTCCGGGTGCCATCCAACCGTGCGGCGTGGGCTTCTTTGTGTGGTCCACAGTGATGGCCTACAACGCTGACAAACTGAAAACCGCACCGACCAGTTGGGCGGACTTCTGGGACACCAAGCAGTTCCCGGGCAAGCGTGGCCTGCGCAAGGGCGCCAAGTACACCCTGGAATTCGCCCTGATGGCCGACGGTGTCGCGCCGAAAGATGTCTACAAGGTGCTCGGCACCAAGGAAGGCCAGGATCGCGCCTTCAAGAAACTCGACGAACTCAAGCCAAGCATCCAGTGGTGGGAAGCCGGCGCTCAGCCGCCGCAGTACCTGGCCTCGGGTGACGTGGTGATGAGCTCGGCCTACAACGGCCGGATCGCCGCAGTGCAGAAAGAAAGCAACCTGAAAGTGGTGTGGAACGGCGGTATCTATGACTTCGACGCCTGGGCCATTCCGAAGGGCGCGAAGAATATCGAAGACGCCAAGAAGTTCATCGCCTACTCGGTCAAGCCTGAGCAGCAGAAGACCTACTCGGAAAACATCGCCTACGGTCCGGCCAACTCCAAAGCGGTAAGCCTGCTCTCCGACGAGATCAAGAAAGACATGCCGACCACCCCGGAAAACATCGCCAACCAGGTGCAGATTGACGTCGCCTTCTGGGCTGACAACAGCGAGCAGCTGGAGCAACGCTTCAACGCCTGGGCTGCCAAGTAAGGTCGGCTGATGGAGCGTCGGTCTGTGGCCGACGCTCCCTGTTCTCAAGATTTCGGAGTTCGCTATGGCCATCGCAGTGCCCCTCAATGAAGGCGCCGGTTCCACCCTCAAGCAGCGTCTGGCGCGTGCCGAGCGGGTCAACCGCTGGAAGGCGCAAGCCCTGATCGCGCCGCTGGCGCTGTTCCTGCTGCTGGTTTTCCTGGTGCCGATCGCCGCGCTGCTCTACAAGAGCGTCGGCAACCCGGAAGTTGTCACCGGCTTGCCGCAGACCGTTACTGCGGTAGCGCAGTGGGACGGTAAGGGGCTGCCAGGCGAGCCGGTGTACAAGGCGCTGAGCGAAGACCTCGGCCAGGCGCGCAAGAACCAGACCCTGGGTGATACCTCCAAGCGTCTGAACATGGAGCTGGCCGGCTATCGCAGCCTGCTGGCGAAAACCGCCCGAGCCTTGCCGTTCAAGACCGAGCCGGCTTCCTATAAAGAAGCACTGCAGGAACTGGACGAGCGCTGGGGCGATCCGGCCTACTGGCAGGCGATCCGCCGTAACACCAGTAGCGTCACACCGTTTTACCTGTTGGCAGCCCTGGACCATCGTATCGATGACCTCGGCGAGCTGGCCAAGGCCACCCCGGACCAGTCCATTTACCTGGATATCTTTACCCGGACCCTGTGGATGGGCTTCGTCATCACCGCCATTTGCCTGGTGCTGGCCTACCCGCTGGCGTACCTCCTGGCCAACCTGCCAACCCGGCAGAGCAACCTGCTGATGATTCTGGTCCTGCTGCCATTCTGGACATCGATCCTGGTCCGGGTTGCCGCCTGGATCGTGCTGCTGCAATCGGGCGGATTGATCAACAGTGCGCTGATGGCCCTGGGCATCATCGATAAGCCGCTGGAGCTGGTGTTCAACCGCACCGGCGTGTACATCTCCATGGTGCACATTCTGCTGCCGTTCATGATCCTGCCGATCTATAGCGTGATGAAGGGCATCTCGCCCACCTATATGCGTGCAGCCATCTCTCTGGGCTGCCATCCATTCACCAGCTTCTGGCGGGTGTACTTCCCGCAGACCTATGCAGGTGTAGGGGCGGGCTGTCTGCTGGTGTTCATCCTGGCCATCGGCTACTACATCACCCCGGCGCTGCTC
>OEPS010000866.1_pt1 | contig 10200 bp, 5 predicted proteins | sample 1539411 | NCBI WGS metagenome assembly OEPS01 (sample SAMN02671747, study PRJEB22543) | soil metagenome | biome: bacteria | place: China:Hunan Province, Lengshuijiang City | collected 2012-10-15 | depth 0.08m m | reverse complement strand
TATCCTGATCATCGCGCCCGAGCTGAAAATGCCGGCGTTGACTCAGTTCACCGACGGTACCGGTCCGGTCTGGAAAGGCACCCTGTTCCCGTTCCTGTTCATCACCATCGCCTGTGGCGCGGTGTCGGGCTTCCATGCGCTGATCTCCTCGGGCACCACGCCCAAGCTGCTGGATAACGAAACCAACGCGCGTTACATCGGTTACGGTGGCATGCTGATGGAGTCGTTCGTGGCGATCATGGCCATGGTTGCCGCCTCGGTGATCGAGCCGGGCGTGTACTTCGCCATGAACAGCCCGGCGGCAGTGGTCGGTTCCGACGTGGTGTCGGTGGCGCAAACGGTCAGCAGTTGGGGCTTTGCCATCACGCCTGACGCCCTGGAAGCGGTGGCCAAGGACATTGGCGAACACACCATTCTCGCCCGTGCCGGTGGTGCGCCAACCCTGGCGGTGGGTATCGCGCAGATCCTGCACCAGGTCCTGCCAGGTGAAAACACCATGGCGTTCTGGTACCACTTCGCGATCCTGTTCGAGGCGCTGTTCATCCTCACCGCAGTGGACGCCGGTACCCGTGCCGGACGCTTCATGCTGCAGGATTTGCTCGGCAGCTTCGTTCCGGCGCTCAAACGCACCGAGTCGTGGGGTGCCAACCTGCTCGCCACTGGCGGTTGCGTAGCGCTCTGGGGTTACCTGCTGTACCAGGGTGTGATCGATCCATTGGGGGGTATCAACACCTTGTGGCCGCTGTTCGGTATCTCCAACCAGATGCTCGCCGGTATCGCGCTGATGCTCGGCACCGTGGTCCTGATCAAGATGAAGCGCCAGCGCTACATGTGGGTCACCCTGCTGCCAGCAGTCTGGCTGCTGATCTGCACCACCACTGCCGGCTTCATCAAACTGTTCGATCCGAACCCGGCAGTCGGTTTCCTGGCTCTGGCCAATAAGTACAGCACCGCGCTCGACGCCGGGCAGGTACTGGCCCCGGCCAAGGACATTGGCCAGATGCAGCACGTGATCTTCAACGCCTATACCAACGCCGGACTGACCATCCTGTTCCTGTTCGTGGTCTTCAGTATCCTGTTCTTCGCCCTCAAGGTCGGCATTGCCGCCCTGGGTAAAAAAGAGCGGACTGACAAAGAGTCCCCGTTCCAGGCGCTGCCAGATGCGTAATCGAAGAGGAATGCAGTGATGTTCAACGATCTCGGTCGACTGGGTAAGTACCTGGGGCAGGCAGCCCGCCTGATGGTCGGCATGCCCGACTACGACAACTACGTCGAGCATATGCAGACCAAGCACCCGGACAAGCCGGTGATGAGCTACGAGGCGTTCTTTCGCGAACGCCAGGAGGCACGTTACGGCGGCAAGGGTGGGCCCAAGTGCTGTTGAATGACAGTCACTGACGCCAGTTGAACCTGTGGGAGCCCGGCTTGCCGTGCTCCCACAGTCATTTTCAGTTGAGGAGATTTCCGTTTGCACGCGCCCATTCCAGTAACAGTACTCAGTGGTTTTCTGGGGGCCGGCAAGACCACCTTGCTGCGCCATCTGCTCAAGGCCGAACACGGCCTGAAGATCGCTGTGATCGAAAACGAATTCAGTGACGCCGGCATCGATACCCAACTGCTCGGCGATGAACCGGTGCAGGTCATGACCCTGGCCAACGGCTGTGTGTGCTGCAGCATCCACACCGACCTGACCAAAGCCCTGTACCTGCTGCTCGAGCGCCTGGATAGCGGTGAGATTGCCTTCGACCGTCTGGTGATCGAGTGCACCGGCCTGGCTGACCCGGCGCCGGTGGCACAGACCTTCTTCATCGATGAGGAGCTGCGGGATCGCTACATCCTCGACGGCATCATCACCCTGGTCGATGCCGCTCACGCCGAGCAGCACCTGGCCCAGGCCATCGCTCAGGCACAGGTGGGTTTTGCCGACCGCCTGCTGGTGAGCAAGACCGACCTCGTGGAGCCGGCCAGCTTTCAGGCACTGAGTGAACGCCTCGGTCGTATCAACCGACGTGCCCCCATCCGCGTGGTTGAGCATGGGCGCATTGATCTGGCTGAACTACTCGATGTACGCGGTTTCAACCTCAATGCCGATCTGGGTGGCGGTCTGAGCCTGCGCCCGGTCAGCCAGCCAGTCACGCCTGATCGGATCTCCAGCCTGGTGCTGCGCACCGATGCGCCGCTGGACATCGACCGGCTCAGCGACTTCATGAACCAGTTGCTGGAAGACCATGGCAAACAGCTGCTGCGTTACAAGGGCGTGCTGAACATCGCTGGGGAAGATCGGCGTCTGGTGTTCCAGGGCGTGTTGAAGCTCTATGGTTTTGACTGGGATACCGAGTGGGCGGAAGGGGAGGCGCGTGAGAGTGTCATGGTGTTTATCGGCGATGAACTACCGGAGGCGAAGATTCAGGCGGGATTCAAGGCGTTGAACTGATTATCGACAAGTGAAGCCCCGCGCACTGGCGGGGCTTCTCGATTCTCACAGGCGCCAAAGCATCCTGGAAAAACCGTTGTTCAAAGTTCATAGGGACTGCTGAGCCAGGGAACACTGCGTTGCAGAAGCTTCAATGTCCATACTTGTGGCAAGTCGTTTCGTGTGGTGAGGTACTCAAAGGGTGAGCTCGAACGCGTTCCGCGTGAGATGCTCACACCCTTGTGGGTCAGGGTGATCTGCTGCTCATCACCTGTCATGTCGCTGAGGCTGATGATTTCGCCTTCCGGGCTCCTTAGTTCAAAGGCGCTGGGGTCTTTATTGTCAGGCGACACCAGGCCAAGATGGGAATGGTCGTACACCCATACACCTTTGCCAAAATGGTCGCCCGGCTCACGCACATATAACCGGTACCCGGCAGGCGCCTGACGAAAATAGAACAGCATTGCCTTGTTGGTTACACCGGCCTGGCAACTGAGCATGTGCGAATCATTGCGCATGGTGCTGGCAAGCTGGGGCAATACCCCCGGCCCGCCGAACCAGTTGACCCAGGCAGGTTTGCCAAGCAGGGTGTCCAGAGTGTGGATAGGTTGATCGTTCAGCCACAAAGTGGCGAGAAAGGATTGTTGTCTGTGAGTGAGCATCCTGGAGCGTCCTCTAATAGTCACCTGGGGCGGCCAGGTGCGGGATCTCAGGCTATGTTCATTGCAGCGTTTTGCGCAGTGGGAATGCCTATACCGGCAGGGCAAAAAAAAGCCCGCATCGCTGCGGGCTTTTTCACATCAAGTAACTGCGATTACTTGCCGTATACCGGCAGCTTGGCGCAGATAGCCTTGACCTTCTCACGAACGGCGTCGATCACCGCTTCGTTGTTCAGGTCGGCGAGGATGTCGCAGATCCAGCCAGCCAGTTCTTTACACTCGGCCTCTTTGAAGCCACGGGTGGTCACAGCTGGGGTGCCGAAGCGCAGGCCGGAGGTGACGAACGGGGAGCGTGGGTCGTTCGGTACCGAGTTCTTGTTGACGGTGATGAAGGCTTTGCCCAGGGCAGCGTCAGCATCTTTACCGGAGATTTCCTGCTTGATCAGCGACAGCAGGAACAGGTGGTTCTCGGTGCCACCGGAAACCACGTCGAAGCCGCGCTCGATGAACACGCCGGCCATGGCCTGGGCGTTTTTCACGACCTGCTGCTGGTAGGCCTTGAACTCAGGCTGCAGTGCTTCTTTGAAGCAGATCGCCTTGGCCGCGATCACGTGCTCCAGCGGGCCGCCCTGGGCACCCGGGAATACGGCCGAGTTCAGCTTCTTCTCGATGTCGGCGTTGGCGCGAGCCAGGATCAGACCGCCACGTGGACCACGCAGGGTCTTGTGGGTAGTGGTGGTAACCACGTCGGCGAACGGCACCGGGTTCGGGTACACGCCTGCAGCGACCAGACCGGCAACGTGGGCCATGTCGACGAACAGGTAGGCACCGACTTTATCGGCGATTTCGCGGAAGCGTGGGAAGTCCAGGATCTGCGAGTAGGCCGAGAAACCGGCAACGATCATTTTCGGCTTGTGCTCAACTGCCAGGCGCTCGACTTCGTCGTAGTCGATCAGGCCGTTGGCGTCGATGCCGTACTGGACAGCGTTGTACAGCTTGCCCGACGAGCTGACGTTGGCACCGTGGGTCAGGTGACCACCGTGGGCCAGGCTCATGCCCAGGATGGTGTCGCCGGCCGACAGCAGGGCCAGGTAGACCGCAGCGTTGGCTTGCGAGCCGGCGTGCGGCTGGACGTTGGCGTAATCGGCGCCGAACAGTTCCTTGGCGCGGTCGATGGCCAGTTGCTCAACCACGTCGACGTATTCGCAGCCGCCGTAGTAACGCTTGCCTGGATAACCTTCGGCGTATTTGTTGGTCAGAACCGAACCCTGGGCTTCCATGACAGCCGGGCTGGTGTAGTTTTCCGAAGCAATCAGCTCGATGTGCTCTTCCTGGCGCTGGGCTTCTTGCTCCATGGCGGCAAAGAGATCGGCGTCGTACTTGGCAATGGTCAAATCACGGCTGAACATGGCGGTCCTCAAGGATCGTGCTGAAATAGGCGGGCATTCTACCTCATCAGCTTTTGTCTGGCATATGAAAGGGCATCATGTCGCAGACAAATGGGGCTCATGAGCGACAAGCTGCAAGCTTCAAGCGGCAAGTTAAAGGCCGAACGCCTAACGCTTCTATCTTGCCGCTTGGAGCTTAAGGCTTGCAGCTTCCCGTCTACTCGAACATGAACAGGGTTTCGTTGCTGAACTGCGCCTCGAACTGGTTGGCCGGCATCGGTCGTCCGAACAGGTAGCCCTGCACCTCGTCGCAATCGTGCTCGCGCAGGAACTCCAGTTGCTCGTGGGTTTCCACGCCTTCGGCAATCACCGCCAGGTTCAGGCTGTGGGCCATGGCGATAATTGCCCGGGCGATCTGCGCGTCTTGCTCACCTTCGGGCAAACCGTCGACGAAGGTACGGTCGATCTTCAGCACGTCGATGGGGAACTGCTTGAGGTAGTTGAGCGACGAGTAGCCGGTGCCGAAGTCGTCGACCGCAATACTCAGGCCGAGTTTTTTCAGGCTGTCGAGGATCACCATGGCCTCGTTGACCTCGCGCATCAGGATACTTTCGGTCAGCTCCAGTTCCAGGCACGCCGGCGGCAGGCCGGTGTCCTTGAGGATGGTGGCGATCCGCGTGCCCAGTTGGCCGTCGGAGAACTGTCGTGCCGAGATGTTTACCGAGACCTTGGGCACCCGCAGTTTGGCCTGATGCCAGGCCTTGAGCTGGCGGCTGGCTTCCTTGAGTACCCAGTCGCCGACATCCACGACCAGGCCCAGCTCTTCGATCACCGGAATGAAGTCGCCCGGTGGTACCAGTCCGCGACGCGGGTGGCGCCAGCGCAGCAGAGCCTCGGCACCGGTCAGGCGCTTGCCGTCACCGCTGAACTGCGGCTGGTAATAGAGAATGAACTCGTTCTGCTCCAGGGCATGGCGCAAGTCGCTTTCAAGCTCCAGGCGTTCCAGGGCGCTGGCGTTCATGTCGGCCTGGTAGAACTGGAAGTTGTTCTTGCCGCGCTCCTTGGCGTGGTACATGGCCGTATCGGCGTTCTTCATCAGCTGGCTGAGTTCACTGCCGTCCTGCGGACTCAGGGCAATACCGATACTGGCGGTGACGAAGAATTCGCGATTTTCCAGGACGAACGGCCGCACCAGGCTGCCGAGAATCTGTTCGGCGACATTGATCGCGCGGTTCAGGGCCATTTCACGGGTTGCCCGCGGTTGCAGCAACAGGGTGAACTCGTCACCGCCCATACGTGCCACGGTGTCGTCATCATCGACGCAGTCGAGCAGGCGCTCGGCCATATCCTTGAGCATACGGTCGCCGGCGGCATGGCCGAGGGAGTCGTTGATCGGCTTGAAGCGGTCCAGGTCGAGGAACATCAGCACCACCCAGGCCTTTTGCCGTTCGGCCTGTTGCAGGGCGGTATGCAGACGGTCCTGGAACAGCGTGCGGTTGGGCAGGTGGGTCAGGGCGTCGTAGTACGCCAGGCGATGAATGCGCTGCTCACTGGCCTTGCGCTCGCTGATGTCGGTGAAGAAGCACACATAGCTGGCCAGGTCGCCTTCGTCGTCGAGGACCGCGGTGATGCCGACCCAGGCCGGGTAGTGTTCGCCATTGCGTCGCTTGAGCCAGACTTCACCTTCCCAGGTGCCGCGCTGGTTGAGTTGCTTGAGCACGTAGCGCAGGTGCGCTTCCTGATGCTCATCCACGGTCAACATGCTTGGCAACTGGTCGAGCACATCGGCCACGGCATGGCCGCTGACGCGGCTGAAGGCCTCGTTGGCCTGGACGATATAACCGGCCGGATCGGTGATCAGGATGGCCGAGGTCGAGTGCTCGAATACCGTGGCGGCCATGCGCAGGTCTTTCTCGGCGCGGCGCTGCTGGCTGATGTCGCGGCCGACACCGAGGATCCCTTCGAAGCGCTCCTGATCGTCCCAGACCAGCACCAGGCGCAACTCGATAGGAATCTTGCGGCCATCGGCGCGCAGGCAATCGAACAGGAACAACTGGTTCGGCAGTTGCGTGCGCAATTGCTCCAGTTGCTCAGGGTCACTCAAGGCCCGGTTGACGCGCTCGACCAGGTTGTAAATGCCGGTCAGTTGCGCCGGATTGGCGATGGTCGAATGCCAGCCATTGTCGAAGATCCACTCCACTTCATAGCCGAGCACTGCCTGCACCGAGGGGCTGACGTAGTTGAGTTCAAGCTGGCTGTCGGTGGAGAAGATCACGTCGCTGATACTTTCGGCGAGCATGCGGTAGCGCTGTTCGCTGTCACGCAAGGACTCGCTGGCCTCGATCTGGTCGGTGACGTCCTTGCCAACCCCGATAATGCGCGTGACCACACCGCTGCTATCGCGGGTCAAGGCTTGCTCGCGGATATCGAAGCGACGCCAGCGTTGATCCTGGTGACGGAAACGCAATTGGCAATGCAGCTGCTCGACACAACCGGTATCGAGCAGTTGTTGGCGAATCTTGCGGTACAGCTCGGCATCGTCCGGGTGCAGGAGGATTTCCCAGAATCGCTCGCCCATCTGCGCCAGCTGGGTGCGGTCGTAACCCAGGGTGTAGCCCAGATTGCGATTGCTGAAGATCATTTGCTTGCTTTGCACATCCTGCACGTACAACTGATCGGGCACGGTACGTACGACGTCCGACCAGAAACTTTCGCGCTCAAGCAACGACAACTCGACCTGCTTGCGGCTGGTGATGTCACTGATGCTGAGAATCACCGCTTCATAGTCACGGCGCTGCTCAGGGAACTTCACCATCAACCACAGGTGCAGGTCCTGGCCGCCGGCGACCGGCAGGCGTACTTCCAGTTCCAGCTGCGGCTGGTTGTCCAGCACCGCTTCGAGCAACTGCAGGCCTATGCCTTCGATACGGGCATCATTGCCTTCGACCAGGCATTGCCAGGCTTCATTACAGCAGTTCACGCCCAGCAGGTGCAGAGCCACCTGGTTGACCTCGGTGATTTTCAGCTCTTGCAGCAAGACACGCCGCAGCGACCGGTCGAAGGCCAGGCGTTGCTGCAGCGCCTGCCGGCTGCGCAGTCGGTGACGCTCCAGCTGGCCGGGCAAGCCGGAGAGGTCGAGCACGCACAAAGCAACGCCGGTACCTTCAAAAATATCGTGATAGCGGCGCCGGCTTTCCTGCAGCAGGCGATGCCGGCGGCGCATGTTGATCAACGCGAGCAAGGGCAGCAGGGCGCAGACCAGGCCCAGTACACATTTACCTATCAGGGCTGGCAGCAGCCGTTGGCGGGCCAGGCCGGCATCGAACAGGCCACGCAGTTGCCAGGTACTGTTGTCGAGAAACGCCAGCATCACGCTTTGCAGCGGCTCGTCACTGCCGGGGGTGGGTTGGTGGCGATTGATGATCTCTGCGGTGCGGCTGTTTTCCAGCAGCCACAGCGGATGGTTTGCACGGTCCAGGTGCGACGTCAGTTCGCTGTAGTACGCCGCCCCCAGGCGCAGCAGCCAGTAGCCCGGCCTTTCGCCGGACTGGCGCAGCAACAGGTAGACCTGCCGATTGTCCGGCGTGTTGCTGAAGTAATAGTCACGGCCCTGGCTCAGGCGCAAAAGCTCTTCGACAGTACTGCGATCCGGGGTATCACCGAGGCTGTCGGCGAGGATGCCGCCATGCTCATCGATCCACACCAGGCTTTGCAGCGCGGGCATCCGCGCCTGTAGCTGGGCGAGCACGCCTGGCAGTTGCGCAGCACTGGGCGACGAACGGTAAGGCTGGACAATATTGTGTGCCACCTGGGCCTTGAGCGACATGTTCAAGGCCATGTGATCGGCCAGTTCGGCACTGGCATTGAGGCTGTGCTGGTACTGGTCGGCCTGGGTGTGGCGGTACTGGTCGACCAGTTGCCAGAGCAGCAAGCCGAGCAACAGCAGGACCAGCAGGGCCAGCGCGCTTTTCAACGAACCACGCAAGGTAGAGCCGGACGCGCTGGACGGTTTGCGCAGGGATGTCGGCTGAGAGAGATTGGTCAAACGATGATCCTGCGGTATGGCTGGATGGCAGGTTTAGAGCTGCTGGCGTGCAAGCGCCGCGGTCCTGGCGGCTACTCTGGTCAGGCACTATAAGCCCGACGCCCGCGGGGCGGCTAGCATGCCCGCAAACGTGGCAAAGTGCCAGCCCTGTTCGTCGGCGGTTTGCCCAACCAGGCGCATTACGGTAGCTTTGGCCCTTTCCAGGACGCTACGGCTTCCTTCATCTGTATCGCATTCATTTTTCGTCTCTGACGCTAGGTTTTTCCATGGCTCAATACGTCTACACCATGCATCGGCTGGGCAAAGTTGTCCCGCCGAAGCGGGAAATTTTGAAGAACATCTCCCTGTCGTTTTTCCCCGGCGCCAAGATCGGCGTGCTCGGCCTGAACGGCTCGGGTAAATCCACCTTGCTCAAGATCATGGCTGGCGTCGATAAAGAGTTCGACGGCGAAGCCCGCCCGATGCCGGACCTGAACATCGGTTACCTGCCTCAGGAACCACAACTGGATCCGACCAAGACCGTTCGTGAAGTGGTCGAGGAAGCTGTCAGCGTGATCAAGGACGCTCAAGCGCGTCTGGACGAAGTCTACGCAGCCTACGCAGAACCGGATGCCGATTTCGACAAGCTGGCCGCCGAACAGGCCAAGCTTGAAGCCATCCTCCAGGCCAGCGACGGCCACAACCTCGAGCGCCAGCTGGAAGTTGCCGCCGATGCCCTGCGTCTGCCCGCCTGGGATGCCAAGGTCGAACACCTGTCCGGTGGTGAAAAGCGTCGTGTGGCCCTGTGCCGTCTGCTGCTGTCGGCCCCCGACATGCTGCTGCTCGACGAACCGACCAACCACCTGGATGCCGACTCCGTCGCCTGGCTGGAACACTTCCTCCACGACTTCCCGGGCACCGTGGTAGCGATTACCCACGACCGTTACTTCCTCGACAACGTTGCGGGCTGGATCCTCGAGCTCGACCGCGGCGCCGGTATCCCGTACGAAGGCAACTACTCGGGCTGGCTGGAAGCCAAGTCCGATCGTCTGGCCCAGGAATCCAAGCAGCAGTCGGCCCATGAAAAGGCCATGAAGGAAGAACTGGAGTGGGTGCGTAAAGGCGCCAAGGCTCGTCAGTCGAAATCCAAGGCCCGTCTGCAGCGCTTCGAAGAAATGCAGTCGCAGGAATTCCAGAAGCGCAGCGAAACCAACGAGATCTACATTCCGGCCGGTCCACGCCTGGGTGACAAGGTCATCGAGTTCAAGAACGTCACCAAAGGTTATGGCGACCGCGTCTTGATCGACAACCTGTCGTTCAGCATGCCTAAAGGCGCCATCGTTGGCGTGATCGGCGGTAACGGTGCCGGTAAGTCGACCCTGTTCCGCATGCTCATGGGCAAAGAACAGCCAGACTCGGGCAGCATCGAAATCGGTGAAACCGTGCAACTGGCCTGTGTCGACCAGAGCCGCGAAGACCTGGACGGCAGCAAGACCGTGTTCCAGCAGATCTCCGACGGTTCCGACCAACTGCGGATCGGCACCTATGAGATTCCGTCGCGTACCTACGTCGGTCGCTTCAACTTCAAAGGTGGCGACCAGCAGAAGTTCGTCAAGGACCTCTCCGGTGGTGAGCGTGGCCGTCTGCACCTGGCCCTGACGCTGAAAGAGGGCGGCAACGTCCTGCTGCTCGACGAACCGTCCAACGACCTCGACG